>ERZ832522.4664-NODE-4664-length-13256-cov-3.176881_pt1 | contig 13256 bp, 12 predicted proteins | sample MGYA00519951_ERZ832522 | MGnify/ENA primary metagenome ERZ832522 (study PRJEB31850, sample SAMEA3708728) | human gut metagenome | biome: human gut; feature: human-associated habitat; material: faeces | place: China | collected 2014 ... | reverse complement strand
GCGGGACGGAGGAAGAGGCAAAGAAGGCGGTTATGACCGGACGGGCGGAGTGCGCAGGTGCGCACGGCGTCATCATTCCGGAGCGCCGCGCAGTGGGTCTGACTCCGGCGGCGGTCAAGGCGAGCGCGGGCGCGGTGGAATATCTGCCGGTCGCACGCGAGGTCAACCTGACCCGCACCATTGAACGGCTTAAAAAAGAGGGCATCTGGATTTACGGCACGGCGATGAACGGCGAGGATTACCGCAAGGTCGATTATTCCGGCGCGAAGGCACTGGTCATCGGCTCGGAAGGAGAGGGCATGAGCCGTCTGGTCAGCGAGAGCTGCGATAAGGTCGTGACCCTGCCGATGAAGGGCAAGATTGAATCTCTGAACGCATCTGTGGCGGCGGGCATCCTGCTCTACGCGATGATGGACGCGAAGTAAGATGAAACCGCTTCTGCTGGTGGATGGCTACAATGTCATCGGCGCGTGGAATGTGCCGCGTGAAGAGCATTTGACCATTCAGGAAGCCCGGGAACGGCTGATTCATCTCATTGCCGACTATGCGGGGTACTCCGGCGAGGAAGTAATCGTCGTCTTTGACGGACACTACACCGACCGCCCCATGCACTCCAAGACCATGATGCACGGCGTGGAGGTCGTCTTTACCAAGCACGGCGAAAGTGCCGATAACTACATCGAAGCAGCCTGCGACGCCGCACCCAGATGGCGGCGCGTGCGCGTGGCGACCAGCGACGCTGTTGAGCAGACGGTAACGCTCGGGCGCGGCGCGGAACGCATCTCCTCCAGAGAATTCCTGATGGAGATATCGCAGGTCAGGCAGACCGGACGGGTGCGCATGCGCGAGGAAAGCGTTTCGCGCGGCGACATCTTCTCCCGTCTGCCGCCCCATCAGCGCGAGGTTTTTGAGCGCATGCGCAGGGGCAAAGAATGAGCAGGGAGGTTGCCATGCATCAGGATTTTGACAACATGACCGATGAAGAAATCGCCCTGCTTGCCCAGCAGGGGGATGCCGACGCATCGGAATATCTGCTCAACAAATACAAGAATTTCGTGCGCTCCAAGGCGCGTTCGTATTTTCTTGTCGGCGCAGACCATGAGGACATTGTGCAGGAGGGCATGATCGGGCTGTTCAAGGCGTTTCGCGATTTTCGCCCGGACAAGCTCGCTTCCTTCCATGCCTTTGCCGAAATCTGCGTGACCCGACAGATTATTACCGCCATCAAGACGGCGACCCGCCAGAAGCATATCCCGCTCAACTCCTATGTGTCGCTCAACAAGCCGATTTACGAGGAGGAGAGCGACCGCACGCTGCTGGATGTCATCACGGAGGGGCGAAACACCGATCCGGAGGAGCTGCTGATTGGCAGGGAAAGCTATGTGAGCATCGAAAGCCGCATCGACGAGGCACTGTCTCCGCTGGAGAGGCGCGTCTTGGCGGCGTATCTGGACGGAAAGAGCTATCAGGAGATTGCGCAGATGCTCGACAGGCATGTCAAGAGCATCGACAACGCACTGCAAAGGGTCAAGCATAAGCTCGAAAAGCTGATGGAAGAACGGGCAAATTGACCTGCCGGACTGACCGAGGGACAAAAAAGGCGCACGGCTTGCAGAATGGAGAATGATTTTGCAGGTAAAAATGCGCCGGTGTCTTGACAATTTCCTCATATTTGGATAGAATATGGATGTATAAACCGGTTGACAGCCATTTGCAGGTGTAGTTTAATGGCAGAACTTCAGCTTCCCAAGCTGACCGCGTGGGTTCGATTCCCATCACCTGCTCCAACGCGACCACCGACAATTCGGCGGGCCGCACCATAACTGTCAGCCGAAATTATCGAGGAGGTTATTCCAATGGCGAAGCAAAAGTTTGAGCGCACCAAGCCGCACGTAAACATTGGCACCATCGGCCATGTTGACCACGGCAAAACGACCCTGACCGCTGCCATCACGATGGTTCTGTCTACCTTCGGCGAAGCGCAGGCAATGCGTTACGACGAAATCGACAAGGCACCGGAAGAGAAGGCGCGCGGAATCACGATCAACACCGCGCACGTCGAGTATGAGACCGAGAAGCGTCACTATGCTCACGTTGACTGCCCCGGCCACGCCGACTATGTTAAGAACATGATCACCGGCGCTGCCCAGATGGACGGCGCGATCCTGGTCGTGTCTGCTCCGGACGGCCCGATGCCGCAGACCCGTGAGCACATCCTGCTCGCGCGTCAGGTTGGCGTTCATTACATCGTTGTCTTCCTGAACAAGACCGATATGATGGACGACGAAGAGCTGCTGGAGCTGGTCGAGATGGAAATCCGTGAGCTGCTCAGCTCCTACGGCTTCCCGGGCGACGAGATCCCGATCATCCGCGGTTCCGCGCTGAAGGCTCTGGAGTATGTCCAGAACGGCGGCACCAACCCGAAGGAAGCGCCGGAGTGCCAGTGCATCTTTGCTCTGATGGACGCTGTCGATGAGTACATCCCGTCCCCGGAGCGCGACACCGACAAGCCGTTCCTGATGCCTGTTGAGGACGTGTTCTCCATCACCGGCCGTGGTACCGTTGCGACCGGTCGTGTTGAGCGCGGCGTGGTTAAGGTATCCGACACGGTTGAAATCGTTGGTCTGCAGGACAAGCCGCGCAGCACCGTCGTCACCGGCGTGGAAATGTTCCGCAAGCTGCTGGATCAGGCTGAGGCGGGCGACAACATCGGCGTTCTGCTGCGTGGTATCCAGCGCAACGAGGTCGAGCGCGGTCAGGTTCTGGCCAAGCCGGGCTCCATCCATCCGCACACCCACTACATGGGTCAGGTTTACGTTCTGACGAAGGAAGAGGGCGGCCGTCATACCCCGTTCTTCAACGGCTATCGTCCGCAGTTCTACTTCCGTACCACCGACGTTACCGGCAACATCAAGCTGCCGGAGGGCGTTGAGATGGTTATGCCGGGCGACAACGTGGACATGGAGTGCACGCTGATCACGCCGATCGCTATGGACGAGAAGCTGCGTTTCGCTATCCGCGAGGGCGGCCGTACCGTCGGCTCCGGCGTTGTCACCAAGATCCTTGAGTGATACCCGATCTGAAACGATCATCAAAGAGGACTTCCGAAAGGGAGCCCTCTTTTTGATATGCAAAAATAGCAGGGAAAGCGGAAAACGAGTTTCGTTTAAAAACGCAGGCTACAGCGCGAACCCGTTTTGATTGCAGAATACTTTGTATTCTGCTCCGAAACTACGTTTTTGATTATCTGGGGTTACGTTAGGGCTGCCGCCCTAAGACCCGCCTGAGGGGATTATCCCCTCAGACTCCCTTCTTCCGCTTCGCGGCGGTTTTAAGAATCGGTTCGGGATGAAAAACAGGGGTGTTTTACGGACTTTGGTGAGCAGGCATCTCAGTCCGCTTCAGACTTGCCAAAACAGGCTGAATGGAATATAATCGGAACATGAAAATGCGCCCGTATGGCTTTTGGCGTTTTCACAGAAAATAGAAAAGACACAAAAATTCATCAGAAAACGAGAGGGGTCAATCATGGGAAAGCTGTCTTATGCAATCAAGCGCGCCAGAAAAATGAACTACAGCGCAATGTTTAAAACCGCCGATATGCTCCACAAAAAGACGGGAAAGAGCCGCGTCTGGCTGATGGCGGACATGGCGAAATGCGCCGCAAAATACAATGCGGGCTATGTCGATTATAAAATCGCGGAGATGTATCGCCTGAACGACAAACAGCGGGCGACCCAGATTACACGCGGCATTTCCAACAACATCGTTGCGCGGATGAACGACAAGAAGTTCTGGCATTTCTTTGATAACAAGACGGAGTTTAACCAGCTCTTCAAGGATCAGGTCAAGCGCGAATGGCTGAATTTCTCGACTGCGACGGAAGAACAGTTCGCGGAGTTTCTGAAGGGGCGCGGCGATATCATCTGCAAGCCTATCGACGGTTCGAGTGGACAGGGCATCTTCAAATGCACGCCGGACGAGTACGGCGATGTTCATGCGCTGTATGAAAAGCTGAAGGCGGCGGGCATCGGTATCGTCGAGGACAAGGTGATTCAGCACGAAGTCATATCCGCGCTCTGTCCGACGTCGGTCAACACCATCCGCGTGGCGACGCTGCTGGGCGACAAAAAGGAAGGCATCGTCTACGCTTATATCCGCATCGGCAACGGCAAGGTGATGGACAACGTGGACTGCGGCGGCATGGCGGCGCCCATCGATCTGGAAACGGGGATCATCAGCGGCGTCGGCGCGAACAAGTCGGGCGAAGTGTATGAAATTCACCCGATGACCGGCAAGCGCATCCCGGGAACGCAGATTCCCTATTGGGACGAGGTGAAGGCGATGTGCCTGAAGGCGATGCACGTCGTGCCGCAGGTGCGCTTTGTCGCATGGGATGTTGCCATCACGCCGACGGGTCCGGTGTTCATCGAGGGAAATTCGTTCCCGAGCCACGCCATTCCGCAGTTTGCCGCGCATTTTCCGGATGGAATCGGCATCCTGCCGCGGTTTGAGGAGTTCATCGACCTATGATCTGCACACTTTGTCCGAGAAACTGCGGCGCGGAGCGCACGGCGGAGAATGGCGCGGGCGTATGCCGCATGGGTACACAGCCGAAAATTGCGCGCGCGGCACTGCATATGTGGGAAGAACCCTGCATCAGCGGCACGCGGGGGAGCGGGGCAGTGTTCTTTTCCGGATGCGGGCTGAGGTGTGTATTTTGTCAGAATGAAGCCATCAGTCAGCAGGGCGAGGGGAAAATTGTGACCCCTGCAAGGCTTGCCGAAATCTTCCGCGAGCTGGAGGCGCAGGGCGCACATAACATCAATCTGGTGACGGCGGCGCACTTTGTTCCCGCCGTGCTGGAGGCACTGAGCCTTTACCGACCGAATATCCCGATTGTCTATAACAGCAGCGGCTACGAGAGCATCGAAACCCTGCGGATGCTTTCCGGCATCGTGGATATCTATCTGCCGGATTATAAGTATATCGACCCCAATATGGCGGCAATGCTGTCCGGTGCGCGGGATTATCCGGAGGTCGCGTTTGCGGCGATCGCCGAGATGATTCGGCAGACCGGTGCGCCCGTTTATGATGAAAACGGCATGATGCAGCGCGGTACGCTCATTCGCCATCTGGTTCTGCCGGGATTGACGGGAGACAGCATGAAGATTCTTACGCGCATCTGCGATGAGTTCCCGGGAATACCGGTTTCGCTGATGGGGCAATACACGCCCTGCGGCAGGGCACTGAGTATGCCGGGGATGGATCGGAAGATCAAGAAAAAGGAATATGCCCGCGTTCTGGCGCATATGGAAGCCATCGGTCTGGATGGATATCGTCAGGAGCTGGGCTCGGCTGACGGCGTCTTTATTCCGTCCTTTGATGAAACCGGAGTATAAATCAAAAGCATCGCCCCATAAGCGCGAAGCGGAGAAGGGAGTCTGAGGGATGAAATCCCTCAGGCGGGTTCGGGTGGCAACCCGACGTAAACCCTCGCGTACCCTCCTCGTCCCCCGGTCTAATCCATTCGCTGAGCGCATACCTTCCACGGGTGATGAAGACGGTGCGTTCGCTGGTTAAAAAGACAATATTCCTCAGCTGCTCGCATTTTGTCGTGCGGTCGCTGGGCTTTCTGCTTCGAATCTGGCTTTCGCGCGAGCTGGGCGCGCAGGCGATGGGAATTTGCGAACTGGCGCAGAGCGCACAGATGCTGCTCATTACGCCTGTCGTTTCCGGTCTGCCGATGGCTGTCACCCGCATGAGCGCGAAGGAAAGCGAAGGCAGACGGGTGCGAACCCTGCGGTGTGCGGCGGCACTTTCGCTGGCTGTCAGCCTGATGCTTGCGCTGCTTGCTTTCCGGTGGAGAGAAGCGCTTTGCGCATGGCTGGGCGATATTCGGACGATGCCGTCGCTGCTGCTGAATCTGCCGTGCATCCCAATCCTCGGCATGTCCTGCGTGCTGAACGGCTATGCCTATGGCATCGGAAAGCCGATTGCGCCCGCCGCCGGAGAGCTGCTTGAGCAGGTGGTTCGGGCGCTGCTCTGCATCCGGCTGGTCTATGGCTTACGCGGCATGCCGCTGACGTTGGTTGCCGCGATTCCCGCCGCGGCGGCTCTTGCCGGAGAAACGGCGGGCTTTCTGCTGATTTTGAGCCTTTGCCTGCGGGCGCTGCTCGGGCAGGGAGAGGGAGAGCGAAAGCCCATTTTCAAAGAGCTGCTTGCGCTTGCCCTGCCGCTGACAGGCATGCGACTTGTTTCCGCGCTGATGCAGACGGTGAACGCATCGCTCATTCCGGCGCGGCTTCGGCTCTTTGGATTTTCGGCGGAACAGGCGATGGCAAGCCTCGGCATATTTCACGGCATGCTCAAGCCTGTGCTGATGCTTCCGTCGTTTATCGTGTGCAGCCTGAGCATGGCGGCGTCGCCGGAGCTGACGCGCATGCAGGCGGAAGGCAAGCCCCTTGCCTGTCTGTCCAGACGCATGCTCGCGGCGACGCTGCTGGTCGGGTGCGGCGCGATGGCGGGCGTATTCGTTTTTGCGCCGCTGATTGCCAACGTATTTTATAAGCAGGCGGTACTGCTGCCGCTGCTGCGCGCTGCCTGCCCGCTTGTGCCGGTGATGGCGATGAACCACGTCTGCGGCGGCATGATGAATGCGCTTGGATTGCAGAAAACGTCGCTCAAGATATCCCTTGCATCCAGCTTGACGGCAGTGACGGCGGTTTACTGCCTGATTCCGAAAATCGCGCTCTGGGGCGCGGTGGTTTCGCTGGCGGCAGCGCAGGGGCTCACGCTTTTTTTCAGCCTTCGCGCACTCAGGCGTTCAGGATGTATCGCTCGATGACCTCGGCGACGCCGTCTTCATCGTTGCTGAGGGTGACGACGTCCGCCGCTTCCTTGACCTCCGGCTGGGCGTTCGCCATGGCGACACCCAGACCGGCATACCGAATCATCGACAGGTCTTTCAGTCCGTCGCCGCAGGCGATGACGTCCTCGCGCTCCAGCCCGAGCCGTTCAATCAGTCCGGCAATGGCTGCGCCCTTGTCTACGCCGCGCGCCATGACCTCAATGAAGAACGGCTCGCTCCGATAGATGCTCAGCCTGCCGATGAAGCGGCGGGCAAGGCGTTTCTGATGCTCCTCCGCGCGCGTCGGCGGCGCGGTCAGCAGCAACTTGAACAGATCGATGTTTCGATAGGCGTCGAGATTATCAATCAGAACCTCGTTGAAGTGATTGATTTTCTCTTCGCGCTCCAGATAGCGATCCATCCGCGTGGGGCAGAGAAAATCAAGCCCGTCATAGGTACACATGCCCAAATCATGCTCGCGGGCATAATCGAGCATCCACGGCGCGACATAGTCCGGCAGAACATTCTTATAGACGACCTCACCGGTCTGCGCGTTGGAAACGCACGCGCCGTTGTAGCTGATGGTGTAATTGCCGTATTTGGGGAAATCCAGCTCATCCAGGAACATGCGCAGTCCGCCGGTCGGTCTGCCGGAAGCCAGCGCGACATAATGTCCCATGGACTCGATTTTCAAAATCGCATCGCGGGTTTTCGGCGTGATTTCCTTGCGGGTGTTGGTCAGCGTGCCGTCAATATCTAGCACGAGCAGTTTTTTCTTCATTTGTTTATGTCTCCTGCGCTCTGTGCGCACGGTCGCATGCTTCAACGTGCATCTTTGCGGTCTTCGCCGACGCGGCAATCTGGTCGATGATGGAGAAGACGATGTTTTCCATTTCGCTGCCCGCGCTGTAATCAGCGGTGGAGGTGAAATCCACACGGCCTTCCAGCAGCATTTCGTCGCTGACGCGGCTGTCATCCTGCCAGACGGCGATGGAATGACCGCCGTTGAGCTTGGTCAGCTTCATGCTCGGCACATCGGTCAGACCGTCGCCGATATAAATCATGTTGGAGAACGGAACGCGCCGCTTTTCCTCGGGCATGAACTCGTTGAGCGCGCGATGCTCGGTGACATCCAGCACGCCCTTGTTAATGCGGAAAAGGAACTGCGTTTTACTGGTATAGTTGACCGCCATGGCAGGCCAGCAGGCGACGCCGTGTTCGTCATAGCAGAAGGAAGCGGCGTAAATCTCCTTAAACTCGGAGGCGATGGGCGTTCCCTCGATGATCTCCTTCAAGCCGGAGGAGATGATATAATGCTCCGGCGTCAGCCCACGGCTTTCCGCATAGGCGTTGACACGGGAAAACCACGTCGAAACGCCGTCAAACAGCTGAACATCCTTGCCCAAATCGCGAAGCATCTGACGATTGACGATGAACTTGCCCTTCGCTTCCTCAATCATCATATACATATACGCGAGAATCTGATCCATCTGGTTCTTTTTCATCGCGGCGACGCATTTGTTCCAAAAGACATCCGGCTCCATGCCCAGATCGGGAATGAAGCCATATTCCTGCATATCCCGCGGGGACAGCGTGTGGTCAAAATCATACATGATCGCCAGAATGGGATGTTTTTCCATAGGGTTTCCTCCTTGTCGTGGCGAGTAAAAGTGCATATAAAGTCATCTTCTATTATACGCATCGGGAAGGAATGTGTCAATTGGGGTACGATTGAGGTTTCACCTCAAACCCCGCGAACCTGAGGCTCTTGGATCTGCTTCGCAATCGAGGAGAATAAAAGAAGAATGACTCGCTGAACGATGTGATTCAACAAGTCATTCTTGTATAGGGTATCAACTTTTAGCTATCGCAAGCGATGGCGCGGCAAGGGTCAAGGGAACAAAGTTCCCTTGCGGGGCGAAGCCCCAAGTGTAAGATTAGATGATCTTGCCGTTGTCTTCCATCGTCTTGCCGTTGTCGTAATCGTTCTGGAAGCTGTAATCCTTGCCCGGCAGGATGGCGTTGACCACGATGCCGATGAACGCGGCGACAGCCAGACCGGAGAAGTTCAGCGTGAACTCACCGACATGGAAGGTGATCGCGCCGGCGCTGGAGAAGGTGATGCCCAGCGCGAGGGAGATGATGAGAGAGACAACGATGACGTTGCGGCTCTTGGCGAGATCGACCTGATTCTCGACCAGATTGCGCACGCCGATGGCGGAAATCATGCCATAAAGAATCAGGGAAACGCCGCCGATGGTGCCGGTCGGCATCGCGGAAACGAGCGCCGCGAACTTCGGGCAGAAAGAAGCGATGATGGCGTAAATCGCCGCCAGACGGATGACCAGCGGATCATAGACGCGGGTCAGCGCGAGAACGCCGGTGTTTTCGCCGTAGGTCGTGTTGGCAGGCGCGCCGAACAGGGAAGCGATCGACGTCGCAAGACCGTCGCCCAGCAGCGTGCGATGCAGACCCGGATCAGCGATGAAGTTTTCACCGACCGTGGAGGAGATGGCGCAGATATCGCCGATATGCTCGATCATCGTTGCGAACGCGATCGGCATGATGGCGATAATCGCGGTCACCAGCAGGTTGACGTCGCAGTTGCCGATCAGGGAGAACACGGTGTTCTCATACTTGACCGGAAGGCCAATCCAGGCAGCCTGCGCGACGCCGGAGAAATCCACACGGCCGGTCACTGCGGCATAAGCGTAAGAGATCAGAACGCCCAGCAGGATCGGGATGATGCGCAGCATGCCCTTGCCCCAGATGTTGAAAATGACAACCGTCAGGATGGCGACCAGCGCGATATCCCAGCTTCCGGTGCAGTTGTTGATGGCGGAGTTTGCCAGCGTCATGCCGATACAGATGATAATCGGACCGGTGACGACGGGCGGGAAGAAGCGCATGACGCGGTTCGCGCCGAAGCTGCGAACCAGCGCGGACAGAATCAGGTACAGCAGACCCGAGCAGGCTACGCCGACGCAGGCATACGGAAGCAGCGCCGTTTCGCCGTTAGGCGCGATGGCGGCATAGCCGGCGAGGTAAGCAAATGAACTGCCTAGGAAGGCAGGCACCTTGCCCTTGGTCATGAAATGGAAGAACAGCGTGCCCAAACCGGCAAAGAGAAGCGTCGCGGAAACGGAAAGACCCGTCAGCGCGGGAACGAGTACCGTCGCGCCAAACATGGCGAACATGTGCTGAAGTCCGAGAATCAGCAGCTTCGGCGTGCCCAGCTTGCGGGCATCGCGGATACCTTGGTTCTGCATGGCGAAAACTCCTTTGTGCATGAAGTTCAGCGCGACTGACCGCCGCGCAAATCTTCTATATTATAGCGACACGATGGCAGAAAAGCAAGAAAATCACGAAAAATCAGAATATAATTATGAAGAACGTTCGGGAAATGAAGTGCGCTGCATTTTTTCTTGCATTTTAGCGCAAAAAACGGTAAAATAAGCAGGAACATACAGGAAGCGGGCAAAGCTGCTTTTGAAGCAGGGAGGTTTTTCTGAGCATGGGTTATATTGCCGGTATCGGCGGCGCAAATATGGATATTCACGGCAGGAGCGACAGACAGCTCATCATGCGCGATTCCAATCCGGGTTCGCTGCATACGTCTCTGGGCGGCGTCTGCCGGAATATCTGCGAGAATCTCGCAAGGCTGGGTGAGGATGTTCGGCTGATTACCGTTGTAGGCGATGACGTGCAGGGGCGCGGCATCCTTGAAGGGTGTACAAAGGCGGGCATCGACATGCGCGCGGCGCGCGTTCTGCCCGGCGAGCGTTCTTCCAGCTATATCTCCATTATGGACGGCGACGGCGATATGCTGCTGGCGATGAGCGATATGCACATCATCAAGCAGCTCAATCCGCAGATTATTGACGAGTCGCGCGACCTGCTCTGCGGGGCGGATTTGGTGGTCTGCGACGGCAATCTTTCCGCTAAAACCATCGAGCGACTGTCACAGGTCTGCGACAGACCGCTGTATCTCGATCCGGTTTCCACGGCATGGGCGAGGGAGCTTCGCCCGTATATCGGATGCTTTGACACCATCAAGCCCAACCGCATGGAGCTGGAAATTCTGAGCGACTGCCCGGTGGATACGCCGGAAAACGTCGAGATGGCGTGCGATATCGTGCGGGGCAGGGGCGTGCGCCGTGTGTTCGTGTCCCTCGGCAAGGACGGCATGTTCTACAAGGGACCGGAGGGCGCCATCTGGGGCGCGAGCCGCGCTTTTGACGGCATGGTGAACGCGACCGGCGCGGGCGACGCATCGCTGGCGGGCATCATCTACGCAACCCGCCGCGGCTATTCTGCGGAGGACACGCTTGCCTTCGGCATGGGCGCGGGCATGGTCGCCATTTCTTCAAGCGACACCATCAGCCGCGAGATGAGTCCCGCGGCGATTGAGAATATGGTAAAGGAGTATATCAAATGAGCAATTTTGATCTGAAGGCGTACATGGACATCACCCCCGAAATCGAGGAAGCCGTTCGCACCGGCAAGCCGGTCGTCGCGCTGGAAAGCACGATTCTCAGCCACGGCATGCCGTATCCGGAGAACCTGAGCTTTGCGCGCGATGTCGAGAAAATCATCCGCGAGCAGGGCGCGATTCCGGCGACGATGGCGATTATCGACGGACGGCTCAAGTGCGGTCTGACCGAGGAAGAGTTGGTTCGCATGTGCGAAGCGAAAGGCGTGCTGAAGGTCAGCCGCCGCGATCTGCCGATCGTTGTTGCGCAGAAGCTGACCGGCGCGACGACCGTTGCGACCACGATGATTCTGGCGAACATGGCGGGCATCCACGTCTTTGCGACCGGCGGCATCGGCGGCGTGCATCGTCACGGCGAAGTGACCATGGACGTCAGCGCAGATTTGCAGGAGCTGGCGCATACGCCGGTTGCGGTCGTCTGCGCGGGCGCGAAGATGATTCTGGATATCGGGCGCACGCTTGAATATCTGGAGACGATGGGCGTTCCGGTGCTGGGCTTGAACACGGATGATTTCCCAGCATTCTACTGCCGCAAGAGCGGTTTCGGCGTTGACTGCAACGCCAAGACTCCGGCGGATGTCGCGGCGATTGCCAAGGCGAAGTGGGGCATGGGCTTGCAGGGCGGCATGCTCATCGGCAATCCGGTTCCGGAAGAGTACGCGATGGACTTTGACGAGATGAGCGCGGTCATCGATAAGGCGATGGCGATGGCGGATGAAGCCGGCGTCAAGGGCAAGAACATCACGCCGTTCCTGCTGGCGCACATTGTGGAGCTGACCGGCGGCGACAGCCTGAAGACCAACATTCAGCTGGCGTTCAATAACGCTCGTGCGGCGGCGCAGATTGCGGTTGAGCTGGCGAAGGCGTAAGGAAAGGGCGATTGGGGCGTTGACCCAAGCCTCATAAGGGGACGGAATTTCTATGCCCCTTGATGATGTTATCGCTTAACGATAGCGGGAAAGTAATTGCATATGAAAAGGGACTTGCTCAGTGTCAAAACTCGGCAAGTCCCTTTTGTATGCGGTTGATTTGCGGGGGATTGGGGGGAACAGGGTTAGCGGCTCGATGCGGCTTTAGCTGAATCAGGTGACGCTTCGCTCCCTGATTCTTGCTTCTTTATCGCTTCTCGATTTGGGGGGACGGGGTTACGTTTGGGCTGCCGCCCAAACCCGCCTGAGGGGGTTACCCCCTCAGACTCCCTTCTTCGCTTCGCGGCGACTTAAAACCGAAAACACAAAAGGGAGCAGCCGGTTGACCGTCTGCTCCCTTTTACTGTCGCTCGATTAGATCAGCGCAATCAGCTGGGCAATGCCCATGGCAAGCGCAATCGAGGTGACTGTGCTCAGCACAAACGCCGCGATGTTCGCCAGCTCACACAGAGATGCGGAGCGCGTTTCGCCCAGAACCATGGAACGATTCATATACATAACATTTGCATTCAACATAAGATTGACCTCCTTTTTTCCAGTGAAAACAGGAACAAAAATGTATGAGAACAGAAGTGGCTCACACCGGCTTTGCGGTGCTTTCTTCTGACGTGCGGTATGATAGCACAGAAAAACGGATGTTGTAAAGGGGCTGAAAACAAGTTTGGCACTCTCTGACAAATCGAATAATAACACAAAAAATTAAACGAAGTAAAGAATAGAAAAAACGACCAAAAACAAAAAAACAACTTATGGCGCATTGAGCAAAACGAAAAGTCGTTCATGCGGCATAAGTTTTTCTGCCGCGTCGCAGGCAAGTCTTCGGGGGAGAGGGGGTGCGGCGGGTTAAAGCCGCAGAACAAAGAATCTACGCCCGTAACCCCAGCCTCCCGCAGGGCGTAGTCTTAAACGGCATAGCAGGAATAAAAAGCAGGCGGTTTAAAGCGGCTTAGTCGGAATCAGGTTTCGCTTCGCTCCCTGATTCTTG
>ERZ832522.4655-NODE-4655-length-13278-cov-9.453830_pt1 | contig 13278 bp, 10 predicted proteins | sample MGYA00519951_ERZ832522 | MGnify/ENA primary metagenome ERZ832522 (study PRJEB31850, sample SAMEA3708728) | human gut metagenome | biome: human gut; feature: human-associated habitat; material: faeces | place: China | collected 2014 ... | reverse complement strand
CTATGAAGTCAACCACAAGCTGATGGGTGACTTTGTTTCCATGAGCAATGATGAAATCAACCGCTTTCTAAAGATGGAGAAACTATTGGAGAATAAAATCGCTCGCCGGTTCAAGGTGCGCCGTCTGGAGAAAAAGGACTTCGGCTATCTTTTGGAGCATATCTACGGCAAGACCGGCGTTGCCTATGAGGACTATTCCTATGACTTTCCTGTAAAAAAGCTGAAACGGGAAACGCTGGTAAAACGGTATGACCTTATCCGTCCGACACGCTGCTTAGTGGAAGAAAATCAGCGATACCTCCGTCTGGAAAGTGAAAATCAGACGGCGTATGCCGCCTACTTCACGATTAACAATATCGTAGGGGAGCTGGATTTTCCATCTTCGGAAATCTTCTACTACCAACAGCAGCAGTTTACGTTCCCGGTGTCCACCTCTATGAACGTGGAAATCGTCACCAACAAAAAGGCGCTGACAACGGTACGCAACAAAAAGAAAGAGCTGAAAGATTTGGATAACCACGCATGGGAAGCCGGGAACGAAACCGGCAACAGTGTGGTGGAAGCTCTGGACTCGGTCAATGAGCTGGAAACTGCCCTAGACCAGAGCAAAGAGTCCATGTATAAGCTCTCCTATGTGGTGCGTGTGTCTGCGGACAGTCTGGACGAACTGAAACGCCGCTGCGACGAGGTCAAAGATTTTTACGACGACTTGAACGTAAAGCTGGTGCGCCCTTTTGGTGATATGCTCGGACTTCACAGCGAGTTCATTCCTGCCAGCAAGCGATACATAAACGATTATATCCAGTATGTGACCAGCGATTTTCTGGCTGGTCTGGGTTTCGGTGCGACACAGCAGCTAGGGGAAAAGGACGGTATCTATATCGGCTATAACCTCGATACCGGCAGGAACGTGTACCTAAAACCCAGCCTTGCGGCACAGGGAGTCGAAGGCTCTGTCACAAATGCGCTGGCGGCTGCCTTTCTCGGTTCTCTGGGCGGTGGAAAATCATTCTGCAATAACCTCATTATCTATTATTCTGTACTGTTCGGTGGTCATGCGGTGATTATTGACCCAAAATCAGGTGCGAAACGTTCCTACTTGAAAAGAGTAGGCACAGCACTTCATTAAATCAATATTTAATGTGTGTTGGAGAACTAAACACACGAATAGTCGAATGACGGGGTAACGCCCTGAAAGGCTACTTTAATACTCCGACTGGCAGAAACTTGAGTAAACAAGGCTCTGTCAGAAGCTCGGTGAAGTCGGCAGACAGACACCGTAACAGATAATGCTGACGAAAGATTCCCAGAGGTGGGCGTTGTGTCCTATATGCCGGAAGTCTATAAAATATCTATGGTTAGAATGTAGATGAGAGGTCTACTGACGAATCCTTGAATGTACAGGTCTATATCGGGGCTGGATAGAAATGTCCAGTGACACAAACAGTGTCGCTACTGTGGGTGAGTAAGACTCCGCATTTATGAAAATCCATATAACGTTAAAGGCGTTATCAAGGTAGCAGGCTTATAGAGGAAACCTAAGGATATATGTACAGATAGTGTGTTTGGAACGTTGAAAGCTGACAACATGGAGATTTTACTGTCTGTGAAGTGTTTACATCAGAAAGTTATTGTGAGATTAGCAATGATATAAGGTGTGTTAATGTCAGTGAGAGTGGTGGCACAGTACCTATGAAACCGTGATAACAAGCGGTGGAGGGATAGCCACTAGTCATATGAAGAATAGAATTACTAAGAAAAATGGTATGGGTTCGAGTAAGACTAAGAGATGTACTTGCTCCTGCAAACAAGGAGGGTACAGACCATGCTAAAGAAAAACAAGCTCCGCTATAACGAGTATTATGATATGCAACATATTTATGACGAGTTATACGCACAGAGCAAGAACGGTAATAACTTTTATAAGTTACTTGAAATTATTGGTTCGGAACAAAATATTTGTTTAGCTTACCGTAATCTGAAATCAAACAGTGGCAGTAAAACGGCTGGAACGGATGGAATGACGATAGACGATATAAAACAACTCAGCAATGCTGAGATTGTTGCTGCCGTTCGGGAAAGCCTTAGCAACTACCGCCCCAAATCAGTCAGACGTGTTTTCATTCCAAAAGCTGGGAGCGATAAAATGCGTCCATTGGGGATTCCGTGTATCTGGGACAGGCTGGTACAACAATGTATCCTGCAAGTCCTAGAGCCGATATGCGAACCAAAGTTCCATAATCATTCCTATGGATTCCGTGAGAATTGAAGTGCCCACCATGCAGTCAGCAGAGTAACGACACTGATAAATTTATCAAAATATCATTACTGTGTTGACGTAGACATTAAAGGATTTTTCGATAATGTCAATCATGGAAAACTATTAAAACAAATCTGGACACTTGGTATTCGGGATAAAAGATTGATTTGCATTATCAGCAAAATGCTGAAAGCCGAAATTGACGGCGAGGGTGTCCCAGAAAAAGGAACGCCACAAGGCGGTCTGTTAAGTCCACTGCTCTCCCTCATAGTCCTTAATGAATTAGACTGGTGGGTAAGCAGTCAGTGGGAAACATTCCAGCCGAAGAACCGCAGTAAAAATGGGTGGCTTCAATACGCAAAGAAATATACCAAACTGAAAAGCGGTTTTATTGTACGTTACGCTGATGATTTTAAAATCATGTGTTCAACCTATGGAGAAGCACAAAGATTTTACCACAGTACCGTAGATTTTCTTAATAAAAGGCTGAAATTAGAAATCAGTCCAGAGAAATCAAAGGTAGTAAATCTGAAGAAAAATTCATCAGATTTTCTGGGGTTCAAAATCAAAGTCATTCCAAAAGGAAGAACGAAACACGGTTATGTTGCCAAAACAGATATGAACCAAAAAGCATTAAAGAAAGCGAAAACAAATCTAAAGTTAAAGGTAAAAGATATAGCCAGACATACGACTGGCTTCAATATCAGCAGATATAATCTGACAGTTATCGGTATGCAGAATTACTACTGCATAGCAACTAACGTATATAACAACCTGACAGAAGTAAGTTACGCTCTCTTACCGACCATACGAATCCGTTTAAGGAACATTGCAAAATCAGTTCCATTTGAAAGTACAAGTTCAGAATTTCAGAGCAGGACAAAAGGAATCAGACCAAAAACAAAAATAGTGATGATTGCGGATAATCCGCTATTGCCGATTCAAGGAGTACAACACAAAAATCCTATGAATTTCTCGCAAGATATTTGTAATTTTACAAAGCAAGGGAGAAACAAGGTGCATGAGGACGTTGTAGTTGTAACAAAAGAAGAAATCCGAGCGTTGTTGGAAAATGAAAACCCTGCCGATAGCGTAGAGTTTAACGACAATCGTATTTCGGCATATATCGCACAACAAGGCAACTGCTATGTAATGAATCGTCGAGGAACTCCGTCCACTCTGATATGTATTCACAAATCAGACAAAGGAGATAACCTTGATAGATATTCTAATCTGGCATTTGTGGAACTTCCCATTGCAAAGGCAATCCTAACAGAATCAGCAGACGAAGCAAAATCACTGTTAAAAGGTTATGTTCTTAATAGTCAGCAGAAGAAAAAACTGAACAGAATACGGACGAATTACGGATACCAGACAATAACTGGGAAATAACTTATAAATCTATTTGGATATGATGGAACGCCGTATGAAGCGAAAGTTTCATGTACGGTGTGAAGCGGGGGAAAACTTGGAGATAACATCAAAAAGTTACCTATCGCTATAGCGTGGCAGATGGAAAGAGACACTCCCGGAGATTTCGGAGGAAATCAATATCGTAAACCTCACCAACAGCGAAGAAAACAGGGGTATGCTTGACCCGTATGTGATTATGAAAGACGTACATGACGGGGAAAGCCTTGCCGTGGATATTCTGACCTTTCTGACAGGTATCCGATACCGTGACGGCGAAAAATTCCCTGTCCTCATGGCGGCACTACAGGAAGTGACAAAGGGAGAAAAACACGGACTTCTCTGTGTGGTGGACGAGCTGCGGAAAATCGGCACGCCAACGGCAAACAGTATCGCCAGCCATATCCAGAGTATTGCGGACTATGACTTTGCACATCTGCTCTTTTCCGACGGAACGGTGGAACATTCTATCAGTCTGGACAAGCAGCTTAACATCATACAGGTGGCTGACCTTGTACTGCCGGATTGTGACACGAAGCTGGAGGACTACACCTCTACGGAGCTGCTCTCTGTAGCTATCCTTATGGACATCAGTACCTTTGCCTTAGATTTTATCCATTCTGACAGGAGTATTTTTAAAATCGTGGACTTAGACGAAGCGTGGACGTTCTTACAGGTGGCACAGGGGAAATCCCTCTCTAATAAACTTATCCGTGCCGGGCGCTCCATGAACGCCGCCGTCTATTTCGTGACGCAAAATTCCGGCGACGTGGACGACGAGAAAATGAAGAACAATATCGGTCTGAAATTTGCGTTCCGCTCCACGGACAGCAAGGAGATTAAAAACACGCTGGAATTTTTCGGCGTGGACGGCGACGACGAGAACAACCAGAAGCGGCTCCGGGATTTGGAGAACGGGCAATGCCTGTTTCAAGACCTCTATGGGCGTGTGGGCGTTGTCCAGATACACCCGGTCTTTGCGGATTTATTTGCCGCTTTTGATACCAGACCGCCAAAGCAGCGTGAAGAAACGAGGGAGAGCCTATGAGGAAACGAAACATCCTGCGCTATCTCGGTATCGCCCTGCTGGTGGTGTTCGGTATTCTGGCGTTTCTCTCCATCACAGGTACGGTGGCTCATGCTGCCGGTCTGGTGGACGATACAGTGGACGCTGCCAATGAATACTCAAAATATCCGCTGGAAAACTATCAGCTTGACTTCTATGTAGACAGCTCGTGGGATTGGCTGCCATGGAACTGGCTGGACGGTATCGGTAAGAGTATCCAGTACGGACTCTATGCGATAACTAATTTTGTCTGGACAGTGAGTATGTATATCTCCAACGCCACTGGCTATGTGGTGCAGGAAGCCTATAAGCTGGACTTTATTTCAGATACGGCAGACGCAATCGGAAAGAATATCCAGACCCTTGCCGGGGTGACGGAGAACGGATTTTCCACACAGGGATTTTATGTAGGCTTCCTGCTTATCCTCATTCTGGTCGTGGGTATCTATGTAGCCTATGTGGGATTGCTGAAACGGGAAACGACAAAGGCGGTTCACGCCGTCCTTAACTTCCTTGTGGTCTTTCTCCTGTCAGCGTCCTTTATCGCCTATGCCCCTAACTACATTGCAAAAATCAATGATTTTTCCTCGGACATCAGTAGTGCGGCTCTGACGCTGGGTACAAAAATCACGCTGCCAGACTCCAGCAGTCAGGGGAAAGACAGCGTTGACCTTATCCGTGACAGCCTGTTTTCCATACAGGTAAAGCAGCCGTGGCTCTTATTGCAGTATGATACGACAGATGTAGACAGTCTCGGTGCTGATCGGGTGGAGAGCCTGCTGTCTGCCAGTCCAGACACCGACGAAAGAGAGAATATCGTGATTGAGGAAATCGAGGACAGGGATAACAACAACATGAGCATTACTAAAACCATGAGCCGGTTAGGTACAGTCGTCTTTCTGTTTATCTTCAATATCGGTATCTCTGTCTTTGTGTTCCTGCTTACCGGCATGATGATTTTCTCGCAAGTGCTGTTTATCATTTATGCCATGTTCCTGCCGGTGAGTTTTATCCTGTCCATGATACCGACGTATGAGGGCATGGGGAAACGGGCGGTCACAAAGCTGTTCAACACTATTATGCTGCGTGCCGGTATTACCCTTATCATCACCGCCGCCTTTAGCGTCAGCACAATGTTTTACTCTATTTCAGCCGGGTATCCGTTCTTTATGATAGCCTTTTTGCAGATTGTCACCTTTGCCGGTATCTATTTCAAGATGGGCGATTTAATGTCCATGTTCAGCTTACAGTCCAATGACACCCAACAGGTCGGCAGACGTATCATGCGCCGCCCGTATCTGTTCCTCAACCGTGGGGCAAGGCGTTTGGAGCGTCGTATCGGCAGGACACTGACGGCTGGTGCTGCCGGTGGCGTGGTAGGAGTTGGCAGCGCAGCCGCCGGAGCAGTACAGCTTTGCCCAGCAGTCCTGACACTCCTTGCGGGCGTAGGCGTTGCAGTGCTTGAACTCATCCCGCACAGCGGTGTTGGTAACGCCCTTCCAGATATCGCCCAGCAGGTACTTGGGGTCGCCCACGAACTGGTGGCAGGGGTACAGATCGCCCCAGGGGGTAACAGCCATGTACTCGGTGCCGGAGCCGCAGCCGGAGATGCGCTTATAGATGCAGGGGCCGCCGGTCAGGTCGATCATGTAGTGGTAGAAGGTAAAGCCTCTGCCCTCGCGGTCGCGCTTGATCATCTCCTTGGCAAGGATCTCGTACTGCTCCTTCAGGATGGGCAGATCGGCCTCGGTCAGGGCGCTGGGGTCGCTGGGGTCGCAGACCACCGGCTCCATGCTCAGCTCGGTAAAGCCGAGGTCTGCCATGTGGAAGATATCGTTGGTGAAGTCGGTGTTAAAGTGGGTATAGGTGCCGCGCATATAGTAGTTCTTGTCGCCGCGCTTTTTCACGAACTCCTGGAACTTGGGCACGATGCGGTCGTAGCTGCCGTTGCCTGCGCAGTCCACACGGAAACGGTCGTTGACCTCCTTGCGGCCGTCCAGACTCAGCACCACGTTGTGGCACTCCTTGTTGCAGAAATCGATAACGTCATCATCGATCAGCACGCCGTTGGTGGTCATGGTAAAGCGGAAGTTCTTGTTGTGGATCTTCTCCTGCTCGCGGCAGTAGGCCACCAGCTTTTTGACCATATCAAAGTTCATCAGCGGCTCGCCGCCAAAGAAGTCCACTTCCAGATTGCGGCGGGTGCCGCTGTTCTCGATGAGGAAGTCCATGGCGCGCTTGCCCACCTCAAAGCTCATCAGGGCGCGGTCGCCGTGGTAGCGCCCCTGCGAGGCAAAGCAGTAAGAGCAGCTCAGGTTGCAGCTATGGGCAACGTGCAGGCACAGAGCCTTTACCACGGTGTTGCGGTTCTTGAAGTCAAAAGCCATGTCCTTATAGACATCCGGGCTCCACAGCTTGCCGTTTTCCTTCAGGCTGGTCACGTCGTCGATGCACTGGCGCAGATCCTCCTCGGTCACGCCGGGCGGGGGTTTCTTTGATGGGCCGGGGCTCACCCGGTGGTGACATAGCTGCCGGATTCCGGCGCCTTGGCGAGAAACGGCACGAAGCGCGTCACGGCGTCAAAGCTGCTGTCGGCCGCGATGGCGCTCTGGAGCGTGGCGACGTTATCGGCCGAGGCGAACACGCACACGCGGTCAAATAGCTTCGGGAACACCGCCATGTCCTGCCCGGACTGCGCGGCCCTGCTTTGCAGGATGGAGTCCGCGCTCACGACGGCGCTCACGCGCAGGCCCGTGGCGGTCAGGTTCGCGCGCAGGTACTTTGCCAGCGACACGACCGCGTCCGTGCGCGAGGGCGTGCCGCTCTGGGACGCATATTTGACCTCCGTGTCGGACAGCGGCTGCTGCAGGTACGAGAACGCGACCTCGTCAAAGCCCAGGTCGTGCAGCTCCTTGCAGAGGCTGACGAGGTAGGCGCGGATGAACGTGTTGTACGGGTCGACCCAGCCGCCGGAGCTGTCGGTGTACGCGCTGCCGGACGCAGTCTGCAGCGCGGTGGCGGCGTAGCGCTCGGCCATGAGCGTGTCGACGCACGTGCTCACGACGGCGACGAGGTAGATGTTCTGCCCCTTGACGGTCTGGATCGCGTCGGCAAGCTCGGCCGTGCCGTTGACGCCGTAGGCCGCGGCGTCCGAGACGCCGGACTTCCAGCTCAGCGTGCCGCCGGGGGCTTTCATCTGCAGCACGAGGGCATTGCCGCCCGCCGCCTTCACGGCGGAGGCCGCGCGCGTGAGCCCGTCGGGCGTGATCTTGTCGGCCGTCAGATACTGCCCGTGCAGCTCGGTGAGGCCCTTGCCCGCGTCGGAGACGATGCCGGAATAGTCCGGGTCCTCGAGCACGAGCTCGGTGTCGACCGTCTCGGGCTGGCCGCTCTCGGTGACGGGGGCGGCCGTCTCCATGATGGGGAAGACGACGTGCAGAGAGCCGTCGCTGTCATAGACAATGTATTTCTGGCCGGCGAAGAACAAAATCACCGCCAGCACGATCAGCCCGGCGAGGATCCACAAGATCACCGGCCAGGCCTTGCCCCGGCTGCGCCGGGCGCGGTAAACGTCGTTGCGATGGGCGCGCATCGGCACACCTCCTTTGGGTCAGGCGGCGTCAGCCGCGGTTTTCAATGTCGCTGATGAGGGCGATGCGGCGCGCGTGGCGGCCGCCCTCAAACTCGGTGTTGAGGAACGTGTCTACGATCTTGAGCGCGAGGCCCGGGCCGAGCACGCGCGCGCCCATGGCGAGGATGTTCGCATCGTTGTGGCGGCGGGTCATCTCGGCGGAGTAGCAGTCGCCGCACAGGGCGGCGCGGATGCCCTTGACCTTGTTGGCAGAGATGGAGATGCCGATGCCGGTGCCGCAGATGAGGATGCCGCGCTCGTACTCCCCGCCCGCGACGGCGCGGGCCACGGCCTCGCCGTAGATGGGGTAGTCGCAGCTCTCTTCGCTGTACGTGCCGAAGTCCTTGTAGGCAAGGCCCAGCTCGTCGAGATGGCGCATGACCTCCTGCTTGAGGGCAAAACCGCCGTGGTCACATCCGATCGCAATCATAAACAATACCTCGATTTCTGTAATTTCCCCGGCGTTAAAACGGCCAGTCCGGGAGCCATTTGAGCACATTCCATGCATAGTCGCGCGGGATCGTCACGCCCGTGAGCACGGGGAAAAACAGCGCGAAGAGCACGCCGTTTGCCGCCGTGAAGGCATACACGATGCCGAGATAGCCGCGCTGCCGCAGCCGGTCGAACACGTACCCGAGCGCGAGCACGAGAAAGAGCGTCGCCGCGAAGTAGTGGTATTCGAACGTCAGGCGTGAGATGAACACCCACGGCAGCACCTGCGCCAGATAGCCGACGAGGAGAAACAGCGCCGTGCGGTCGCGTTTCGCCGCGCGGTATGCGAGCACCGGCAGCGCCAGCAGCCCGCCCCAGCACAGCAGGGGATTGACGAACGCGCCGATGGTCGACACCGTCCCATCGCCATACGACAGGTAGTAGAGGATCGGCCGCAGGTCGAGCAGCCACTGCCACCAGCGCGAGGAATACGGATGCGTGGCGACAAGGCCGGAATGATAGGTAAACATGAAGCGCTGGTTTTCCAGCACGATGGCGGCGTATTCGCGCGTGAAGTACATGCCCGCGCCGTGCAGGCCGCGCGCCGCGCCGTAGGGGTAATAGCTCGCGTAATAGATCATGCCCGGCACGAGCACGAAAAACACGAGGCAGAAGCCGATGTTGCCGAGCAGGCGGCGGAGATACCGGCGACCGTCACCGTCCCGGTGCGCCTGCACGCCCTGAAACACCCAGTGCAGCGCCCAGAGCACGCCGAGGCCCGCCCCGGCATAGAGACACGTCCACTTCGTGGCCGCGCCGATGCCGAACGTGACGCCGCAGGCGGCGAGGTGGCGCAGCCGCCCCTCCGTGAAGTACCGGTACAAAAACAGGTACATGAGCAGGATGAAAAACGTCGCAAAGCTGTCGATCGTCGCAATGCGCGTCTGCGTCAGGTGCATGAAGTCGAACGCCAGCAGCGCCGCGCCGCACAGGGCCACGCGGTCGTCGCGGAACATCCGACGCAGCAGATCCCACATCAGCGGCAGCATGGCCACGCCGAAGAGCGTGCCCATGAAGCGCCAGCCGAACGGCGTCATGCCGAAGAGCACGATGCCGAGCGAGAGGATCTCCTTGCCGAGCGGCGGGTGCGAGACTTCATACGGATACACGCCGCGCAGGTGCTCATAGGCCGTGCGCGCGTGGTAGATCTCATCAAAATACGTACTGTTGTAGTACGTGGACGCGGCGGGCACGGTGTCCGCTTCGTCGCAGAGCGCGTCCGCGCTCGCAGGGCCGGTGATGGCGCGCACGCCGATGCGGCTGCCCTGCGGGTCGTAGAGTGCGAGCTCGCCGAGCTCCATGTGCGCGCTCGCCGTGATGCGCACATAGGCCGCCGTTGCGGGCGCAGTGTCGGCCATTTCCGGCTGAAGCCACTTGAAGAGGTCGGCGTAGCCCTGCGGCATCGTGCCGGCGGGCGTGAAGGTCACGCCGTCGGTCGAATAGGCGAGGGTGTATTCGCCGGTCGACAAACCGGGGTAGTACCACACGGCGGAAATTTCACTCTCGCGCTCGAGCGCGAGCACGGCGGATTCCCCCGCCTCGAACGAGCAGAACTGCTGCGGGTCGCGCGCAGAGCCGAGGCTAAAGAATGCTGCGACGGCGTACACCGCCGTCAGCGCCGCGATGCCAAGCCCGCTGCGGCGGCCCGTGCGCCGGGGGATAGGGCCGCGTGCGGGCAAAACCAGATGCGCCAGCAGCGCGAGCGTGAGCGTGATGGCGGCTGCGAGCAGAATGTACCGGAGCGCTGCCATGCGCTGCCCCTCCCTTCGCCGGAATGCCGGATGGTCTATATTATAGTACAGCGCGGCGGCCCTGTCCAGAAAAGAATCCGCCGGAGGGGCGGCAGCACTTGACAACTGTCCGGAATAAAGTTAGAATAATGTGATTATATTTTTGGCGGCGGATGGAGCGCCGACACGAATATCGTTATGTTCCCGGCGGGTGCGCTTGATGGCCCGCCTTTTCCAACTTGAAAAAATATCGTAGAAAAAATCTGAAGAAACGGAGGATCACAATTTCATATGTCGTTACCAATAGCACTCGGTTGTATCATCGCAGCGCTTGTGGTTGGTTGTATCCTTGGCGGGCTTTACCGCAAAAAGGTCTCGGAGCGCGAGATCGGCAGTGCGGAAGAGAAGGCCAAGCAGATCATAAATGATGCCTATAAGAGTGCCGAGAGCAAGCGGCGCGAGACCCTGCTCGAGGCCAAGGAAGAGATCCACAAGAGCCGGACGGAGTACGAACGCGAGGTCAAGGAACGCCGCGCGGAGCTGCAGAAGCAGGAGCGCCGCCTCCAGCAGAAGGAGGAGACCCTCGACCGCAAAACGGACACGCTCGACAAAAAGACGGACGCCCTCAACCAGAAGATCGCCGCGATCGACACCAAGCAGAATGAGATCAATCAGCTCAAAAAGACCCAGATGGAGCTGCTCGAGAAGATCTCCGGCTATACGGTCGAGGAGGCCAAGGCCTTCCTCATCAACAGCCTGAAGGACGACGTCGTGCATGAGCAGGCGCTCATGGTCAAGGAGGTCGAGGCCCAGTACAAGGATGAGGCCGATACCCGCGCCCGCGAGATCATCGCCACCGCCATCCAGCGCTGCGCCGCCGACCATGCCAGCGAAGTGACCGTGTCGGTCGTGCCGCTGCCGAACGACGAGATGAAGGGCCGCATCATCGGCCGCGAGGGCCGCAACATCCGCGCCATCGAGACGCTCACCGGCTGCGACCTCATCATCGACGACACGCCCGAGGCCATCACGCTCTCGAGCTTCGACCCCGTGCGGCGCGAAGTCGCGCGCATCGCGCTCGAAAAGCTCATTCAGGACGGCCGCATTCACCCCGCCCGCATCGAGGAAATGGTCGCCAAGGCCCAGAAGGAGGTCAACGCCACCATCAAGGCCGAGGGCGAGCGCGCCGTTTTCGAGACGAACATCCACGGCCTGCATCCCGAGCTCATCAAGCTGCTCGGCCGCATGAAGTACCGCACCAGTTACGGCCAGAATGTGCTCAACCACTCCATCGAGGTTTCGCACATTGCCGGCCTGCTCGCTTCCGAGCTCGGCGTCGACGTGGCCACCGCCAAGCGCGCCGGCCTCCTGCACGATATCGGCAAGGCCATCGACCACGAGGTCGAGGGCAGCCACGTGACCATCGGCGTCAACATCGCCCGCAAGTACAAGGAGTCGGAGGAAGTCATCCACGCCATCGAGGCCCACCACGGCGACGTGGAGGCCCACACCGTCGTCGCCTGCCTCGTTCAGGCGGCCGACGCCATCTCCGCTGCGCGCCCCGGCGCCCGGCGCGAGAACATCGAGAACTATGTCAAGCGTCTCGAAAAGCTCGAGGAAGTCACCAAGAGCTTCCCCGGCATCGCCAACTGCTTTGCCATTCAGGCCGGCCGCGAGATCCGCATCATGGTCAAGCCCGAGGAGGTCTCGGAGGATCAGATGGTGCTGCTCGCGCGCGACATCGCCAAGAAGATCGAGGACGAGCTGACCTACCCCGGTCAGATCAAGGTCAATCTCCTGCGCGAGACCAAGGCCATCGACTACGCGAAGTAAACCAAAGCACAAATAAAACGCCCGCCGGGTATCCGGCGGGCGTTCGTGCATTTGCTGCCTTTTGGCGGCGGTGGGCGCAAGTGCCGGTTTCCCGACAGATGCATCAAAAAATGCATAAAAAACGAATCTGTTACAAAAACGCGGGAAATGCTTGACAAAATTCGCCGATTTATGGTAACATTTTTCTGGAACTGATAAAAATTGTTCCAAAACACGAAAGGAGAGTAAAATTCATGATTTGGGATTGCCCGTTTTGCTTCCTCGGATGGCTGCATGATCAGTGGGGCTGGGACCCCGAAATGGCCGAGAAGTTCAGATCCATGTGCCCGAACAAGTAATTGATTTTTTGTGTGCTGTTAACCGGTAGCACGCTGCCAGCCCGCCCGGGGCTGAGCCAACCTTACGAGGCCTGACGCTTTGCGTCAGGCTTTGTTTTTTTGCCCGGTTTGACAGTCCGCGCTGGGGGCGCTTTACGCTTCAGTGGGATGAGATTCGTACATATGGATTCGGAGGAAATTCGTTTTCGTATAAGTCAGTACCGGTTCTATACTTCTCGCTGAACGAGGTGGAGTATGTGCCGAAAAACGGCATGGAGCTGCTGCGGATCGGCCGTGACCGGATCATTTTTCAGTATCGGGAGTCCATCTGGGCGGCGCTGACGGAGTATATGCCGAAGGACATGATCAAGCGGCTGGACGATGTGATCCGCAATGAACGCGGCGGGCATTTCCGGCGCAGGCCCGGCGCGTGAGCGGGCGAGCCTGCTGCACCGTGGATAGAGAAGAAAGCAGACAGCAAAAAATCCGGCGCCCTTTAAAAGGAGCGGCAGGTTCTCCGTGATGATGCTCAGGTTAAG
>ERZ832522.4651-NODE-4651-length-13282-cov-11.959552_pt1 | contig 13282 bp, 9 predicted proteins | sample MGYA00519951_ERZ832522 | MGnify/ENA primary metagenome ERZ832522 (study PRJEB31850, sample SAMEA3708728) | human gut metagenome | biome: human gut; feature: human-associated habitat; material: faeces | place: China | collected 2014 ... | reverse complement strand
ATGCCGCAGGTTCGAATCCTGTCACTCGGACCAGATGAAACACCGCTTAAACGTCGTTTTGAGCGGTGTTTTTTGTGTTTGCAGAACAGAATGAATTTTCGGGAGGAACAACATGAAACTGACCCATTTGGATGAAAACGGTGCAGCGCATATGGTCAACATCGGCGCAAAGCCGGTCACGCAGCGCGAAGCTGTGGCGCAGTCCGTGCTGACCATGCAGCCGGAGACGCTGCGCATGATTCTCGACGGCACAGCGCCCAAGGGCGATGTGTTCGCGTGCGCGCGCATCGCGGGCATTATGGCGGCCAAGCGGACGGCAGAGCTGATTCCGATGTGTCATCCGATCCCGATCGAGAGCGTGGACATCGCCATTGAGGCTGTCTCGGAGACGCAGGTGCGCGTTGTCAGCACGCTGCGCTGCTCGCACAAGACCGGCATTGAGATGGAAGCACTCACGGCGGCCTCTGTTGCCGCGCTGACCGTCTACGACATGTGCAAGGCGGTGGACCGCGGTATGCGTATTGATGAGACGCTGCTGCTGCACAAGACCGGCGGCAAAAGCGGCGATTATCACGCGGAAGGAGCGTCGGCACGATGACTTTGCTGGAACAGCTGCAGGCTGCCGCAGAAAATGCGCGCAAGGGACTGCCGGCGGCGCTGACCATCGACGCGGACGGCGTACAGTATACGCGCAATTTCATGCCGCAGGAACGCCTGATTCTGCTCGGCGGCGGCACGATCGCGCAGCCGCTTTGCCGCTATGCGGCCGATCTCGGTTTTGAGGTGGTCGTGGCGGACGACCGGCCGTCCTTTGCCAATCATCCGCGCTTTCCGGAAGCAAAGCAGATTGTATGTGATCTGTTTCCGGCGGCAATCGAGAAAATCGGCATCCGAGAGAGCGATTACGTTGCCGTTATCACGCGCGGGCATCGTTATGACGCGGACTGCCTGCGGGAGCTTCTGCGCGGCATCATGCCGCGCTATCTCGGCATGATCGGGTCGAAAAGACGTACGGTCGGTCTGCTGAACATGCTTGAGGAAGAAGGCTTCTCTCGGGCAGATCTCGACCGCATTCATACGCCCATCGGTCTGGATATTGGTGCGCTGACCGTCAAGGAGATTGCGATTTCTATCGTGGCAGAGCTGATCGCGGAACGCCGCCGCACGACCGATCGCCGTTCCAAGAGCAGCATTCTCACCGCAGAGGACATCGACCTGCCGCTGCTGGAAACCGCTGCACGCGGTGATATTCCCAAAACGCTCATGCTCGTGTACGAGACCAGCGGTTCCACGCCGGTAAAATCCGGCTCGTACATGGTGGTTGATGCCAATACGGCTACTGCGGGCACCATCGGCGGCGGCTGCAGTGAGAGCGCCGTTATGCGGCAGGCGTATTACTTGATCGGCACCGGCGAGCACAAGTGCGTCACCATCGACATGAGCAACGACATTGCTGCGCAGGAAGGTATGGTTTGCGGCGGGCAGATGAAGGGGCTGCTGGCAGATTTGGGTACGAAAAAAATCGACATAAAGTGAAAAAAGTTGTCGAAAAATACTGGGATAAAATGTCATATTCTCTCTGGCATTCATAGATTTAAAATGGTATAATAAGGATAAAAAGTAAAGCAGGGGAAGCCATGAGACTCAAAAGACGGATTTTCGGTGTATTTGCGGCAGTACTGGCGGGTGTGCTGCTGTGCGGATGTACGGCTGCTGAGGATATGCAGGAGCACCGGACGGAAACACCGATAACGATCAAGGTGGGCAGCGACAACTATCCGCCGTTTAATTATACCGATGAAAACGGCAATCCGGCAGGCGTGGATGTGGATTTGGCTAAGGAATCCTTCGGACGGCTGGGGTATGCAGTATCCTTCGTCGGCATTGACTGGGAAGAAAAGAAGAAACTGGTTGAACATGGTGATATTGACTGTATCTGGGGATGTTTTTCCATTGATGGGCGCGAGAACGAATACAACTGGACTGAACCGTATATGATCAGCCGCCAGGTGGTTGCGGTCAACCGCAGCAGCGATATTTACCGGCTGAGCGATCTGGAGGGCAAGACCATTGCCGTGCAGTCCACCACCAAGCCGGAGAGTATTTTCCTCGAGCGAACGGACAGCCGCATTCCGCTTGTGCGTGAAGTATACAGTCTGGAGGATCGCGAACTGCTCTACACCTCTCTCGGCAAGGGCTATGTGGATGCGATCGCGGCGCACGAAACCGCTATTCGGCAGTACATGAAAGATTATGATGCGGATTACCGTATTCTGGACGAAAGCATTCTCACGACAGGAATCGGTGTGGCGTTTGCAAAAAACGATACGCGCGGACTGAGCGAACAGCTTTCCCGGGTTTTCGAGGAAATGCGTGCAGACGGTACGACTCGAACAATCATAGGCAGATATCTGTCCGATCCGGACAAATATTTGGAGGTGGACTGTGCTGCAGATTAAAAAGAACAAAGCCACGCGCCGGTACGAACGGATTGCGGCTGCAATCGGCGCCGTGCTGGTTATCGTAGTCGGCTTTAACACGGTGCGTGCGGAGAGCGCGCAGACACGGGAACAGCTCGGCAATACGATAGATTATGTGAAGGAGCAGTGCACGACCTATACACGCTACAATGCTGCATCTGTTACCAAAAGTCTGATGCGTATCATGGACAACGCACAGCAGGTAAACCGCAATATCGGCTATGAAGGCTCGACTGTAGATGAAGAACGGCTTCGGTTCTATGCGCAGGAACAGCGGCTGACCGGCATTATTCTGCTGGACACAGATGGAAGAGTGCAGTGCGAGTATAACGGTGATCTGCTGAATTTTCTAACACTGCAGGAGTATATAGAGCGGGATACAGTGCTCGATGTGGTCAGGTATCCGCAGAAGACCTATGCTTCGCGGATTGACCTGCCGGACGGCTCCTATGTGGATATTTCGGCGTACGGCCGTACAGATGTGCCCGGTGTGATCGTTGCATACTATCACACCACTGCGGAGTATGCACGCAATTATACGCTGACCATACAGGGCTCGCTTGCGGGCTATAATACCAGGGACGACGGTGTGATTGTGGTGGCAGATGGTGACCGCATTATCGCGTCCAACGATGAAGCGCTGGCTGATACCAAGGTGGAGGACAGCCGTATTCTGCAGCAGATCAAGTCGAATCTTTCATCCGCCGAGGTCGGGTATTTCAAGTGCGATGGCGGCACCTATTTCGGCGGTCTGGACCGCAGCCGCGATTACTATATCTACGCCTATGTATCCGACCGCATGGTAGCGACTGATATGGTCAAAAATATGATGGCGGCGCTGATCATTTATCTGATCATGCTGACCGCGATTCAGATGTTCCGCAGACGTTCCGCGCGGGAATATCTGGCCGAGCAGGATCGGCGCGAGCGGGAATTCCGCGGGCAGCTGATGGAATCCGCTGAAAAGGCCGAGCAGGCCAACCGCGCTAAGACCGAGTTTCTGCAGCGCATGAGCCACGATATCCGCACGCCGATCAACGGCATTCGCGGTATGATTGAGATTGCGAATTACTACAAGGACGATCCGGACAAGCAGACCGAGTGCCGGAAGAAAATCTGGGATGCCTCCGGTCTGCTGCTCGAGCTGGTAAACGAGGTGCTGGACATGGGCAAACTCGAATCCGGCGAGATCATGCTGGAGGAACGCGAGTTTGACCTCAAGGAACTGCTGGACAGCGTCGGCGTGGTGGTGGATAAGCAGGCGCGGGAGCGGGGCATTACGATAATAACGGATAGCTATCCGGTTGAGCACCGCTACCTGCTCGGCAGTCCGCTGCACCTGCGGCGGCTGCTGATGAATATCATCAGCAATGCGGTCAAGTACAACCACGCGGGGGGCGAAGTCAGGCTGGGATGCCGCCAAAAGCCGAGTGCGGATCCGGAGACTGCACAGATTGAATTCACCTGTGCGGATACCGGTATCGGCATGAGCGAGGAGTTTCAGAAGCACGTATTTGAGCCATTTGCACAGGAACGGAATTTTGCTCGATCGGAATATGGCGGTACCGGTCTGGGTATGCCGATTGCGAAAAGTCTGGCGGAGAAAATGGGCGGCACGCTGTCCTTTGTCAGCAGGCAAGGCGTAGGCACGACGTTTACGCTGTCGCTGCCGTTCCGCATCTGCCATGCACCGGAGAAGCGGAACAAGCCGAAACGCCTACTGCAGACCAGCTCTATTGCCGGACTGCATGTGCTGGTTGCGGAAGATAACAGGATGAATATGGAGATTGCTGAGTTTGTACTCAATGTGGAAGAAGCCTTCATCATCAAGGCAGTGAATGGCGAGGAGGCGGTACGCATTTTTGCCGATTCTAGGCCCGGAGAAATTGATGCGATTTTAATGGATGTGATGATGCCGGTGATGGACGGTCTGGAAGCGACGCGGCGTATTCGCGCGATGAAGCGTCCGGATGCGAGAACCATTCCAATCATCGCCATGACAGCAAACGCTTTCGCAGAGGACCGTCAGCTTGCCTTTGCTGCGGGCATGGATATGCATATTGCAAAGCCGCTGGAAGGCTCGGAGATGGTGGAAACGCTGGAGCGGCTTGTCAAATCCTCGCGGAAATAGGAGCAGAAGCGCAAGAAGGATGATATATAAAGGGAAAGTCAGCCGAAAACGGCTGACTTTCCCTTTATCGTGCAGTTCTGCTGCCGCATAATACACACAGCAGAAATATTTGGCAGGACTCACATCAGCCGTTCCTTCGCAAGCAGGTGGGCGTAATGCTGTCTGGCGCGGCTCAAACGCGCACGGCTGGCTTCGTGACTGATATGCAGATATTCGGCAATGTCCACACAGTTCAGATTCAACTGATACCGCAGATATAGAATCTCCTTATCCGTGCGGGATAATTCATTCGGCAGCAGGTCGAGCATAGAAAGGGACGCCGGTTCGCAGCCAAGATTCTGAACGCTGTCCAGCGGCACCTGCACATACCGGCTCTGGCGTTTGTACTCATCAAGCGCGAGATTGGTCAGTACGGTGTGCAGCCAGCCGGGCAGATTCGGGTGCTGGCGCACCCGGTCAAAATGCGTCAGCAGGATGGTAAATGCCTCGTTCGTCAGCTCCTCTGCTGTAAACGGGTTATGTGCAATGCGGATGGCCGCATACAGCAGCCGCTTGTAATTCCGGTCGTATAATTGAGAAAACAGCTCCTTGTCCTGTGCCGTCATAGATCGTTCACCTGATTCCTATCGGGTTATGTTATGCACGATACCCGTTTTCAAGGGGAAAATCAATAGCGCGTTCCCACTTGGTCACTTTGCGTTCCCGCTCTGCAGCCGGATGTCCATCAATCTGCGGTATAATAGAAGCGGGGCAGCAGGAGACAGAACGCTTTGTGAAATATTGTCTGCTGTGCTGCTTTATGGTATAGTTAGTTCAGAACACAACAGGGAGGAGCACGCATGCGCATTATACTGTGCGATGACGATACCGCATTCACGCAGGTCTTTGAAAAACGCCTGCTGACCGTTTTCAAAAAATACGGAATCACACCGGAGATCGTGTCCGCGCACACGGGCGTGGAAGCCTTGCGCGAGATTACATGCAGGCCGACGGATGTGCTGTTTTTAGACATTGATATGCCTGAAAAAAACGGCTTTTCGGTCGCGGAAGAGCTGTCAGCCATGCCGTCGAAGCCTCTTATCATTTTCCTGTCCGGCATGGAAGATCTGGTGTATCAGTCGTTTGCGTTTCAGCCGTTCTGGTTTCTCCGCAAAACGCATCTGGAGGAGCTGCCGCGGGTAACCGAGAAAATGCTGCAGCTTCTCAACAGCCGTCAGATTCACTACACGGTTACGATGAACGGCAGCAGCACCCGCATTCCAATCACGGAGATTGCGTATTTTGAGAGCCAGGGACATTATATCGTTGTGCACTACAATGAGAAATCCCTGCGGTTCAAGGCACGAATGAGCGATATCGAAACGGCACTCAGCAAATACTTTTTCGTGCGCTGCCACGTTGGCTATCTGCTGAATTGCCGGTTTGTTCAAATCTGCAGCCGGACAAGCGTCACCTTGACGGACGGGACGGTCCTGCCGGTCAGCCGCGCCAAAGCTGAGGAAACACAGACCGCCTTCATGGCGTATATGAGGAGTCTGCGCCCATGAATTTCTGGTTTGAAATGGCGATTAACGCCGTAGAGGTAACCCTTATTTTGAGCTTCTTAGTGCAGTATTTCGGATACCGCATGGCCTGCCCGGCGAAATATATATGGACGGCACTCTTTGGTGTGCTATCCTTCGGCAGTGTAGCCTTTTTCTCCTGGGGGCAGCTGTATGAAGGCTATGCAAGCTCAATACAGATACTGATCAACATTGCGTTTTGCTGCATTTTGCTGCGCGGACCAATCCTGCAGAAAATATTTGTTTCTGCATTTACGATGGGCCTTGTGGCTATTATTGCAACTTTTACGGCACTGCTTGTCGCAAAGTTATCCGGAAATAATGTTGCCTTGCTGCTCAGCCGGTTTAATTCGGTTCGTATTATCTCGATTTTGATAACCAAGCTGCTGTTTTTTGTCATCACGCGGATCATCCTGCGGGTGAAGGAAAACGGTAAGATCAAATGGCTGGATGTTATCCCGCTAGCAGCGATTCCGACATTATCCATTATTACGATTACGCTGATGATGTACGCGGCGATACAGGAACCGCAAATTCAAAATATTGTATTTTATGCGGTGTGCATCGTATTGGCGCTGAATATCCTGATTTATTTCCTGTTTGTTCGATTGGGGCAGGTCAGCAAAATCCAAACCGAAATGGCGCTGCTCGCGCTGCAGAACGAATGCCTGCAGGAAAACGCCAAGGACATTGAGAACATGTATGACACGGTTCGTGCGCTGCGGCATGACCTCAAAAATCATCTGCTCTGCATTTTATCCATGGCGGAAGAACGGGATGTCGAGGGTATCGAGCAGTACACGAGGCAGCTTCTGCAGCAGCAGAATACTGTCAACAAGCTGATCATGTTTTCGGGCAATAAGGTGCTGGATGCGATCATCAACAGCAAAAGCGCAGCCGCGGAACGGGCAGGCGTTCGGCTGAGTGCTATTATCACAATCCCGCTGGCGAGTATTTCGCCGGAGGATATTACCATCATCCTCGGCAATGCGCTAGACAACGCGATTCGTGCCGCAAAAGACAGTCAGCGCAAGGTGGTGGATATTCATATTCAGCCGCAGGGAGCATACAGCTCGATTGTGATTGCCAATGATATCGCACATCCGGTGCTGTCGGACAATCCGGCATTGCGTACCACGAAAAATATCCGGTATCGCCACGGCTTCGGCATTCAGAATATGCGGCAGGCGGTGGAGCGTAATCAGGGACTGATTCGGTTTTACGAGCAGAACGACCGGTTCATCTGCGATATTTTGCTCCTTAACGTGCAAAACAGGAACGAATAACGACTAAGCAGGAATAGCCGGTTGCAATTTCGGTGAAAAGCAGTTATCTTACAGATAGACCATGACAAATGCAATGTGCATGGGTTATCTGCTGAGATAACTGCTTTTTTGAGGTGAGTCCGATGGTATGTTGAAATGAAAACCGGTAAGGTATGGATAGTAATTAGAGAGCAAACAGGGAGGGTTAAATGATGAACAGATTTCGAAAAATACTGAGCGCCGCGCTGGCAGGCTGCATGGCGGTCTCTGCGCTGATGATGAGCGCCGGTGCGGCGAATATCGGCACAGAAGCCGCACGCGAGAAGGTCATTTACGGCAGTCAGGCGTGGACGGTGAACGGTGCGGTAACCATTCAGCACAGCGACGGCACAGTAGAGCCGGTACCGGAGTTCTCGGCGCTGTATCCCGAGTGGACAGTGCCGAAGCAAGCGGCTTCGGTATCGAGTACGGCACTGGCTGAGGTGGCTGATGTCGGTTCGCATTCGATCAGCGGCTATTACCGGAATGTGTATTTGACGCAAGATGTGAAGTACAAGCCGTTTTACAGTTTTCTGGGAAACGGTGAGACGGTCAGTGCGTTTGCGGTGACGATACCGGGCAGCAAATACAATCTGGGCATTTACAACGAGACAGCGCAGCAGGACGCAGGCTGGCTGCACACCACCCAGACCGAGGATGGGCTTTCCCTCAACAGCTATTTTTCCGAACACCCCGAAATGGTCTGCGGCACACTGAAAACCGTCAGCGGTCCGTATGGTCCTACCCTGACCTGCGAGGCGTTTGCCGATAAGCCCCTTGCCGATGTGCTGCAAGAGGCCATGTCCCACCTGCACGCTGAATTTCACTTTCAGGACATCGAGCTGCAGGAATCCGGCGCTGTCGAAGCCAGCATCCCCGCCGAACCCGATGTACGCAACTTCAGCTTTTGTATCCGTAACAGCAAATTCTATTACCGCGAGAACGCCATTATGCGCGAGGTTTCCCTTGGTGCCACCTCCGCAGCGCGTATGCGGCTGCTGATCGAACTGCGGGACACCACACGGGAGCTGATCCAAGCCCAGCTGGAAGATATGCCGGATGAAGTCGTCACGGAGCTGCAAGGAAAACTCAACCGCCAGTATGACCACTACCACAATAAGTTTGGGCTCATCAACAGCCGTGGCGCATCGCTGGATATGCGGGATGACAGCGGATATTTTCTGCTGTGCTCCTTGGAAAATCTCGACAGCGAGGGCAACTTCATCGGCAAGTCGGATATGTTTTCAAAGCGCACCATCCGCGCCGCCCGCCCTGCCGAGCGTGTGGAAACCGCCAGCGAGGCACTGGCGCTGAGTGTCGGTGAGCGCGCAGGCATCGACTTTGGGTATATGCAGCAGCTGACCGGCAAGGACAAAGAAACCCTGATTCAGGATTTGCAAGGCGTTATCTTTGCCGACCCCTTGGAAAAGAATTCAGATGGCGAACCGCGCTATTATACCGCTGATGAATATCTTTCCGGCGATGTCCGCCACAAATTGCAGGTGGCTAAGCTGGCGGCACAGAACAACCCCGCTTTTGCTGTGAATGTGCAGGCACTGGAAACCGTGCAGCCGAAGGACTTGGAGGCCAGCGAGATTGCCGTGCGTCTGGGTGCCACTTGGCTTAACCCCGAACTCATCAAGCAGTTTGCCGATGAGCTGGTGGACGCGCCCTACTATGTGCGGGACCGCGTGAAGGTGCTGTACATTCCGCTGACCGGCGTCTGGAATGTGACCAACAAAAGCTATACGGGCGGCAACATTAAAGCCACCGTGACCTACGGCACACAGCGCGCCAACTTCTATCACATTCTGGAGGAAAGCCTGAACCTGCGGGATGTGCGCATCTTTGACACCAAAGAGGATATGCAGGGCAACAAAATCCGCGTTCTGAACGCCGCTGCCACGCAGGAAGCCCAGATGAAACAGCAGCAGATTGAGGACGCTTTCAAGGACTGGATCTGGAAAGATCCGACCCGCCGCCAGATGCTGGTAAAGGAATACAACGAACGGTTCAACTCTCTGCGCCCCCGCGAATACGACGGCAGCCATATTCTGTTCCACGGTATGTCGCCTGAAATCACACTGCGCCCCCACCAGAAAAACGCCATTGCGCACATTCTGTACGGCGGCAACACGCTGCTGGCGCACGTGGTGGGCGCCGGCAAAACCTACGAAATGGTTGCTGCAGCGATGGAGAAAAAGAGGTTGGGGCTTTGCACCAAGACCCTGATCTGTGTACCCAACCACCTGACCGAGCAGCTTGCCGGAGAGGCTTTGCAGCTGTACCCCAACGCAAATATTCTTGTAGCCCGCAAGACGGATTTTGAAAAAGCCAACCGCAAACGGTTCTGCGCCAAAATTGCGACCGGCAATTATGACATCATCGTGATCGGACACAGCCAGTTTGAGCGCATCCCGCTGTCACAGGAACGGCAGGTCGAATACCTGCAAAGTCAGATTCACGATGTGATCAGCCAAGTGGCGCAGCTAAAAGAGGAACGCGCCGAGAACTTCACCGTCAAACAGGTGGAGCGTATGCGCAAGCAGCTGGAGAAAAAGCTGGATAAGCTCAACGACCAGTCCCGCAAAGACGATGTGGTGACCTTTGAACAGCTGGGCGTGGATAGCCTGATGGTGGACGAAGCCCATGCTTTCAAGAACCTTGCGGTGCTTTCCAAAATGCGCAATGTGGCGGGCATATCCCAAACCGAGAGTCAGCGCGCCAGCGACCTATATATGAAATGCCGCTACCTTGACGAAATCACCGGCAGCCGTGGCGTGGTGTTTGCCACGGGTACGCCCATCAGCAACTCTATGGCAGAGCTGTTCACGATGCAGCGGTATTTGCAGCGGGAAACCTTGGAGCAGCACGGGCTTTCCTCCTTTGATGCGTGGGCATCCACCTTTGGGGAAACCGTGACAGCCGTGGAGCTTGCGCCGGAGGGGTACACTCTAATAGGACGATAAATCTAAACGACCAAAAGTAAAAGCCCAACGGTAGAAAGGTGGTGGAGATAATAGCAAGGTATTCAAAAATAACAGCGCTGTATGAACGATTATCGCGCGATGATGACCTGTCGGGAGAGTCAAATTCCATCACCAATCAGAAGAAATACTTGGAAGATTACGCTCAGAAAAACGGATATGCAAACATTCGCCACTTCACCGATGATGGCTATTCCGGGGTGAACTTCAATCGACCCGGCTTCCAAGCAATGATAAGTGAAATCGAAGCTGGCAATGTGGAAACCCTTATCGTCAAGGACATGAGCCGCTTAGGACGAAACTATTTGCAGGTCGGCTTTTATACGGAAATCCTATTCCCGCAGAAAAAAGTCCACTTCCTCGCAATCAACAACAGCATCGACAGCGACAAATCTTCCGACAACGACTTTGCTCCATTCTTGAACATTATGAATGAATGGTATGCCAAGGATACAAGTAACAAAATCCGTTCTGTTTTTGATGCTCGTATGAAGGACGGCAAGCGTTGCAGCGGTTCCATTCCCTATGGGTATAACCGTGTTCCGTCTGATAAGCAAGCGCTTGTCGTTGATCCTGTTGCTGCCGAGGTTGTAAAGCGTATCTTTTTACTTGCCAACGAGGGAAAAAGTACGCGAGCAATCGCGGAAAAGCTGACGGAAGAAAAGATTCTGATTCCATCTGCCTACGAAAAGGAATACCACCCGGAGCAGTACAATGGGCAGAAGTATTCCAATCCCAACCTGTGGGGAATGTCTACGGTTAGGGGCATATTGGAAAGACAAGAATATCTCGGACACACGGTTCTGCGTAAAACGGTAGGCACGAATTTCAAACTGCATAAGCGGAAAAGCACAGCCCAAGACGAACAGTATTTGTTCCAAAACACACATGAGCCTATCATATCGCAGGAGCTATGGGATAGCGTACATAGGCGCAGAAAGCGTGTGCAGCGGGCTTCGGCTTGGGGCAGTCACACCAACCGATTGAGTGGTTATCTATACTGCGCCGACTGCGGCAGACGGCTGACGCTTCAGACGCATTACAGTAAAAGGGACGGTTCTGTGCAGTATTCCTATCGCTGCGGCGGATATGCAAGCAGAGTAAATAGCTGCACGGCACATTCTATCAGCGCCGACAATGTTGAAGCCCTGGTATTATCTTCTGTAAAGCGCTTTTCCCGGTTTGTTTTGCAGGACGAGAACGCCTTTGCAGCCGAATTGCAATCGCTGTGGATTGAAAGGCTGAAAACAGAGCCGAAAAATCAGCAATCTGAATTGCAACGCTGCCAGAAACGGTATGACGAGTTGTCTAACCTTGTCCGCGGGCTGTATGAAAATCTGATGTTGGGCTTGCTATCTGAAAGACAGTACAGGCAGCTTATGAAGCAGTACGATGTCGAGCAGACAGAACTCGAAACCAAAATGGACGCAATCAAAAGCGTTCTTGCGGAGGAAAGAGAAAAATCCGGGGATATTAGGCAGTTTATAGCGCTGATCCGCAAGTGCAAAAATCCTACGGAGATCTCCGACTTAATGTTCTATGAACTCATAGACAAAATCGTGGTTTATGAAGCGGAGGGCGTTAGCCGGGCAAGAACCCAAAAGGTTGATATTTACTTCAACTATGTTGGGCAGGTCAACATCGACTACACACCGGAGGAAGTTGCCGAGATACAGGCACAGGAAGCACAGACAGCGGCTGAACGGTTGCAAAAGCAGCGCGCAAGGGAGAAAGCCTGCCGGGAGAAGCGCAAGGCTGAAAGGCTTGCCGCAAACGGCGGCGAGCTTGTAAAAAAGCAGGTTTGTCCCCAATGCGGCAAGATATTTATACCAGCCAGCAGTCACCAAACCTTTTGTTCAGAGGGCTGCTGCCACCAAGCGCGGCAGGATCAGAAGCAAGCCGAACGCGAAGCCGAGCGCGGGCAGCATTATTACCGCCAGCGAATTTGCGCTATGTGCGGCAGCACCTACTGGCCCGAAAGCAGTCGGTCAAAGTTTTGTTCTGATGCTTGCCGGAAAAAGAACCACAATAAAGTAACCTTGGAAGCCTATCACAAAAAAAGAGTAAAGGAGCAGACGCTATGAAAAAGCACATCACCAGTGAACACGCAGACCTGAAATGGGAACGGTTACGGCTGCAATATCTCCGAAAATGCCGGAGAACACTGTACACAGAACTGCTGGCTACCGATAAGCTGAACGAACATCTTGGGGAAATCAACGAGCAAGCGGATTCTATGTTTTCCCAACTTGTAAAGCAACTTGCCGAGCAGCAAGGCATAACGGAAGCGCTGAAAGCCGAAAATCAGTTGCTTTGGGTGCAGCAGATGAACAATGTGCAGAATGTGGCTGCCGAGATTGTGCTGAATGAGCTAATCTACTGCTGAAAGAATGGTTGGGGTATCTATGTTTTCTCGTTTAAGAAGCAACATCGTTGTACTGTGGATTGTACGCCTACTTGCGTTGCCAATGATTGCGCTGCTGTATGCGGCAGGATTTGTACTTAATCTTCTGTATGGAATCTGCGGCAGCATTGGTATGATTCTTGCCGGGCTGGGCGGCTTTGCGGCTTTCCTCGCGCTGCTGGATGGCAGCTATGCACAGGCGGCAGCTTCGGCGCTTGTGGCGTTGCTGTTATGCCCATTTGCAGCACCGATGCTGCTATCACTGGCAGGAAGTGCCTTGATTGTCGCTGCGTCAGCGTTATTTGCTTGGCTATTCTGAAAACAGAATATGACGATAAACCGCTGTCGGCTGCACAGCGGTTTTTCTTTTTCGGCAAGTATTCAAGAAGTCATTAAGTCGTGAGTATAATCGAA
>ERZ832522.4650-NODE-4650-length-13283-cov-5.440505_pt1 | contig 13283 bp, 13 predicted proteins | sample MGYA00519951_ERZ832522 | MGnify/ENA primary metagenome ERZ832522 (study PRJEB31850, sample SAMEA3708728) | human gut metagenome | biome: human gut; feature: human-associated habitat; material: faeces | place: China | collected 2014 ... | reverse complement strand
TGCGAGCTTTATTGCCTGCTTTTTAAACTCTTCATCATATTGTTTTCCTGTTCCCTGAAACGCACCCCATTGATTATGACAGTTTACGAGCCGATCTGAGCAAGATCAAAGGTATCGGAGAAAATCGGCTTAACGAGATAATGACGGTCATTGATAAACAGATCGAATGTACAAGCGATAAAGGAGGTTAAACCCTGACCGTTGATACCAAAGAGGTAGTTACTACGATCGCCTATATGATTGGTGTCCGTATGTCGGCACTCACCGCAAGCTATGGGGAATGCGCCGAGCTGATAGACAAGCTCAGAGCCGACCGTGATGCTACTGCGATACGATATTTCACGAATGTATTGCCGTTTCGTGCAGTATTCTCTACGATTGCAGACACCAGCACGGGACGGTTGATCGTACTGCCAATCTGAGCATCGGAGAATTTTGTATACTGTTCCTTGTCCATAGAAGCTCCTTTCTTAGCTTAAAGCCGACCTCGATGAAGTCGGCTTTAATTGATTACAGTTAGAATTCTACACCCGAAAAAGCAATCAGGTTATTGATGTACTTTACAAAGCTCCTCCAATTCGGAGGAAAATCGTTGCTGCCGTAGTGTTCAAGCTCGCTGCCGTTATCAAGAGTGACCTTTACGACCATTGAGTGCCGTCAAGAATGTCATGATTGATATATTCCTCATTCCAATCGTCTATATGATATTTTGAGAAAACATCACTGATAAAATCATTCCATTCGGCTATCGTCAGTTCTTTTGTGGTGTCCTCAACTTTACCCTCACGAAGCATTGAGGGACTAACCGTCAGCACGGCATGATTTCCCTCTTTTTTGACCGTCACATTGCCGTAACCGCCAAAGAAACCACCGCAGGAGAAATGAAACGAAACAGCAGAGAGAATGTGGGCATTATTTCGCATGACCTCACCGCTTTCAGTTTGCATTATCTTCTAAGCTGCAACCATACTCCTTGATCGTCTGCTCAGAACCCTTATCGGCTATTGTCTTACCCATTGCAGCTTCAATGACTTTAAGGATAGCTTTAGCCCTTGCTATGAAATAGTGATCAAAGTCATCTGCGATAAGGTAATCGTAGTTGACGAGGTGGGACTCGATTCGGAAACGAAGTTCAACTTCGTCGATCCCCGCTTTTTTCATTATATTCCCGCTGTAAACACTTGGAGCATCACCGCCGATCTGTCTGTTGGACGCAGGAAGCAGCGGAGTTTTGTTGACGATCGAGTTCCATTTAGTCTTGTCAAGCCCCATTTTCTTGCAATATGCTTCAGGGAAAATGTGATGAATATCCGGCGATTCGTCCATACTCTTGACAATATCCATTGTTATGCCCTGCATAAAGTCACGGCATTGTTCTCTATATACGAGCGCCATAATGCCTTTATATGCGGCACTATTTCTTGTTTGAAGTGACAGTAAACGAGTTGCGGAGAAATAAGCAGCGTTGATCGTTCTGTTCTGGCTATCTTTCCCTTGAATCTCTGCCACAACATCTTCAATATCTGTTGCATATCTGGTCTCATTCGCACCGCCATACATTTCGCCCATGATACCGCACCAAAACCATTTTGCCAGTATCTTTTGAGTGCTTGGAAGATTGAATGTAGCTGTACCGATCACAGCACAGATCGCTGATAGCGGAATCAGTTGAGTTGTGTAAGGCAGATCACGCTTTCTGAACACATATTGCTGGAACAGGAACTTTCGAGCCATTTTGTAGCCCTCAAGCAAAATACCCCTATTTTTCTTGTAATCTTCAAAATTCAGAGCGAGAACATCTTTCTTCTTACAAGTAGTCATTTTATCTGAAAGATAGGTTGTGTAGAGCGTAATAGCGGTAAGGAATGATGTTTCGTCTACACCTTCCATAACATCTGTATTAAGAGTTTCCCCCTTGCCACGAATCTTGTCTCTGCACTCGATCCAGTCTTTGCGAAGGTCAAAGTCATAGGTCGCAAAGGTAGCTGTCACAAGCTCAAATACCGTCAGCGGTACACCGCCTGTATTTACATTCTCAAAGACCTTGCAAACAGCTTCTCTTGGCGTTTCTTTGCCTAAAGTGATAACAGGCAACTTATAGCCAACGATCGTATCAATGACCTGAGTTCTGAATTGCTTGTATTTCTCCATGAATGCCTTATCGTATTCGTGGTATTCCTTGTAGCCGTCTGCCCAATCTTCACGGGCATTGCTGTCAAATATGATGTTTATGGGGAACATTTCGTGTTCAAACTCCAGTTCACGAGTCGACAGATCAAGAACTACATCTCTGTCAAAGTTTGTCTTGATTTTTCTATAGCTCGGAACGGCAATAACAGCATCAACTCGATCTTCACTTTCGTCTAAGCACTTCTTAATGTCTAAATAGTAGAATCTCTTGATTTCCTTGCCTTTTTCTGTTGTTGTCTCAACAGGTTCTTTACAGCAAGTCGCACGATACATTGAAGTCAATCTCTGTTGTCCGTCAAGAATAAGGAACTCAGGAGTGACTCCCGTGACTGTTACACCCTCAATAGTGCGATATTTGAAACGCACATTCTCATTCCCATATTCAAGCCGCATGATTGCTCCCATAGGATAACCCTGAGATAAACTTGCGATAATGCCACGGATTCTGTCATTATCCCATGTCCACCCACGCTGAAACTCAGGTAGTTGTTCTTTACCGGTTGATACCTCACGCATAAGCTCACTCAGCTCTGTATCAAGAGACTTTGGAGCAATGTTGATAGCCATTTTTTTATCATCTCCGTTCTATTATTCTTCCGCTGCCTGCTTTAGAGATGTATAGATCTCCTCTGTAAAGATACCGAGGACTTCACGCTTGATCTCCTCATCATTGAGCAACAGGGAAAAAAAGTCCTGATTCTGCTCCAAGCCTTCGATCAGTGCATCATCAATATCGTCAAAGTAGGAGAACTCAAAGTCCTTGACTGTGTTATTCTTTGCACTTGCTTTCAGCTTGTCGGACTTCATCAGAATATCCCTGATCTGAAGCATTGCCTTTACTGCAACATCGCTGTCATAGGATTTGCCTGTCCGTGCATTGATCGCTGCGATGATCTCAGAGAGCCTTTCTTCCTTTGCGGGAGTCAGACCGAATGTTTCAGCAGAGGGCAGCTTCACAACAGGCTTTGCGACAATTTCGGTCTTTGTATGTTCGTCCTGCTTTTTCTGCACGAACTGTGTCGCTCTGATCTTACCATCGAGGTTAAAGCCTGGGCCTGGGTGTTTGATATTGATGTGAGAAAGCAGAAGAATGATGTAGTTGTATTTCTTGTGAAGCTCTGTATCCTCAAAGCTGGATACTTGGATCATAAACTCATAGAAACGGACGAAATGACGGAGGTCAACCACGATCTCACGCTGTTTCTCGATACTGTAATGCTCGATCAGCTTCTGAGACTTATCAAGGCAGAAGTTGATCTTTTTCTTGTCAGCAGACTGCACCTTCTCCTTGTAGAGTATCTCGTTGACTTTATCCACATCATCGGGATCAATGATCGCATAAGCGTCTATCTGTGCTTCAAGGTCATAGATTGCAGTGGGAGTAACTGAATTTGAGAGCAGCGTAGTGGTATAATACGGAGCAAATGCCCCTACAATATCCTCATAGCTATTGACAAAATCGAGGATAAAGGTCTTTTTCTCAAAGGGTGGACATATTCTGTTCAGACGGGAAAGTGTCTGTACCGCATTGACACCCTTGAGCTTCTTCATGATATACATTGCACAGAGCTTCGGCTGGTCAAAGCCTGTCTGATACTTGTTAGCAACCAAAAGCACCTGATAATCGTCCTTGTCGAACTCTTTGGTGAGCTGATCTTCGGGAATACCGTTGATACCCGGCTCTGTGTATTCTGTATCATCATCAGGGAGCTTCACCTTGCCAGAAAACGCAACAAGCGCACGAATGCCCTTGTATCCCTTTTTAGAGCAATAGTCCTCAAATGCTTGACAATACTTGACGGCGGTCTGTCTTGATGCGGTGATGACCATTGCCTTTGCCTGTCCGCCAAGTTCCTGCATAACAGTTGTGCGGAAATGCTCTACGATGACCTCTATACGCTGGGCAATATTCGTTTCGTGCAGCTCAACGAACCGAGCGATCTGCCGTTTCGCACTTGCAGTCTGCATTTTTGGATCTTCTTCAATTTCCTTGTTTATCTGATAGAAGGTCTTGTAGGTGGTGTAATTCTGCAATACATCGAGGATAAAGCCCTCCTCAATAGCCTGCTTCATCGAATACACATGGAACGCTTCACGCTGTCCGTTGGGATTGATCGTGCCGAAAAGCTGTAAGGTAGTCGGTTTCGGAGTAGCCGTGAAAGCAAACATCGAAACATTCTGCTGTTTGCCGTTTCTTGCAAGCTCTGCGGCGATCTCGTCCTCCATATCCTGATACAACTCATCACCCATACCGAGGGACTGTGTGACTGCTGCCATATCTTTTCCTGCAGTAGATGAATGAGCCTCATCAATAATAACCGCAAAGCGTTTATTCTTCAAGCCCTGAACGCTGTCCACAATATACGGGAACTTCTGGATCGTTGTTGCAATGATCTTCGTATTGCCGTTGAGGGCAATAGCAAGGTCGGCAGAATTACACTTTTCGTCCATCACACGGATAAGCCCCGACTTATGCTCCATACCCATGATCGCTTTCTGAAGCTGTCGGTCAACAACCACTCTGTCGGTCATGATGATAACATTATCGAAAATGATCTTGTTGTCAGCATCATGGAGTGTCGCAAGGCGGTATGCAAGCCAAGCAATAGTATTGGTCTTGCCGGAGCCTGCACTGTGCTGGATCAGATAGTTGAGCGAGGTGCGGTTTTCCTCTACATCGGCAAGGAGCTTGCGGACAGCATCGAGCTGATGATAACGGGGAAAAATAATACTTTCCTTGACTTCTACCCTTCCTGTCTTTTCATTCTCTTTCTCAGAGGTCTGAATGAAAATGAATTTGGAGATCAGGTCGAGAATGGTATCTTTGGTAAGAATATCGTCCCACATATAATGAACGGGATAATCGTCCTCACAGGGTGCATTTCCTGCACCTGCATTGACACCCTTGCCGTTGCCCTGATTGAACGGCAGAAAAAAAGTCTTTTCACCGTCGAGCTTCGTTGTCATATAGACTTCGTGCAAGTCCATAGCGAAATTGACGAGTGTGCCTGCCTTGAATAAGAACAGTCTGGACTTCGGATCACGCTCCATACGGTACTGATATATCGCATCGTCCGTTGACTGTCCTGCATAGTTGCATTTCAGCTCCATAGAGATGATCGCAAAGCCATTGAGGAAGATAACAACATCAATTCGCTCTTTGTCGTTCGCCCACACTTCTTCCATGACGGTAAAGCGGTTCATTTCGTATTTCCGCATCAGATCTTTATTGAAAGTGGTTGCAGGCTTTGTGAACATCAATTCCAGCTTATGCCCCGACAGTTCGACACCGTGACGGAGGACTTCAAGCAGGCTGCCCCTTTTCTTTGTACACTCCGCATTGATGAACGAAACAATGGTATCTTCGAGCCTGTCCTTATGTATCTTGCGGAGCTTCTCCATTGTCTCAGGCTGGGTATCATTCAGAAAGCCGAACAGCATTTCACGGTCGATTGCAAAACGGCGGTCAAAGTCGGTCGCTTTTCTGATCGTGTAGCCGTTTTGGTCACGAAGTATACCGAGCAGTTCAGCTTGATATTGTTTTTCTGTTAGTATGTCATTCATGCTGTTATCCTCCGATCCATTCTCCAGTTTCAAGATTTACAAAATTAGCGAGTTTGATCTCAGATACAAAACCGTCGCCATATTCGCCGTTTCGTGTCTGATCATCGAGCTTAAACGAGATATTGTATAGCTTTCCAGCCTTAGTTTTTCGGATAAGACCGTTTTCAAGGAAATATGTGATACAGCGTTTATGAGCTTCTTTATCATCGAAATGAAGATAGAAACAGCACACACCGTCTGGAGCGTTGCTATGCTTTGCTTCTGCCACAACGCCATCGGCAACCGCTTTCTCGCATATTTTAGCAGCAAAGTCATTATCTTTGAAAAAATACATCCATTTTCCGACCTTGCTGTCATCAAACTTCTTGGCTTCTGCTTCGTTCACATAATACACCCAATAGGCATTTGAGACTTTTTTCAGCAATTTAGTCACACCACACACCTCCATTTAATTGGCTTTCAGTCGTTTGATTAGTTGTTTTGCAAACAGCAGAGCGATTTGATCGCAATTATATTTGCTTGAATCGATTGCCTGAATATCAGCCACATTCGGATACTTCTCCTGAAGCTGCTGCATAGTAATATTGTGTACTATGGGGAGAATCAACTTTTGTCCATTACGGTTTTGACGGTTCAGGAACTCAGAAAGCTCACGCTCTGTCCATTCACGGTCAAAGAAATTCTCGGAAATAACAATAATAGCAAACTCAGCCTTCTTTGTACCATTCAAAATCCGCTCTTTCCAGTTGTCGCCCCATTCAAGTGATTCTTTGTCATAGAAGATGCTTATCCCTAACTTTTGAAGTGACTGGTAAAGTTCCTCTATCAGCTCCTCTTTATCCTGGTTTGCGAGGGAGATAAACACATCATATTCAGGCAAAGTTTTTGCCTGATACTTTGGAACTTCCACCTTTTCCACTCCATTCATCTTATCAATAAAACCTCTATCTTTGCTTATACTTGTCAATGAAGCAACTAAACGGCTAAAGCTCCTATGGAATAAAAGCGACTCCATTGACGAATACAAAGGGTGTTCACTTAAATATTTGGCGCGGAAGATCCTCACATCGTCCATCCACACATTGGCAGGCATATTATGCTCTGCAATACTTTCACCGTCATAGGAAACTTGTGTGGGTGGACTGATGTTTTGGGCTCGTTCAAGTAAATCAGTAAGTTCTCTTTCAAACGCTCCCATAGTCAGTTCACGTTCAGCTTTTTCTCGTTCTTCTTTATGCCGCTGATAAAGGTAGCCATCTTTTAGCACCTGAATGATAACGGGGATATTGTCAGCCCAAGTAGTGTGAACCAAGTTATTATCTTTCAGCTCCTTGAAACAGCCACGGAGGATAGTATCCTCTCGGTGGTCGGCTGCTTCAAATCGTTCTGCCCAATAGTTTCCGTCAGACTCATGTTCGATTATCTCAAACAGGAGGTTTTCTGCTTCTTTTGAAATCATAGTCAAGCCTGCACCTCTTTCTTCCCCGTCACATACTCAAATATCAGCGACTTCTTGTATTCCTCTATTGTTTCGATCTGCTGTTTCTTTTCGGCAATAGCCAAGTCGATCTCGTCACACTTCTCTTTGAGATATTCCACAATAGCGTTTTGTTCCTCGATAGTAGGCTCAAAGACCATAAGTCTTGAGAACTCCGAGAAGTTCAATCCTTGACGAACGCCGTTACCCATATTGTAAAACACTTTCATCACATCATAGGCATGAAGCAGATAGTGGAAATACTCAAGGTTTACAGACTTGATCGCTTTCATAGCGATGTAAGCAGAAGTGATGATACCGTGTTCTCTTGCGATACCTGTTCTCAGGCTTCGCTTATCATTCTGCAAATCAGTAGGACGGATAATAATATCGTCTTTTTCGATGATGTTGTAGGTATTGAAGCTCTCAGGGAGCAGTCCGCCGTTTGAGTTAATGTCTTTTCTGATGATCTTACCGTAACTCAGCGAGAGCAGATTTGTTTCCAGTCCCAAAGCGTTCTTGTTTTTGCGTACGCCAAAATAGAAGTACAGAGGGTGTGTTATCCAATGTGCCGGAATATCACCAATCCACTGCACACCGCTATCCCTCATCTCCACATCAGGATCAATCCCCTTTGTGACCGCCTCGGTAATGACGGAGCGCTTGTATTCTTCAAGGGCTTCGATTTGGGATTGAATGTCTGTGACAAGTGTATCAATCTCAGCACATTGTTCATCGAGAAAATCGGCTATTGCTTTTTGTTCAGGTATCGTAGGAAGAATATAATCTATTTCTCGAAGTTTCTTCCAATTTGTATCACAAGTTCTTACACGGATGCCTGTTGCTAAAGATAGGAACAGCTCACAGTATGCCATTGTCCGCATTAAATACATCATATATCGTTTATTCTGCTCTGTGTCAAGCACATTTAATACGGGTGTAGCTTTTCCTCTTGAATCCGAGATACCAATAGAGCCAGCAAATCCGTCCATACCATGAACCACCAAGTCACCAATTTCGATACCCTGATAGCCTGCTTCGGTCAAAGAAACAGTAAAACCTTCTTCTCTCCTTTTAGAACGCAGAGTAACCTCACCATCACGAAAGCAAGTTATTACTTCATCAGTTTCTAAAGTAGGGCGAGTTAGTAGTTCCATAAAATACTTACCCTTGTTTATGTTCCAAGTATTTGGGATTACTCCTGCCCACTCTATCCCGCTATCCTTCATTTCACGCATTGCCGTTCACCGTCCTATGCTTCTTGAAAAATCTCATAGCTGTCACCGCCAGTGTGCAGAGCATAGCGGCACCTGCCACACCGCCTGCAATCATAAGAATGATCTGCCAGTTTGCGATCATGAAGTAGTATCCCTGAATAGCACCGTAGGCAAGAAGCCACAGACCCACAAAGAGAATAAGTCTGATGAGCCAATGGAAGAACGAGCCTTCCGTTCTGCCGCTGATAAGACCGCCATGGTACATATCACCGACCTTGCTGTATGCGATACCATAGGCGACCGCACCGATCACAGCGAGAATAATATATTCGTAAAGTGTATTGATAGGCAGACCGAGGGGATCGGTCGCTCTCTCAAACAAAAACTTAAAAATAGCGCTCATTATAGCTCCTTTCATTAGCCAAACAGCCGTGCGATACGCTCACTCACAGACTTTTCAAGCTCCAAGAACCGCTGTTCAAGCTCCTCGCTGGGCTTCGGCTGCTGATACTTGTAGAAATATCTTGTAAACGGAATCTCAGCTCCTGTCTTGAGTACGGGATTTTTCTTGCCCAAGTCCTCCTCAAAGAACCACTGTGCATCGGGAACATGGGGAAGTACCTCACGAGCCATATAGTCCTCGATACTCTCGTCAAACTTGACGATCTCCGTGTCCTTTGTCTCCTTATCGTAGATGATGTTGCCCTTTTTGTCACGCTGGATCTCAGCAGACTTGTCCATGACCGACAGACCGTCAGCGATCTTGTCAAGGAGCTTCTTGTCTGTTGTTGCGGTGCTGAGTATCTTAGTCAGTACAGGCATGAACTCCGCAGGGGATAAATATACCTTATCATCATCGGCACATCTCAGCAGTTCGATGATAGCTTCGTAAACAGGTGCGTTGTTTTGGTAGTTTTCGAGCTTTTTCAGTTCTTTGCCCGTCAGCTCCTCCTCAGAGTTTTCAAGTTCTGCCACCTTTGCAGGATCGTACAGCGAGGACAGCGAACCCTTTGACAGCATTGCCTGGATACGCTCCTCGGTCACGGCATAGCTTCTCTGCAACGGCTGCATGACCGTGTACTCACGATAGATGAACTCCGTGTTTGGGTAGATCTTGCAAAGCTCGTTCTCAGCAAAGTCTGCATACAGCTTTGTGATAGTGGAACGGTCTTCGGGACTGATCTCGTTCTTCTTGTTTCCAAGAGCTTTGCGCAGCTTGTGGAAGATCGAACCTGCATCAATGAGCTGAATTTTACCACGGCGCTCCTCACGCTTGTTCTTCGACAGCACCCAAATGTATGTAGCGATACCTGTGTTATAGAACAGGTCAACGGGAAGTGCGATAATTGCTTCGATCAGGTCGTTTTCAAGCAGCCACCGTCTGATCTGGCTCTCGCCTGAAGATGTACCGCCCGAAAACAGCGGAGAGCCGTTCTCGATGATCGCAGCCCGACCGAGGGCATTGTCCATTTTATTCACAGCCGACTGAATGAAAAGCAACTGCATATCGCCTGAACCTGGTAGTCCTGCACCAAAGCGACCGTCAAAGCCCTTTTGGCTTTCTTCCTTAACAGCCTGTTCTACGCCCTCAGCAGCGTCCTTACCGCCCCACGGCGTACCGAACGGCGGATTTTCGATCACAAAACGCATCTGCCTGTCGGGGAAACAGTCAGCCTTCATGGTATCCTGCATACGGATATTCTCGGCATTCTGCCCCTTGATAAGCATTTCAGCCACGCACATCGCATAGGACTCAGGGTTGATCTCCTGTCCGAACAGACGAACATTCGCAGTAGGGTTATAGCGATGAATGAAGTTATATGAAGTCGAGAGCATACCGCCCGTGCCTGCTGCCTGGTCCAGTATGGTGATCTCCTTGTGGTCATCGAAAATATCGTCACAGCCCTCTGCAAGCAGAATGTTGACCATGAGCTTGATTATATCTCTGCCCGTGTAGTGATCGCCGGCTTCGGCATTTTCAGAGAACCTACGAATCAAGTCCTCAAAGATATAGCCCATCTTAACATTGTCAATGGTCTTGGGATCAAGGTCAAGCTCCGAGAAAGCCTTTACCACCGACAGCAGACGGTTATTCTTGTCCATCTTGTCGATCTGCTTGTCAAAGTCAAGGCTTTTGATGATATCCTGCACATTGGCAGAAAAGCCCTCGATATAGTTACGGAAATTCGCTGCGAGGTGGTCGGGATCATTGACAAGTTCTGCAAGGGTGTACTCGCTCGTATTGAAGAACTGATACCCCGATACACGGCACATAGCTTTTGCAGGATATGCAGGATTCTTCTTGTACTGCTCCACGACAGCCTGCTTCGTAGCTCCCAATGCGCACTCAAAGCGGCGGATAATGACCATAGGAATAATAACGTCCTTGTACTTGTCGCTCTGGTATGTACCACGCAGCTTATTTGCGATAGACCAAATGAAGTTGACCTCGGTGGAAACATCTACGGGAGCATCGTCCCACATAACATCTACCTTATGTTCGCTCATTATTATTTACTCCAATCTTGATTTCATTTTTTCGACAATATCATATATCTCGGCATCAAGCACAAAAGGCTCTGTAAAGGCATTTAGGACAATGCCGGATACATTCTTTTCGTTATTCCTTGCCATAGGGATAACCTCTAAAAGATGCTTCTGTACCTTTGAGAAATGCTCGCCGTATTCGCCCATTTCTTCTTCACTCGAAAAGACATGGAAATAGAACTGATCGCCATTCTGCTAAATATCTGGAACCAATCTTACTTCATCGTTAGTGGTGAATTCTTCGCCCACCAATGCAGAGAGATCATCTCCGGCATCTTTCATAGCTTGCTCGAAACGAGCCATATCAGCTTCACTCATGACAGCATTACATGGTATCCAAACATAACTGTCTTTCAGAAATTCAAGTACATCTAAGAAGTGATCTTCGATTCTTTCCTTATTGAAAACTGCTACCGCTTCTTTCAGCAATGTGCCATCTTCCAAGTCCTCAGCGGTCAGTTTTCGGCTGGGTGTCATATTAGTGTAAAGAATAATACCCTCATCTTCCTGCTTCTGAATAAAGAACGCAACCTTTTCGCCGCTATGATAGCCAAAGTCTTGGCCTGGCTCATTCAGCAGCGTTCCCATGATAAAATGATCGCCAAGACCAATAATTCGTACCCAACAGCCTTCCGGATTCAAGCCCTCTCTTGTCAGGTAAACCATCACATCATCGGGGTAAAAATCGTGACGAGACTTATCTAAAAAGCCCATTTTGCGGGTTTCCTCAATTTCTTCTGAAGCCTCATAATGCTTTAGCACATCGAGCTTTTCGGCGTATTTTTTTGCTCAGCCCTCCGTCTGCATCGTCAAAGAAGAAGAACTCATCGTCAATTACAGCACCCACACGAATAAAGGCTCTTGTTTCAACGGAAATGTCAAAAATGTAAAACCGTCACCGTCTTTGAAGCCTGCGGCCAATACTTCCATAGTTAAGCCAGCATCGTGATCAATGTACCCGTAAGTTAAAACACAGTTTGCCTTCTCAGCATTAGGATAGTTCTCGATACACTGCTTTATATTGTCCTTCAAAGGAAATGCTATAAAGTGCTTGTATAAAGCACGAAATCCTGTGTCTTTGTAATACATACCAACACCTCCATGTTATTTGTGTTGTTTATCACTCAAGTGTATCACGAATACATTTATTATACTTTTCCAGAACACTGGGTGGCTCTAAAATCCTCATTTTTCCCATAAACTGAAACAGCCAACCAAAGAAGGGAGGACTGATCTGAACGGTGACTTTGATTTTGAGCCTATCAGCATCAGAGTGTCGTATGATCGTCTTTTCTCCAAATTTGTCGTATACTGCACCGAGGAGTTCAGGTGGAAACTCAAGTGTCACTTCCTCTACTTCTCCGTTATACATCTTGAAAACTTGTTCTGTATAACTTTCGGTTTTTCGTTTCTTGATTTGTGCTTTTTCACATATTGGGGTATCTTCTACCTCCACAGTGTCCATTCGGTCAACTCTGTAATTTACAGCATTCTGATACTTTTGACTATACGCAACAAGGTAGTAATTATCCTCGCTGAATACTAAAGCGACCGGATCAGTAATGTATCGCTTCTTTTCTTTACGGTAAACACGATTCTTTTTTTCATCTAAATCGAAGTAGTAAAAACTCACTTGCTTTTTTTGCCGGATTGCAAGCTCGATCTGCTCTATGTTATCATAAATATCGCCGTTAGAATGTTTGTGATTGTTATAGAGAACAATATTATCTCTCACGATCTCAGAACGCCTTATGCCGGAGAAAGCAAGCAATTTCTCAACAAGCTCCGCTGTTTTTACATCGGTGATAAAATTAGTGGCTTGAACAGCATCTATCAGTATCTTCAATTCTGCCAAAGAAAGAGAAACCTCATCAATGTAATATGCGTTTTCTCTGCCAAGCTCTGTTTTGACTATATTAGCTCCACTTTCGATTAAGAGTTCCATATCCTTATAAAGTGTTCTTCGCTCACAGGATATATTATGTCCTTTCAGGTAATTGATTATTTGATTGGTGGAAACAGGCTTACCTGCTTCTGATTCCGAACGCAGAAACTCCATTATTCGGAGCAATTTTATCTTTTGATTATTTTCGCCCATAAGCCGCACTCCATCTCCTACAATATCTTATCATATATTATAGCATCTTTTGTGCGCCATGTCAATAGATTGTGTCACTTTTTATCGACACTTATTTTCACAAATTGCGACACAAAGAAAAAAGGCTCCTACCGTCATCGGTCTTTTTGGAAATGAACTTTAACCGTTCTTCTTTCCTGACTTCCGACGG
>ERZ832522.4649-NODE-4649-length-13290-cov-3.450926_pt1 | contig 13290 bp, 10 predicted proteins | sample MGYA00519951_ERZ832522 | MGnify/ENA primary metagenome ERZ832522 (study PRJEB31850, sample SAMEA3708728) | human gut metagenome | biome: human gut; feature: human-associated habitat; material: faeces | place: China | collected 2014 ... | reverse complement strand
TCGAGTAGGAGGGAAAATTAAATAAATTTTCCCGACCTCTCACACCACCGTACGTACGGTTCCGTATACGGCGGTTCTTTAGTTTTCATAGACTACCAGATAATAGTCAAGCATGGATGTATATCCTAGCTTGGCTATTATTTTATTGGAAAAGATTTGGTTCAAGACTTTCGCCATTCTCCAATAACCTTTTCTACTACAGGCAAGTTCTTTTGCTTTCCAATGTTCCATTCCTAATGCTTTCAGCATTCGGTACTTCGTTTTGATTTTCTTCCATTGTTTCCAATAGACCGCCCGGATTCTACGCCTTGCCCATTCGTCCGTTGTTTTAAGTAGTCCTTTCATATCTGCCAGTCTAAAGTATTCCACCCATCCTCGCACATACTCTTGGTACTTCCTTTCTCGTACTGTATTACTAATGCCTCTGTTTCTATCTGTAAGCTCTCTGATTTTATTTTTCATCTTGTCTACTGACTTTTGATGTACTCTAAATCTGCATTTACCTCTGTATCTATAAAAGGTATAACCGAGATACTTGACCTTACTGATGTGAGCTACCTCTGTTTTCTTCCTGTTTACCTTTAGGAAAAGTTTTCCTTCAATAAACGGAATGATGTTCTTCAAGGTTCTTTCTGCACTTTTTCTGCTCTTACAGAAAATCATACAGTCATCTGCATAACGGACATATCTATGTCCTCTGCGTTCCAGTTCCTTGTCCAACTCATTTAGCATTATGTTACTAAGCAACGGACTCAATGGTCCTCCTTGTGGCATCCCGATTTCTGTACGCTCATACTTCCCGTTTGCTATAACTCCCGCATTCAGGTATTTGTGTATCAATGAAATCACTCTGCCGTCCTTGATGGTTCGTGACAACACCTCGATTAACTTACTCTGACATACGGTATCAAAGAACTTTTCTAAGTCCATATCCACTACATATACATAGCCGTCATTTACGTTCTTTTGGCATTGTCTTAGGGCATCGTGTGCCCCTCTTTTCGGTCTGAAACCAAAACTGTTCTCTGAGAACTGCTCCTCAAAGATTGGCGAGAGTTCCTGTGCGATTGCCTGTTGAATCACTCTATCAACAACCGTAGGTACTCCCAGCTTCCTGTACTCGCCTTTTGTCTCTTTGGGTATTTCTACCCTTCGAACTGGGTTGGGTTTATATTTCCCTCCCCTTATCTCTTGGATTAAGGTTTCTTGATTTTCTCTAAGGAAGGGCAGAAGTTCATCCACCTGCATACCATCGATTCCACCTTTCCCTTTGTTTTTCTTGACTTGCTTATAGGCGCTGTTAAGGTTGTCTTTTCGCAAAATCAAATCCAAGAGATTGTTCGTCCAATAGTCTGTGATGACACCGCTCTTTTCAGTAATCTTAGAGTAGTCGAACACTTCTGCATACTCTTTCTGTTCCGCAGATACCATTTGCAGATAGTCCTCTATATGAAGTTGTCTGTTCTTAAATCTACTTTCAGTTACATTCATTGCTTGTGCCTCCTAAAGTTCAGCCCTTCGCCAGTGTTTGCAACCACTGGTTTACTATGGCTTCTGCTGACTTCTCGCCATTCGTTGTTACTGACGGATTTCATACTCTGTTTTTATCCGCTGACGAGACCTCCCTTGGTACCACACGTCTCTTTCTCTCCATATATCTGCCACATTTACTACAGTTAATTCCGAGTAGTTATTGGACTTTGGTTTGTTTAGCAACCTTATCCTTAACTATAGCCTGATGTGATTTCTGTTCGTCAGACCAGAGATTTGCCTCCACCTTCCTTCAGATTCCACCTCACGATGGACACCCTTGGTCTTGGCTGTATCCTTCCCACTACTAGGGCGGATTAGGAACTTTCATCCATTAGTGACGTGCGCCGCAAGGCGCACTAAAAAAACAGGTATTGCATTTTTTCATGCAATACCTGTTTCATTTTTCATTTATCATTTATTTACAGTTAAATACTTCGATATGATGTTTTACATTCTTATACGTTCCAAGTACCATTGCCTCATTCATATCAAAGTAATTATGTGCACCTTCTGTTGCCAGATAGTTTTCTACTTCTTTTGTCAAGCTCTTAAAGCTTGCTGTTGCAATATTAACTTTGCGGATTCCAAGTGATATAGCTTTCTGGAAATCAGCATCTGTGATCCCGCTTCCTCCATGAAGCACAAGAGGGATTCCTGTTCTATTATGGATTTCTTCTAACACACCAAATTCTAACTGCGGTGCAACTGGATAATCTCCATGTGCATTTCCGATCGCTACTGCCAGTGCATCAATTCCTGTTTCTTCACAAAAAATCTTTGCATCTTCTGGGTTTGTACAGCGGATTCCATGGTCACTTTTTCCATCTTCACTTCCACCAACAAGCCCTAATTCTGCCTCAACAGTGGCACCGTATTTTGCTGCAAGCTCTACCACTTTCTTTGTTTTTTCAATATTTTCTTCAAATGAATCTCTAGATGCATCGAGCATAACAGATGTAAAACCATATTCTAATGCTTTTTTGATCGTCTCAAATTTTAATCCATGATCCAGATGTACCGCAACATCTACTTTTGCATTTCTTGCTGCCTCTAACATCATAGGTCCCATCAGATGCAGTGGTGAATGATCTAATCTCACTTCTGCTATCTGAAGGATGATCGGTGTATCAAGTTCTTCTGCTGCCTTGATCGCACCTTTTACCATCTCCATATTTCCTACACTGAATGCTCCACATCCCTTGTTTTCTTTCTGTGCTCTAAGAAGCAGATCTTTCATTTTAACAAGTGCCATAATTTTTTACTTCCTTTCCTGATTGATTTATCTCTTTTTTTAATAACATACTAAATCCTAATGCGATCACTGCAAAACAAAATCCTGTCATAAATCTTACTACCTCTGATAATCCATGGATCAGTATCATATTCGATATGACCGGCGAGGTAATCGTTACGATGATGATCCCTGACATTATAATTCCATAATTCTGTCCTGCGTATCGAAGTCCAAAAACCTCACTTGATAATGATGGAAAACTTCCCATAATACCGCCAAAACATCCATAGGCCAGGATAATTGCCATTGTGATGAGCCTGTTATTTCCACTGAGTAAAAAGAGCATAGCAATCATTGCAACAAACAAAACACCTTGAATACAAGTGATCCTTCCTGCTCTGTCCGCAAGTGTTGGAAGTATCAGTCTGATCCCCGCATTCAATATAGATCCTGCCATCACGGAACCTACAGCAACTGCCTGTAAAATTCCTCTCTCAATCTGAATTGTCTGTGAGATTGGTGACACCAGATAATACGGCATCAGACCACACATCATCGTGGCTACAAGATAATAAAACTTCTTTGTTCTCATCATCTGAGCTGATGTATATTGTTGTCCTTCATATATCTGATCTTCTTTTGCTTCTATATTTTCTACCTCTGGCTGTCTGACAAAACAAACTGCACAGACTGCTGATAAGAAAACCAGAAACCCAACAGACACCAATGTCAGTCTTACTCCACCTCTTTCTAATAAGAGTTTACTGACTGGAGATAAGATAAATCCACATAATCCATTCGCTGTGATCACTACTCCTGAAGCAAACCCTGTCTTATGAGGAAACCACTTCTGTGCTGTTGCAAGTACAACTGCATAGATCATTCCTTGTCCGATTCCCTGCATGACACCTAACGTCATATAAGTGATCACTGGATGAATTCCTAAAGTCAATGCTGATAATATGATTCCACCTGCAAATACGATCCCTCCGATTCCGAGAGTCATTCTTTCGTATCCTTTATCATAGATTCTTCCACCAAATATATTACCAACTACAAAAAACAAAGTTGGAAGATAAAAACAAATTGATACCATACTTTCATTCCAGCCTGTCTCCGAGAGTACATATGGCTGATAAATTGACCATATATGTGGAAATCCAGTAAACAAGATCGCGAAAGCTCCTGCTGCCATCATTCCATTTCTTTTTTTCATCTTATTTCTCCTTCTTGATTATCTATTGAGCATTTATTGGTTATCTTTTGATAATAATTTAGCACTTTCTTGTAATGTTGTCAATCAATTTGGAGTTTATTTTCTTTTTTTCATATAATCAAGGATCAATTGTGCAGCTTCTTCTGCTTCAATGGTCGCTAGATTGATCGCAAGATCATAATTTTCCATATCATACCAGTTTCTTCCAGTATAATAACTGTAGTATGATGAACGCATCTTATCTTCTTTTCGGATTTCTTCTGCTGTTACGGCTCTTCCTTCTTTTTCTGACAGATGCTTTATACGGTAAGATTCCTCTGCATAAAGATACACGGAGCACACTCCCGGTTCATCTTTTAATACGTAATCTGCGCATCTTCCTAAGAAGACGCCAGATCCGTACCCAGCTAATTTCTTTATGATCTTAGACTGTTCTTTGAACATCTGATTATAAACTGGAATATGATTTCTTGAACCTGTCATGATACTAAGTCCTTCCATATATTGGGAAGCCTTTTTATAATTAATCTCATCCATGCTCTTTTCATCGAGAGAATCATATCCGATCTTATCTGCGGCAATATAAAGAATCTCTCTGTTGTAGTACCATATTCCTAATTTCTCTGCCAAAATCTGTGCTACTTTTGTTCCACCGCTTCCGTGCTGTCGGCTGATCGTGATCAATGTATTCCCCATAATATGCCTCTTTCTCCTGGTTTATAATCCAGTTTTTTCTCTGATAAATTTACGTGCTTTGATCGCATATTCTAATGGATTTGCTTTTGCTGGATCTTGTTCTGCTTCTACAAGCATATATCCTTCATATCCATTCTCCTCTAATACTTTAAAGATCGGATCAAAATCAATACATCCATCTCCAGGTACTGTAAATGCACCTCTTCTTACTCCTTCAAGGAAGCTTAAATCGTTGTCTTTCACTTCTTTTACAACTTCTGGACGGATATCTTTTAAATGCACATGTTTAATACGGTTTACATATTTTTTCACCATTTCTAATGGATCTGCTCCACAGTAAGTAAAATGTCCTGTATCGAATAATAAACTTACGTATTCTGGATCTGTATTTGCCATCATGCGTTCTACTTCATCTGGGTCTTGTACGACTGTTCCCATATGATGATGGAATGTTAATGCGATTCCGTATTCCTCTTTTGCAATCTTTCCAAGATAATTCATTCCGTTGCAGAATGTATCCCATTCTTCATCGTCCATCACATATTTATGTCCAAAAACTGGTGTATCTTCCTGTCCCTGTACACTGTAACTTTGTTCAGAAGCTCCGATCACTTTTGCTCCCATTGCTTTTAAGAACTCTAACTGTGCACGGAATTCTTTTTCTACTTCCTCTAATGGTTTTGTGATCAGGAAAGATGAAAACCACTGATTACAAATTTCGATTCCACGAAGATCTAATGCTTTCTTTAATTCTGCTGGATCTTTTGGATATTTATTTCCTACTTCTGACCCTGTAAATCCTGCAAGTGCCATTTCACTGACACACTGTTCAAATGTATTTTCAGCTCCAAGATCTGGAAGATCATCATTGGTCCATGCGATTGGTGCAATTCCTAATTTTACTTTATTCTTATCAAACATCTCTTATTCCTTTCTTGTGTTCGAGCACACACTGTGCAAAATTTTTATAATTCGCCTCTTGCTTCTCTCTCTTCTAATTCTTTCATGATCATTGGATATTTTTTATCCAATCTGTACAGAAGTAAGATAATAACGACTGTTACCCATACGATCAATGGTCCTACTTTATAGATATTCATGATCATATTAACAACTGACTGTGGCTGTGTTGTAACACCAGCTTTGCTGACATATCCGCTAAATGCTAATAACTGTGTTAAAACTGCAGCTGTGATTCCGTTTCCAAGCTTTGTACCAACAGATCCGATCGCGAAGATGAAACTCTCCTGACGTAAATGTGTTTTCCACTGACCAAATTCTACAACATCTCCTAACATTCCGAAGATTACAGAGTTTAATGGTGCAAAACAGATTCCTCTGATGATACAACATCCAAGTAACCAATAAAAACTCTCTGGCTTGACCATGAATACGAATTGTCCGATCAGACATCCAACACAGCCGATTAATGACATATTTCTCTTTCCAAGACGTTTTAATAATAATGGGCTGCATAGAGTAGCTGCGATCAATGTAACTGTTTCTACCATGTATAATACACTGTACATCCATGTATCATTTCCAAGAATATACTTACAGTAGTATGGAAGGATCGTTCCTGTGATCGATGTGATGACGTTCTGCATCATCCATAAGATCAGTACTGCCCAGAAATACTGGTTTTTCAGTAATGCTGAAAATGTCTTTCCTACAGGAATCTTTTCTTTTTTCACTACTTTGATCTTAACTTTTTCTTCACAGTTTTTGAAACATGTGATCAACATTAAGAGTGCTAATACTGCCCAGATTGCCATTGTCTTAACCCACGCTGCCTGGTCATCCCCAAATAATTTAACCAGTGGTGTTGTAAATGTAACTGCCATGATTCTTCCGATCGGAGAAAGTGCCATACGAACGATACTTAACATATCTCTTTCTCTGGAAGATCTTGTCATCATCGCAGATAAACTTCCGTATGGAAGATTCAACGCTGTATAGCAGACCGTTGCTGTAAAGTTATAAGTTACGAAAATATATATTAACTGTATGTTAGTTGCAGTATGTGGTACTGTGAATAATAATACTGCCGATACTGCATATGGAATCGCCATCCATAAGATCCATGGTCTGGATTGACCATATTTGCTGTGTGTTTTATTGACAACGAATCCCATGATAACATCAGAACATCCATCAAAAATTCTGGATATCAGCATGATCACACCGATCGCTGCTGCACTGATTCCAACATAATCAGTATAAAAGATCGTCAACAGGCTTCCGATCATTCCGTATACAACGTTACACGCTGTATCACCTAAGCCGTAAGACACTCTGGTCTTCCAGCTAAGTGCTCTCATCTGATTGTCTTCAACCTCATTTGTATGTTTTTCCATATACACTCTCCTTCAAATTAGAATTCAATTTCTGAAATTTTTACTGGACGGCCTTCTTCTACTGATTTCTTTGCTGCAAGTCCCATAAGTACTGGTTTTAATCCATCTTCTACTCCTAATGGTGTTTCTGTATCATTTTCGATCGCATCAATGAACTGAACCATTTCTTTTCCATATGCATCCATGTATCTTTCAAGGAAGAAGAACTGTGGTTTTTCTCCTGTTACACCATCTTCGTTGCTGATCACTGCTGTAGAATCAGAATCATTCTTGATCGCTACCATTCCTTTAGATCCGAATACTTCTGCTCTCTGATCATATCCATAAACTGCCTGACGAGAGTTATCGATCACTGCAAGTGCTCCATTTTCCATCTTCAATGTGATGATCGCTGTGTCAACATCACCTGCTTTTCCAATCTCAGGATCTACAAGGTTTGCTGCCTGTACATAAACTTCTTCTGCATCACATCCTGCAAGGAATCGTACCATATCAAAATCATGAATTGTCATATCAAGGAACATTCCTCCAGATACTTTTACATATTCAGCACTTGGTGGCTCAGGATCTCTTGATGTGATCTTGATGATATGAGGTGCTCCGATCTTTCCATTGACAACAGCTCTCTGCGCTGCTTCAAAGTTGTGGTCAAATCTTCTGTTAAATCCTACCTGATATTTAAGTCCTGTTCCTTCTAATGTTTTGATAACTTCTTTGATCTTGTCTACATCATGATCGATCGGTTTTTCACAAAATACATGTTTTCCTGCTTTGATCGCTTCAATTGAGATTGGGGAATGAGTATCTGTTGATGAACAAATGATCACTGCATCAATATCTTTGTCTGCTAAGATATCTTTGTAATCTTTTGTTGTATACTCTGCTCCAGCTGCTTTTGCTTTCTTGTCTGCTTCTTCACTTAAGAATGGATCTGCAACTGCTTTGATCTTTGCATTTGGTACTCTTGTTAAAATGCTGTTCATGTGTACCTGTCCGATTCTTCCTGCTCCAATAATTCCTACGTTTACCATAATTGTTTCTCCTTTTCTAATACGCTTTTGATTTGTTTTTTGTTTTTTGTGTTTTGTGTTCGAGCACATCTTTTATGTTTTGAATTATAGCACTTTGTGTTCGAGCACACAATTGGTAAACTGCACAAAAATTCTTCCTAAATTTTGTGCAAATGTACGAAAATAAGAACAAGACCAAGGATATTTCCCTGATCTTGTTCTTATTCTCACTTACATCATTAAATATTGTACTTTGTTTTTACAATAATATCTGTATACTTATGTTCTTTTTTGGGCGGCTCATCATTAAATAATAACCGATATAAGGTCATGACAGCTTCATATCCTTGATAACGTCCATCCTGCCCGATCAGATACTTGATGTCTCCATTCTTTAGATATCTGTAATTCTGCCGTGACAGGTCACATGCAATGATGGTCACTTTCTTCATCTTCTTATGTTTCCTAAGGGTATCACATACCCCTTTTTCTCCATGACAGGTAATATAAATCGCAGATAAATCTTCGTAACGGTTCAAAATACTCTCTGTCAGATGTGCTGCGATCAGATCATCCTCAAAGCAGTATTTTGTATCTAATATCTCAGTCTTTGGTGAAATTTTCTTCATCTCGTCACAAAATCCATAGATTCTGTCACTTAATGAAGTATTCGTCTCAATTCCAGAGATCACTGCGATCGTTCCTTCTTCTTCTCTTAGAATATCATGCATTAATCCTGCTGCTGCCCTGCCGCTTTGTACAGAGTTCTGTCCAACAAAACAAATTCTCTTTGTATCTTCCACATCTGCATTCACTGTGACAACGGATATCCCATATTCTTCTGTAAACTGATCGATCTTCTGAAGAACTCTCTTATCATTGATCGGCATCAGCACAAGCCCTTTGATCCCTGCTTCTTTCAGCTTATTCATTGCCGCTAAGGTCTGTTCTACATTACCATAATCTACCGCTTTCACAATGACAGTTCCACCAAAATCTTCTACTTCGCCTTTTGCCTTCTTGATCCCATCCGATAATGTTTTTAAATAAGGCGTTCCTGTATCCTGAAGGATCACACCGATCTTGATATTCTCTTTCATCTTGATCAATGCACGACCTAAAAGATTTGGCTTATATCCAAGCTCCTCTGCTACTTTACGGACTCGTTCTTCTACTTCTGGACGAACTTTTCCCCTGTTATTCAATACACGGTCTACCGTTCCTCTGGAAACTCCTGATTCTTCTGCAATTTGTCGAATTGTTACTCTCATACTTATCCCTGTCTGTCATGACCAGAGTTCTCTTTATTCGTCCTCCAGTCCACCCAGAATCCTCAAGGCTTTCTTCAGTTCACTTTGTTCTTCCTGCGACATCTCAGACAATACATCTTTATTCACTTCTTCTACCGTCGCAAGGATCGGATTCTGTAATGCTTTTCCTTTCTCTGTTAATACAACTTCTATAAATCTACGGTCTTCTTTGCTTACCTGACGTTCGATCAGTTCCTTCTTCTCCATACGTTCTAAAACTCCGGAGATCGTAGAGTTCTCTAGCTTTAATTCTGCTGCGATCTCTTTTGGTTTTGTTTTTCCTTCGATCCATAAACAATACATGACACCATACTGAACTGGTGTTACATCAAACTTTTCAAGTCTGGAACTCATCTCCTGAAAAACTTTATGCTGTGCTGTTGTTAATAAATAATTAATACATTGTGTTAGTTCCATATAATTTCTCCTTTAAATATTTCGCACACTAATATTAGTGTAGCTTGCTTTTTTTTATGTGTCAAGTAATTTAGTTTTCTCTCCTTTTTTGTTTCATAGTAGATTTCATTAAAATTTTCTATGAAGAAATAGAAAAAAGTTATCAGATAGTTCAAACCTATCCGATAACTTTTTACTTAAGGAGAAGAAATTTTTAATTTTATATTCTTTTCTATCGGAAGATTGCTCCGCTTACGATCAGTTTCTGGATTTCATTTGTTCCTTCGTAAATCTGTGTGATCTTCGCATCTCTCATCATACGTTCTACATGATATTCTTTCATATATCCGTTTCCACCTAACATCTGTACAGCTTCTGTTGTAACATGCATTGCTGCTTCTGTACATAAATATTTTGCTTTCGCTGCTGGCAGTGAGTATGGTCTTCCTTCCTGTTGCTGCTTTATATAACATTAATTTCGCTGCTTCGATTTCCATCTCAAGTTCTGCCATCTTGAATGCAAGATACTGATTTCTATATAATGGTTTTCCAAACTGTTCTCTTGTCTTTAGATATTCTTTGGCAATCTCAAATGCACCTTCTGCGATTCCAAGTCCCTGGGCAGCAACACCGATACGTCCACCATCCAATGTTTTCATTGCAAGTTTGAATCCCTGTCCAGATTCTACAATCATATTTTCTTTTGGTACTCTTACATTCTCAAGGATCATCTCTGATACCTGTGCAGAACGGATTCCCATCTTATCTTCAATCTTTCCAACACTGAATCCAGGTGTTCCTTTCTTAACTACAAAGCAAGATAATCCTTTGGCTTTCTTTTCTGGTTCTGTCAGTGCATAAACCGCTGTGTAATCTGCTAATGGTCCATTTGTATTAAAGCATTTTAATCCGTTTAAGATGTAATCATCACCATCTTTTTCTGCTACTGTGACACATCCACCAGCATCAGACCCTGCGTTAGGTTCTGTCAGTCCAAAGGAACCGAAGCATTTTCCTGATAATACTTCCTCTAAGAATTCTCTCTTCTTCTCTACTGGTGCTGCAGAGTTCATGATACTTCCACCATAAAGAGAAGTTACAACAGAATATCCAATTCCCATAGATGCATCAACTTTGGAAATTTCTTCAACTGCTAATACATAGGAAAGATAATCTGCACCCTGTCCTCCAACTTCTTTGGGATATGGAAGACCGACTAATCCAAGTTCTCCCATCTTATGAAACTGTTCGACTGGGAATTCACTGTTTGCATCTCTTTCTAATACTCCTGGAAGTAATTCTTCCTGTGCAAATTTTCTTGCTGTTTCCTGAATGGCTGCCTGCTGTTGTGTTAATTCAAAATTCATCGTACATCTTCCTTTCTTCTTACTTAGGCTTATTCTCTTTTATTATCACTTTATCTGAACGCCTTTGTAATTGTTTGTTTGTCTTATTACTTGCGTGCAAATACTTTGTGTGCTAATTATATTTTTATTTGTTCATTTTGTCAATACATTTTTTTATTCTTTTATTTTTTTATATATTTTCACTAATTTTTATTGACAAATTAATAACAAGGGCGCATAATGTAGGCACAAGTTATTTGTATGCTAAATATTCGTGTTGCCAAAAATTGCATACATTGTTTATTATTTTATTATTTATTTTTAATCTATGTAGGAGGATATGTTATGAACAATTTATTAATGGAAGTGGAAAACGAAATCGCCGTTGTTACTATTAACCGTCCAAAATCTTTAAACGCCCTAAACAGTGAAACTTTAGCAGAACTTGATGCTTGCTTCTCTGAAATTTCTGAGAGAAAAGATATCAAAGTTGTGATCTTAACAGGTTCTGGAGCAAAAGCTTTCGTTGCTGGAGCTGATATCTCTGAAATGGTAAATGCAACACCTGCAGAAGGTAGAAAAATGGGAATGCTTGCAAAAGAAGCTTTCTTAAAACTTGAAACAATGCCTCAGGTTACGATCGCTGCTGTCAATGGTTTCGCATTAGGTGGTGGGTGTGAGATCTCTATGGCTTGTGATATCCGTATCGCATCTGATAACGCAAAATTCGGACAGCCTGAAACAGGACTTGGTATCCTTCCTGGTTTCGGTGGAACACAGCGTCTTGCTCGTCTGGTTGGTAAAGGACGTGCAAAAGAATTGATCTTTACATGTGATATGATCGATGCTAATGAAGCTTACAGAATCGGACTTGCTAACAAAGTAGTTCCTCAGGCTGAATTACTTGATACCTGTAAGGCAATGGCTGAGAAGATCATGAGCAAAGGAAGCTATGCTATTTCTCTTGCAAAAGAAGCAATCAACACTGGTACAGAAACAGACCTTTCAAGCGGATTAACATTAGAAGCAGACTTATTTGGTCTTGCATTCTCAACTGATGACAAAAAAGAAGGTATGACAGCTTTCTTAGAGAAACGTAAAGCAAATCTTACAGATTTCTAGAGTGATTTTGGGAGGAAAAAGCCATGGCTAAAGTAAAAATTTTAACTGCTGCTGAGGCTGCAAACTTGGTAGAAGACGGTATGACCGTCTCTACCAACGGTTTTGTAGCATGTGATCTGCCAGAAGAATTAACTTCTGCGTTAGAAAAACGATTTTTAGAAACCGGTTCCCCAAAAAATCTGACTTACTTTTATGCTGCTGGACAGGGAAATCGTGATGGAAGTGGTGCTGATCATTTTGCACATGAGGGTATGACATCAACGGTTATTGCTGGTCACTATAATATGGCTCCTAAACTGGGTGAGCTAATCATGCAAAATAAGATCAAAGCCTATAACCTTCCTCAGGGTACTTTATCACAGCTTTATCGTGATATTGCTGCCAAGAAACTTGGTACTTTAACACATGTTGGTCTTTATACATTTGCAGATCCACGTGTAGAAGGTGGAAAATTAAATGATATCACAACCGAAGATCTTGTAGAAGTTGTTAATATCTGCGGAGAAGAACGCCTCTTATATAAGGCGATCCATGTCGATGTCGCACTGATCCGTGCTACTTATGCGGATGAATATGGAAACATTACAATGGAACATGAATGTTGTACTGCTGAAGCTACTGCGATCGCACAGGCTGCAAAAAACTGTGGTGGTAAAGTTATCGTACAGGTAGAGAAAGTTGTCACAGACGTTGATCCAAAACTTGTAAAGGTCCCTGGAATCTACGTAGATGCGGTTGTTGTCACAGAGAACAAAGAAAACCATACACAGTGTGTCGGATGTGAATATGATGGTTCTATGACTGGAGAATTTCGTGTTCCTCTTGGAAGCCTTGAAGCTCCTTCTCTTTCCCCTAAGAAGATCATTGGACGTCGAGCTGCGATGGAATTACGTCCTGACACCGTTGTAAACCTTGGAATTGGTATTCCTGAATATATCTCTATGGTTGCAAATGAAGAAGGCATAGGCGATTATATGACACTTACCGTTGAGGCAGGCCCTGTCGGCGGTATTCCTATGGGTGGAACACAGTTTGGTGCATCAAGAAATGCAGACTGCTATTTTGACCAG
>ERZ832522.4639-NODE-4639-length-13324-cov-5.162333_pt1 | contig 13324 bp, 11 predicted proteins | sample MGYA00519951_ERZ832522 | MGnify/ENA primary metagenome ERZ832522 (study PRJEB31850, sample SAMEA3708728) | human gut metagenome | biome: human gut; feature: human-associated habitat; material: faeces | place: China | collected 2014 ... | reverse complement strand
GGGTAATATGCAATTGTTCTGCTGCTTTTGTAAAGCTCTGTTCTTTTGCTACTGTCAAAAAATAGCGTAATAGTCTTAATTCCATGTTTTTATATTCCTACAATTTTTTTATTCTAACCATTCTATCATGTTGCATCCCAGACATCATCTATATCTTTAATGTGACATTTTACAGTCTTATGTGATAAGTTATTTCAGATAAATTTTCTCTATTCGTCGTTGCTCCAACTCGGCCCTAAGAATAATCCCAAGTGTCAGACAATAGTCCGGATCCCTCAGATCACTGCCAAGCATGGCAGTAATATGAGATAACCGATCGAGCAGAGTAGAACGATGCAGATAAAGCGCCGCAGCAGTTTTTGTAACAGAAAGATTATTGTCCAAATACACCCTCAGAGTATGTAAATAAGAAACCTGTGAACTGTCATCATGTTTCTTCAGGCGTTTCAGGCCTTCCGTATAATAAACCCAGCTTGGCCGTCCCGCCAGAGCACTGTTGAGAAGCTGCGGAAGCAAATAGTCCTGAAAATAGAATATGATAGAATTATCTTCCTGAGAAAGTCCGTTCTGCAACGCCGCAGAAGCCTGAAACCAGGCATGATTTCCATCGTAGAGATTGTTAAATGAGGAGGAAACACCACAAATGGCTCCAAGTTTTTCCAAAACGGAAGTCAGCGAATCCATTGATTCCTTTTGAACCTGATCAGCAGGCAGAAATTCTACAACAGCATCCTCAAATTCAAATGCAAATGATCCTGGATGTCGCTCCTCCAAAGCAGCAGAAAGATAGGTTCCTGAAAGATGACTACCGCTGGATTCCGGAATCAGCTTCATACAGATCCAATCATGCTTTCCATTTTCCATACTCAAAGCACGACGATATTCAAAATCAATACGCTGCCCGGAAATGACGCTGCGCAAGGCTCGTCGTACAGCGGTACGGGTACTGGACAAAATCGGATTCTGCTGAATAGCCTGTCGCAGAAGTTTGGAAAAGAAAACTGCCAATGCCCTGTCAGAGGACCTGAATGGACGAGATTCTTCAAAAACAGTCAGACATCCTAAGTATTCTTCCTGATCGAAAATATTTACAGAAAGAGAACGCTTTCCCTGTAATTCCAGCAACAGAGGTTCGCGAACATAGTTGGACATATCATGCAAAGACAGAAATGTTGCCATTTTCTCAACATCGAAAGATTGCGTATCCAATTGCAATCCCAATTGTTTTTTCAGGTACTCTTCCTCCGTCACTCCCAGATAGCGAAAATCCGAGCCTATAAGCAGCATTGGATTTTCAAAGATGCCTCTGCTGGCATCCAGCATTTGAGACAAAGCTGCACCATGGCGCAGGATGAACCAGAGCCTTTCCTCCCAGGTATCATATTGATTGAATACCTCCTGCACCAAATTGAATATTCGAAAAATGTCCTGGCTGCCATGTATAAGAATAACGCTGCACCGCTCATAGTAGGCATTAAGATTCCAGTGTTCTCCCAAACATACCAGACAGACATTTTCTCCCAACTCTGGTGTCTGTGGTAAATGATCTGCAGAACAGACATAGACACTATTTTCCTCAAAGGACTGAGATCGATCCAGATAAAATTCCGGTCGGTTCAAGATCAGTGTACTGTTCTTCCTGCCATGAAACAAAACTCCTGTCAGTTCTTCTTTCAGCCTCCAATAAAGAATATCCGCGCATAACTTCATAACCAGCCTCCCAAATTATTCTAAAAATATTATAATTTTTCAAAAAAAAGCTGTCAAGATATCACCCATACGTTTTGTATGGGTGGCATCTGTTTTATATGCATTATTCACAAATAATGTCCATATAAATTGTATGGTTTTTTAGAATACAAATTGTATGTAAAGAAGAAGATAAAAACCATCTTTTTGTAGAATGTTCGATGCAGTATTTTTTGACTATAATAAATCAAAACAAAAGTAGACAGGAGGTATACCATGCTAAAAGAAAAACTGGAGACGAAAAAATGCTTTTCAACTGCCTGGGGCAGACTAATTACGGAGGAAGAAGCCTATCGACAGCTGAATCGCCAAATTGCCGCTATGACTGCCAATCTTTTTCAGGTCATGCGCATTTTTGAACCTAACTGGGAAAAACGCACCGCAGCCATCTGCAATATTGCCAATATGATGAATATGGCAGTTGCAGGAAGCCCCGATGAACAGAAAAACTATGTTAATGCTGCTCTCTATGAAGCATTTAACATCCCGGAGCTTTGTGAAAAATCCAGCTGGCTTGGTGGCATTACCGGTGACTCCGGCGATGAATGGGAAAATATGGCCGGTCGAGTAATACAGTTTACCCGAAATCGAGTGGAAAAAGAGCTGGATACCTGTCCCTGGGATATTGTGGGCAGCGAACTGTGCAATATGACCACCAGTATGTTCACTGCAAACTTCGATCTGGCTTCTTCCAACGGAACAGAAAACGAAGTGGCACTGAATATGTGCCAGGCACGAGGCTGTGGTAACAAGCACTGTCGTGTCGTGGCAGAACGACGGGATGTCTATGGACTGCCGAAGCAGGATTGGCTGGAACATATGCAGCAACCTGTAGATCCTATTCATGATACGCCTCGAGAACGCATGGTCAAAGATGGTCAGTGTCTGCGTAATGGTCAATACACACAGAACTTCGGCGAGGAAACATCGCTGGAAAAAGCATATCACTGGGTTGCGCAAATGGGCTGGGTATGGTCTATCCAGTTCCCAATGATGGCTATTAAAGAGATGGCGCCTGATGAAGATGAATTCATGCGAGTATTCCGCATTATCTTTGCTACTGCCGGTAAAAATCAGTTTATCGATCCCTTTGCAAAAGAAGGTCTGCGGAGTTTTCTGGGCATTCCTCATGATATGGACGAGAACGACGGCCGTATTCTCGGCGGATATATCCGCTATATGCTGGACGTACAACAGGTCCCCTATGAGATGGTTCGCTGGACCAAGGATGAAACCTGGATCAAGGTCAAATCAGAGGACTTTACTGCCCGTTATGAGATGGCACCTCTGGATGAACTGGTAGATGCCTACGAGGCACAGTGGAATGGTGCAGCTAAAACGCTGGTCAGCACGGAATGGTCCTGTGTAATCGAAAATCGTGACGAAGAAGAAATGTACATCAAGGTCATCCGCAAGGAAGACTCGCGAATGCTGTAAAGGAGGAGGACAAAATATGCTGTTTAGAGAAGATAACGTCGCACGCGCAGACGCTGATGCTATACGTAAGGGTGTGGGATTTTACCGCTGGACACACGATATCGTAGAGATTACCGGCAAAGACGCACTGGAGGTTCTTCAAAAGATTTATATCAGCAACATTTCCAAAGTTGCTGTCGGACGTTCAAAATACACTGCATCGCTGGATGAAAACGGTGAAATCATTGACGATGTGATCGTCATGCACATGGCAGATGGTCTGTACTGGGTCTCCGACCTCTATGGACCACGTTTGCTACCGTGGATTGAGAAGCACAAAGGTACAGCTGATATTCAGACAAAAATCATCACCTATGACTGGGATATGTATGCCATACAGGGACCTGATAGTATCAATGCGATGAATGCCATGTTAGATAAACCGATTGACGAACTCAAACGGTTTGGCATCTGCGAGCGTAAGATTGGCGATATTCCTGTCTATATTCACCGTTCCGGCTTCACCGGTGAAAATGGCTATGAAATCTATTCTGCATTTGATAAGAGTGCAGAAATTCACAATTTAGCACTGAAAGCTGTCGAAGCTGTCGGAGGACGTGAACTTCAAACTCTTGAAGTCTATGTCCGATCTATCCCAATGGAAAAAGGCTTCGCGCTCAAACAGGACTTTAAGCACCTGAGTCCATATGAGTGTGGACTCGGATGGGCCGTTGCCGCTGATAAAGATTTCATTGGTAAAGAGGCAGCACTGGCGCGTAAAGAACATCCGAAATATCGTATGGTCGGTCTTGAATTTTCACGTGAATCAACAGAAGATATCTCCATCTGGGAGCGTGTATACTGGTACGGTGTGGAAGTCGGCCGCTGTGCACAGACAATCTACGGCTATACAGTCGACAAAAACATTGGTTTTGCCACCGTCCGCGCTGACATACCCGATGGTGCGGAGCTGACCGTTGGCTGCAATGATTCTCCGGCCATCGTGGTAAACAAAGTTTTCTGCTGAGAAAGGAGGACATTATGGGAAGATTAGATGGAAAAGTCTGTATCGTAACAGGTGCATCTGCAGGTATCGGCCGTGCCACAGCAGAACTGTTCTGCCGTGAAGGTGCCAAGGTCGTGGCGGTTGCTCGCCGCGAAGAGCGTCTTAGAGACCTGGCCGAAGAATGCAGCGAACTACCTGGCGAGATAATCTGGCATGCAGGTGATGTCGGTGATCCGGCAACTGCTGTAAACATGGTAAAAAAAGCAGTGGAGACATTCGGAAAACTGGATATCGCCGTAAACGATGCCGGTATCATGGATGACAACACCGCTATTGCGGACATGTCTGACACAATGCTTATGGAAACATTCCGCATCAACACATTTGGTCTCATGTATGGAATGCGTGAAGAATGCAGACAGTATCTTGCACAGGGCAACGGTGGCGTAATCGTCAACATCTGCTCCGTCGGCGCAACACACCAGACTTCCGGTGCTGCCTACTGTGCAAGCAAGGGTGCTGTGCTGGCAGCAACAAAAAACACAGCATTCATGTACATGGAAGAAGGCATCCGCTGTAATGCACTTTCACCCGGTGGTGTCGTAACTGACATTCCTCTGGTCATGCCTCCTTCCGACGAGTTCGGCTTTGGCCGAACCAGCATGCTGCTGAACTTCTCCGGTGAGCTTGCTATGCCGGAGGACTTGGCTGACGCAATCCTGTTTCTCGCAAGCGACCAGTCCCGCTATGTTAACGGTGAAGAACTTAAATGTGACGGCGGCTGGACATGTTTCTAAAAAATAAGGGAGGATATATATGAGTCTCACCGAGCGACACAACAACAGAAAATATCATCCGCATCAATGCAATTGGAACCGTCAATATGGTCAAAGGTGAGTTTTTCCGCGCTGGTCTGGCCTATGCCATGTCTAAAAAGTTTGTGATCTACTTCACACAGAAAAATGTTTCCAGATTTGAGTTCAAAAAAAGAAACAGTCTCCAAATTGGAGACTGCTTCTTTTTTGAAGATTATTCGATTGCCTGAAGCTCTTTTTCCAGTTCTTCCAGATGTGGTTTCAAAAATGCCGACTGCGGGAAAGATGCCAGTTTCCGTAAGGTCAGACCACCAACCAGTTTCATCTGTGGATTTTTTGAAGCGTCAGGGCTGTACTTATCCAGAACTGCTGACGCTTCCGGATTTTTCAGGATATCCTTTACTTTGCTGTCAAGTGAAAATGCCATAACACTTACCTCCTGCCGTATATTTTATGGTAATATTATACAAAATATCGGGCAGGAATCATAGCCTACAAAGTGCATGTTTTACAATCATCTTAATCCTTCACTCTAACGGTTATCCAGTTTTCCATATTTTTTCCAATCCAGTTTCCATTACATTTCACGCCTCCTCCGATTTCACATAACCAGACTGTTTTTCTTACTCTGTTTGTGATAAAATCACAGTAACTTCAGAAGCTTTCCCATTGTTTTCTTTTTACTGGAGGATTTTTCAATGCAGGAAATACATCATTTTTTTCACTCATTATTCAGTCTCACCCTTGATTTTCGTGTCCGGCTGTTTAATATCCTGGCTTTAGGAGGCACTGTGATCAGCCTGATCATGGCCCTTCTCAGTCTAGGAACCGGTTCCTGGGGAAATGTCCTGATCAACCTTGTGCTGGTCGCAGTCTCAGGAGGACTTTTTCTTTATTCCTATTACAGTGGGAAATATCAGCGATGCTATCTGATCACCATTGTCATGATTTTTCTGATCGTTTTTCCGGTGATGTTTTTTACCAGCGGCGGATATCATGGCGGTATGCCGGCCTTCTTCGTGTTTGCCATTATTTTTACCGTGCTGATGCTGGAAAAAAGACGGGCTCTGATCGTTTCTCTGCTGGAGATTGTCCTATATATAGGACTGTGTCTGGTCGCATACCATTTTCCGCACATTGTAACTCCTTTTGCCACGGAAGCAGACCGGCTGGCAGATATTCTTCTGGCATTTGTCTCTGTAAGTACTGTCTGCGGCATTGTTCTCTATTTTCATCTGAAGGAATACAACCAGCAGCAGCTCCTTCTGGAGGAACAGAACCGGCGGCTGCGCTCCCTTGACAATGCCAAGTCTACCTTTCTGACCACCGTTGCCCACGAGATTAAAAATCCTCTGAGTTCCATCTCCCTCCACGCCCGCGACACATCCGAGCTCCTTGAGGAAGAACCTCTGGATTTCTCTCTTATGCAGGAAAATCTCCGTACCATTGAACAGTCGGTAATGCGGATCGACCGGATCGTGCTGGATTTGATGGATACCGTTTCCATTGAGCAGGGACGGCTGGCCCTTTCTCTTGTACCATCAGATCTGGGAGCACTTTTACATTCTGTAGAAAAAGATTTCAGCAGTCATCCAAGTTCCGGGAATAACCAGCTGGTCCTTACGATACAATCTGACCTCCCGGAAATCTCTGCAGACCCGGAACGGCTGATCCAGGTTATCACCAATCTGATCTCCAATGCAGATCGTCACACTCAAAACGGAACCATCACCATTTCCCTTACAGGCGAACCGGGCTGGCAGACCATCTGCGTTTCCGACACCGGAACCGGCATGTCAGAAGAAATGCGAAAAAACGCGCTCAAGGGTTATGTTTCTGCAGATAAAGATTACTGGCGGCACGGCATAGGCCTCTATGTCTGTCATCAGATCATCACTGCCCACGGCGGCAAAATATGGCTGAAAAGCCAAGAAGGTGAGGGAACTCAGGTGTTCTTCTCACTTCCGGAGGAGGAGTCATAAATATATGAATGAAAATAAATCGCTTATCCTTATGGTTGAGGATGAAGAACAGGTGCTGAATACCAACTGCCGGATGCTGCGGCGCCGTGGCTACGATGTTCGCACTGCGCAGACAGTCTCCGAAGTCTATCATCAGCTTGAAGAACAGCTGCCGGATCTTCTCATCCTGGACATTATGCTTCCGGACGGAAACGGCCTGGATATCTGCCGCCACTTCCGCGAAAAAACCATGAACCCTGTTCTTTTTCTCACAGGAAAAAGCGATATCCGCGATAAGGTAGAAGGGCTTCAGCAGGGAGGCGACTATTATCTCACCAAACCTTATAATTTTGACGAATTTCTGGCCGTGATCCAGATGCTTCTGGAACGCCAGAAACGAATAGAAGAAAAAATAAAAGAAAAGCAATACCATTACGGAGACTTAATAGAGTATCCCAAGTTAAAGAAAAAGGGATATACGTTACGCTGGGATAACCATCCGGAAACAGTAACGCAAGATGAAGAAATTCATGCAAGCTGGGAGTTTTCAAATCCGGCAGGCAGGGTAGCCGAGGTGGAAGGAAATCGCTATGAAATTATAAACCCGTCCATAAAGAATGGAAGTGTCCGGTTATTATATTATATAGAAGATACAAGCCAGATTCAGATTCCGGCGCAGGTAAAAATCGGTGATTATTATTATTTTATAGAAAGAGTAGCACCGAAAGCTTTTTGCGATTGTAGAAAAATGCGTTCGCTTACGCTGCCGGATTGTATTCGGGTTCTGGAAAAAGAAGCACTCGCTGGATGCAGGCGACTAGAGAAGATTACTTTAGGAAAAAGCCGTAATTCCAGACTGCATAGTATAGAAAAAGAAGTTTTTTGTGAAAATGAACATCTAAAGACTATTTATTTAAAAGGAAGAAACTTGCAAAAAGTTTATGCAGATACATTTGCCCGATTAAAAAACGAAGTAGAAGTTCATGTACGTCCGGAAAGCCTGGCGAATATGAACAGGCTGCTTCAAAAAGGAGTAAGGACAGGTAAAGTGAGGATAAGAGCTGGTAAATGAAAGAGCGAATCCCCAAGCTATGCTGGGTGAATATAAGATATAAATGCCGGTATTATATAGTGCTTATACCAAAATAAAAAAATAGGTGACAAATATCAGATATAGTAGGGGGAAGAATAATATCAGATGTGAGATGACTCCCACATCTTCAGGTGGAGACAAATTAGTATCAGTGGTGGGAGTCAATCCACCATCTGATATAGCCTCCGGCAGGATTGCAGAGATGCGCAAAAGAAATATGTCATGCTTTGCATGACGCGCATCTCGCAGCAAGAATGCCGAGGCATTCTTGAAGGTAAAAGGCAGCCGATCTGACATATATAGGGGGAAAGATATGGAAATAGGAAAAGAAGAGAGCAATGTACAGAATGCTCAGCTTTCTATGCAGGAACTATATGGAAAAACACAGGAACCGCCGCATAAAAAAGTGCTTCTGACAGAAAATATGCAGTATTCCGACCGTGAGCGCATCCATGCCTACTGGTTATCGAGAGTGGATGGAATCGGCGCGGTGACGGCGGCTAAATTATATGAATCGTGCGGCAGTTTTGAGGGAATCTATGAGCGGGTTTTATATAATAGGAAGAAACTGGATCCGTTTATATGTTCCTTTCTCGGAAAAGCTGTGAAAAAGGGGCTGGAGGAAGCGGTTCTGCTCTTCAAACAGCGCGTGGAAGAATACGATAGGCTGGAGAAACAGGGGGTACGTTTCATTCTGTGCGGTGAGGCGGCATATCCGAAGCGCCTGATGCATATCTATGATAAACCGATGTGGCTGTTTGTGCGTGGAATGCTTCCAGAAGATGCGAAACCATCCGCGGCAGTCATCGGGGCGCGCAGCTGTACGCCGTATGGACGACAGGAGGCAGAGTATTTCGGTCGGATTCTGGCAGAAAATGGCGTGCAGGTAGTGAGCGGCATGGCGCTGGGGATCGATCAGGCGGGGCATAAGGGCGCGATGGATGGCGGTGGACTGACGTATGCCGTGATGGGCTGTGGGATTGACACCTGTTATCCGCCATCCGGCATCCGGCTGCATGCGCGCATCCGTGAACAAGGCGGCATATTGTCAGAATATGGACTGGGTGTACCGCCGACGGCATCCCATTTTCCAATCCGGAACCGGATCATCAGCGGACTTTCCGACCTGGTGCTGGTCGTGGAAGCACGAAAAAGAAGCGGCTCCCTGATTACGGCGGATCTGGCGCTGGAACAGGGAAAAGAGGTATTTGCGCTGCCGGGACGGCGCATCGATCCGCTCAGTGAGGGCTGCAACCGGCTGATTGCACAGGGAGCGGGGATCGTGACGAAACCGGAGGATGTGTTGGATTTCTTCCATATAAAATGTAAAAATTCTTGTAAAAAAACAATAAAATCAGTAAATGCACTTGCCAAGTCGGAAAAAATGGTGTATAGTTGCCTAGATTCACAACCGAAACATCTGGAAGCGGTCATGAAAAGCTGTGGGGTGACAGCAGGGGAATGCATGACTGCGCTTTTAAATCTGGAAATGCAGGGATTGATCCTGCAGCCAATGAATCAATATTACGTTAGGAAGATTGTATAGAGGTCTGTTATGGCAAAAAATCTGGTTATTGTAGAGTCTCCGGCGAAAGTCAAGACAATTAAAAAATTTTTGGGTTCCAACTATGAGGTGGACGCCTCCGGCGGTCATGTGCGCGACCTCCCTAAGAGCACTCTGGGAGTGGACGTAGAGCATGGATATGAGCCGAAGTATATCACCATCCGGGGAAAGGGCGATGTGTTGGCGCGTCTTCGGAAAGAGGTTAAAAAAGCGGATAAGATTTATCTCGCAACTGACCCGGACCGCGAGGGAGAGGCGATCTCCTGGCACCTGATGAAAGCATTAAAGCTGGATGAACAGAAAGATAAAAAGGTTTACCGTATCAGTTTCAATGAGATTACAAAAAACGCCGTCAAGGCATCTTTAAAAGAGCCGCGTGCCATCGATGAAAATCTGGTGGATGCACAGCAGGCGAGACGTATGCTTGACCGTATGGTGGGTTACCTCATCAGCCCGCTTCTCTGGGCGAAGGTCAAGAGAGGACTCAGCGCCGGTCGTGTGCAGTCGGTCGCGCTGCGTATGATCTGCGACCGTGAGGAAGAGATCAATGCGTTTATACCGGAAGAATACTGGACGCTGGATGCACAGCTCCACGTACATGGCTCCAGAAAGAAGCTGACCGCCCATTATTACGGCGATAAGGACGGCAGGAAGGCAATTCACAGCAAAGAGGAAGTGGAGGCGCTTATGAAGCGTCTGGAGGGCTGTGAGTACGAAGTGCGCGATGTGAAGCTGGGCGAACGCGTGAAGAAGGCGCCGATCCCGTTTACGACCAGTACGCTGCAGCAGGAGGCATCCAAGACGCTGAATTTCTCAACGCAGAAGACGATGCGCCTTGCCCAGCAGCTCTATGAGGGCGTGGATATCAAGGGACGCGGCACAATCGGTCTGATCACCTACCTGCGTACCGATTCCACCCGCATTGCGGCAGAGGCAGATGCGGCGGCGAGAAGCTATATCGGCGACCAGTTTGGGGCAAGTTACGTGTCCGAGGCGCCGGCGGCGGCAAAATCAGACGCCAAGATCCAGGACGCACACGAGGCGATCCGTCCGACCGACATTACACTGACGCCGGTACAGGTAAAAGAACAGCTTTCCAGAGATCAGTTCCGTCTGTACCAGCTTATCTGGAAGCGCTTCACGGCGAGCCGGATGCGCCCGGCGGTTTACGAGACAACCTCCGTCAAGGTAGCAGCCGGAGAGGAGCTTTTCACCCTGTCGGCGTCCAAAATCAAATTTGACGGCTTCATGTCCGTCTATTCACAGGACGAGGATAAGGAGACCGACGGCGTTCTGAACGAGTCGCTGGAAGCAGGCATGAAGCTGGATTTAAACCAGTTAGAACCGGCACAGCATTTTACACAGCCACCGGCACATTATACAGAGGCGTCGCTCGTCAAGGCGCTGGAAGAGCAGGGCATCGGACGGCCAAGTACCTATGCACCGACCATCACGACAATCATCGCGCGCCGCTATGTAGCGAAGGAAAATAAGAACCTCTATGTGACGGAGCTTGGCGAGGTAGTCAACCGGATGATGAAGAAGGCGTTCCCATCCATCGTCGATTTGCAGTTTACGGCAAATATGGAGTACCTGCTCGACAGCATCGGGGACGGCACGATCGGCTGGAAGACCGTTATCGAAAACTTTTATCCGGATCTTGACAAGGCGGTTAAAGAAGCGGAGAAGACGCTTGAGAGCGTCAAGATTGCTGACGAGGTGACGGATGTGATCTGTGACCAGTGCGGGCGCAACATGGTAATTAAGTATGGCCCGCACGGCAAATTCCTTGCCTGCCCGGGATTCCCAGACTGTAAAAACACGAAGCCGTACCTGGAAAAGATCGGCGTGAAGTGCCCGAAATGCGGTGGTGAGATTGTCATCCGTAAATCGAAAAAGGGCAGAAGATATTACGGCTGCGAAAATAACCCGGACTGTGATTTTATGACCTGGCAGAAACCGTCAAAAGAAATGTGTCCGAAATGTGGACATATTATGCTCGAAAAGGGAAATAAGCTTCTTTGTTCTAACGAAGCCTGCGGTTTTGTAAAAAACTCATAAAAACTCTTGAAATAGATATTAATTATTAAAAAAAATGAAAAATACAGAAAAACTCTTGCTATTATACGAAAATCGTGTTACAATTCTTACAGGTTAGGATCGAATTCTAATTTACGATAAAGGCAAAGGAGGTAACTGGTAAAATGAGCGTTCAATTACTGGACAAAACTAGAAAAATTAATAAGTTATTGCACAACAACCATTCTCATAAGGTTGTGTTCAATGACATTTGTGAAGTCCTCAGTGACATACTGGAATCCAATATTCTCGTAATCAGCAAGAAAGGTAAAGTACTCGGAGTTGCGATTCATGAGGGTGTGGATGAGATCGAAGAGTTGATCAAGGATCAGGTCGGCGGTTTTGTTGACCGTATGTTGAATGAACGCCTTTTAAGCGTTTTGTCAACGAAGGAAAATGTCAACCTTGCCACATTGGGATTCGCCGAGGAGAACGTGAAGAAGTATCAGGCGATCATCACGCCTATTGATATATCCGGTGAGAGACTGGGTACTCTGTTCATCTACAAATCAGATGCACAGTACGACATCGACGATATCATCCTGAGTGAGTACGGAACCACTGTTGTCGGACTTGAGATGATGCGTTCTGTCAACGAGGAGAATGCAGAGGAGACAAGAAAGATCCAGATCGTTAAATCAGCGATCAGCACCTTGTCCTTCTCCGAACTGGAAGCAATTACCCACATCTTCGATGAGCTGGAAGGCAACGAGGGCATTCTGGTAGCCAGCAAGATTGCAGACAGAGTCGGCATTACCCGTTCCGTTATCGTCAATGCACTTCGCAAGTTTGAGAGTGCAGGCGTTATTGAGTCCCGTTCGTCCGGTATGAAGGGAACCTACATTAAGGTTCTGAACGATGTTGTATTTGACGAGTTGAAAGCGTTAAAAGCGCAGAACTCGGCACGTACTCTTCAAAATAGCTAAAACGTGCAAAAAAATCGCCCAAAAGGGCAGAAAAAAAGAACCAAAACTTGGCAAGGAAAATAGACAAAACGCAGTTGAGGAAACTCAACTAAGGTGTGAGGGAAGAAAGAAGAACTCTGAAAAAAGGGTTCTTCTTTTTTTTATATTCAAAATCACATCTTCACGATTTTTGATAAAAAACTCGAATATATAGCCGAAAATCAGGATTTAAATCAAAAAAATCGAGAAAAAAATCGAAAACGAACTATTTTTCCACTTTTGAAAAAGAAAAAAGGAAAGAAAATCCGAAATATAGAACGGAATTTTTAAGGAAAAATAGGAAAACAGAAAAACGAAAACATGAAAAAAGAAAGGGGAGGAGAAAAAAAAGAAAAGAAGAAACCAGAAAAACGAAAATAAAGCTGTTTCTTCTATATATAATGCCTGTTGTTTTAGTATTTTTCATTGTACTTTACTCTAGGGCGATTTTTTCGCACGTTTTTGCTGTTTTTCGCAGGACGGGATGAAGAACAACCGTCCGTCATCCAATGTATAAAAACATATAAGACATTTTAAACAAAAACAAAAGTTTTGACAAAACGTGAAAAAGTGTGAGGGATAAAAAAGGACTCGGTGAGAGCCCTTTTTTATGTAATAGGGAATTCCTTGGAATTCCCTATTACACAAAAAGGCACTAACGTGCCAATGATGCGCACTCGCGCGAAGCAGAAACATG
>ERZ832522.4637-NODE-4637-length-13334-cov-3.606070_pt1 | contig 13334 bp, 12 predicted proteins | sample MGYA00519951_ERZ832522 | MGnify/ENA primary metagenome ERZ832522 (study PRJEB31850, sample SAMEA3708728) | human gut metagenome | biome: human gut; feature: human-associated habitat; material: faeces | place: China | collected 2014 ... | reverse complement strand
TGGTGAAGTAAAAGTTCCTACAGTATATCCCTGTTTTTTTAAAACTTCTTTCATGTAATTAACAGTCGAACCTTTCCCATTTGTTCCACAAACATGGATACATTTTAAAGCATGTTGGATATTATAAAATTCTTGCATATATTTTTTAAAGTTATCTAAACTATAGACACGATCTTTTTGTTGATGAATAAATTCATAGACTTCTTCATAGTGTTTAAATTGTTTTTTTGTTTTTATTTGTATGATTTTATTTTGATAAATGATATCTTTTAGAGCTATTTTTTTAATGACTGCTATTAATTGTTGTTTAATTTCATCAGTTCCTAAACAAAGTTCTATTTCATTTTTGATAACATCAAAAATAATAACCCCATTGATATTTTGATTTTCATTGACATAAATAATCTTTTGATTTTGTTTTAAATATTCTTTTGTTATTTCTTCTTGATGGATAAATTGTATTAATTCATCCATTCTTTTTTCATTTAATAATTTGATAGACATAATTTCACCCACAAACATTATAAAGGATTAAAAAAAAAGGACAATGTCCTTTTTCTAAAATTTTTCAAATTGTTCAATATCTAATACAAAAACTGTTGCTCCACCAACAAGTACATCTACCATGATTGGAGTAAAAAATTCTCCCATTTCAGTAGGTGGAACAGTAGGTTCTTTTTCTACACGTTTTTTAGAATTTTCTTTAATAATACCTACAGCATGTTCAACTTTATCATCATTTGTTCCAATAAAGAATGTTGTATTTCCTTTCTTTAAGAATCCACCTGTTGTTGATAATTTTGTAACGAAGTATCCTTCTTCTGTAAGTGCGGCTTGTACTGATGAACTATCATCAGAATTTACGATAGCAATAATTAATTTCATAAGCCATCCCTCCTGTATATTTATATTTTACACCAAATAAAATAATTATTAAAGTTTTTCGCCATGAAGAATTGGTAAAAATTTTCTTTCATAATCATTTAAAACATAAGTATCTGTCATCATTGATAAATAATCAGAGACAATCAGTGGATTGGGCGTCTTTTGATAATTTTCTACCATCTTATTTTTAAACTTAACAATATTTGAATCTTGATCATTATTTTCTAATTCTTCTAAATAAACATCAAAGAGTTCTTTGACCATTCTTGAAAGTTTAGCATTTTCTTTTTCTAAAACTGGATGATGATGGACTTTTTCTCCTAAAAAGAAGAGTAGGGATGATAATGCTTCAAAGACTTCATGAGAAAAACGTAAATATGGTTTTTGATAACTATGAATCATCAAATCACCAATTAATTTATTCATAATTGATTTATTATTATCTCCTAATACTTTTACTACATTTTCAGGAAGATTTTTCTTTTGTAAGATACCTACACTCATAGCATCTTCAATATCTTTTCCAATATAAGAAATAACATCTGAAATACGAACCACACATCCTTCTAAAGTCATTGGTTTTAACTCAAGACTGGCATTTTCTTTATGCCAACAATCATGATACTCTTGTAAGAATTGTTCTTTTGTTTTTTTACGATCTGGTTCATATTTTTTAGAAAGCATTTCACCATTATGACACAAAATAGCATCTAAGACTTGTAAAGAAACATTATAGCCTTTCCCATTTCTTTCTAAATAAAGAATATTTCGTACACTATTAGCATTATGACAAAAATATCCAAAACCCTTTTCTTGTAGTTTTTCATTCAACGCTCTTTCTCCTACATGACCATAAGGAGCATGTCCTAAATCATGTCCTAAAGCAGCTGCTTCAATTAAATCTAAATTTAAATTCAAACCTTTTCCTATTTGTCTGGCAATACGCGAAACCCATTGAACATGGATTGAACGTTTAGAAATATGAGCACTTTGAAAAAATGAAAGAGCCTGTGTTTTATCTGTGTAACGTTGATAAGATTTACAATATAAAATACGATCAATATCTTCTTCAAAAGGCCAACGAATATCAAACTCTTCATGTTCACTTTCTTCTTTTCTTAATTTTTGGCATTCACTTGTTTTACAAGCATATGGAGAAAGTGTTCGATCATATTCTTTTGTTCTCTTTATAGTATTTTTTATAATTTTTTCTTCTTCTTTCATACTTGTCACCTATTTCATTATATACTTTTTTCAAAAAAGATGCTCCAACAATGTTTTAAAAGCAATTAAAATCAAAACAACGCCCCCAAAAATAAGTGCCTTATTTTGAAACTTATTGTTTAAATAACGTCCAATTTGTAAAGCAAACAAACATAATAGAAAAGTAATAATTCCTATAATCAATAAAGCTTGATAAATAGCTACTTCTAAAAAAGCAAAAGTCATACCTGTTGCAAAAGCAAGAATTGTTAAATCTAATAATTTAAAATTATAATTTGTTTCTTCTTCACTAAAAGCATCTTTTAACATATTGATACCAACAATCATTAAAAAAATAAAAGCGATATAATGATCATAGGCTTGTATCTTTTTTGAAAATACACATCCTAAATGATATCCTAAAAAAGGCATCAATGCCTGAAAAAAGCCAAAATAAAAAGCAATGAAGCTTTGTTTCTTGATGTTTCCTTTTGGCATAGAAATACCATACATCATCGAAACAGTAAAAGCATCCATCGCTAATGAAATTGAAATAACAACAAGTTCAAATAATGACACATTATCTCTCTCCTTTGAGTAATACCTCACTACATTTCAAACCATCAATTGCACTTGACATAATACCACCTGCATATCCTGCACCTTCACCAATTGGATAAATCCCTTTAATATTACTTTCCATATTGTCATCACGATAAAAACGAATTGGTGCTGAACTTCTTGATTCTACTCCGAGTAATGTGGCATCACTTGTAAACCCATTAATCTTGTTATTCATTAAAAGAAGTCCTTCTTTTAAATTTATATTCAGGATTTCAGGAAGTAATGCATTGAGATTAGCATTTTTAACTCTTTTTAAACTTGTCTCTATTTTTTCTTTACTTTCTTTATTTTCTAAATAACGTCTCTTCGCACGTGTTTCTACACTTGCTATTTGATAAATTTTTAAATCTGCATGTGGTAAAACAACTGTTCCAATATCTCTTCCATCTAAAATAACATTCCCAGTTTCAGCCATTTTTCTTTGCTCATCAACTAAAAATGTTCTTACCGCTTGATATTTAGAAACACAGCTAGCTCCAAGTGAAACTTCATCTGTTCTAATTTGAAGGCTAACATCTTCATCGTTTAAATAAACTTTATTATCAGCTGTAAGACGTATTTGAATATTTGAAATTGCTTGTTCAACAGCTTGTTCATCATTTAAGTCAATGTGATTTTTTATACAATAAAATGCAACAGATCGATACATTGCACCCGTATCAATATAAATGAAATTTTCCTTTTTAGCAACCATTTTTGCAATTGTACTTTTTCCTGCAGCACTAGGCCCATCTATTGCAATTGAAATTTTTTTCTTCATAAAATAAACACCCTCCTAAAAAACTAAGGTCTTCCTTAGTTAAAAAAAACTTTGATATAAGATAACTCCAAGTAAAGCAATGAAAATAATGACTAAAATAACAATAATGACATTCATGACCTTAACAGCTTTACTTTCACCTTTATTTTCAATAATCTCTTCATCTTCAATAAAAGTATCATTTTCTTCAATATCTTCTACTGGATTTTCTTCTATCGTTTCAACGATTTCTTTCGTCTCTGTGATTTCTTCAGCTTGTTTTTCTTCTACTTCTTCAGATTCTTGTTGTAAAAATTCTTCTGCTTTTTTCACATCTTCTTCTGGTGACATCGCAGCTAATTTTTCCATAAAAGTCATTTTTTCTTTTGGCTCTTCTTCAACTTTATTATTTACAAACATTCCTTTAGCAAATTCTTGTGTAGCATAGCTTTCAACTGAATCTATCTTAATTGTATTTTTTTCAGGTTCTCTAATTTTACTTAAAATATCCATTCTTGTATTATATTGATCTTGTTTACCAACACTTTCTTTCGCACTTTTAAGAGCTTTATCAAGTTCAGCTGAGCCTTCTTCTCTCATTTGTTCAAATGTTTTAGTTTCTGTTAAAGTATCTTCTAAATTTACTTCTTTTTCTTCTTTATCCTTTTTCATAAATGACAAAAAATCATCATCGTCATCATCATTACAACTCGCAAAAAATGTTACACCTAAAATCAACAACAATAAAAATTTGTTTTTCATACTTCATTAAATATTAATTAAACATTGACTTATCCGTCCTCTCTTTAAATATTCATGCAAACAATAAATCTTCATTTATTGCACCATGCAGCCTTATTATCAGCAAAAAACGTGCAAATTTAATCAAATATTACAAGGAAAATACATTTTTAACACTTTATTGGTTGTATATATTTAATTTTCTGACGATTATTATTTCTAAATTTTCAAATCTAGACTATTTAGCCTAAACCTAAAACACAGCAAAATTCAACTTATTACAACTTTTTTCTCTCTAGACAAAAAACAAAGTCCATTAATACTATTGTCCGAATATACATTAAATGCATATTCGGACAATAGCTAACAAATTTTCTAAAAATTTCTTTTCTTCCTATTCAACAAATATCCACTCTAATTACTCCGCCTCCTTAAATTGTAAACCAACCTGCATTGCAGTCGTTACTTCCAACGCTCCCGGTAAATTCTCCAGAATCGATTGAACAGGAACAGATATTGTTTTTCCCAAGAAACTAGCTTCAAATGCCATATCTTCCGGAATAAATCCCTCAACCAATGGCAACAGAGGTCCCAATTGTTTTAACAAAACCTCATCCAAATAAACATACAACGCACCTTTAGCATTCGTTCCCTCAGTCTTTTCAAAATGAACAGGAATACCATTCGTCAACAATTGCTCAATAGCTCCCAAAATCGGATCCGTACCCATTGAACGTCCCTCTTGGTCCATATTTACTTGGCGCATAATCATATCTAAACTCAAAAACACGTAACAAACGCCCTCTTTCACGCAATACTGTGCCAGATTCAACGGTGAAGTTTGCCAATCAGCCTCGGGTTCCGGATTTTCTTCCGTTGCAGTAGCTGTGTTATAAGTTGCCACGATATTTCCATCTTCCCTGAAAGTTATGTTCTGCAAATAATTTTTCAACTCTTTTGCCAACATCGTGGGAGCCATTGTTGCCAACAAACCCGTGGTGAGTTTCATTTTAGTAAATCCCAGATCGACTTCCGTCAAAGGATAATCGTGAGGAGCCCATGACATCTTTACCGCTGAAAAATCCCATGTCTTCATCAACTCGCTTTGGACAAACTTCACATCCACATCCACCGTCAACTTCCCTTTCACGATAGAACCTTCCAACGCCACTGTTCTCTCATCATTTTTATTCTCTGCAGCAAAAGTATAAACAGAGTTATTTTCCTCCAATTGTACATCAGAAAACACCGTTTCACTCTCTCCCGGCACAACTCCTTGCAACTTCAACGTTGCACTCTTTCCATCCGCCGAATTAAAATCAACAGATTTCCCTATAAATACAGCATCACTATATCTTAAATCTAACACCCGCTCTGTACTTGTCGTAGAATAGATTCCATTAAAATCCTTTGGAGAATCCTTGTCATCATCATCACTACAACTAGTAATAAATACTATCCCTAAAATCATTAATATTAAAAACTTGTTCTTCATCATACTTTATTTATCTGTTAAAACTATTCTCATGTTAGATTTTTATCATTCACTCCTAACAAAAATTAAGCCAAGAATGTTCAAATCACTCATGATCATTTAAAATAGATCACACTTACATCCTATTACACTCAATAAAAGAGAGTTGTATCATACCATATAATACAACTCACTTAAATCACTTATACCTCAAATTATACTATTCCGTAATATTTCTTTGCGTCAACACCAATCCCAATTCCGCCGTTTTCCCTTCTTGAATAATCGGTCCCAAATCCGTGATAAATCCAGCGTAATTCTGGAATTCTTCAGGCATAACTTCTCCCAACATGGGTAACAAAGCCATAAATGGTAATAATGTCTCCCGGATCATATAGACATCCATTGTTTCTTTTTCCGTATCTTTCGAGATCTCAAAAGGAAGCCCCTGTTCCAATACGACCATGATCTCCGTCAACGGGTCAGAAGTACTACGCCCAATATCCTCCACGATGCCTGTAATATTTGCAGAGATATACAACTTTCCTCCCACCAAATTATAAAAGGCCATACCTTTAGGAGACGTTGCATATTGTGGATTATTCATATCACTATTGTAAGAAGCCGTGATATTGCCATCATTCGTGAAAGTTATATCTCTCAAAAACGTGGGCAACATCCATCCAAATATGCCATTCACAAACCCTATCACATTCTCTGGAGCGACCTCAGTCTCACCGTATTTCACCTTTTCCTTATCTGTCGTGAAAGTAAAATGTGTAGCCATAATGCCTGCATCCAGATTTCCTACCGCCCAAGTACCCTCAATATCCGTGGCCTTATTCTTCACCGCAAGAATCAGGTTCATTTTTCCTTCTTCAATTTTCCCGGAGACCTTCACTTCCCGGAAGTCATTACTGCTCGTACCTTCCACTGCACTTCCCGTGATCGTCACGGGAATCGCCAATGCCGGTTCTCCCGGAATCACGTTACCCAAGGTCAGCGTGTTACCAGATAAAGCGACACTCTTTCCACTCAATACCATCCCGTCCCTTGACAACTCCAATCCCGAATCTTTATATGTCCCATCATAATTCGGATCTTTGTCATCATCGCTACAAGCGGAAAAAAACACGACGCCTAAAATCAACAGTAATAATAATTTGTTACTCATAATCGATCATTTGTTGGTTAATAATATTTGGAATAAATTCCTAAATATTAATCTACAGCAAAGTGTGAGCCCAAGTTCCAATAAACCGCCTCTAATTCCGCAACACACCCAAATAACAAGTGTCTATTTTCGCACAAACCCACGAATCACGTCCTTACTTTTATTACCTTTGTCCCCGATTAAAACAAATAAGCATATGAAACCCCAGAATTCATCCCGTGCCAAAGCCCCACGTAGCCGAAGTTTTGAAGTACAAGAAGAAAACACGTTAATGCCTTTTCTACTACAAGTCTTACATGATCAAAGCAGAACTGCCGTAAAATCATTCTTGGCCCACAAACTCGTGCAGATAAACAATCGCATCACCACGCAATTCGACTCGCCTCTCAAACCCGGGGACACGGTTTCCGTCGGGATGAACAAAAGCGCGGCTCCTTTTCACCATCCCATGCTCAACCTCCTGTATGAAGATGAACATTTGCTTGTCGTGGAAAAGGCAAGCGGACTACTTTCCATGGGAACAGAGCGAGATAAAACCAAGACAGCTTATTACATCCTGAACAACTACTTGAAAAATAAAGATCCCCGAAACCACATTTTTATCCTGCATCGCTTGGATAAAGAAACTTCCGGTATCATGATGTTTGCCAAAAACAAAAAGGTTCAGGAAACTCTACAAAAGAACTGGAACGAAATGATCCGGGAACGGAAATATGTCGCTGTCGTCGAGGGATGCCCACAACCGGAACAAGGACAAGTGAAATCTTATATCAGCGAAAATAAAGCCTTGATCGTACATGCCACCTCCTCGCAAGATGGCAAACTGGCCATCACGAACTACACGACACTAAAGTCAAATCGGCAATTCGCACTCGTAGAACTGGAACTAGAAACCGGACGTAAAAACCAGATTAGAGTACACATGCAGGAAATCGGCCACCCCGTTACGGGGGATCCAAAATACGGGGCCACGAAAAACCCCTTACACCGCTTGGCCCTACACGCTTTCAAGCTTAACTTTACTCATCCCGTCACGGGAAAGGTAATGAAATTCGAGACACCCGTTCCCACGAAATTCACGACCCTATTCAAGTAACTTGCGCCGTACACTCGCCGGAGTCGTAGGCATGTCTCGTTAATATCTTGGTCCCATTTCAAGACAAGATCAAGCGAAAGTGCACATCCCCGGAGCGTCAATTTCCCGTTGACTTCCGGTTAACTTCCCGTTGACTTACTAACGAGAGTACGGCACAACTACAGTGCAAGTAATACCCATCACCCTAGAAGAAGAGCAATAAAAAACGGAGAATGCCCGTTCAAAAGCATTCCCCGCTACCAGAAAATATTTTATTTAAAACAATGACTCTATCAACTGGTCATCAGCAAAGTTCGGTAGTGTCACCTTCAAATTCGGATTCACCTCCATGGCACGTTTGATGGCAAAAACAGCCCCTTCGTTACGAGCCCAGCTACGACGGGAGATTCCATTATTCACGTCCCAGAACAACATATTCTTCAAACGCCTGTCGCTATCGGCAGAACCATCCAGCATCATCCCGAAACCACCGTTAATAACTTCCCCCCAACCTACACCACCACCATTGTGGATAGATACCCAGGTTGCACCGCGGAAAGAATCCCCGATCACGTTATGAATAGCCATATCAGCCGTGAAACGAGACCCGTCATATATATTTGAAGTCTCGCGATAAGGAGAATCCGTACCGGAAACGTCATGATGATCACGTCCCAAGATCACGGGAGCAGAAATCTCCCCGGCAGCAATAGCCTTGTTAAATGCCTCGGCAATCTTGATACGACCTTCAGCATCAGCATACAAGATCCGGGCTTGCGACCCAACGACCAGATGATTCTCCATAGCAGCCTTGATCCAACGGATATTATCATCCATCTGTTGTTGAATCTCTTTCGGGGAATGTGTCTTGATTTCCTCTAACACACGAGCTGCAATCTCATCCGTCTTCGCCAAATCCTTCGGGTCACCACTGGAGCATACCCAACGGAAGGGGCCGAAACCGTAATCAAAACACATCGGTCCCATGATGTCCTGCACGTACGACGGGTATTTGAAATCTCCGTTCGGTTTCATGATATCAGCACCCGCACGGGATGATTCCAACAAGAATGCGTTACCGTAATCAAAGAAGTAAGTATCGAAACGAGCCACGCACTTATTGATTGCAGCCACGTGACGACGCAAAGATTCTTGTACTTTTTGCTTAAATAACTCCGGTTCCTCAGCCATCATCCGCTTGGACTCTTCGAAACTCACACCCACGGGATAGTACCCACCGGCCCACGGGTTATGTAATGAAGTCTGGTCAGATCCCAGCTCAACAGGAATATCTCCTTCCGCAAAACGTTCCCACACGTCCACCACGTTCCCTTGGTAAGCGATAGAAACCGTCTCTTTCTTCGCGCGAGCCACTTTCACTCGCTCCACCAGCTTATCCAGATCATCAATCACCTCGTCAACCCATCCCTGAGAATGACGGGTATGCGTAGCTTTTGGGTTAATCTCGGCAGTAATGCTGATACATCCGGCAATATTCCCGGCTTTCGGCTGCGCACCCGACATACCACCTAATCCGGCGGTAATAAACAATTTACCAGCTAACCCTTCTCCATGTTTGGAAATCTTACGCCCGGCATTCAACACGGTAATCGTGGTACCGTGAACAATTCCCTGCGGACCGATATACATGAAAGAACCTGCTGTCATCTGCCCGTACTGGGAAACACCCAAAGCGTTAAAACGTTCCCAATCATCCGGCTTTGAATAATTCGGGATCACCATACCGTTCGTAACCACGACACGTGGCGCATCCTTATGCGACGGGAACAATCCCATCGGGTGACCGGAATATAGCACCAGCGTCTGCTCATCAGTCATTTCCGACAAATACTTCATTGCCAGACGATACTGAGCCCAGTTCTGGAACACCGCCCCGTTTCCCCCGTAAGTAATCAACTCGTGAGGATGTTGAGCCACGGCATAATCCAGGTTATTATTCATCATCAGCATGATACCCGCTGCTTGCAGGCTCTTGTGAGGATAATCATTGATATTATGGGCATACATCTTGTAATCCGGACGGAAACGATACATATAAATACGCCCGTATTTCTCCAACTCCTCGGCAAATTCAGGAGCCAGCACGGCATGGTGTTTCGGGTCAAAATAACGTAAAGCGTTACGTATCGCCAGTTTCTTTTCTTCTTTCGTCAGGATATCTTTCCTTTTAGGGGCATGGTTAATCTCCGGTTCGTAAGCCTTCGGAGCCGGCAATTCTGCCGGAATCCCTTCCCTAATTGATTGTTGAAATTCTTGTAATGTCATTATATTATATTTTATTTCACTTCATTATCGAGGCAGATCAAGAATTAACTAGTAATCATTAATTTAATCTCTACTTTCTTCCCTTTTAGCTTTTAACTTTTATTTTTAACTCACCAATCAGCTGGCTAAATTAATATTTTCAAATGAAAAAAACACTATTTTTGCCTAACAATAAAACAGAAGACGACATGAATATAAGAATAGGCGACATCGTACGATTTATATCAGACAAGCTAGAGGGCAAAGTTACCGGCATCATTGATAACAACACCGTGAACGTATATTGCGACGAATACGGATTTGAAATTCCTGCATCAGTAAACAACCTAGTAGTCATTCATTCAGATAGCAACATGACCAAAACAGCATCCGCCACGTCCATATCCGGACAGAAAAACGTGGTTATGGAATCGGCCGACACCCTTTATATCGCATTCGTCCCCGAGAACTTTAATAACTTGACAGAAAGTCGGTTTGATATTTATCTCGTGAACGATACCGCTCAAACCAGCCTTTATTCCATCTCGTTTCATGACGGGGAAAAATACACCGGAATCACGGCAGGTAACTGCAATCCGAACACGACATACCTGATCGGCAATTACTCGCTCAAAGAAATAGACACGATTAAAGCGATACACGTGCAATCCGTGTTCTATCAGAAAGGTGTTCATGCTCTTAAAAACGTTATTGACACGCAAATTAAGGTTACTCCGGTAAATTTGTGCAAGGCGGGAGCTTACAAACATACCCGCTGGTTCAATGCCACCTCACTACTCCGACCACTGGACAAGGAATCCATCCTCAAAGAAGAAGGGTTAGAAACCATTCCGGAACAATTTTTACAAAAAACGCCCCATAAAACGGAAGACACGCCCCACAAGGAAACTCCCAAACAATCCAATAGCAACATCATCGAGATCGACTTGCATATAGACAAACTACTCGACGACACGACAGGCATGGCAAACAAGGATATGCTGGACTACCAGATGGACGTGTTCCACAAAACACTGGAACAATACAAACTCCGCCGGGGCCAAAAGATCGTGTTTATACACGGCAAAGGAGACGGGGTATTGAGACAACGCATCCTTTGGGAACTCCAAACCAAGTACAAACGCTTCAACCATCAAGACGCTTCTTTCAAACAATATGGCTATGGAGCCACGATGGTCACGATTAAATAATTAAAGATTAAAGGAATATCCCACGGAACAGACCCAATTTTTCCCGTAAGGAGAATACTCATTCTGTATCACGTCATAATAAAACATCACGGAGATAGAGCCTGTTCCGGTGGGAATAACTCCACCCCCGCCTACCAGCATCGTGGGAACATAACGGAAGTCTATCTTCTTTCCATACGACTTTCCCCAACTCCCCTTTAATTCCGGTTGAATTTGAAGAGCAATATATCGTACCGGATTCACCCGCCCAAATACGTTTATCCCGAGATAATTCATATCATAACGATTGGAAGAATGATGATAATTGTAACTCACCCCACCACCGGCCGAGAAAAACTCGTTCCAACGGTATCCGACCTGGGGAGACACGTCTATACTGGTATAATCCCCAAAGGACATCCCGCAAGAACCGCTTAATGTCCATTTTCCCACTTTCCGGGACACAGACGATTTCAAGGGGACACTCTTTTTCACTGGAGCTTTCACCACTTGACGTTTTGCCCCGGGTTTATAGATCGTGTCCAATCGAAAGCCATTACGATTTTCCTGTGCATTCACCTGCCCGAAAGAAACGATTACCAACAGCAAACAAACAATGCAGTATCTCATCATCATTCATCATTTTAATGGAAAAAGCTGTTCAAAGGTACCTTCAAACAGCTTTTATTTTATTTCAAAAAAGTTCTCTTTAAGCAGAAATCACTTATGCGTGTAATTCTCCTATGTAACGCTCTGCATCAATAGCAGCACGACAACCGGTTCCGGCAGCAGCGATTCCCTGACGATAAGTCGGGTCCATCACATCTCCGGCAGCAAATACACCCGGTACATTCGTCTTGCAAGACTTACCTTCGGTAACGATATACCCTTGCTCGTCTACCTCGATGTATTTTTTGAATACCTCTGTATTCGGCGTATGTCCGATAGCCAAGAAGAAACCGTCAATCTTGATTTCCTTGGTAGCCTCTTCCGGGGTTCCCTTCTTGTACACCAAGCGAGCGCCCTCTACCCCCATGTCAGATCCAAGCAATTCCAACGTGTTATGCTCGAACAGAACTTCGATATTTTCCGTTCTAAACACGCGTTCTTGCATAGCTTTAGAAGCTCTCAGATAGTTTTTACGAACAATCAAATATACTTTACGGCACAACCCGGCCAAATAAGTAGCTTCCTCACAAGCAGTATCTCCACCACCAACTACAGCCACATCTTTCCCGCGATAGAAGAAACCGTCACAAGTTGCACAAGCACTAACACCAGCCCCGCGGAACGCCTCTTCTGAAGGCAAACCCAAATACTTGGCAGTTGCACCCGTTGCAATAATTACAGCATCCGCTTCGATCACTTTCTCCCCATCAATCGTAACCTTGTGAGGATGACCGGAAAAGTCAACATCTGTCACAATTCCGAAACGAATATCCGTCCCGAAACGCTCTGCTTGTTTTCTCATATCTTCCATCATCACCGGACCGGTCACGCCTTCCGGGTATCCCGGGAAGTTTTCCACTTCCGTGGTCGTGGTCAACTGACCACCCATTTGCATTCCCGTGTACAACACCGGATTCAAATTAGCTCTCGATGCGTATATCGCTGCCGTATACCCGGCAGGCCCTGACCCTATAATCAAGCATTTAACTCTTTCTATAGCATTTTCTGTTGACATAGACAATTCCTTTCTTTTAATTTACAATACAATTTCACGTAATGGATTGCAAAGTTACCTAAAAAAATGGTTTATCCAATTTTTTTTACCCCATATCCCCGTATTCTCATTCCCCAAACCCATGAAAACCTGCAATCTAAGCCAAAAAGCACAAACAATCATCAGATTTTTCTTTCAACTCCTTGTTTCATTCCAAAATTTTTTACTACATTTGCATCCGCATTTCGGGATGTAGCTCAGCCCGGTAGAGTACACGTCTGGGGGGCGTGTTGTCGCAGGT
>ERZ832522.4608-NODE-4608-length-13386-cov-4.114920_pt1 | contig 13386 bp, 8 predicted proteins | sample MGYA00519951_ERZ832522 | MGnify/ENA primary metagenome ERZ832522 (study PRJEB31850, sample SAMEA3708728) | human gut metagenome | biome: human gut; feature: human-associated habitat; material: faeces | place: China | collected 2014 ... | reverse complement strand
GGCGATGGGGCAAAGCCCCATATCCAAAAAATGCTTAGATATTTGTTTCTTGAAATATTCGGTTTAATCTTGACAGTCCCAATTGATTTAAACTGACATGAAGAAAGAAGAGCAAGGAACGCGGCTTTCCTGCCCAGTGCGGGCAAAGCCCCTCCGTTTCCCTTATTCCACCGTCACGCTCTTTGCCAGGTTGCGCGGCTTGTCAACGTCCAAGCCCTTCGCGCAGCTGATGTAATACGCCAGAAGCTGAAGCGGGATGACCGCCAGCGACGTAGCGAACATCGGATCCGTCCGCGGCACATAGACTGTGAAATTCACCGTATCTTCAATCGCATACTGACCATAGCTCGTCAGCCCGAACAGGCTCGCGCCGCGGCTGCGCACCTCGACCATGTTGGAAACCTCTTTCTCGAACAGCTCCGGCTGAGTTGCAATCGCCACGACCAGCACGCCGTCCTCAATCAGGCTGATGGTTCCGTGCTTCAATTCACCGGCGGCATACGCTTCGGAATGAATATAGCTGATTTCCTTGAGCTTCAGACTGCCTTCCATGCTGATGGCGTAATCCAGCCCGCGCCCGATGAAGAATACATCCTTGCACGCCGCCATCTTGTTGGCGTACCACTGCACGCGCTCCTTGTCGGAAAGCACGCGCTCAATCTGATCCGGCAGGGCGAGCAGCTGCTCAATCAATTCCTGACGGCGCGACGCGCTCAGCAGCCCGCGCACATCCGCCAGATGCATCGCCAGCAGATAGATGACCGCCAGCTGGGTGGAATACGCCTTGGTCGTCGCAACGGCGATTTCCGGACCTGCCCATGTATACATGACGCTGTCCGCTTCGCGCGCAATGGACGAGCCGACGACGTTGACAATCGCCAGCGTGCGCACGCCGCGCTCCTTACACAGGCGCAGTGCGGCAAGGCTGTCCGCCGTTTCACCGCTCTGGCTGATGATGACGACCAGTGCCTTTTCCTCCAGAATCGGGTCGCGGTAGCGGAATTCGCTCGCCAGCTCTACCTCGCAGGGAATGCGCGACATCTTTTCAATGACATAGCGCGCCGCCATGCCGACGTGATACGCCGAGCCGCATCCGAGATCTTACACGCGAGAGACGTTTGTGAAATCCTCATCCGTCAACCCGGTTTCGCTCAGGTCGATGATTTTTTCGCCGTCTTCGTTTTCCTTGATCCGCGGGGAGAGCGTGTCGCGCACGGCGCGCGGCTGTTCGTGGATCTCCTTCATCATGAAATGCTCGTATCCGTCCTTTTCGGCGGCGGCGGCATCCCACTTGATTTCAACGAACGGCTTTTCGATTTCTTCGCAGTCGATATCGTACAGGTGAAGCTCTTCGCGCGTCAGGCAGGCGATTTCCTGATTGTCGATATAGACCACATTGCGGGTATAATTCAGCACGGCGGGAACGTCGGAAGCAATCATATGCCCCTCATATTCGCCGTCACAGCGTCCGATGATGAGCGGGCTGTCCTTGCGGGTCGCGTAAATGACGCCCGGCTGGTCGCCGAAGAGAATACCCAGCGCATAGCTTCCGCGGACGCGAATCATCATGTTGCGGATGGCATCGAGCGCGCGCTCACGCGGGGAAAGCCCCTTCTTGCCCGCCTCGACATAGTAGCTGTCCAGCAGCGCGGCGGCGACCTCGGTGTCTGTCTGAGAAGAGAAGGTATAACCCTTGCGCGCGAGAGCTTCTTTGATTTCCTGATAGTTCTCGATGATGCCATTATGGACGATTACCACGCGCTTTTCGCGCGTATACTGCGGATGCGCATTGACGGTGCTGGGTTCGCCATGAGTCGCCCAGCGGGTGTGACCGATGCCGCAGAGACCGCGGACAGCATTGCCGGAGTCGGTCATTTCCATCAGGTTTTTCAGCCGTCCCTTCGCCTTGACAACCTCGACATGGTCGTTATTTTCATCGCGCACGGCGATGCCGGCGGAGTCATATCCGCGGTATTCCAGTTTCGAGAGTCCGGCGAGCAAAATCGGTGCCGCCTGTTTTACGCCTACATATCCAACGATTCCACACATGAGCATCTTCCTCCTGATTTTTGACGTTCTGTTTAAGTGCCGCCTTGTTCATCGGCTCGTTTTTCATTGATACTTCCAAATATATAATTCAACAAATACAGATTAAAAAAAGAATCGGGACTGCGTATGCTCCTGTATCGTGCTTTTTTTCGCAGCCCCGATATAACCTGATCCAGATGTTGTATGCTTCGGTTGAGCCTTGCCGTCATGACTTTTCCGGCAAGCAATCCGACGCGGTTTTATACGTTAAACAGCAAATCTCCGTAGGTCGGCATCGGCCAGAGCTTTCCGTCCACGATCATTTCCAGATGATCGACCGGCGCGCGAAGCACCTGCATGGCGGGGCAGACCTCGCTGTGGTAGAATCTCGCCTGCTCCTGACCGGAGAGCGCCGCTGCCTTCTCCTGCTTGATGCGCAAATCGCCCAGCGCGCTGTATGCCTGCCTGAGCAGAACATTGACGCGGGAAAGCAGCTCCTTTTGCGCAAAGGCGTCCACGCCCGCCTGCGCCGCCTGATTGACCGACCACGCCAGCTTTCCGGTATATTCGACAACGGCGGGAATGATGTCCTTGCCTGCCATGTCAATCATGGTCAGGGCTTCGATATTGACCGTCTTGGCGTACAGCTCGTAGGAAACATCCGCACGGGCGAAAAGCTCCTTCTCCGTATAAACCCCCTGACGGGCAAACAGCGCAACGGACGCCGGCTTCACCAGCTCCGGAATGGCGTCCACCATGCTGCCGATATTCGGCAGACCGCGGCGCGCCGCCTCAGCGACCCATTCGTCGGTATAGCCATTGCCATTGAAAATGATGCGCTGATGCGCGGTCATCTCGCGGCGGACGAGCGCGTGCATAGCACTCTCAAAATCCTCCGCTTTTTCCAGCTCATCGGCAAACGCTTCCAGCGCATCCGCCGCAATGCTGTTCAGCACGATGTTCGCGTCGGCAATGCAGCCGGAGGACGGCACCATGCGGAATTCAAACTTGTTGCCCGTGAAGGCGAACGGCGATGTGCGGTTTCTGTCCGTCGCGTCGCGGCGGATGAACGGAAGCGTCGAAACGCCTACGCGCATAATGGACGCGGACGGCACGCTCTCGTCGCTTCCCCGGATGATGTGATCGACAACCGCCGTCAGCTGGTCGCCTAAGAACATCGAGATGATGGCAGGCGGCGCTTCGTTCGCGCCGAGCCGATGGTCGTTGCCGGGGTTGGCTGCGCTCATGCGCAGAAGACCTGCATGCTCGTCCACCGCCTTCATCATCGCCGCCAGCATCAGCAGGAAAATCCAGTTCTTCTGCGGATCTCTGCCCGGCTCAAGCAGGTTCCTTCCGGTGTCCGTGCTGAGCGACCAGTTGTTGTGCTTGCCGCTGCCGTTGACGCCCGCAAAGGGTTTTTCATGAAGCAGGCATACTAAGCCGTGACGCAGGGCAACCTTCTTCATGACGTTCATCACCAGCATGTTTTCATCCGTCGCCACGTTGGTGGTGTTGTAGATGGGCGCAAGCTCATGCTGGGCGGGCGCAACCTCGTTATGCTCCGTTTTGGCAGGAATACCCAGCTTCCACAGCTCGATATCCAAATCCTTCATGTAGTTGCTGACACGTTCCTTGATTGCGCCGAAATAGTGATCCTCCATCTCCTGTCCCTTGGGCGGCATCGCGCCGAAAAGCGTTCTGCCGGTAAAGATGAGATCCTTGCGCTTTAAATAGGTTTCACGGTCAACGATAAAATATTCCTGCTCCGGTCCGACGGACGTGGTGACCTTGGTGGTTTCTTTGTCACCGAAAAGACGGCAGATGCGCACCGCCTGACGGCTGATGGCTTCCATCGAGCGAAGGAGCGGCGTCTTTTTATCCAGAGCCTCGCCGTTATAGCCACAGAACGCCGTGGGGATGCAGAGCGTTTTGGTATCGCCGTTATCGTAAATGAACGCGGGGCTGGTGATATCCCAAACCGTATAGCCGCGGGCTTCAAACGTCGCGCGGATGCCGCCGGAGGGGAAGGACGAGGCATCCGGCTCGCCGCGAATCAGCTCCTTGCCGCGCAGCTCCATGATGATGCTTCCGTCATGCTGCGGGCTGATAAAGGAGTCATGCTTTTCGGCGGTCGTGCCGGTCAGCGGCTGAAACCAGTGCGTGTAATGCGTCGCGCCCTTTTCGATTGCCCACGCCTTCATCGCGGCAGCAGTCGCGTCCGCAACGCAGGGGTCAAGCTCTTCGCCGGACGCCATGCTCGCCTTCAGGCTCTTATAAATGTCTCTGGGCAGACGCTCGCGCATCTCCTTCTCGCCGAAGACGTCGCTTCCGTACAAAGTCGGGATATCCAGATATTCGCTCATGCGTTTACTCCTTGACCTTTGCATTTTCCCCGCGCCTTCATCGGCTCGGGTGAAATTTCATACTTTACTACCATACACCATTCGACCCTAAAATGCAATTAAGAAAAGCGTTTCGCCCAAATCGTTTTCATTTATTCGGCTTTTTTGCCCTTTTTCTTTGGTTTTTGCGGTAAAATCTGCCTGTGGAACTTTCTGCACCGCCGCTTTTTGTTTTTCGGGCTGTTTAAGCCGGCGTGCTTCCAGCATAAAATAAAAATGCTGTGAACGCCTTGATTTGCGCTCGGGCATGCCGTGCGCCGCTTCGGGAGAAAATCCTCTTGCGGCGATGCGGACACATCGCCCCGCCGCGGCATAATCTGCCATCAGGCGGGTTCGCCGCCGCAAAGCCGAAAAAACGGAGGGATTCTCATGGCGCAATATGCGGTACGCGAAAGCCCGCCGCTGCGGGGAGAAATACCCATCAGCACATCCAAGAACGCCGTGCTGCCCATCATGTGCGGCGCACTTCTGACAGGGGATGACGTGCGCATCGAACGCCCGCCGGACCTGACGGATGTCAAAACACTCTGCTCCCTGATGACCGCCTGCGGATGCAGCGTCAAGCAGGAAGCGCACGCGCTCATTTTGAACGCAAAGACACTGAAAGAACCGCAGGATGAAGAGGATGTCCGCAAGATGCGCGCGTCCGTGCTTGTGCTGGGTCCGCTGCTGGCGCGGCTGGGCGAAGCGCGCATTCCGCTTCCGGGCGGGTGCGCCATCGGACAGCGTCCCATCGACCAGCATCTCAAGGGCATGAGCGCACTGGGCGCAAAGGTCAGGTTTGACCACGGCGGCGTCACGCTTTCCGGTCATCTGCGCGGCGCGGTCATCTATCTGGATATGCCGTCCGTCGGCGCGACGGAAAACCTGCTGATGGCGGCGACGCTTGCCAGCGGCACGACCCGCATCGAAAACGCGGCAAAGGAACCGGAAATCGTCGATTTGGCGGCATTCCTCAATGCGATGGGCGCGAAAATCTCCGGCGCGGGTACATCGACCATCGTCATTGAAGGCGTGCGCGCGCTGCACGGCGCGAGCTGGCAGCCCATCTCCGACCGCATTGAGGCGGGCACGATGGCGTGCGCCTGCGCCATCACGGGCGGCGAATTGCTGCTTGCCGGCGCGCGGGCGGAACACCTGCGTTCGCTGCTTTTTAAGCTCAGCGAAGCGGGCGTACATATCAAAGATACATCGGGCGGACTGATGATTTTCGGACGCGCCAAGCAGCCCTTTGAGATACGAACGATGGTCTACCCCGGCTTCCCGACCGATCTTCAGGCACCGATGATGGCGGTTGCCTGCAAGACGCCCGGAACCAGTGTATTTCTGGAAACGATTTTTGAAAACCGCTTTATGCACGCCGCTGAGCTGGCGCGGCTCGGCGCGCATATCCGCGTGGAAAATCGTGTCGCCGTCGTAGAAGGCACGCCGTACCTGACCGGCGCCGCCGTACGCGCGACCGACCTGCGCGCGGGCGCGGCACTTATCCTCGCAGGACTCTGCGCCGAAGGCGAAACGCTCGTGGACGACGCAGGCGGGCATATCGACCGCGGCTACTGCCGCATCGAAGAAAAGCTCAGTGCCGTCGGCGGCCGTATCAAGCGCATAACGGAGTAATTTTGGAAAGCCCTCTCCGCCCGAGAGGGCTTTGCCTCTCCCTTGCAAACCCATGCCGCTTGGTGTATAATTCTGTAATGGATGGATATGATTTTTTTCTGATTCGGAAGGCTTTTTCCGACGGCTGCAAAGCGATAATACCTGCTTGCGGCATCCTCCATTCTCCCCCTGCTGACGGTCGTCCTCTGCCGACGACAGGACAGCCGCTGCCACAAGGAGCACATCTCGTTTCCGACGCGGCGCAGAGTCCATGCGCCGCGCAGAGCCGTATGCGCGCCTGTTTATCCCTTCCGAAGAAAGGATTCCCGAATGACACGAAAACAATGGGCGTCACTCTCCCTTTCGCTGCTCGGCGCGGGCATCGGCGGCATCATCGCCGCGGTCGCTCTCGTCGATCCGTTTGAAGTGTACCATAAAGCGACGGCGTTTATCCCGCCGATTACCAACGGCACGCAGAATTATTCCAACGCGGGCATCGCCAAAAACTATGAATACGACAGCGTCGTCATCGGCTCGTCGATGACCGAGAATTTCACGCCCAGCCAGCTTGACCGTCTTTTCGGCGGGCAGTTCGTCAAGCTCCCCATCAACGGCGGCTCGCCCTTCAATCATAAGCAGATGATGGATTTGGCGTTTTCCTCCCACGATGTGCGGCGCGTGCTTTACGGCATGGACATCGAAGCCTTGACCTACTTTTATACATCGCCCAAGTGCGAAATGCCGGATTACCTCTATGACAATGACCTGTTTAATGACGTTTCCTACTGGTTCAACAAGAGCGTTTTATCCCAGTATATCCCGCAATGCCTCAGCACGCTGGGGCAGTCCGACCCCGATCAGCGCGATACCATGTATACCTGGGGCGACCTTTACACCTACGGCAGGGACGCGGCTCTCGCCGGCGTATCCATTTCCTCCTCGCCTGTGGAGCAGATGCCCGTTTCATCGCCCGCCGAGCTTTCCCAGCAATCGCTGCTGAACGTCGAACACAATATTCTCCCCTACATTCAGAATCATCCGGATACTCAGTTTATCTTTTTTTACCCGCCTTATTCTCTGGCTCAGTGGTATCAATTCTACGCCGTCGGTTCGCTTGACTATCATCTGGAGCAGAAGGAAGCCTTGACCGCTATCCTGCTCACCTATCCCAACGTTGAAATCTATGATTTTCAGGCGCGGACGGAATGGATTCTTGACCTGAATCATTATATCGACGCCAAGCACTACGGCGCGGATATCAACGCCGCGATGGCGGAGGATATCGCGGCGGGAAACTGCCGCATCACGGACGGCGGGCAGGTTGCGCAGAACGATGCGCTGCTCAAGGAGCTTGTCGGTCAGCTCGTCCATGCCGGAGAATGGATTTTTGATTGACGCCGTCCCGCGGGGCGCGTTCGGGGTTAGTTTTAATCCTTCGATGCTTCCCCGACCATCGCAGAGCGATAGCGCAATTCGGGCGCGGAAAACAGAATTCCCTGCCGAATTTTATGGCAAAGCTCAAACGTACTCTTTACAAGGAGAAATTTCGATATGCTGTTTAATTCCTACGTCTTTATGCTGGCTTTCCTGCCGCTGACGCTGCTGGGTTACTTTCTGCTAGGCAAGCTGCCCCAGCGCGTACAGCTCAACAAGGTCTTTCTCGTGCTGGCGTCGTTTGTCTTTTACGGATACAACAATCCCAGCTATGTGCCCATCATCGCCGGAAGCATCCTCGTCAATTACGCGCTCAGCCAGCTGATGCTCTCTCAGGAAAAGAAAGCCGTCCGCCTGCCGCTGATGCTGCTGGGTCTGGCAATCAACCTCGGCGTGCTGTTCTATTTCAAATATCACGATTTCTTCTTTGATAACATGAACCATGCCTTCGGTCTGCACCTGACGCTCAACCGCGTCGCGCTCCCGCTGGGCATCTCGTTCTTCACCTTTCAGCAGCTTTCCTACGTCATCGACAGCTATCGGCGCACCGTGCCGCGCTATAACATTCTGGATTACTCGCTGTTTGTCACGTTCTTTCCCCAGCTCATCGCCGGCCCGATCGTGCTGCACAGCGAAATCGTCCCCCAGTTTGCCGACCCGAAAAACCGCAGCTTCAACTTCGATAACTTCGCGCCGGGGCTTTACGCCTTCGCCCGCGGCTTGGTGAAAAAGGTCATCATCGCCGATACCTTTGCCGTCGCGGTGGATGCGGGCTTTGCTTCCGCGCTGACGCTCAACACGGCGGAAGCGTGGTTCGTCGCCATCGGCTATACCCTCCAGCTGTATTTCGACTTCTCCGGCTATTGTGACATGGCGACGGGCGTTGCGCTGATGTTCAACATTCAGCTGCCCATCAACTTCAATTCGCCTTATAAGAGCCTGAACATCCGCGAGTTCTGGCAGAGATGGCATATCACGCTCTCTCGTTTCCTGACGACCTACATCTACTTCCCGCTCGGCGGCAGCCGCAAGGGCATGGCGCGCACCTGCATCAACCTGATGCTCGTCTTTCTGGTCAGCGGTCTTTGGCATGGCGCGGGCTGGCTGTTCCTGCTCTGGGGCTTGATGCACGGCGCGGCAAGCGTGTTTTACCGCCTGTTCCGCAAGCAGTATGACGCCCTGCACCCCGCGCTGCAATGGCTCATCAACTTCGGCTTTATCGTCGTCGCGTGGGTGTTCTTCCGCGCAGCAAGCCTGACGGACGCGCTCGCCATCGTCAAGTCGATGTTCATGATGGATTTCGCGCCCATCCGTTCGGCGATCACCTCGGCGTTTGCCCTGCCGGGCGGTTTCCACCCGGGCTACAACGCCGTATACATGATGGTTTGGTATCTCGCGTCGCTGTACGCGTGCCTGGGCATGCGCAACACCTACGAAAAGACGATGGCATTCCGTCCGACGGTCGCGAACTCGCTTTCGACCGTTCTGATGATTCTCTACTGCACGCTGTCCCTGTCGAGCGTCAGCGTCTTCCTGTATTTCAACTTCTAAGCGCACGGTATTCATGATGAAAAGAAAAACTTGGGCGCTCCTGAGCTGCGCGATGCTGATTCTCGCCATCGCCGGCGCAAGCCTGCTGGTCATCTTCGTAGACCCGTTTCAGGTCTATCGGCTCGCCACGCTCTATATGCCCCCGATCGACAATACGACGCAGGTATACGCCAATGCGGGTATTGCCCGGAATTACGACTATGACAGCGCCATCGTCGGTACATCCGTGACGGAGAACTTCCGTCCGTCGCAGATGGACGAGCTGCTCGGCGGACGCTTCATCAAGCTCTGCACCCAGTCGGGAACGGCGTATAACCACGCGTTGCTGATGGATCTGGCATTCCGCACGCACGACATCCGCCGCATTGTCTATGGGCTGGACGTCTACTCCTTTATCGGCGCAACAGATAAGACCGGAAGCACCGTACCGTTTTATCTCTACGACGACAATCCGTTTAACGACGTTTCCTATTGGCTCAATCGCAGTGTGCTGGCTTCCTTCCTGCCTCGATGCCTGAAGGCATGGGGACAGCATCAGGATGATTCCATCCGCGACAGCATGTATTGCTGGGCGGGGCGGGATGAGTACGGCGAAGCCGCGCTGTACAACGCCAGCTTCACAGCCCCGCAGAGCGAACAGCCCGATGACCGATATGTTTCCGCGGCTCAGGCGAACTTGACCCTGCACCTGATTCCCTACATCGAGGCGCATCCGGACACGCAGTTTGATATCTTCTTTCCTCCCTACTCCGCCGCGGAGTGGGCGACCATGAAGAGCAAAGGCTCGCTCGAAGCCGTTCTGACCGTGCGCGGGCTTTGCTATGATGCGCTGAGCGCCTATCCCAACGTCACCCTCTACGACTTTGCGGCGCGTGAAGATTGGGTGCTGCATCTGGAAAATTACAAAGATACGCTGCATTACGGACAGTGGATCAACGACGCCATCACCGCCTGCATCGCAAACGGTGAATCGGTCGTTTCTTCCCGCGAAACGCTCGACGAGGCAACCGCACAGCTTCGCAGCTGGGCGAATATGCAGATTGATGCGGGCTGCTGGATTTTCTGAACCCGCTCTGAAAGGAGGATACACCATGCGCTCCTCACCCGCAAAAAAAGCGAAAAAAAAGAACGCTCAGTCGGGTGCGTTTATGCGTGTTCTGTTCGCTGCGCTTGCGCTCTGTGCCATCGTGGCGTTCAGCGCGGGCATGACGACCCTTTTGCAGCCGCCGAATCTCGACGTGCTTGCCGAGCCGACGGACAGTGCGCCGACTGCTGACCCGACGCCCTCTCCTGAGCCGACTGCCACCCCGACTCCGGCGGTCTATGCGCCCTTTGGCGCACAGTATGGTTATGGCGGCGCAGACCTCATCCCCAAAACGCCGACGCCCGACCCCGCACAAAGCACGCCGATCCCAACCGCCGAGCCTACGCCTGCACCGACTGCAAAAGCCGCGCGCACACTGAAAAAAGGCTCGACCGGTGAGGACGTCAAAAAACTTCAGCAGGCTCTCATCGACTTGGGTTATCTCAGCGATACCGCAGACGGCACATTCGGCGCAAAGACGCAGGACGCCGTCACGCTCTTTCAGGCAGTCAACGGCTTGGATGCGGACGGTTTGGCAGGCGCAAAAACGCAGGCGCTTCTGTTCAGCGGCACGGCACTCTCCGCAGATCAGGCACCGCCGACCGATTTTCTCGTGCTGGTCAACCGAAACCACAAGCTCAGCAAAACAGATGTTCCGACCGATTTGGTCGAAATCGCTTCCGTTCTCCCCTCCGACGTCGTGAAGGTCAAGTATACCGGAACGAAAGCCAACCGCACCGCTGTCGAAGCATTGGGCAAGATGCTCTCCGCCGCCATCAGCGAAGGCGTTTCCAATTTCCAGATTTCCTCCGCTTACCGCACATACAGCGAACAGCAAAAGCTGGTCGATAACTCCGTCGCCAAATATCAGAAGAATAACCCCAGCTGGTCACGTGACCGATGCCTCTCCGCGACCTATCAAACCGTCGCACCCGCAGGCTCCAGCGAGCATCAGACCGGCTTGGCGTTTGATATCACCGTTCCCGGCGTCAGCTTCACCGGAACCGAGCAGCAGAAATGGCTTCATCAGCATTGCGCGGAATACGGCTTTATCGTCCGCTTTACGGCAGAAAAACAAAAGCTCACCGGCTTTGTCGCTGAGAGCTGGCATTTCCGCTATGTGGGCGTCGAAGCGGCAAAAATGATTACACAAAACAACTGGTGCCTTGAAGAATTTATTGAAAAGATGGGCATATAACCGATCACAGCGGCTCTTTCTACACGGAGAGAGCCGCTGTTTTTTATCCTAAAGTTCTATTGTCCAAACCGTTCCAGCAACGCTGCTTTCACCCTTGCGGCATAGGGATTTTCCTGCGGAGAATCCTCTTCTTTCGCCTCATCCAGAAAGTGTGTGCCGTCCAGACGGAACGAAAGGCTGTCCAAGGGCCATCCGATGCGGCGTCTTGGGTCTGCCGTATCGGTGAGATAAAAGGCTTTTTGAGCGGCTTCCTCGCGCGTCTGCGCCAAAATAACCGTTTCTCCGCCCTTCGTGATGGCTGCGGCATCCATATAATATGCCAATGCACGTCCGCCCAGTTCGTGCGCCAGCGCGGAATAATAAGCAATCATCTGCTCATCGTCAAGCCGTGCGCATCCATTCGGTGTGCGCACATGCAGTCCCGGCTGACGTGCATCCTCCAAGGGCAGCGCATCCAGATACAATCCTGAATCCATGCAGATGACGTTGTCCGCATATCGCGCATAATATGCCGCTTTAATCTTGGCGTTTTCTGCAAGCGTGCTTCCTGTTTCTTCCGGTTCACCGTGTATTTCCAAATCAGCAAGTGTAAAAAGCTGCGTATGTGTGCCCGAAAGCATGTCCGCAAACAGCTTTGCCTTGGAAGGGTTCGTCGTTCCAATCAGCACGCGCGTCGGCGCGTCCGCCATGTACCGAAAAACCGCTTTGGTGATTGGCGGATACGTCAGGTTGTCCGGAAGCGCATCGAAGCACTGAACCTCCGCCATCTCGCTTTCGGGCAGATTGTCCAGCTTACGGATGTTCGCGGTAAACACTACGCCGCTTTCACCGCGCAAACCATCCTCACTGCCCGCCCAGTAATCGCACAGCGGCATCAGCGTATACTCTGTCGCGCCGGATTCCTCAAACAGTTCTCGGTGTGCCGCCTGCAAGGGCGTTTCGCCGGGTTCGATGTGACCGCCCTGCGTTTCCCATGTCGCCCGCTTTTTATGGCGGCTGAGCAGAATATGCCCGTTCATATGCGACAAAATCACGACGTACTTATATGACCCTTCCAGCGCGTGAAGGGGATATGTCTTACAAATCATGGTTTTCCTCCCATATCAGAATATTCCTATCATAACGCCGTCCGCAGCACACGTCAAGTGAGGTAAACGTGTTTCCGCCACTGGCGGCGCACGGAGATGAACCTAACCAAGTACGTTCTCTGACTTCGTCGAACTCAACCGGAGCGTTAGGACGTTGCAGATGGAATGAAAATGTTCCTTCCGCGTTCTTCCTCCTACTCTCCCAGGTGATTTTTCCTGCCTGCATCCCGCACTGCGGGCGGCAGGAAAAATCCTAACCAAGTACAATGCTGCACATTGGTTGGGATAATTTGGAAGTATGACTTTCTGGTTATATGAAAAGAAAAGACCCACCCTTACGGGCAGGTCTTTCTTTTCATGGAATCCGGCAACGTCCTACTCTCCCAGGTCGTCTCCAACCAAGTACCATCGGCGCTGAAAGGCTTAACTTCTGTGTTCGGCATGGGAACAGGTGGATCCCTTTCGCCATAGTCACCGGAAATCTGTGAAGGGTTTGTGCAGTCCTTCGTTTTCTTGGCTTCAGCTTCGTCACTTTATAACCGAAGCCTCCATCTTGGAAACTCTCCGCACAATACGCGCTTCTTCTTCTATTGCGCGTACCCTGAAAACCGCACATCCAGACTTCTTTACATCTTGTAAGACCAGTTTCCAATTTTCCCTTTGGTCTCAACTCAATTCTTTTAGATCAAGTCCTCGACCGATTAGTATCATCAAGCTCCAAATGTTGCCACTCTTTCACCGATGACCTATCACCTGGTAGTCCTCCAGGGGTCTTACTTCTTTCGAATGGGACACTTATTCTTGAGGTGGGCTTCACGCTTAGATGCCTTCAGCGTTTATCCCATCCGCATTTCGCTTCCCTGCTGTGCCGTTGGCACGACAACAGTTGCACCAGTGATGCGTCCACTCCGGTCCTCTCGTACTAGGAGCAGCTCCTCTCATGTGTCCTTCGCCCACGATGGATAGGGACCGAACTGTCTCACGACGTTCTGAACCCAGCTCGCG
>ERZ832522.4596-NODE-4596-length-13423-cov-4.620212_pt1 | contig 13423 bp, 9 predicted proteins | sample MGYA00519951_ERZ832522 | MGnify/ENA primary metagenome ERZ832522 (study PRJEB31850, sample SAMEA3708728) | human gut metagenome | biome: human gut; feature: human-associated habitat; material: faeces | place: China | collected 2014 ... | reverse complement strand
AAAATTTTTAATAAGCTTATAAAATCTTATTAAAACGCTATTCTAAATATAGCGTTTTAATAGGGTTTTAATAGCGTTTTAATAGCGTTTTACACGGTAGTGATACGGAAGTAATCATGTGTCTTATCCTAAAAAAGTTGACTTGTTCAACAAGTAAACTTATGTCAGTAGCAACAAAATCCAGTGGTTTGTCTCGCCACACGATCGAAGAAAAAATAGAGGCAGTGCGTCAACGAATTTTTCAAGAGAGTAGTTTCCGAGAACTCCAGGAACGTCACGGGATCTGTAGCGCGACGTTAAGCGTTTGGATCAAGAAATATAAAGCTGAAGTTCTTCGTCGTTTCCCGGTAAAAGACTTACCTTTATACGTTCTTAAATACCAGGAAACCATGACCACGGAAGAAGAAAATGAACTCACTCGCCTTCGCCGCGAGAACGAGGACTTGAAATTACTACACGAGGCGAACCTGCTGATGATCGACATGGCCAAGGAGCGTTTCGGCATCGATATAAAAAAAACTACGAGGAGATGTTATCCGGCGGGTGCTTGAAGGAAGTGCCTGGCGTAAAGGGCAACGACGAGTAGCCTTGTTGTGCGGTCACTTCGGCTACAGCAAGCAGGCCTACTACCGCGGGCAGCGGGCTGGCGACAAACTGGAGAGGGAGTGTTACCTTCTATCGCTCGTCCGGGACATACGCGAGGACATGCCAAACCTCGGCGGGGTGAAACTATGGAAGAAGCTAAATTCCAGCGGTGTCCAGGTCGGGCGTGACGAGCTTTACCGCTTGCTTCGCGCTCACGACTTGATGGTCAAGCACGAGAAAAGGCGAGTGGTAACGACGGATTCCAGCGGGTGGTTCCGGCAGTTCCCAAACCTGGTGAAAGGGCTGGAGATCAAGCGCCCCAACCAGGTTTGGGTCAGTGATATCACTTACGTGGACACGCTCTCGGGGTTCGTCTTTCTCTCCCTGGTGACGGATGCCTACTCCCGCCGGATCATGGGGTGGTTCGTGCACGACAAGTTAAACACGGAAGGACCGTTGAACGCCTTGTACAGGGCCTTCTTGCAGGTCAGGGCAAGCGAGATCGAGGGCACGATACATCACTCGGACAGGGGCGTGCAGTATTGTAGTTACCAGTACAACACAACGCTGGGGATGAAGCGGATGAACACGAGCATGACCCAGGACGGATCTCCGTACGATAACGCTATCGCGGAGAGGGTGAACGGGATTCTCAAGAGGGAGTGGCTGGAACAGGAGGTTTTCGTGAACATCGAACAGGTCAGGGTGAGGGTGGAGAAGGTCGTCGCGTTGTACAACGGGCAGAGACCGCACTTCTCTATAGGGCTGAACACGCCTGATTCGATTTACCGGGACTTGACCGGAAAGTTCGCCTTCCACATGTACTAGTCCAGGAAGGAATTCCCGGTTTTTCGCTACGCGAACGGTTGGCTCATGCCCGTGGAAGGCAGCCAACCGAAGATATTAGGAAAATTTAGTACCCGAATTTATAGGGTGTTTTATTTATATGTCGTATCTTTGATACATTGTTAGGGTGTTTGTTAAAATTTTTGTTTAATCCGAGTCAACCATTTTCAGGAAAGTACACTATGTCATCTCCTTGTTTACTATTTAAATACCGACAGACAACTGATAAGGAAACTTTTAAAATTTTCGTGTGGCAGATGAAATGGAAATCTTTTCGTACTTTTACACGATAAAATTGGACTGGGAAAATGAGCACAAAAGAGGTAGAATGGGACGGGTTGCCTATCCCGAAACGATACTGGGCGATTCTTGCCATTGCCATGGGAATTACGGTTTCCGTGTTGGACGGCACGATTGCTAACGTGGCGTTACCGTCTATCGCGGAGGATTTGCAGGCAACGCCTGCTATGTCTATTTGGATTGTGAATGCTTACCAGTTGGCTATCGTGGTTTCCTTGTTGTCTCTGTCTTCTTTGGGGGATATTTTAGGTTATCGGCGGGTGTATATCGGTGGCTTGTTGATATTTAGCGTGACCTCATTAGCTTGTGCGCTTTCCAATTCTTTGCTGACGTTGACGGTAGCTCGTGTGTTCCAAGGGTTTGGTGCGGCTGCTTTGGCAAGCGTGAATACTTCTTTGATCCGGATTATTTATCCCAAACGATATTTGGGACGGGGAATGGGCATCAACGCACTGGTGGTTGCCGTGTCGGCGGCAGGAGGGCCGACGATTGCGGCGGGAATTTTGTCTGTTGCCTCCTGGCAGTGGTTGTTCGCGATAAATGTTCCCATTGTAATCGCGGCGTTGATTTTATCTTTTCGTTTTTTGCCCGTGAATCCGGTAAAAAGAAGTGGACGGAAGTTTGATTGGATAAGTGGGTTGATGAACGCCTTCACGTTTGGGTTATTGATTTTCTCTATCGAGGGATTCACTCACGGGATGAGTTTATCTATACTGCTCCCGGGAATTGGGGTGGTGCTGTTGGTCGGCTACTTTTTCGTGCGTCGCCAGTTGTCGCAGGAATACCCCCTATTGCCTGTCGATTTGTTGAAGATACCGATTTTTTCGTTGTCTGTGGGGACATCCGTGTGTTCTTTCGTGGCGCAGATGTTGGCCATGGTTTCTTTGCCCTTCTTTTTGCAGCACACGTTGGGACTGGATGAGGTGGCGACGGGATTGTTGCTGACCCCTTGGCCATTGGCGACGATGATTGCGGCTCCTTTGGCGGGGAGGTTGATCGAGCGAGTTCACGCGGGGGTGTTAGGTGGTGTGGGGTTGTCGATATTCTCCGCGGGATTATTTTTGTTAGCAGTCTTCGCGAATCAGGTTTCTAATGCGGGAATTGCTTTGTTTATGGCTATGTGTGGATTCGGGTTCGGGTTATTCCAGACACCGAATAATAGTATATTAATTTCTTCGGCACCACAGAACAGGAGTGGCGGAGCTAGCGGAATGCTGGGTATGGCCCGATTGACCGGACAGACGACGGGAGCCTCGTTGGTGGCTTTGATGTTTGTTGTTTTTCCGGTAGATGGGACGTATGCTTCCCTCTATTTTGCGGGAGGGTTTGCCACGCTTGCCGCTATCGTGAGTTTTACCCGGGTTTCTTTGCCGGAACCGGAACTGTTGAGAGGAAAGGCTAAGAGTGGTTAACCGGATTATTTTATGAATGGAATTTGTATGGATGGTATAAAAAGGATTTTGAGAGTAATCGTTTTTCTGGGGATAATATTCGTCGGGGGCGTGTTGCGTGTGGCAGGACAGGGAAACGATAGTTTGGTGGACGTGTCGCCACGTAAGTTCGTGCATGGATTGCGGGTGGAGGGTCGACCGGAGTATATTTTCCCGACAAGTTCTTTTCTGAAGGGGGAAAATGCGGAGGGGAGGATTATCCGGGGAGCTTTTTCCACGCATGTGAAATATTTGTTCCGTTATTGTCCGGGGAGTATTGACGAGCGTATTTATGGAGATGTTTACCAAGGGGTGGGACTCGGGTTTTATAATTTCGGGGAATCCCGACAGTTAGGAAACCCGGTTGCGTTTTATTTATTTCAAGGAGCTCGGATCTCTAGTTTAGCTCCTTGGTTGTCTTTGTATTACGAGTGGAATTTTGGTTTGTCTGCGGGGTGGAAACCTTATGACTCGTATTATAATTCGTACAACACGATGATCGGTTCGAAGGTGAATGCTTATATTAATGCTAATTTTTATTTGCGCTGGAGGTTGTCCCCGAGGGTTAGCCTGCTTTCGGGGTTGACAGTATCACATTTTTCCAACGGGAACACGAAGATTCCTAATGCCGGGTTGAACACGATCGGGGGAAATATCGGGTTAGAGTGTAATTTCTACCGGAAGGATGATTTGAAGTCGTTGGAGAGGAAAAACGCTTTGTTGGCACAGCCTTTTCGGCGACATTTCACGTATGATTTTGTTTTCTTCGGCTCGTGGCACGATCGGCTGGTGAAGACTTCCGACGGGTTTTCCCCTTCTCCGGAGGCTTACCCCGTGTTCGGGTTTAATTTTACCCCGATGTATAATTTGAATTATAAACTCCGGTTAGGCGTGTCTTTGGATGGAACGTTTGACGGGGGAGCCAATTTGTACACGGAAGGGGACGTGTACGGGAAGGTGGATAAGTCGGACATTGTTCGTCCCCCTCTGGGTGATCAATTCGCCTTGGGGCTTTCCGGGCGGGCGGAGTACGTAATGCCCTTTTTTGTTGTGGGAGTTGGGATCGGGGCGAACGTGATCGGGAAGAATGATCTGAATATGTTTTACCAGCTATTGACGTTGAAAATAGCCTTGTCCCGTGCCGTGTTTTTGCACGTGGGGTATCGTCTACAAAATTTTAACGAACCTAATTTCTTGATGCTGGGGATTGGTTTCCGGTTTAATGGGAAATATACTGCTTTTTAGAATTGTTTGTATTATACGGGGTGGTAGTGTCGGGATTTTTGGCTAAATTTGTGATATGCCTTTTAGGGGTGTGTTAATATTTAATTAAGTGTATATATGGCATTTACGCATTTTCATGTACATTCTCAGTATTCAATTCTCGACGGGGCGGCGAGTGTGCCCGGGTTGGTGGAGAAGGCGATTGCCGACGGGATGAAGGCGATTTCGTTGACGGATCACGGGAATATGTTCGGGATAAAGTTGTTCTATGATACTTGTCGCAAAAAGGGGATAAAACCTATTTTGGGGGTAGAGGCCTACGTGGCCCGGGTGTCTTTGTATGACAAGGAGAAACCGGTGGACCGTTCGGGAGAGCATTTGATTATCCTGGCCAAGAATCTGAAAGGGTATTTGAATCTGATCAAGCTTTGTTCTGCGGCATTCGTGGATGGGTATTATTATCGTCCGCGTATTGATAAGGCTTTGCTGGAGAAGCATCACGAGGGGTTAATTATTTCATCGGCTTGTTTAGGAGGGGAGATTTGCCAGAAGATTATGGCCGGGGATATTGAGGGGGCGGAGGCGGCTGCCTTGTGGTACAAGAACTTGGTGGGGGAGGATTATTACCTGGAGGTGATGAGGCATCCGGCAGAATCGGCCAAAGAGAGAGCGGAGGTTTACGATAATCAAGTGAGATGTAACGCAGAGATTCTGCGTATGGGTGAGAAGTTAGGAATCAAGGTGATTGCCACGAACGATGTGCATTTCTTGAATGCGGAGGATGCGGAGGCGCATGACCTGTTGATTTGTCTGAATACTCGTAAGGATTTGGATGATCCTAATCGGATGCGGTACACGCGGCAGGAGTGGTTCAAGACGACGGCCGAGATGGAAGAGTTGTTCAAGGATATTCCGCAGGTAATCGAGAATACGCAGGAGATTGTTGATAAAGTTGAAGATTATAAATTGGATTCTGATCCGTTGATGCCGGTTTTCCCGATCCCGCCGGAGATCGGTACGGAAGAAGAGTACCGGAAGAAATACACGGAAGAGGATTTGTTCAACGAGTTTACCCGTAACGAGAAAGGTGAGGTCGTTATGAGCGAGGAGGATGCCCAAAAGAAAGTGAAGAAGTTGGGGGGATATGATCGACTTTACCGTATCAAGTTGGAGGCGGATTATTTGAAGGAGTTGGCGATGAAGGGAGCCGTGCGGCGATATGGTGAGAATATTCCACCGGATATTATGGAGCGTTTGATTTTCGAGTTGCATATCATGAAGACGATGGGTTTCCCGGGGTACTTCTTGATCGTGCAGGATTTTATCCAAGCGGCTCGTGATATGGGGGTGATCGTGGGACCGGGGCGTGGTTCTGCCGCGGGAAGTGCCGTGGCGTATAGTTTGGGTATCACGAATATTGACCCGGTGAAGTATGATTTGCTGTTCGAGCGTTTTTTGAATCCCGATCGTATCTCACTGCCGGATATTGACGTTGACTTTGATGATGACGGGCGTCAGCGGGTGTTGGAGTGGGTTACACAGAAATACGGGGCGGATAAGGTGTCGCACATCGTGACTTTCGGTAGTATGGCTGCCAAGATGGCGATTAAGGACGTGGCACGGGTGCTGAAGTTGGATTTGTCGGAGGCAAACCGGTTGGCAAAGATGGTGCCGGAAACCCCGAAAATCACGTTGAAGAAGGCTTACAAGGAGAATCCTGATTTGGAAAAAGAACGGGAGTCCTCGAACCCGCTGGTAGCAAAAACGCTCCATTTGGCGGAAATTTTGGAAGGTTCCGTGCGGCAGACGGGGGTCCACGCTTGTGGTATTTTGATCAGTCGTGACCCGTTGACGGAACATATCCCAATTATGCCAACGGAAGGGGAAAGTTTGATGACGACTCAATATGACGGTCACTTCGTGGAGCCGATCGGATTGATCAAGATGGACTTTCTGGGGTTGAGGACGCTTTCGATTATAAAAACTTGTTTAGATAATATAAAGAAATCTCGTCACGAGACGTTGAATATAGATGCGGTTTCATTGGAGGATAAAGAGACATTCGAATTGTTTTCAAGAGGGGATACTACCGGTCTGTTCCAGTTTGAGTCGCCGGGAATGAAAAAGCATTTGAGAGCGTTGAAACCAAACCGTTTCGAGGATTTGGTGGCCATGAATGCTTTGTATCGTCCTGGCCCTATGGAGTATATTCCGGATTTTATCAAGCGTAAACACGGGGAAGCTCCTATCGAGTATGATCACCCGATGATGGAACCTTACTTGAAGGATACATATGGTATCACGGTTTACCAGGAACAGGTGATGTTGCAGTCCCGTGCTTTGGGTAATTTTACCCGGGGTATGTCGGATACTCTTCGTAAGGCGATGGGTAAGAAGCAGATTGACACGATGAATCAGTTGAAGACTCAATTTATCGAGGGGTGTAACAAGAACGAGGAGTTCGTGAAGGGGTGCAAGGAAATGGGTAAGGAGGTCAATCCGTTGGTGGATAAGATTTGGGGAGACTGGGAGGCGTTTGCGTCATACGCATTCAATAAATCGCATTCGGTTTGTTATGCTTATATTGCTTACCAGACAGGATTCCTGAAGGCTCATTATCCAGCCGAGTTTATGGCAGCCAACTTAAGTTGTAACCTGTCACAGATCGAGAAGGTGACGGTTTTTATGGACGAGTGTAAGCGAATGGGATTGAGTGTGTTGGCTCCGGATGTGAACGAGTCGGATGATGATTTCACTGTGAACCACAAGGGGGATATTCGTTTCGGAATGGCTGGAATTAAGGGTGTCGGTGAGGCTGCCGTACATTCGATTATCCGGGAGCGGGATGCTAATGGGGTTTACAAGGATCTTTTCGATTTCTTCGAGCGTTTGGATTACAAGACGGTGAATAAGAAGACGTTGGAAAATCTGATTACCGCAGGAGGGTTGGATAGTTTCGGGTTGGATCGATCGCAGTATTTCTATATGCCTGACGGGCACGCGACATTTCTTGAAAATCTGGTGAATTACGGGCAGAAGAAGCAACAGGATAGTTTGATGATGCAGGCGACGCTGTTCGGGGGAATGGATGAGTATGACGTGAAAAAGCCTACTATTCCTTTGTGTGAACCTTGGACGGACGTAGAGAAGGCGCGTAAAGAGAAGGAATTGATCGGTATATACCTAACTTCTCACCCGTTGGATTCGTATAAATTAGAGATCAAGGCGATTTGTACTCCTTTGGAGAGTCTGAGCAGTGATTTGAGTTCTTATAAAGATCGGGACGTGACGATTGCGGGTATCATTGTTGCCATGCGGGAGGGAAAGACGAAGAAAGGGAATGATTTTGGTATTTTGACGATCGAGGATTTCACGGGTTCTTACGAGTTGCCTTTCTTCGGAGAGGACTATATCAAGTTCCGGAATTATTTTATTCTGGAGACGTCGATCTACATCAAGGGTAGAGTGCAGGAAAAGAAGTGGGGAGGGGCCGGAGAGCTGACTTTTAACGTGCAGAGCATGGATTTGCTGAGCGTTATCAGTGAAAATTTGATTCGATCGATCACGTTGCAGGTGGATGTGGAAAAACTGACGCACGAGCTTGTGTTAGAGATACATAACCAATTCGTGAACGAGAAGGGGGATCTCCCGTTGAACTTTATTTTGTACGATGGGACGGGACACCGGGTGAAGATGTTTTCAAGAACCTGTAAGATAGGACGTTCGAGAGAATTATATGAATATTTTGAAAATAATGATGCTATTAAAATGAAAATTAATTAATTTCGCCATGTCAAAGCGTTGGATCATGGCGGAACTTAATCCAACGCTTTTAGCATGAATATTATTATAAACTTTAAAGATAGAAGTATGGCTATTGCAGTTAATGATTCAAATTTCGAGGAAGTTGTGCTAAAAGCAGAAGTTCCTGTTCTTGTAGATTTCTGGGCAGAATGGTGTGGACCATGTAAAATGATGTTACCCATTGTGGAAGAGATTTCTAAAGAGTTCGAAGGTAAGTTGGTGGTTGCAAAAGTGAACGTAGATGAAGGTTCTGCTGCCGCTAAGTATGGTATTCGTAACATCCCGACAATTCTTTTCTTTAAGAATGGCGAGGTTGCTGACAAACAAGTAGGTGCAGTACCTAAGACGACTTTGGTTTCTAAAATCAATGCACTGCTTTAAAATATAAAACCGCCGATCGGCGGTTTTTTTGTTTGTGTTCTAATAAAGAAGATACCCGGCGACTCCCGCTGCAATGATCATCAGAATCGGGTCCATTTTAAATTTGAAAGTGGCAATGAAGGCTATGGCGAAGATGATATAGCTTTTGTAGTCCACGAAGTTTTGTTTGTTCATCAATAACAATGCTGCAGCCCCGATAAGTCCTAAAACGGTGATTTTTAATCCTTGCATAGCCATTTCCACGTATTTGTTGTCCCGGAACATAAAGAAGAACTTGGAGATCGTGATCATGATGATCAGGGAAGGAAGGCTGACAGCAATCGTGCAGATGGCTGATCCCCAGATGCTACCTGTTGCCGTGTAACCGATGTAAGTGGCGGTGTTGAAGGCAATGGGGCCGGGCGTGCTTTGCGAAATGGCCACGATGTCCGTGAAGTCGGCCACGCTGATCCAGTTGTGGGTTTCCACGACGTCATGTTGGATCAACGAGAGCATGGCGTAACCACCCCCAAAACCGAATAGGCCGATTTTGAAGAAGGTGATGAAGAGGCTGATATAGAGATCGAGTTCTGACATATTTTAGAGTTTGTGGGTAATTTTGCCGTAGAGTAGGCCGCCTAGGATTGCGGCGATGATGATGTATATGGGTGAGAGGTTGAGTAACCAGACGAGTAGGGCGGCAATCACCGGGAAGATGATGGTTTTGCGGGTGACTCCTGCCGATTTACCCATTTTGTATAAAGGAGCGGCGATGAGAGCCACGACTGCCGGACGGATGCCTTTGAATACTCGTTCTACTCCAGGATTGTTTTTGAAATCCGTGAAAATGATGGCGATTAACAGGATCACGATGAAAGAGGGGAGGATGGTTCCGAGGCTGGAAAAAATAACCCCTTTAATTCCTCGTGCCTTGTAACCCACGAAAATGGCCGTGTTCAGTGCAATCGGTCCGGGGGCAGATTGGGCTATTGCCATCATCTCCACGAATTCGTTCTCTTTTAGCCAACCTTTTTTATCCACGACTTCTTGCTGGATGAGTGGTATCATTGCGTAACCACCTCCCAGCGTGAAAGAACCGATCTTGAAAAACGAGATAAATATTTGCCAGTATGAAGCCATAATTTTGCATTATATATCAGTGGCAAAGGTACGATTTCCCGACTAAAATTCTTAATATTGTAGTGTTGAAAACAGTGCAGATGCGTTAAAACTTTATTGATTTTTGGAATGAGAGTTTAGGTCTTTGTGCAGTCTCTGGTGAAGAAAATACGAACTTGATGACTAATGTATGAAAAAAAGTACGAAAAAAAAGATAATCGTTGTTTTGGGCGTGTTCGTGGGCGTCGGCCTGATCGTGTGGTTCGGGATTTTCCGAAAAGTGGGGAGGTTTGATACTTTGCAGGCAGTACCCGTGGATGCAGTCTTTAAGGTGAATATTGTGTCTGTAAATAGCGTGCATGAACAGTTACACCGGAATTTTATTTGGAAATCGTTGAAAAATTATCCCTATTTTGAGGAATATCATTCAAATTTGCAATGCGTGGATTCCTTGGCGAATGCCTATCCTAAGTTGAAAAGGATATTAACTGATCGTCCGGTAACTATTTCATGTCATCAGGTGGGGTTGAATAAATACGATTTCCTGTACGTTTGTGATTTGGGGAAATTGAACGTGATTCAGGTGTTTGAAACGTTACTGCTGAAATTGGTGCAGGATGATGAGATAAAAATAAAGACCATCAAGGACCCGAATGGGGAGATCCGTGAGATTCGCTGGGCTGACTGGCGATTCTTTTTCACGATTAAGGATAATCTGCTGATCGGTTCATCGTCTCATGCTCTAGTGGCTCGCTCTCTGGCTCGGTGTAAGACGAACAAGGAGGTGCAGGAAGTGGTGGTTTCGGGGGATATAATGCTTGATCTTGATCATAGGCAGTTGGGAAAATGGGTTACTTCGGTCATGGAGGATTCGGCAATGGCGGATGAATTTTCATTGTTGAAAAATACTCGTTTGATGATGCAATTGAATGATAAATCTCTTCGTTTTGTCGGGGAAACGAGGCCTGATCCTAATAAGTATTCTTTGTTGGATGTAGTTAGTTTTCTGGAAGGGGGTTCTTCTAACTTGGAGACGATCGCGGTTGAAAATACGGCAGCTTATGTCTCTTTTTGTTTTCCTTCTTTCAAGGAGGCGGAAAATTTGCTGTTGGAGAATTATAAGGTGAATGACCTGCAATCTTATACAGAAATGAAAAGATCGCTGGATCGGTTGAATAAATTTTTGAATATAGATGTGCTGGAGGTGTTTACATCTTGGATTGGTGGGGAGGTAGCAATTATCAAACCCCGTTTGGAGAACGATCAAAAGGCAGATCATATCGTATTGGCGATACGATCAAAAGAGATTCATTTGGCCAAGGATCAAATGGCTTATCTGGCCGAACAGATTCAATGGAGAACTCCTATCCGGGAAAGAGTCATGGAGTTTAACGGGCATACGATTCATTATTTCCGGTTAAAAGGTTTTTTCCAGCTTTTCTTCGGGGGAATGTTCGAACGGTTTGAACGACCTTATTATACATTTTTGGGTGATTATGTCGTTTTTAGTAATTCTCCTGCCACGCTTGCCGAGATGATTAAAGAGTATGTGCTGGGCAACACGTTGGAGAATGACGAGAAACATAGGCGTTTAAAAGGGCAGTTGGGAAGTAGGAAGAACGTGTTCGGTTACGTGCAGACGCCCAATACATACGAGTATTTATATGATTCTTTCAAGGCAGGTTCCCAAGAAAGTCTGGAGAAGAACAGGGGGGCATTTTTGAGTTTTGAAACGATCGGTTTCTCGTTATCTAAGGAGAGGGGAGTTTTTGAGACTCAGATTATAGCGAATTATAATGATAAGGCTCCCGAGGAGTACAGGATGCGAGAGTTGAATCGTCAATTTGAGAATCAGATAAATAAGATCGAGGCAGGTTTTTATTATCCCGTGATTCCCGATAGCATTGCGGTGAGTGATCAAGGGTATTACGAGTGTGAGTCGGAACAGGCTATCTTCAAGGGGGCGTTGAAAAACGGGGAACCGGATGGCGTGTGGTACGTGTTTAATGTTGCGGGAAAGTTGCTCGGGCAACTCCCGTATGGAGACGGAAAGATAGACGGGGTTGCTCCGTTCTTCTACGAGAACGGGGATTTATTGGCTCAAGTGACTTATAAGAACGGGTTGATCGCAGGGTATAAGGAATTTTTCCTGGATGGCACGCTCCGTGCGGAGATCGCATATCGGAAAGGAGTACGGCATGGTACGGCAAAGTTTTATTATAATACCGGGCACTTGTTCTGTGAAGGACGTTACAAAAAAGGGCGGCAGACCGGGAAATGGCGGTATTATAAGGTAACAGGGGAAAAACTGGACTAATCTCTCGATTTATGATTTCTGATTGGATGATTCTTGTCTATGGGTTAGCACGTTAAGATTGTTTTTTAAGAGTTTTACGAGCGAGTCTCTCATTTGAATGAAACGAGGCATGTTTTCCGGGGATATCGGTTCCTTGGGAGGCGAACTCATTTTTAGGGGATTGATGGGAGTTCCGTTTTTATATACCCGGAAGTCCAGGTGAGGACCTGTTGCCAATCCTGTACTACCGACATACCCGATGACGTCCCCTTGCTTTACCCGTTTTCCCGGTTGGATACCTTTGGCAAATTTGGAAAGGTGCATGTAGGTTGTGGTGTACACGCTGTTGTGTTTGATTGTCACGTAGTTTCCACCACCGTTGGCTTGATAGGCTTTTTTCACGACAACGCCATCCCCGATGGTATGTACTTCCGTGCCTGTCGGGGCTGCATAGTCTACGCCATGGTGAGCCCTGTATCTTTTCAATACCGGGTGGAATCGGTTGTTGGAGAAACCCGAAGAGATGCGGGAATATTTTAACGGGGCCTTTAAAAAGGTTTTTTGCAGGCTGTTCCCGTCTTCATCAAAATAGGCTAGTTTTTCGTTTTGTTCAAAAGGGATGGCATAGAAGTCTTTACCGGAGTTGGTGAAAATGGCAGCTTTCACGTTAAAGTCTTGTAAAGGTTTGTCTTCCACGTATGATTGTTCGTAAAGAACCCGCACGGAATCACCTTTGGCGATGCCATAGAAGTCAATGCTCCAGGCGTATATATCAGATAGGGTGACAGCTAGCATGGGATCTGTTTGGGCATCGACCATGGCATTCCATAGATTGGAGTTTATAATAATATTGGCCATTTTCTCTTTGGTTGTGATGTCTTTTTTGCCCACGTAAATATCTGCGGTTTCCTTGAAATCTATGACGACGTATTCTAAGGCATTTTTTTCGTAAATGAAAAATTCCGGGGTGTGAAGACTATCTTGTGCCAAGAAAAGAGTGTAATTTTGACCTCGTCTGATGCTGCGTACGTCAAAGATATCTTTGCAGCGTTGGGAAATTTCATGGATCTTAGCCGGTGATACCTTGTATTTGGAAAGGATGAGGGAAAGATTCTCATTTTTCCCCACGGTACCCTCTTCTATAATAAAGTTTTCATCAGGGATACCGTATTTGTAATGAATTTGTTGTTGTTCGGTCGTGTCAATAACTTCCTCTACCGCACTGGCTTCTAATATCGCCTCCTTATTTCCTCTGTTGCTGGGCCAAAAGATAATAATACCTAATACGAGTCCTATGGCTGCCCAGATCCAAATCCATTTCGTTTTTTTCATCTTTTCCGTTTGATTCCTATATGTTCACTCAAAATCCGGATGCAAGTTAGGGGATTCCTCTTGAAACTGCAATAAGGGAGGAATGTTTTTTTATCCACATGATTTTCAATGTGTGAAAAGATTCTTA
>ERZ832522.4593-NODE-4593-length-13426-cov-10.318376_pt1 | contig 13426 bp, 19 predicted proteins | sample MGYA00519951_ERZ832522 | MGnify/ENA primary metagenome ERZ832522 (study PRJEB31850, sample SAMEA3708728) | human gut metagenome | biome: human gut; feature: human-associated habitat; material: faeces | place: China | collected 2014 ... | reverse complement strand
CCGCGCCTCCCACCAGCCCTTGCAGACCTCGACGCGGTACCCGGCCTGACGGAGCGCTGTGATCAGCTCCTTCTGCGTGGCCTGAACCGTCCCCCCACGCTGGCGCTTCATCTCGATGTACAGCCCGTGGAACCCCTGCCGGGGCGAGGCAAGGAACACGTCGGGGACGCCCGCCACCACGCCCTCGGCCTTCAACCGCGCCCCGGTGATCTTGTCCCGACGCCCGCCGTTGGGAATGTGGTACATGACGAAGTGCCGGGCATACGGCGTTCGCTTCCACCAGTCGAAAAGGGCTTTCTGCTCTTCCGACTCGGGAGGGCAGGAGGGCCGCTTCTTCGCCTGTGCCGGGGGCGGCATCACCTTCCTGCCCGTACAATGGTCGAGGAATTCTGCAAAGGTGCAGGTATCGCTCATTGCGTTGCCTCCCCCGGAGTCCTCGGCTGCTTCAGGATGCGCCATACCTGCCGCTCGGAGAGGCTGTACCTGCGGGCAAGGATGGCAACCAAGGTTCTCTCGCTGTGCCCCCTTCCAGCCAGTTCGTCCCGTTCCATATTCAGAGACGAGTTGCGCTTGTCCAGCATCGCCTGTTTGAGGTTGGGGATGTAAATTGCCCGTCTCGCAAACTCCCGGCACAACGCTGAGGCCGATTCATCCCCCAACGCCGCGCACAGACGCCGATACTGTTTTTTCCCGGCACTCCCGGACGGTATTGCCACGGTCGTTCCTCCAAAGTGCTCGACCAGCCGGAAAACGAACGGCATTCCCAAGCGTTCCGCGACAGAGCGCAAAGGGCCGGATAACGATTCCGCCGTAAGCGCTTCACTCATATATTCTCCTACAGCGCCCGTTGCAGGACGCTCCTGAAATTCGCCGGAATGGGCAGCGGCTTCCGGCGGTCAAACTGTCCGGCCTGATTCGGCCTCTCGCCATGCCGCCATTTCTCCATGAACGACAAGCCCGCCTTCCAGCCTTCCTCGCGCTGCGCCTGCGTCGGCACGTCGATGACGGGATCGCCAAGCAGAGGGCCACGGGCCGCAACCGGCACAAGCGGGGGCGGTGCGTCCGCCTCGTCCTCCCATCGCCGCCCGGACAGCCACCCGGTCAGCATCTTCGGCGTCTTGCCCCGCGCCACAAGGTCGGGCCTGCGCGCCGCTTCCTGTTCCGCCGCCCGGCATATGGCGGCCACCAGGGGCTCGGACAGCCCCTCAATGTCGATGAAAGCGTCTGCGGCCTCGGCCTTGTTGCGCTTGTAGCCGAAGGCGTCCCACAAGTACCGCGGCATCGACGACGTGTACAACACGCTGCATCCGCTTCTGGCAAAGCATAAGGTATTCATGGCCCCCACAGTGCTCTCCCGGGCCAGCGAAGACCGCACGACCGCAAAGGGCGGTGCGATGCAGTGCGTGACCCTTTCCGTAGAGTACCGCTTCTTCCATGCGGACGGCTCGTCCATTTCCTGCACGGTCATGGGCGAGGGCCGAGACACTTCGGACAAGGCCACCAACAAGGCTATGGCTGTGGCCCACAAGTATGCCCTGCTCCAGACGTTCTGCATCCCCACCGAGGACATCGGACAGGACGACCCCGACGCCGAGACGCCTGAGCCCGTGCAGCCGAGGCAGGACGCCCGCCCGCAGGTCATGAGCGGCCCCGTGGACTTCGACAAGGTACGCGCGGAACTCGCCCGCATGACCACGGAAGAGGAACTGCAGGAATACTGGAAGAAGGTGCGGGTTGAAAAGGAACACCGCCACTTCAACCAGCTTTCCCGGCTGTTCCTCGACCGCCGCAAGGAACTCGCGCCGAAGCGGGAAACGCCGTCTCCCGAAAAGCCCCGCCCCACGTCATCCATCCCGAACATCATCCCGGCGGCTCAGGTCATTGCCGAGTTCAACGCCTGCGAGACGGTCACGGCCCTGTTCGCGGCAGCAACCCGCCTTGCCGTCCCGGAAAACCACCCGGAGATTGCCGCCATCCGTGAAGCCTTCCGGGTACGCCGGAAGCAGATTGAAGCGGGCCAGACCCGCGCCGCGTAATCCGTACCCCGCCCGACCATCGGACGGGGTTTTCTTTTATCCCGCCAGCAGGAGAATCCATGAGTCTCAACAAAGTGATGATCATTGGGCGGCTCGGACGCGAGCCGGAACTCAAATACACCCAGAGCGGCAGTCCCGTCTGTACGTTCAGCGTCGCCACGGACGAATCCTACACGGACAACAGCGGGCAGAAGGTCGAAAAGGCCGAGTGGCACCGCATCGTCGTGTTCCAGAAGGCGGCGGAAAACTGTTCGCAGTACCTCGCCAAGGGCAGCCTCGTCTTCATCGAAGGCAGGCTCGAAACCCGCAAGTGGCAGGATCAGCAGGGGCAGGACCGTTTCGCCACGGAAATCAAGGCGCAGCGCGTCCAGTTCCTCGACCGCAAGGCGGACGGGCAGTCCAGCCAGCAGCAGGAAGGCGGGCGCAGGCAGCAAGGCCGACGCCACGCCCCTCCCCCATCCGCTTATGAAGACCTCGGCCCCGCCTTCCCGTCCGAGGCCTCCGGCATGGACGATGTTCCTTTCTAGCAAAACCAACAGGATACAACCATGACACAGACCGCAGAAATACTGGAAGCCCTTCCGCCCGCGCAGATGCAACCCACCGGACTGGCGCAGTTCGACCTTGCCGTCACCGCGACGCCGCTGGTCATCAACTGGAACCGGGACGCCGTGTCCGCCCTGCTCGACGCCACGCTGGAGCAATACGAGAAACTGGTGGTGCAAGAAGAGGACGTGCCCGCCATCAAGTCCGAAATGGCGGGGCTGAACAAGCTCCGTGACAGGCTCGACAACGCCCGCAAGGAGATCACCCGCCAGATCGCCGGGCCGCTGGAAGCGTTCGACGCCGAAGCCAAGGCGTTGGTCGCCCGCGTCGTCGAAGTCCGCGCCGGACTGGACGCGCAGGTCAAGGAATTCGAACGGCGCGACCGCGAAGGCCGCCGCCAGAGCGTCCAGTTCGTCATCGACTCCCTGAAAAACGGTGAAAAGGTGCCGGAACTGGACATCCCCATCAAGGAACCGTGGCTCAACAAGAGCATCAAGCAGGCCCAACTGCACGCCGAAATCCAGAACATCATCCTCAAGCACAAGCAGGACAAGGCCGCAGCCGAACAGCTTGAACGGGCCAGGGCCGACCGCGCTACGATGGTTGAAGCCGCGTTGAAGGCCAAGGCCGAGGAGTACGGCTTTAGCCTCCCGATGGGCAAGTTCGCGCCCTGCCTGTCACTGGACATCACCAGCGAAGAAGCCGCGGGCGTCATCGGGCAGGTCTTCGCGGCGGAGGCCAGCCTGCGCGAGCAGCAGGCGCAGGAAAAGGCCGCGCGCGAAGCCGCAGCCGAGGAAGCCCGGCAGACCCGGCGGGCCGTGCCGACGCCACCGCCCGCAGCCCCCTTCATCGAAGAGGACGACTTCCCCACGGCCCCCCCGGTCACCACGACACTGATCCTCTCCGTCGCCTACGAACCGTCCCGCGAACAGGCCGTGCAGGAACTCCTCGCGCAACTCCGTTCCGTGGCCACCGTCACCGTCATGTAACCGGCGCCCACCTCCCGCGCCGTCCCCATACAGCCCGCCGGGGGGCATGTACCCCGGCGCAATGCCAATCCGCCCGCGTAACAACGGGCTTTCTTTTTATCCAACCCAAAGGAGAAAGAGCCATGAGCAGTAGCCAACTCGACGTCAAAACCATGAACAACGGCGGCGTGGTCGAAGCCGTCAACATCGCGCTTGCCAAGGTCGCGGACAACATAGCGGACGTGAACACGCCGCCGGACAAGCCCCGCACCGTCACCCTCAAGATCACCTTCAAGCCCGACGAGAGCCGGACGCTGATCGCATCCAAGGCGGTCGTGACGACCAACCTCCAGCCGCAGGAGCCGCAGACCATCCCGGTCGTGCTCGACAAGCTGGACGGCGCGCCCATGCTGTTCGAGTCCTTCACCGACAACCGCCCCGACCAGTACCGCTTTGACGGTACGTCCCCGGTGGAACTCAGGGGAGGCGGCAGCGTGACCGTGAACGTCACCCCGTTCAAGAAGGCTGAGGAACATCCCATCAACCAGTAACCAAAGGAAGAAATCACATGGAAATCAACCGTATTGAAGCAGACAGGCACCTCATCGGCGTAGGCCGGGAACTCGAATCCCTTGACGGCAAGGCCAAGGCTACGCTTCCCGTTCATGTCACGGAAGACGGGTTGCGGTTCTACAAGCGTGACCCGGAAGGGGAATGGCAACGCCTCCATGACGCGGAACAGGACACGCTCACCGTGGGCACCTTGCAGGCCGTGGTGGACTACCTCAACCAGAACCCCGATGGGCTGGACCTCGGCAAGATCCTTGTCCACGTCTGCGATGTGACGACCGTGAGGGTCATGTCCGTCCCCTTCGGGGGCTGGAAACAGCGTACCACATACATGCGGGCCGACGCCGTCGTCCCTGCCCACCGTTTCGGAAGCTGGACCTCGCCTGACGAGTTCGTCCCCTATCTCCAGTCCTGCTTTGTCCCCTCGGATGATCTCGACGCGCTCATCAAGATCAGCGGCAATCTCGTGGACACCTCGGAAGTCCGCGTACAGGACGACGGCGTGTCGCAGGAAGTGTCCATCCGGCAGGGCGCGGCACGCAAGGCCGAAGTCCCCGTACCGTCCCCGGCGGTCGTCTTCCCGTTCAGCACCTTTGCGGAAGTCGCGCAACCCGCGCACAAGGTCGTGTTCAGGCTCCAGTCCAGCCCGCTGGCCTGCAAGCTCATCGAATGCGACGGCGGCGCGTGGAAGCTGGAAGCCATCGCCAACATCCGCACATGGCTGATTGAAAACCTGCCCGAAGGCGTGAAGGTCATCGCGTAGCACCCCACGCCCCCGGTTTGGCTTCATCAGACCGGGGGCTTCACAGGAGAACTTGCCATGCCTTTCCAAGACGCCTATGAGCGGATACTTCAGTCCACGGGCCTGCGCACGCAAACGGATATCGCCGCTATGCTCGGTGTGAAGCAGAGCTGTATTTCGGATGCGAAACGGCGCAACCACATCCCCGATTCTTGGATCTTGACGCTTTTCAATAAGAAAGGCCTCAATCCCTCTTGGATCCGCACCGGAGAAGGCCCGCAGTATGTGGCGGGAACGGATACGCCCCCGACGCCTGTTTTGTCGGAACAGCAGGTGGCTGCGAGTCTTGAGCCGATACTCCGGGCGGCCCTGCTCGGCGTGGTTCCCGAACTTGCGGACCAACTCAGGCAAAAGATGGACAGATAAAGAACGCTCTCAACGCCGCGAAGTAAAAATACAACAGGCCCCTGCAAGCCAGTAGCATCTCATAGTAGCCGCCTCTGTTACAACAATTCATTGTAACAGGGGCGGCATGGCGCAAAAAGAACTGTTAGACAGTATTTTTTTCTTGGCTATAAGATTGTTCAAAAGCGAACGAATACGGGCTGGAGATATCCTGTCGGAGAACGGGGGTGCTATTGCCGGCAAACGCACCTGTGTTTTCCAATAAAGGAAGAAGGATATTTTTCTTTCCCCTTTTCTTCCGTTCGCTGGAGGTATAGCCATGAGCATTGATTTTCGGGTCAGGCCGCCTGTCGAAAGTTACCGGACGGCGGAATTTTATACCAATTTTCAAGATGTAGAGCAGCGTTCGGCCCGTTTTGGGACACAAATATCACAATGTGCCAAAACTTTTTCTCTGGAATCGCTGCTCGAAGAGATGGATGAGGCCGACGTGGGACAGGCCGTTGTCCCGATCCGTAAAGGCTGCGGTGGAGACAATATGGATCTCGTCCGCCTGCTGGAGCGTTATACGGATCGGTTCATAGGGTTGGCGGGCATCGCCCCCTTGATGGGCGTCGAGGCCGCGCTGGAAGAAATCGGCAGGTACGTTACTGACGGGCCTTGCCGCGGCATCGCGCTGGAACCCGCATTCGATCCAGAGCGCTGGCATGTGGATGATGAAAGAGTATTCCCGATTTACGATCTGTGCAGCCGGGAAGGCATTCCTGTGGCTATGACTTTCGGTGGCATTTTCACGCCGGGACTTAGCTATTACGCCCCGCTTGAGCTTGATCGCGTGGCCGCCGCCTTCCCGGACATGAACATTGCCCTGTGCCACGGAGGCTGGCCCTATGTCACTGAGATCTGTCAGATCGCCTTCAACAGGCGAAACGTCTATCTGGCCCCGGATATGTACATGATAAACGCTCCGGGAAGTAGGGATTTCATCGCGGCAGCGAATGGCATTCTCTATGACCGGATTCTCTTCGCCTCCGCCGCTCCAATCATCTCCATCCGGGACGCCGCACGGCATTACAGGAACTGCGGCATCGAACCGCGCTTCCTCCCTTATGTCATGGAAGATAACGCAAAGCGGTTCCTCGGACTGTAGCGTCTCAATATGTAACCCCTCATGTGGGAAAACGGCCATGCGAATCGAACAACTGATCTGCCTGCTCGAAATATCGCAACAGAAATCCCTGAATACGGCCAGCGAACGCCTGCATATGACACAGCAGGCACTCAGATCCACCATCAAGACGATGGAGAAGGAGCTGGATACACGGCTGCTGAACCGGACCCGGCAGGGCTGTACGCTCACGCCGGAGGGAGAAAGGGTATTGGCCTACGCTGCGGAAATAGTTCCGAAATACCATGCGCTGCTACGTGATTTGCATGGAGGGGATGCGGCCCCGGAACTGCTGGGGACGCTGCAAATCTATGTAAACTCGATCTTCTACATCTCGCTGTTGCCGGGCGTCATCAAGCGGCTCTGCGAGAAGTGTCCGCAGATCAAGGTTGTGATTCTGGAGCAATCCCCAGCGGGCATTTGTGCCCGCCTGAGAGAGCCGCAGGAGAAGGGCGTCCACCGTATCGGCCTGATCAACGTGCCGTATGCGGATGAAGACGGAGGCTCGCTGTGCTCCGGTTTTATCCCCGCGTCCGGGGTTTCGTTCCATCCCCTCGCCAAGGGCAGCTATCACGCTTGCGTAAGCAGAAAATCCCCGCTCGCCGCGAGCCGGGAACTTTCGCTCAAGACGTTGCTGCAACACCCCATCGTGCTGGGGGCCTCGGACGAAGGGAACACCACGCCCCTGCATCATCTGTTGAACCGTTACGGAACGCCGGACATCGTGCTTTCCGCGGCTTCGGTGAGCCTCTGGAACCACGCCATCGCCAACGGCATGGGCGTCGGGTTCCTCCACGACATCTTCCTTGACGGGGATGGCCCCCGCCAGAGCTATCTGGACGACCTTTCACTCATCAAGGTCAAGGAGCGCATCGTGGCGGTCACGGGCTACCTGCTCGCCGAGGAACCGAGCGATATCGTCCGGGAATTGATCCGGTTCCTGCCTTCCTCGACATCCTGACGCGAGTGCGGGGCCGTTTTGCCCTGCATCCCCAAAGCGAACCATGCGGCGTTCACCGCCTATAAGGAGATTCTCGTGGAAACCATCGACAGCCGTAGAAGTGCCGTCTACTGGATACATACTTTCGTCTACTTTTTGATCACCTTCTGTTTTGGATACCTGCCGTTCCACGCACTGACCCCGTTCGGCATGACCATCGTGGGCATTTTCGTCGGCCTGCTCTACGGCTGGACTTTTATCGGCTTCGTATGGCCCAGCATGATGAGCATTTTTGCCCTTGGCCTGTGCGGTTACTTCAAGACTCCGCAGGCCGCTTTCGCCAGTGCCTTCAGCAACCATTTGGTCATCTTCATGCTGCTGGTGCTCGTCTTCACGGCATATTGCGAGAAGAGCGGCATCAACAAAAAGTTGTCCTGCTGGTTTTTGAGCCGGAAGGGGCTGGCGGGGAAGCCGTGGTGCTTCACCTTTATGGTTCTGCTGGGAACCTTCGTGGTGAGTTTCCTCGTGGACGGGAATGCGGTCGTGTTTCTGGTATGGAACCTGATGTACAGCGTGTTCGACGAAATAGGTTATAAGAAAGGAGAGCGTTATCCGGCCTATCTGCTGGCGGGGGTCGCCATATCGGCCATCCTTTCGTTCGGCTGCAAGCCGTGGGGGAATGTATGCATTCTGGCTATCGGCGCATTGGAGGCATCGTCCGGAGGGCAGTACACCGTGGACTATCTGACGTTCATGGCGACCACGATCCCGCTGTGCATTCTCTTTATTGTGGCCTATTTTCTTGTCATGAAGTACGTGTTCAAGCCGGATGTAAGCAAGCTCCGCAATCTGTCTGAAGCCTATCTGGAATCCATGCGCAGCGATCTGAGACTGAACCCCGCCCAGAAGATCGCCGGAGTTGCGTTGATCTCGTTCATGGGATTGATGCTTCTCCCCAACCTGATGATGGGCGGCCCCAACGTCCTTGGTATCCTCGGGCAGTTCAATTTCCTCGCTGCTGTTGCCGTTGTGCTCATCGCTCTTTGCATAATGCGGTTGGAAGGCAGGCCGCTCCTTGATTTCGATGCGTGCGCCCGCGATGGCATCCACTGGCACGTATTCTGGATTACGGCGGCGGCTCTGCCCGTTTCGGCGGCGGTGAGCAGCGACGCGGCGGGCATCACCGCGTGGCTCGGCGAAGTCATGAACACCTACTTCAAAGACGCCAACGTCATCGTTTTCCTCGTGTTGTTCTCCATCGTCATAAACCTGATCACCCAGTTCACCCATAACGTCAGTCTGGTCCTCATCGCCGTGCCTATCGCATGGCAGGTCAGCCAGTCCCTCGGCCTGAACCCTGTGGCGCTCACCGTACTCGTGATCATCGCCGCGGCCTGCGCCTATGCGACTCCGGCGGCCTCCACCGTGGCGGCGGTCCTGTTTTCAAATGTGGATTGGATCGGTGTGCGGACTTCGTTCAAGGCGGGTTTTAGCGCGGTGCTTGCCGGGTTGATAGTTCTGTTCCTGTTTGGATTCCCCGTGATCGCAATGGTCTATGGTTTCCGCCTCTAGTACGCAGAGCGGCGGATGCCGCGAAAGGAGCTTTATCATGAAGATACTTGACGTTCGCACCCGCCCACCATTCGGAAGCATACGAGACGGTATGTTCAATAATCCCGGGCGGGAATTGTTTGAGCCCGAAGCCTTCGCCCCTCGGTTTGGGATGTCTATCGGCGAATCCGCCCGACAACGCTCCATGAGTTTGTTTATACAGGAAATGGACGAGGCGGGAATCTCGCTTGGAGCTGTGCTGATCCGAAAATCCACAGGGATGGACAACAACGACCTTGCCCGGCTGGACGTGGCCTATCCCGGGCGGTTTATCGGGATTGCGGGTATCGATCCTCTTGACGGTGAGGAAGCCCTGCGGGAAACGGAACATTTTGCTCTCAAGGGGGCTTGCCGGGGCATCCTGTTGGAGCCGGGCTTCTGTTCCACGCCGCTCTACGCCAACGATCGGCTGATTTACCCGATCTACGAATTGTGCCAGCAACATGGTATCCCGGTATTCCTGTCTTTCGGGGGGTATGTTGCTCCAGACCTGACGTACAACAGCCCCTTCATCATCGATCGGCTGGCTTTGGACTTCCCTAGCCTCAAGCTGGTCATCGCCCACGGTGGCTGGCCCTTCGTAACTGAAATCTGCCATGTGGCATTCAACCGGGAAAATGTGTATCTCGCGCCGGATCTGTATACGATGAATGTGCCGGGAAACAGAGACTACCTTGCCGCCGCGAACTATTTCATCCCCGAGAAATTTTTGTTCGGGACAGCCTATCCTTGTGTGTCCATGCAGGAAGCTGTCGATTACTATCGAAACTGGGGCCTGAGGCCGGAGGTGCTGCCCAAAATCATGTACCAGAATGCGGCGGATGTACTCGGCATCGAAGGACCTTCCGAATAGGCCTAAGAAACCGCCATCGTCCCTTCGCACACGCCCCGAGAAAACTTCCTGTGGGTAAGAAATCTCAACTTTATCATTACCGTGTTTAAGCCTAATGGATAGCCCCTTTTTGGGGCTTTTCCTTTTTCTGGAGGACCCCATGCCTGAAAAGATTTCCCGTTTCGCCATCCTCGTCCGCGACATGCGGACGGCCCAGAAACGCTACTTCGACACGCGGGACAAGGCCGACCTGTCCCGCGCCAAGGGACTTGAAAAGAAGGTCGACGACGAACTCGCCGTCATCTTTGGTGGTGTCCAGACGCAAGGATCCCTGCTATGAAGAAACACTTTCCGCCCCCGCCAGAAGTTGTGCAACGCGCCCGGTGCTACCTCGCGCTGCGGATTCTGCGGGCCTACGTTGATGTCATGGGCAAGACCCACGACCACCGGTTCGACGACCTCATGGACAAAATCCGACACTGGCTCGGGGAGTGCGAGGAGATGTTGGAGCGGCGGCCGGTGTCCAACCGGACAGACTCGGAAATCATCGAAAAGCTGCGGATCGTCCTTTCCCGCATCGACTGCGGGCCGCAGAAATCCCCGCGCGAGCAGTACACCCACTGGGGCGCGGCAATCTTCTGCGCCCATACCCTGCTCGTGGACGTCCGGGCCACATGCCCGGCCTGGTACGGGAAGGCGGTTCGCCGCAAGAATGCTGCGGGCAACATCACAAACCGCTATCCGTGGCGGTATCTTTACACGGTTGTGGAACGCCTCGCCGAAGGGCTGGAGGCCACTATCCCCGAAGTTGCCGAATTGGGAACGGAAATCTACCTGACGGTGCAAAACTGAAAATATTTACACCGTTACAAGGAGAAGAAGTTATGGAAACTCTGCTGATAGACGCCGAAGAAATGTGCAAACGGCTTGGAGTCAACAAGGAAACCTTCAGGCGTTCTTGGCGGAGATGGAAGCACGAGCGCGTAGGCGCAGGGTACGACCTGCGCTCCATGCGCTTCTACTGGTGTGATGGGCCGATCAAGGCAGAGGGCTACAATGGCTGTATCGAAGTACAGGACAAAAAGCGGAATCAGGTGGGCGGCGGACGTTTGGCAGGACGGCATACGAATCGGCAGAAAAGCAGGCTTCACAAGCAAGCGGGCGGCAACGGCATGGGAGGAAACAATATTGACCTCTCCGCCGAAGCCCGCCGATTTGGCCTTGCGTGACGTCTGTACGCGCCATCTTCTCTACTGTGAAAACAGACTGAAACCGAACACATTGTCTTACAAGACTACCGCATATAGAAGGTTCATTGCTTTTGCAGGAGGAGATACATCTTTCAGAAGTATTACAAAACATGCCATAGACAAATTCGTTGATGAACTTGCGCGGATCATAAGCAAAAAAACAGCCAATAAACATAAGACGGAACTGTCTTCACTCTGGGCATGGGCCAACAAAGAAGGGCTTGTTCAGGGGAATCCTCCCCAACAGATAGATTCATATGCCGTCAAAAAGACGGTAAAGTATATTCCCCCATCCGTTGATATAGCGAAGCTGCTGAATATAGCTGATGAAGGCTTCGAGAAGGACTTTCTTGTATGCCTGCTTCATACTGCCGCCCGCATATCAGAAATCCGCAACATGGCATGGGAAGATGTTGACCTTCCCCACAGGACGGTGACGCTCTGGACCAGCAAGCGGAGAGGCGGCAACAGCGAGCCGCGCAAGATTGCGATGTCGGAAACCCTGTACGAGCTGTTGGAAAAGCTGAACGGGCAACGGACCGGTGCTGAGGCGTATGTTTTCACGGATCCCAAGACGGGAACGGCATACACCCGCACATGCAACAAAATCAAATTCTTCATGGGCAACCTCTGCGCGCGGGCGGGGGTTGCTCATTTTTCCGCCCACAGCTTGCGTCACTTCATGGCCACGCACTTTGACGACCCGCACCGGGCGCAAAAAGTGCTCGGACACAAGAACCTGCGGACAACTGAAATCTACCTGCACGAGCTTGGTGTGGACAGGAAAGCTGCGGATGTTTTTGAGTCAATCACCAATGAAATCACCAATGGCAAAAGCTCCACCAATGAAAAAAGGGCTTACTTTTTACAGTAAGCCCTTGAAATTTATGGCGGAGAGGGGGGCCGTTAAAAATACTCCATAGTATAGTGAATTATCGTGGATAAAAATTTTTTCATTTTTTTATTGCCCCTAAAGTTGCCCCATCTTGTGTAGCTTGTCCCTTTATCCTTAAAAAAGCTCTTCGCGGGGCTCGTGGCCCTCTGCACCGGAACTCTAGGCTCTCAGGGGGTAAGGAATGGAAGGCACGGATAACTCCTCAGCTTCCAGAATGCAAGCGGCGATCGCATATGACTGTTGCGGTACGATACCGTTGCCGAGGGCCTTGAGGCGTTGCGTCCAGATCGGTACCAGCTCACGGGGAAGTAGCTTCACGCCGCCGGGTCTGTCCAGCCTTCCGGCACTCCCATCATCCACTCGATGAACGACGGGGCCGCGATATGCTTCCCGTGCGGACGCTTTTCGCGCCCGGTCAAACCGTATTCCAAGCCAATCAGATACGCGGACAGATTGCTGGTGCTCTCCCATGATTCGTTCGAGCGGAGCAAGAAGCCGAGCCCTTCCGTCAGCCCGCTGACTGTGGGGGTAGGCAACAATGAACACCCTTTCACGATGGTGCGGGGCGCCAAGGGCGGCTGCGGGGAGCACTTCCCATTCAGCATCGTACCCGAGCGCGGCCAAGTCCCGCATGACGATCTCAATTCCGCAGGAGAGCAGGCCCCGGACATTTTCGATGATGGCGTAACGAGGGCGGATTTCCCCGATAAGCCTTGAGTACTCGTACCACAGCCCGCTCCGCGTTCCTTCCTTGATTCCTGCACGTCTTCCTCCTTGCGATACATCCTGACAGGGAAATCCGCCACACAGGATGTCTATGTGCGGCAGGTCTGCACCGTTGAGCGACCTTACATCATTATATATGGGTACGTCCGACCAGTGCTTTGCCAAGACAGAACGACAAAACGGATCGACCTCACAAAAAAAGGCGTGCCGCATCCCTGCCCACGAAAGGCCGAGGTCACAGAGCCCGACGCCTGAGAACAGGCTACCGACGGTCAATTTCTTCATTGTTCAAGCTCCTGTGGCCGTCGTGCGGCTCGGAGCCGGGGCGCATGGCCCTCATGGTGTTGATGGTTCCGCATCGGGGGCATTTGATGCTCAGATCAAGGGCCGTCCCTCTAGCAAGCATCTTGTTGCAATGTCCGCATCTGATCTCGTTGTCGTGTGCTCCCTTCATTTTTTGATTGTCCTTCCCTTGCGCCCCCGCATCCGTCCTGATATGCGTTTACGCGCTCGCGGTCTGACTGTGAGCCATAAACGCAGGCGGAAACCTTGCACGATGCTGCAATCATCGTGTGGGGCCGTGGTCCGGTGGTCGTACACCGGGCCGGTGGGGGAGGCTCCAATCTCCCCCGCCTCTGCCTGAAAAGATTATAACGGGTTACGCTTCCGGGGTCACGCGCCGCAATTCCGGCGGCGACTGCCTCCCCTCCCTCTCGCTCTCATAACTGCTCTTGCAG
>ERZ832522.4583-NODE-4583-length-13454-cov-15.365102_pt1 | contig 13454 bp, 10 predicted proteins | sample MGYA00519951_ERZ832522 | MGnify/ENA primary metagenome ERZ832522 (study PRJEB31850, sample SAMEA3708728) | human gut metagenome | biome: human gut; feature: human-associated habitat; material: faeces | place: China | collected 2014 ... | reverse complement strand
AACCCCCCGGAGAAAATGCCCGGTCACCCGGTCGTAATTCGGCTCCATGGCGAGGAAAAACGAGGGAATGCCGATGGTCAGCGCGGAGATCACGGTTAAGTGCATGGGCTGCAAGGGATACGGCCAGTCCGTGAACAGGGAGATTACCGACAGGAACAGGGAGAAAATATTCTTCACAAGAAACAGCGTCGCCGCTCTCTGGATATTGTTGATGACCCGCCGCCCCTCCGCGACGATGCCGGGCATGGCGGCAAAATCGTTGTTCAGCAGCACAAGGCTGCCCAGCTGGCTGGCAGCCTGTGCACCGGAGCTGAAGGCCACGGAGCAGTCCGCCTGCTTCATGGCGAGCAGATCGTTGACGCCGTCGCCGGTCATGGCCACAGTGTGCCCCTGCTTTTGCAGCGCCGCCACAAGGCGGCGTTTTTTCTCCGGCGTCACCCGGCCGAAAACCGTGTTTTCCGACACCGCATGGGAAAAATCCTCGTCGGTTTCCAGCGCGGAGGTGTCAATATACCGGTCTGCACCGGGAATGCCCGCCCGGGCGGCGATCAGGCTGGCAGTATGAGGATTGTCGCCGGATATGACCTTCACGGTCACGCCCTGACGGTCAAAATAGCCGAAGGTCTCGGCCGCCTGCTCCCGGATGCGGCCGCTGAGCAGGATCAGCGCAAGGGGCGCTACCAGCGCCGGGTCCAGCCCGCCGGGGACGGGGTCGCCGTCGTACCGGGCGGCCAGCAGCACGCGGCAGCCCTGCTCTGCCCAGCCGTCCACGGTGTCCCGGTATTCTTCAAACCGCTGCGCCAGAATGAATTCCGGCGCGCCCACCAGAAACGCGCCCTGCCCCGCGAACACCGCCCCGCTCCACTTGGTCTCCGGGGAAAAGGGGATGCGCTTTTCGCAGACCCAGTCGGTTTGGCCGTCAAACAGCTCGTGAATGGCCTTGCCCGTGGCGTTGTCCGACTCCGACGCGCCGTACATGGCGGTGAGGACGGCTTCCAGATATTCAGGATTCCCGTCGGACAGGGGAACGACGTTTTCCACTTCCATATCCGGCTCGGTGATGGTGCCGGTTTTGTCCATGCACAGCACATCCACCCGCGCCAGCGTCTCGATGCAGTTCATGTCCTGCACCAGCACCTTTTTCCGGCTCAGCTTCACCGCCGACGCCGCCATGGCGATGGAGGTCAGCAGATACAGCCCCTCGGGGATCATCCCCACCAGCGCCGCGACGGTGCCCTCCACGCTGCTTTCCAGTCCCAGTTTCAGGACGCAGAACTCCTGATAGAACAGGATAATGCCCACCGGCACCAGCGCGATGCCCACGAAAAGGATCAGCCTGTCCAGAGAGCGCATCATTTCCGACTTTTTCGCGCCGGGGTTTTTCTGGGCTTCCCGAGAAAGCTGGGCGGCAAAGGAATCCCCGCCCACGGCGGTGAACTGCACCCGCCCACGGCCGGAGAGAATGGCCGAGCCGGATTTGACTTCATCCCCGGGGGTTTTCGTCACCGCGTCGGCTTCGCCGGTGAGCAGCGACTCATCCACCCACATTTCCCCGCTGCGCAGGATCCCGTCGGCAGGGAGGGTGTCGCCGGAGGCGAACTCGGCGATATCGTCTTGGACAATGGCTTCCGGAGAAATCTCCTGCTTCGTCCCGTTCCGGATTACGATTACGGGACGCTCCGCCACCAGCGTCAGCCGCTCCACCGCCCGTTTGGCGCGGATTTCCTGGATGATGCCGATGACGGTGTTGATCACTGCCACTACCAGAAAGCCCATGTTCAGGGGGCTGGAGCCGCCGATGATGAGCATCACGGCCAGAACCACGAAAATCAGGTTAAAAAAGGTGAAGCAGTGGGTCAGAACGATTTCTTTTTCGCTTTTGCCGGAATAGACCGGCTTCCCCGCGGGAGTGCGCGACTGAACCTGTTCGTCGGTCAGCCCCAGCGACGGGTCGATTTCTTTCATAAAATCTCTTTCTTCCATGGAGAAAAGCCTCCTGATTATTGTTCGGTAACGGGAAATCCGGCGGCCTTGTCCCAGATGACCAGCAGACTGCCGTCCCTTACCGAAATGTGCGCCGGTTCCCCGATAAAGTGGTTGCTGACGCCCAGGGGGAAGCCGCTGGTCAGCACGCCGTCCTCCAGCGTGTAATACAGCCCCCGCTCCGTCACGCCCCGGGCATCCGCGCCCATGCAGAAGACGGACAGGTTTCCGCGCAGTCCCGCCGGGAAGGCAATGTTGCCGTTCTTTACCACGGTGACGATCGACCGGTTGCCTACGAGATAGCCCACGGCGCCCCGGTCGGCGAGAAATTGCAGCGTCTGGAAATTGGCCACGGTGTGGTCAAGCCGGGGGCCGTCCAGACTTCCGTAAAGCACGAACTCCCGATACCCCAGCTCCAGCCCCCGGCGGATCCGGGCCAGACGGGGATGCTCCGCGGCCATGGCCCGGACGCACACCTTCCGGCCCAGAGGGGCGGAGCGGATGGAGTAGATCTCCCGGCGGTCCTCGTAGTCCCGGGGGAAGTAGGTGAGCAGCTGGGCGCACCGGGTCAGTCCCAGCTTCTCCAGCTTTTTCGCCCGGGCCTCTCCCACTCCGGGGAACTGGTCCAGGGGGGTATCCAGTGTGATGGCCATAGGCGCGCCTCCTTTCCGTCCGGGCGGGATCCCGTACAGCGGCAATATTTTACCACAAGTTTTTGGGGGCGTAAAGGGAGGGACGGCAAGAGGCCCCGGCGATCCGCCGGGGCCTCTTGCCTGTGTGTGTTGTAAAAGGAGAGAGAAAAGAAATAGAGAAAGATTGTAATCACTGAGTACGCTTATATCCTAACGGATAATTGCGTCAGAATCGTGACCAACCTGTGAACGTTTTGGAAACAATCCCGCTCCTTTATGAACAATTTATAAAAACATCCCCATCACAGCCCGGTGAGGTCAAAGGGAGGGGTGTACTCCTCCCGGGCGCTGGTGCGCTCCTGACAAAAACCGGGCAGATCCAGATTCCGCATATAGTCCGCGCAGCTCTCCATCTCCCCCCGGCGGAGGCGGCGGTCCAGCTCGGGAAACGCGCTCAGGTCCCCCCAGGGTGTGTACTGGCTCATCAGCGAGAAGAGGACCGCCCCCTTGGGGAAGGTCCGGGCCACCCAGTCCATCACCGCCTTGGCCTGGGCCGTCTGTCCCGGAAGGATCAGATGGCGGATCACCACGCCCCGGGTGAGCAGCCCCGCCTCATCAAACTGACAGGGTCCGGTCTGGCGGAACATCTCCTCAATGGCGGCCTGGGCGGCCCCGGGATAGTCCGGCGCGGCGGAGTAGCGCCCGGCGGTCTCCGGGTCCAGGTACTTCAGATCCGGGAGATAGACGTCCACCCGGCCCTCCAGGGTCCTGAGGGTCTCCACCCGGTCATAGCCCCCGGTGTTCCACACCACCGGGACCGGGAGGGGCTCCTCCAGCACCTGGCGCACGATGTGGGCGTAGTGGGTGGGGTTGACAAAATTGATGTTGTGGGCCCCCTGGCGGATCAGCTCCAGGCAGATCTCCCGCAGGCGGGGGACGGTGAGCGCTTTTCCGAAGTCCCGGTGGCTGATCGCCTCGTTCTGGCAGAACACACAGCCAAGAGAGCAGCCAGAGAAGAACACGGTCCCGGAGCCCCGCTTACCGGAGATGGGGGGTTCCTCCCAGTGGTGGAGGGCCGCCCGGGCGGCCACTGGCAGGGCCGGCATCCGGCACCAGCCCTCCCCTTCCGTCTCGGTGCGCAGGACCCCGCACCGGCGGGGACAGAGGTTGCAGATCATTGGGCGGCCCCCCTCCGGCGGTAGATACACTCCACCATGCCGTTCTCAGCACGGTGGGAGACAAGCTCCAAAAGCTTCGGCCCCCTCAGTCCGCGGAACAGGGGGATCCCCACCCCCAGCAGGGTGGGGATGATGGTCAGCCGCAGTTCGTCGATCAGGTCCAGCTCCAGGGCCTGACGCACCAGGTCCGCCCCGCCGCACAGCCATATATCCCGGCCGGGGAGGGCCCGGAGCCGGGCTGCCAGCCGGTCCAGTGACAGGTCAGTAAAATGGATGTCTCCCTCCGGCTCCGGCGCGTCCCGGTGGGTGAGCACCCAGGCGGACAGCCCCTCATAGGGCCAGGCACTGGGAGAGAGCTGGGTGGTGATCTGGTCGTAGGTCCTTCGCCCCAGGATCACCGTATCCACGGTCCGGACGAAGTCCGAGTAGCCTCCGTCCCCCTCCCAGGATGGATCCTGGCCGGTCAGCCAGTCCACGCCCCCTGCGGGGTCCGCCAAATAGCCGTCCAGGCTCATGGCGATATAGAGCACGATGCGTCTCATCTCAGATCCCTCCCATCAAAAGTATCCCAATCTGCTGTCCACCGCGTCCCGAAAAGCCTGGAACGCGTTGGGGACCGCATAGTCCTGGGCCAGGGCCTGCCGGTCGGCCCACACCCACCCCTCCGGAAGGGCTTCCGCCGGGATACGGGCGGTCCGCGCCTGCATCCGCCACTCGATATGGGTAAAAATGTGCCTGCCCTGTCCGGCGGGTTCCAGTTCCTCCGGCGCAAGCCCGAGGAGAGCGGGGATCGCACATTCTTCCACAGGCTCATTGGGGTACTCCCACAGTCCGGCCAGCAGCCCCTTGTCCGGCCTGCGGTGCAGGGCCACCCCCCGATCTGAAAAGATCAGATAGACCCGCCGCTGTTCCACCCGCCGGGCCTTTTTGGGAGCCTTGACCGGCAGCTGTTCGATGCGGTCCTCCAGCCGGGCCCGGCAGAACTCCGCCCCGGGGCAGCGGTCACACAGGGGCGCGCCGTTGGGCAGGCATACGGTGGCCCCCAGCTCCATCATGGCCTGATTGAACTGGCCGGGCGCTTCCGTCGGGATGATCTGACGCAGCGCCTCCGTGATCCGCCGCTTGACCGCCGGAGTCGTAATGTCCCCCGTGTCCCCGGTAATCCGGGTCACCACCCGCAGGACGTTTCCATCCACCGCCGGGACCGGCAGTCCGAAGGCGATGGAGGCCACTGCCCCCGCGGTATAGTCCCCCACCCCGGCCAGAGAGCGGATCTCATCATAAGTATTTGGGAATACTCCGCCGAAGTTCTCCACGATCTGGCGGGCGGCCTTTTGGAGGTTTCGGGCCCGGCTGTAATAGCCCAGTCCCTGCCACAGCTTCATCAGGGCGTCCTCCGGCAGAGCGGCCAGGTCGGCCACGGTGGGCACCGCCTCCAAAAACCGCCGGTAATAGTCCAGCACCGCCGCTACCCGGGTCTGCTGGAGCATGATCTCTGAGATCCAGACCCGGTATGGCGTGGGATCGCTCCGCCAGGGCAGCACCCGGGCATTTTCCCGATACCACAGCAGCAGCGGAATGGGGAGTTGTTCTAATTCCTTCATCATGGGGTTCCTCCTTGCGAACCTCCGCCTGCCGGAGCGTTCAAAATATAATCATTTAGTTATGCGATCTATAATCAAATTGGGGATAGTATTTTCACTGGAAAGGTGGTAAAGTTCTACTTGCAAAAGGTTAAAAAATTAACGAGCCCCCGATAGCCGCTCTTGTCGGTGGGTTTGTCAAAAAACCTTTGCAGCTCGATTTTCCATTCCTTCCTTCTCACAAAACAGTCAAAAGCGGAAGCCCGGCGGGGCTTCCGCTTTTGGCATTTTCGAGGATGCGGTCTGCCTCAGCCCCGCCGGACCACATTTTCCAGGGGCTCTCCGGCCAGATAGCGCTTCAGGTTTTCCAGGGCCAAGCGGACGCAGTTTTCCCGGGTGACCGGCAGGCGCAGGCCGCCCGCCACATGGGAGGTCAGCAGCAGGTTGGGCACATCCCACAGGGGGCTGTCCTCCGGCAGGGGCTCCGGCGTGGTGACGTCCAGAGCGGCGCCCCACAGATGTCCGCCATTCATCAGCTCCACCAGGGCGTCCTGGTCCAGAACAGTGCCCCGGCCCGCGCTGAGGAGAACGGCGTCCTCCTTCATGCGGGCCAGCCGCGCCCGGTCCATCAGGCCGTCGGTCTCCGGGGTGTGGGGCAGGGTGAGGGCCACCACATCGGCCTGGGGCAGCAGGCGGTCCAGCTCAGACAGGGGGAACAGCTCATCAAAGCCGGGGACGGGGACATTCACCGAACGCTTCAGGCCGATGGTGCGTTTTGCCCCCAGGGCCTTGCACAGCTGGGCGAAGGCGGAGCCCACATGGCCAGCCCCGGCCACCAGGACAGTGGCGCCCACCAGAGTGCGCACCGAGCCGATGTCCTGATCCCATTTGTGCTCCCTCTGGCGGTCCCGGCACAGGGGGAGCTTGCGGTACAGGGCCAGCAGGCTGGCCAGCAGATGCTCTGACACCGACTGGCTGTTGGTCCCCGCGGAGGAGGTGAGCGCTGCGCCCGCAGGCATCACATCCACGTACTCCTCAGTCCCGGCCCACATACAGTGGAACCACTTCAAATGTGCCGCCTGGGCCACCATATTGGGCCTTGGCCAGCCCAGGATAACTGTGGCCTGGGCAAACTGCTCCGGCGTGGCGGTACGGCGGCCTGCGTAGAGGTGGACGGCGTCTGGTGCGGCGGCTTCAAAGACGGCTTTTTCCTCCTCCGTGAGGGGGAGCATATTCAAAATCGTTTCACTCATGACGATTCTCCTTACTGTCCATGCGGTACGCTGTGGGGTGTTTCGTGGACCTATTGTACCACACTCAAACCGGCTTCGCAATGAGTATCACGGGGCGGAGGCGCGGCCAGACGCCGCCCCGCCCGGAGCGCACAGTCCCCCGTGTTCCCCTGGGGCGGGCCGGAACAAAAGCAGGCCATCAGAAGCCTTGCGGCACAAGGTTTCTGATGGTCTGCTCTGATCCTACCCATTATTTTTCTCAAAGCGGTAGCCCACTCCGCGCAGGGTGACGATCCGGTCACTATACGGCGTGATGGCCCGGCGGACCTGCTTGATGTGGGTGTCCAGCGTGCGGGTATCTTCGGGAAGGTCGCCGCCCCAGACGGTATCCAGGATCTTTTTCCGGGAAACCACCACATCTGGATTGGCGGCCAACAGGGCCAGCACATCAAATTCCTTCGGTGTCAGGCTGACCTGGTTTCCATCCACCATGACCCGGCGGGCGATCAGGTCGATATAAATGCCGTCCTGCTCGATGCTCCGCTGGCGCATGGAGTCCAGAAGGGGGCCGCGCTTCATGATGGCGGAGATGCGCAGCATTAGTTCCCTGGGGGAGAAGGGTTTGACTACATAGTCATCCGCCCCCAACTCCAGGCCGCGGATCCGGTCAGCCTCGTCTCCCCGCTCGGACAGGATCAAAATCGGGACCTGGGAAAAACTGCGGATCGTCTGGCAGACGGAAAACCCATCCAGCTCCGGCAGCATCACGGCGAGGATCACGAAATCAAATGTGCTCTGCCGGAAGAGCGCCACGGCGGTATAGCCATCGCTGGCCTCGGCTACATCATATCCCTCCAGCCGGGCATACCGCCCGATCTGAGCACGGACGGCCATATCGCCGTCTACGATCAGGATACGCTTCATAGAACTACCTCCTCTCGATTTCTGAACCGCCTATTGATCTTGGCGATATTGGGCCTGGACCAGGCGGAGCCTTTCCCGGTATTGGTCAACGGCCTGCGGCGGCGCCACGAGCGTGAGCTCTGGCTCCAGCGCAAACAGCCAGCCGAAAAACTGTGGGCTCAGCACCAGGGGGATGCTGACGGTGAAATGCTCCGGTCCGTCCGGGACCAGGATCACATCCTGGCCAAAGCGGTCCAGGACCACGCCTACCATGGCGCGCGTTCCCCGCAGCGTGACAGTCATCTCCTCCCCGCTGTACATTCCAAAATGCTTTTGTCCATAGACGGCAATATCAAAGGCGGAGTATTGCTCTGTGCCCTCAAGGGGTTTGTCCGTAACAGTGATCCCCGTCATCTTATCCACACGGTAGTGGCGCATCTCCCGGTTCGCGCTGTCGTACGCCACCAGATAGTAGTTGTCACTGTTCCAGATCAGGCCGTATGGGGAGACGGCGTACTGCTGTCCCCCGCGGCGCAGGACCTTTTTTCGCTGGAGGTCATAGTCAAAATACTGAAAGGTGATGGCGCGCCGGGCGGCGATGGCAGCATGCAGCCGGTCCACATTGAAGTAAATGCTCTCATTCATCACCTTGACCCGGCCGCTGACAAACACCTGCCGCTGTAACTGGCGGGCCTGGTAAACGCTGGCCAGGTGCTCCAGCTTGCGAATCAGCGCGTCGCTCTTCCGCCGGGTGATGAACCGCGAGGACTGGACCGCGTCCACCAGTAGCTTCAGCTCCGGCAGTTCAAAATCCCGAGCGCCTACAAACCACCCGGGGTGCTTCCCCTTCCGGCATTGGACGTCCACGCCAAAGCGGGACAGGGCGTCCAGGTCATCATAAACGCTTTTGCGCTCTGCCTGAATGTCATAGCGGGCCAGCTGGGAGATCAGCTCCTGCACCGTCATGGGATGTTCCTCATCGGTCTGCTGGGTGAGGATCTGACACAGGTATAGCAGCTTCAGCTTCTGATTGGCACTCCGGGCCATGGGGACCACCTCCGCAGAATGGGATCAGGACCAGGACGCCCAAATTTCGGGGCAGTAGCCCACAGTGGCCTGCTTCCCGTTTCGGACGATTGGAGTGCGGAGCAGGGCAGGATCCTGGAACAGCTTGTCCAGCTTGGCCTGGTCAGAGGCCAGATACTGGAGCAGCACGGTGTCCGGATGCTTGGGGTCCACCATAGCCTCCAGACCGACAGCCTGGCGCACACTGGTCAGCTCTCCCAGGCTCATGCCATATTTTCTGACATCCACAGACTGAACGCGGATCCGCCGCTCCTTGAACCATCGTTCCGCCTTTTTCGTGTCAAAGCTCTTGGAGCTCCCAAAAATCTGGATATTCATACATAGACCTCCCGGGGACCAGCGGAGTGGGTACGGACCGCGCAGACCGGAGTAGATTTCTGAAAAAAGGAATAAAAAGGCAGAAATCGGCCGCAAACGCAGAACATCCGCCCCGCAGATCCCAGAGATCCTGTCCCGGTTTTCCCCCGCTCATCGGCGCTCCCCCTCCACTTCTGAATTTACTGGGAAAAGTATACCATATTTTGCCGGGAGAGACAAGATACTTCCCGTAAGAAACAGGCCTTTCCCAGAAAAACGTCAACTTGGCAAACTTTCTGTCAGTTTTTGTTTCAGAGGTATACAGCGGAGGAAAGTTGTGGTATACTAAATTTAATTGATTCCCAGATGGGCCGCATTTTCTGTGCGGCCCCGGAGTGGATTTATACGCGGATGGAGCGCTCGAGCGGCTGCGCTCGCCCCCCGCGTTTAAATAGCGTATTCCCGAACGATGCGGAACAGGCTGGTCCGGGACTGCGCCGGGCGTTTCAAACATCTCACCAAAGACGAAGAAAAGCGGATCTCCCCAGGCGAGGCAGGGCTACGGGGGCAGGTTTCTTCGTCTGGTCGTTTTACAGACCGCACAGAACAGGGCGGGATATTTTGCGCCTGTTGATAACAAAACAGTGCTATGATGTAACGATCAGAAAGGAAGTAACGAAAATTTTATGGCTGAAAAATTGAAAATCATCTCTCTGGGCGGTCTGAATGAGATCGGCAAGAACCTGACAGTCTACGAGTACGGCAACGACATCATTGTTGTGGACTGCGGCATGGGGTTCCCGGATGATGATATGTATGGCATCGATGTGGTCATCCCTGACGTAAGCTATCTCATCAAGAACCAGAGCAAGATCCGGGGCATCTTTATCACCCACGGGCACGAAGACCACATTGGGGCCATCCCCTATGTGCTGCGTTCTGTCAATGCGCCCATCTATGCCACCCGGATGAGTGCCGGGCTGATCCAGCTGAAGCTGGAGGAGCACCGTCTGGTATCTAAGACCAAGATGATTACCTGTGAGGCAGGAGATGTGATCCAGGCAGGCAAGTTCTCTGTGGAGTTTATCCATGTGAACCACTCCATTGCGGATGCTGTGGCCTTCGCCATCAAGTCCCCAGTGGGCACTGTGGTCCATACTGGTGACTTCAAGATCGACACCACCCCTATCCAAGGCGGAATGATCGATTTGGCCCGCTTCGGTGCTCTGGGGCGTGATGGTGTGCTGGCCCTGCTGGCTGACTCCACCAATGTGGAACGCCCGGGATATACCCGCAGCGAGAGCAGTGTGGGCAACTCTTTCGATGTACTGTTCAAGGGTTGTGAGGAACGTATCATCGTTACGACTTTCGCCTCCAATGTGGACCGTCTCCAGCAAATCATCAACGTGGCGGCTCGGTATGGCCGGCGGGTTGCAGTCACAGGCCGCTCTATGGAGAACGCCATGAAAGTCTCCACCGCCCTGGGCTATATGAATATCCCGGACGGGGTGTTGATGGATCTAAATCACATCAAGTCTCTGCCCAAAAACAAGGTGTGCATCATCACCACCGGCAGTCAGGGCGAGACTATGTCCGCCCTGTCCAGGATGGCCTTCTCCACCCACCGCCAGGTAGACATCCAGCCCGGTGATAAAGTGATCGTTTCCGCCTCCACCATCCCGGGCAACGAGAACGCCATGGGCAACGTCATCAATGAGCTCTACCGCAAGGGGGCCGACGTGGTCAACGAGCGGGAGCTCCCCCTCCATGTGTCCGGCCACGCCTGCCAGGAGGAGCTGAAGATCATCCACGGCCTGGTGAAGCCCAAATTCTTCATCCCGGTCCACGGAGAGCAGCGCCACCTGAAGCTCCACGCCAAGCTGGCCCGCCAGATGGGCATGGACCCCCGGGACATCCTCATCAGCGACATCGGCCGGGTGATCGAGCTGACGCCCAAGACCTGCAAGCTGGGCGGCACCGTCACCGCGGGCAAGGTGTTCGTGGACGGCTCCGGCGTGGGCGATGTGGGCAGCGTGGTCCTGCGGGACCGCCGCCACCTGGCCCAGGACGGTATGGTGGTCGTGGTGGTCTCCATGTCCGGCGAGGACGGGGCCCTGGTCTCTGGCCCGGACATCATCACCCGGGGCTTCGTGTATGTGAAGGAGTCCGAGGGCCTGATGGATGAGCTGCGGCAGGTGGCTCTGGACGCCATTCTGGACGTAGACACCCGGTATGCCACTGACTGGTCCGCCATCAAGCAGTCCATCAAGGCCGACCTGTCCAACTATCTCTATAAAAAGACCAAGCGTTCCCCCATGATCCTGCCTGTCATCATGGAAGTGTAACGCCCATGCGGCAGAAACATAAGCAGCCCGCCGGGCCCCTTTCGGGGCCTGGCGGGCTGCTTATGTTCTGAATCCTGCGGTTTATTTCCGCTTTTTGTGCTTGTCAAAGAAGCCCTTCAGGCCGCTCTCCTCCGGGACGTCCTCGCCCATGGCCTCGGCATAGGCCCGCAGGGCCTCCTTCTGCTCCCCGGTGAGGGAGGAGGGAACCTGGACCCGGACGGTGACATACTGGTCGCCCCGGCCCCGGCCCCGCAGCTCCGGGATGCCCTTGCCCCGCAGGCGGAAGGTGGTTCCCGGCTGGGTCCCGGCGGGCAGGTTGTACTTCACCTTGCCGTCAATGGTGGGGATCTCCAGCTCCGCGCCCATGACCGCCTGATAGAAGGTCACCGGCTGCTCATACAGGACGGTGGTCCCGTCCCGGCGGAACTGATTGCTGGGCTTCACCCGCACCCCCACGATCAGGTCGCCGGCGGGGCCGCCGTTTTTGCCTGCGTTGCCCTGGCCCCGCAGGGAGACGGCCTGCCCGTCGTCGATACCGGCGGGGATGCTGACGGTGACCCGCTTGCTCTTTTTCACGCTGCCGCTGCCGCTGCAGGCCTTACAGGGGCTGTGGATGATCTTTCCGGTGCCCCGGCAGCGGGCACAGGCCGCCGTACTGGAGAAGGCGAAGCCGCCGGTGCGCTGCTGCACCCGCACCACGCCGGTGCCCCGGCAGTCGGGGCAGGTCTCCGCGGTGGTCCCAGGCTCACAGCCGGAGCCGTGGCAGGCCCCGCACTCCTCGCTGCGGTTCAGGCTGATCTCCTTCTCGCAGCCGAAGGCGGCCTCCTCAAAGGTTATTGTAAGGTTGGCCCGCAGGCTCTCCCCCTTCTGGGGGCCGTTGCGCCGGGCGGAGGAGGATCCGCCGAAGCCCCCGAAGCCCCCTCCGAAGAAGGAGCCGAAGATGTCGCCCAGGTCGATGTCCCCCATGTCGAAGCCAAAGCCGCCGCCGGGGCCGCCCGCTCCATAGTTGGGATCCACCCCCGCGTGTCCGAACTGGTCGTACCGGGCCCGCTTCTCCTTGTCGGAGAGGATGCTGTACGCCTCGTTCACTTCCTTGAATTTGGCCTCTGCGGCCTGGTCCCCGGGGTTGACGTCCGGGTGGTACTTTTTCGCCAGCTTTCGGTAAGCCTTTTTAATTTCATCGTCCGAAGCGCCCTTGCTCACGCCCAGGACTTCATAGTAATCACGTTTCTGTTCTGGCATAATATCACCAACTTCTGAATTAGGAATGAGGAGTTAGGAATGAGGAATTGCGGGATCCACCTCCGGCATAAGAATTGAAATTCGTCCGGCTTGGCCGGATGCCTCAATTCCTCATGTCTAATTCCTAGCCGTTGTACAGGCAAGACGCCGCGCAGGCGGGGCGATGCCCCGCCCGCGCGGACCATAGATCATTCTTACTTGTTATCGTCATCCACCACGGTGTAGTCCGCGTCCACCACGTCGGGGCCCGCGTCGTTCCCACCGGCCTGGCCGCCGCCGAAGTTGGCGCCGCCCATATCGGGGCCGCCGGCCTGCTGGCCGTTCTGCTGGTACAGCTTCTCGCTGACAGCATAGAAGGCCTTGGTCAGCTCCTCGGTAGCATTCTTGATGGCCTCGGTGTCGCTCCCCTTCAAGGTCTCCTTCAGCTTGCCCAGGGCGGACTCCACATTAGCCTTGTCCCCGGCGTCCAGCTTGTCACCCATATCCTCCAGAGTCTTTTCCGTCTGGAACACCATCTGGTCGGCCTGGTTGCGCACATCGGCTGCCTCGCGCTGCTTCTTGTCCTCGGCGGCGAACTGCTCAGCCTCATGGACGGCCTTGTCGATGTCCTCCTTGGACATATTGGTGGAGGAGGTGATGGTGATGTGCTGCTCCTTGCCGGTGCCCAGGTCCTTGGCGGACACGTTCACGATGCCGTTGGCGTCGATATCGAAGGTGACCTCGATCTGAGGCACGCCGCGGCGGGCGGGGGCGATCCCGTCCAGGTTGAAGCGGCCCAGGGTCTTGTTGTACTGAGCCATCTCACGCTCGCCCTGGAGCACATGGACCTCCACGGAGGTCTGGTTGTCGGCGGCGGTGGTAAAGGTCTGGCTCTTCTTCACGGGGATGGTGGTGTTACGCTCGATGAGCTTGGTCATCACGCCGCCCATGGTCTCGATGCCCAGGGACAGGGGGGTGACGTCCAGCAGCAGCA
>ERZ832522.4580-NODE-4580-length-13467-cov-4.243737_pt1 | contig 13467 bp, 9 predicted proteins | sample MGYA00519951_ERZ832522 | MGnify/ENA primary metagenome ERZ832522 (study PRJEB31850, sample SAMEA3708728) | human gut metagenome | biome: human gut; feature: human-associated habitat; material: faeces | place: China | collected 2014 ... | reverse complement strand
CTGCGAGCATTTTCAACATCCTCAGCTGCCGGCAGCTTTAAAATTGCCAGTCCTACTCCAGTAAAAGACTCAATCGAATTAAGCATTTTTTGCTCGTCTTCGCGGATCAGACTTACAGCACGGCCTGTCTCTCCTGCACGTCCTGTTCTGCCAATCCGATGAACATACACTTCCTTGTTAGTCGGAAGATCGTAATTAAATACATGTGTAATATTTTGAAAATCTACACCTCTTGCCGCCACATCTGTTGCGATAAGAATACGAAAGCCCTGTGCCCTAAAATCTTCAATTGTTCTTGTGCGCACCTTCTGATCAATCATACCATGAAGCATACCACATGCAATGCCTTCTTTTCTCAAACGGTAATATAGTACCTCGACCATCTCTCTTGTACCGCAAAAAACCATGGCATTGTCTGGATTTTCCATAGTAAGAATATCAAGAAAAAGAGGAAGCTTCTTCTCGTCCTCGTCAACAAAATAGCCAACCTGCTCAATTGTATCTGCTGTCTCTGTATCATTTTCAATTTTAACTTCAAGCGGTTCATGCATAAACTGCGCGGCAAGCGCTTCAAGACGTTCTCCCATAGTTGCAGAAAACAGCATAAACACTGGCTTTCCTTCAAGATGCATCAAAATATTTTTGACATCTTCAATAAAGCCCATGTCCAGCATCAAATCAGCCTCATCAATCACGACATAACGCACCTTCGACAGATCAAGTGTGCCTCTCTTACAATGATCAAGCACACGTCCCGGCGTACCAACTACGATATGTGTCTTTTGCTTTAGAGTTAAAATCTGCTTTTCCATTGGGAAGCCGCCGTACAGCACCGGAACCTTCAGACGCTTAAAACGGCCAATAGCGTAGAGTTCGTCCTTCACCTGAAACGCAAGCTCTCTTGTCGGCTCTAAGACAAGTGCCTGCGCAGTATTCTGCTCCCAATCGGCAAAATTGCAGATCGGAATCGCAAATGCTGCAGTTTTTCCGCTTCCTGTCTTTGACTTTGCAATGATATCGCGTCCATTTAAAATGGACGGAATCACAGCAGCCTGAATTTCTGTCGGCTGTGTATAGCCAAGCGCATCAAGTGCACCTAAAATATCCTCCTCTAGCGGATACTGTCGAAACTGATTTTCCATATTTTCCTATGTTTTCCTTACTTTTTTTAATTAATCAAGCTTGTTTAGAATGGATGTGCCGATCGTTCCCTCTGGCATAGCTACACCAAAATTATCTGCAATCGTAGCTCCAATCACAGCAAAACAATTCTGATCGTCGATTCTTCCACTAGTCTTCATGGATGGTGAATAAGCTAAAAATGGTACGCGCTCCTTTGTGTGGTCAGTTCCCTTAAAGGTCGGATCATTTCCATGATCTGCTGTCACAATAACAAGATCATCTTCCTTCATCTTCTCTAAAAACTGTCCTAACAGTACATCAAACTTTTCAAGCTCCTCTGCATAGCCCTGCGGATTTCTTCTGTGTCCCCAAAGCGCATCAAAATCAACAAGATTAGTAAAGCAAAGTCCTGTAAAGTCCTGATCAAGACATTCAATAGTCTGCTCCATTCCCTGCACACTGCTTTTTGAGCGAATCGCCTGCGTAATTCCCTCTCCATCAAATATATCGCGAATCTTTCCGATACTGATAACATCAAAGCCAGCTTCCTTTAATGCGTCCATTGCTGTTTTTCCATATGGTTTAAGTGCATAGTCGTGACGATTTGCTGTTCTTTTAAACTCGCCCTTTTTCTTTCCCACATAAGGTCTTGCAATGACACGTCCTACCTTCCACTCTGGCTTCATAGTCAACTCTCTGGCAATCTTACAGCAGCGATACAGCTCATCTAATCCAAATGTCTCCTCATTTCCACAAATCTGAAGAACAGAATCAGATGAGGTATACACGATCATGGCACCTGTCTTTATTTCTTCTTCTGCAAGTTCATCTAAGATTTCTGTTCCACTAGAACTTTTGTTTCCAATGACTTTATGTCCGGTTCTTTTTTCTAATTCATCGATCAGTTCTTTTGGAAAACCTGTCTCTGTAAATGTTTTAAATGGAGTTGTAATATGCAGACCCATCATTTCCCAATGTCCTGTCATTGTATCTTTTCCTGTGCTTGCTTCTTTTAAGAAAGAATAGTAACCCATTGGGCGTTCGATCGCTTCTACCTGTTTTAATGGATGAAGGTTTGCAATTCCAAGTTTCTGAAGATTTGGAATCTTGAATTCATCAACATTTTCTGAGATATGTCCCATTGTGTCTGTTCCTGCATCTCCATATTCAGCTGCATCAGGCATTGCACCTGCCCCAAATGAGTCAATAACGATTGTAAATATTCTTTTAAATTTTTTCATGATCTTCTCCTTTTTTATTCTTCTAAAGCATCGCACATTGCATGATATTGTTCTTCATTTACCGTAATCTTACCGTTTTCATTTCCGATCAGTTTTTCTTTTTCCAGTGCTGCGATACTTCTCTGAACACTTCTTACATTAAATCCGATTCTTTCTGACAATTCCGCCTGGGTTTTCTTAAGACGGAGAGTTCCCACTTGTTTTCCGCGCTTACTTCCATAAGATATAATAAGATATTTCATCAGTCTTTCTTTGCAACTCATAAACATATATTTTCGATCACTTGCTTTTTCTGATGTCAAAATGGTCATTATATTTTTTATTCTTAACAGCAATGCATTTTCATCATGTTTGATCCATTTCCAGTAGATCGATGCTGGAATTGCTAACAGCTCACTATCTTTAGATGCACAGATGGAAACATTATAATTTGTATCTTCGGAAAAAATTTCAAAATCTCCTACAATATACATCTTTGCGAAATCCATAAAATAATATACTTTTCCTAATTTTTGATAATCTACCCCTGCAACATCGCCTTTTAAGATGATATAGACAGTATCGCATGGCTCTCCTGCTCGAATAATAAACTCATCTTTTTTTACATTTTTATGTACCGCCGCCCGGATGACTGCTTCTGATACATATTGAAATAACTTATTTAAGTAATCTCTTTTGCTTCCTTTGACTTTATTGATTTCCTCCAAAAATTGCTGTTTCGTCTCCATCTTTATCCCTCGGAACACTCTTTCCATTTACAAATTTTGCAACTACATTTCGATCATCTGCAAGATAGATCATTCGTTCTAATCGTTCTTTCACTGTTAACTCTTGCGGGTGTCGAAGACTTGAATCATCTAATACGACTGCATCGAATTCATATCCTTTTTCAAAAGTTCCTACTTTGCCAAAAAATTCTCCGCCTCCTCTTGTCGCTAAATACAATACTTCTTCAATATTTAATGGTTTTAATTCCTGATCTGAAAGTCTCCAGCGAAGTTTGGAACACTGGATTGCCATAGACATTGCTGTAAACATGGATAATGTAGAACCTGCTGCCACATCGCTTCCAAGACCTATTTTCATTCCCATATCAAGATATTTTCGGATCGGAGCTACCCCGGAGGAAAGGTTTGTATTTGACTCTGGGCAATGAGCGATAAATACTCCTTGATCTTTCATCATCTTGATCTCATCTTCTGTGCTGTGTACACAGTGTGCCATGATTGTTTTGCAATCATTTCCGAACATCCCATATTTATTGTAGGCTTCTCCGTAGAAAGAAGTGTCAGGGCAAAGTTCCTGCACCCAAGCAATTTCACCAAAGTTTTCTGACAGATGTGATTGCATTGGAAGATCATATTTCTTCTGCAGATCTGATAATTCTTCCATTAGTTCATCCGTACATGTTGGAATAAATCTTGGTGTTAAGATCGGACGGATATTTTCAAATTGTTTGGAGGCTTTGATCCATTCTTCGGTATCTTTGGCTGACTGTGCTGCACTAGCTTCACATAAGTAATCTGGACTATTTCTGTCCATGTTAACTTTCCCAACGAATCCTTTGATCCCGGCTTCTTCTAACTTCTCCATCAAAAGTAAAGTTGCCTCATTATGGATCGTTCCAAATACACAAGCTCTTGTCGTAGCACTCTTTCTCATATCATCTGCGAAAATATCGTATGCTTTCTCGGCATATGCTAGTTCCTGATATTTCGCTTCTTCCACAAAGGTATGGGTATTTAGCCAGTCTAACAATTCAAGGTCCATTCCTAAGCCTCTAAATGAATACTGCGGTGCATGAACATGAAGATCTGTAAATCCAGGAATGATCAGTCTGTCTGTATAGTCATAACATGGTATCATCTGATACTTTTCTGGCAGTTGTTCGTAGACTCCTTGACATATCCCATCTTCACTGACTACATATCCATTTTCTATGACACAAAGTTCTTTGTTGTCATTGCTGTAACAGATGTTTCCTTTCATTACAAATCGTCTCATTTTGCTTTCTTTCCTTTCTGATGTCTCTTACTTTTCTTAAATTTATCTTTACATATTTACAACAACTTTCGCAACTAATTCTTTAAAAGATTTTGCGACTTTGTCCGCTGTTTCCTGTACTTCTTTGTGATTTAATTCTCCCTTGGAAATTCCTGCTGCCATATTGGTAATACATGAAATTCCACAGATTTCCATTCCCATATGACGAGCTGCCATTGCCTCACATGCGGTACTCATTCCAACTGCATCTCCACCCCAGATCTGTGCAAGTTTTACTTCTGCCGGTGTTTCGTAGTTTGGTCCACTAAACTGTACGTATACACCCTCCTGAAGTTCGATATCACATTCTTTCGCACAGTTTCTGATCACATCCTGAAGTCTGTTGCTGTATACTTCACTCATATCTGGGAATCTTGTTCCTAATTCATCGGCATTTGGTCCGATCAATGGACTTGGGATTCCTGTTGTGATATGATCTGTGATCATCATAAAATCTCCTGGTTTATAATTTGGATTACAACCACCTGCTGCATTTGTAAGAAGGATTTTCTTTGCTCCCATCATTCCCATTAATCTTGTTGGAAGCACAACATCTGTCATATCATATCCTTCATAGTAATGAACTCTTCCCTGCATGATCACAACTGGAGTTTCTTCTACATAACCAAATACAAAACGTCCTTTGTGTCCTTTGACTGTAGACACTGGGAATCCTTCAATGTCTGTGTAATCGATCGTCTGCTCAATCTTAATCCCATCTGCGAAATCTCCAAGTCCAGATCCTAAGATCAGTGCAACCTCTGGTTTGAAATCAATTTTCTTTTGTATGCTTTCTAAACATGTCATCAATTTTTTGTACATAACTTCTCTCCTTTGTTCTTTGTTTGTTTTAGACAACTTATATTGTTTCCATTTCTCGTTTATTATATAAATCCACAATAAATTCAAAAACGACATTTGTCGTGATTATGCGAATTCACTTTATTTTTGGGGTTTTATACAATTTTTTTGTATTGTTTTTGTTCATGATGTATATTATTTGGTTCGATGCTGTATACAATATTTTTTGTACTTGTTCTATTTTCACAAGAATTTAAAGAAAATAATAGCAGCAGAAACAAAACTTCTTTTTTGCTTCTGCTGCTATTATAAAAATGATGATGTCCTAACAAACATCTTTCTCTAATTTATGAATGATCTGCTCTGAATCTAATGGTTTTGTATAATAATATCCTTGTACAAGATCAACACCCCATTGTTTTAACAGGTCGATCTCTTCCTGAGTTTCCACTCCTTCTGCTACGACTTTATGTCCCAGATTCTGCATGACTGCGACAATATTTTTGTATAATAATGCGACCTGGTCATCATAGCAGATTCCATTTAGCAAAGAGCGATCCAGTTTGATCGTTGAAAATGGTAGTTTTAGTACCGTATTTAGATTCGCATATCCAGATCCAAAATCATCTAGGCAGATCTGAATTCCTGACTTTTTGAAATCTGCGATCGTCTGATACAATGCTTCACTATACTCTGTCGCAACAGTTTCTGTAATCTCAAATTGAAAATACGAAAACGGTATGTCAAACTCTTCGATCGTACGGAGCAGTTTTTTGCTATATCCTGATTTTAATAATTCCAATGGAGACAGATTATACTTTATACTTTCAATCTTTTCCATGATCTGTGGATGTTCTTTTATGAACTTACAGACCTTTCGGAATTGAAGATACCCAAGCTTTGTGATCTGTCCATGTTTCTCTGCAATTCCGATAAAAACTTCTGGTGAGATCATTCCAAGTGACGGATGTCTCAATCGGCTTAATGCTTCCATTGTACGATATCTTTTTTCTTTTAGATCATACAGTGGCTGATAATATACTTCAAAAAGATCCTCTTCAATTGCTGTCGCCATATATTTTTTAACTTCCTGTTCATAAAGAAATCCTTCTTTTGTATGTTGATCATTCTGAATCAGTATCGTTCTGTCTGATTTAGGTTTTAACTGTACCAGATATTCCAGATAATCGATCAATACATCGATCTCTTTGACTTCTTGAACGTTGATGATTCCACATATCGCAGCGGAAAAAGAAATTCGTTCCCCTTTTACTTTAAAAGGTCGTTTAAATAGTTTCATGATCGCATCTTTATTCGTTTCATAATCCATCAATGATGTTGTGAACACAAAAAAACGATTCCCATGAATCCTGAAAACATGGTTTGCTTCATTAATCTTGTGAAGGTATTCTGCGATCTGGATCAGCAATTCATCTCCTGTTGTAACTCCATATAGCTTATTAACTTGTTTTAGTTTCCACAAATCGATCATAAGCAGATGAAGTTCCTTCTTTCTCTTGATCTGCTCTGGAAACCATCTCCTGAAATAGCCTTTAGAATACAATCCGGTCAGGCTGTCTATATATAACTGTGGATTATAAAGTGCCCAAAATAAGATCGTAATCCCTAAGGATAACCCAAATCCTGTCATTAATACAGATTGAAATTTCATCTGTATCGTAACACAGACCAATGCAACTCCAAGGAATTCCTTGATTGCCCGAAGCTCATTCTTCTGATATTCTTCCTGATTGATAAAGCAATTTATAATGACAGCAGCTATACAGATCAATGTAAAAATATATGTTACCAAATATGCTTTTCCATGAACATACTGCCCCTGTTCATTACAATAAAAAAACTGTTTGTGTAAAACATTGGTCACGATAGCTACTTCCATACATAGTATTGGTACTGCCATGATCTTTATATTTCTTGTTCTTATATCTTCATCACAGTGTCTTAATGCCTGTGTATAATTATAGAAAATATATACAACGATCATCTGCAGGATATAAAGCATCGTGGAAAAAAAGATCATCCATGAATTATAAGCAGGATTACTTTTTACCAATAGTATGGAGCTTAACAGATCAAATATGATATCAAATATTCCTGCAATAATTAAGAACCAGAATGTTCTTCCACTGATATTATTCAGTTTTTTATAACGCTGAAAATGAATCAACAGAAATATTAAAAATACAAGTCCTGCGATCAAAAAATCTATATTATAATCTGTCATTTATATTTCTCCTCTTTTTGTTACAATACATATCCTGATCGGCCTCATATTTCCAATCACTGATCTTCTTCTGTTTTCCTTCTGTATCTTTTAAGAAACTTACCCCTCTTGCAATTGAAAGATAATATCTGTTATTTCTATTATACTTTACGATCTCTTGATCCATTTGTTTCAATAATTCATCCATATTCTCTATTGAATCAAAAATAAGCACACAAAATTCATCCCCGCCGATCCTGTAACATTTTCCATATGTTGCAAATACATTTTTTATACATAGCGCCGCAGAAATGATCAGTTCGTCCCCTGCATTATGTCCATAAAGATCGTTTGTATTTTTTAATCCATCTACATCCATAAAGATCAATGCAGCATTATCGTAATCTTGTGCGTGATCCTCAATGTCTTGAAGCTGTTCCTCAAATGCAGTCCTGTTGTTAATACCTGTCATACGATCTTCTTTTAGAAGTCTTTCATAAACTTCAAGCTCAGATCTTGTTTTCGCCTGTTCAACAAGATTTATAAAAATACTAGTTAATAACAACTGTTCAAAGATCAAAACACCCACTTCAAAAATGGTTCCATAAAAAGGAATCTCAAGTTTCCAGTACATGCATAATGATAATACCCCTGCAACGGCCATGATCCCAAAGGCATTCATAATGATCTTAAGTTCGCTATCTTTTGTTCTTCGGTATTCTTCTATCATCAAAACAACAATGGTGATTACTGCAATGAACAAGAGCACATGTGTTACGAACAGCATATGGACCATATGGATTTTCAAACATTTGTTTAAAATTCCCTGAATCAACGCATTCGCATAAAATAACAAATTGATCACATCTAAGACTTTATATTTTTCAAACTTCAGTGTATTTTTTACAAAATGAACCATCGGTACTGACATCAGCATAAATGCATAAAAAGAAATCATTCCTGTCAGTGCCGGAAATGATGTATATTCCTGTGCTAATGCTGAATCTGACAAAAACCAGATCCCACTTAGTGCCAGAAATGCTGCTATGTTTAAGAATCTGGTGCTGTTTAATTTAAAATGCTTCAGATAAATTCCAGTGGTCAACGCTACAAAACTTAAGAAAAACATGATCGCGATCATCACGATACCGACTATTTCCTGTTGGACATGAAATCCCATAACTACATCCCCACGTCCAACTAAAATATCATCAAGGTCATAGATTCCGTTGCTTCCGTTCTGATATATGATCTTGATAACGGTTCCTTTTTTTCCCTGTTCTGGGATTCTCGCATCGCAGCTTAATTTAGATTTCATTTGATCATTGCGATGAAAATTAGAATCACTGTATTGATAGATCAACTGATCTCCAGCATAAATTCTGACAGAATATTTTGCTGCCTTTGTTGTCATCAGATATCCTTTGTATTTCTGGGCGATCGTATCATTATATAGTACAAGTTTTCCTTGCGTATCTGTCTTTATCTTCTGATTTAGATCTACTTGCACTTTTTTATTATCTTGTATTCGATACCACCCAGTTGTCTCTGTTAATTTTCCTTTTGTATTCTTTACCTCTTTTTTTATGATTCCTATGCAGAGTAACGTCATGACAACGATCACACAACAGAGTAACATTCCTTCTGTTAACTGAATTAATCTTTTCTTTTTATCCATATATTTTCCTTCTCTTTTTAGATTTCCAATATACTCATTATAAAGAAAAAAATGATCTCTGACAATCTATTTAGAGATTATCCTGAGGTCATTTTTATGATTTCATTTTTTTCAGTTATTTTTGTTCTTCAGAAAACCGTTTTTTGGCTCTTACGACTTCCTCTACATGTTTTGCTACGGTTGTACAACATCCTCCAACTGCACTTGCTCCAGATTTCATATAATTGTATGCGTATTGTTCAAATGACAGGGCTGACTGTTTGCCAAACCAGACTTTCTTCACTGCATCGTACTCTTCCCCGCTGTTTGGGTAAACTCCGATCGGAATATCACAATTTTCTTTGATCTTATGGATCAATCCTGTGATATATTCTGGTTTTGTACAGTTGACACCGATCATTTTTAAATGGGGATATCCTTTTGCAAATGTTGTTGCACATTCTGCGATCGGTATTCCTTCGCAGATGATATTTTCACTTAGACATGAGAAACTGATCCAGTAATCATATCCATATTCTTCAGCAATTTCTGCCTCAACTTTAGCTTCTTTTAGAGATGGTACTGTTTCAAATAAAATGATATCTGCTCCTGCTTTGAAGTAATTTTTGTGAACCTGTTTGATCAGTTCTGGCTGTTCCGCTAAGATCTTAGCTGTCCATAACTTGGAATTCAGGGAAACTGATATGTAATGACCTTTGTCAATAGTAAATTAACAGAAATCACAACAAATTTTTATTTTATTGTTTCTGAAGATATCCAGAAAGAGTTCCGATGTATCAGTTCCCGGCATTGGCCACTCTGATATACGTGGATTGGTTACCAACAGGTCAATGGTCCGCCGCGAACTCTAGCTGTCTCCCTCACGTGGATCACAGATATTACTGTGCCAACAGAGTTTCCTCGTAGATAGTTCAAACCTAAACATGTTCGAAACTCTTTCGGGATGCCTTCAGTTGCAACTTTAATTACAGGCTGGATGATGTATGCGGCAGAGACCGGCTTACATCATCTTGATTATCATTTATAGCACATCGATCAGTATGTCAAGACTACACAGTACCGCCTTTGGCGGCTTGGTCTTGATATGGTGATCGATGTGTTATATTTATATTAGTAAATATTATCTGTCATCATTCCCCATATGAAACAAGCAAGCTCTCTCGCAATTGCTGTTTTTGCAATATTATATTTCTTGCCATCTTTCAGAACCATCTTATAATAGCGCCGTCTCAGACGCTCATTTGCCCTGTCTGCATAATTGATTACCTGCGGTGAATTTCCCGCCTGTCGTGATCTTAAGACTCTTGATTTATATCCGATCTTTCCACGGGTATAACTTTGTGCGGATTCTACCAACAGTCTGCGTACATGGGTGTTCCCTGCTTTTGTAATGCCAAGTCCGTTTCTGTCATCGCCACTGGAATGCTGTCCAGGTACCAATCCAAGATACCCTGCAAACTTTCGTGCAGATACAAAACGCTGAAAGTCTCCAACTTCAACAATTACAGATAACGCAGTATGTGTCTTGATTCCTAGAAAACAGGTTAACTTACTGACAGATTCTTTATACTCTTCTTTGGATGCTAGTTCTTCAATCCTCTGATCCAAACGGTTCAGTTTATCTGTCAGAATTGTATAAGTCAGCAGATATTCATCCAGGATCTCTTTGTAAAGCCCTGCTGGTTTTAATGATCTCAGCCATTTCACATGTTTTGCTGTCCAGTTACCACTTCCATCATACTGATAACCCTGACGTAAACAGAAAGAAAGGATCTGTTGTTTGATCTTTTTCAATTCCGCTTTATGATCATCACGCATACGGATGAATTCTTTTGTCTGATTATCTGTTTCCGTTGGAATATGTACCGGACTGTAATTGTGCTGTGCCAAGGATCTGGCAATGATCTCCGCATCTCTTTTGTCTGTTTTGATCCGTCTTTTGCTTCGTTGTTCGAGCATTGTAGTTGGTGCAAGGATCACACATTCCACATTAAAATTTTCCAATTGATGATACAAAGAATACCCAAGGCATCCTGCTTCGTAGCCACACACAAATCTTGTATCCTCTCCATATATAGTGCGAAGAAATGCAAGATATCTTAATACATTCTTGTAACTGGCTGGTGTTCTCTGGTAATGAGATGCCTTTTCATCTTCATATTTGCAAGAACAAAGAGTAAAACTTTCCTTATGAACGTCCATTCCTACGTAAACTGTGTTATAATTCATATAATGACCTCCAATTTGTATGCGGTAATCCCTGTTACCATTGTTAGTTTCCAATTCATAGTATACAGGTAAATCCACGATCCTACAAACTTGGGGGTCATTACATATTGTCTCCCTCGCTGCGAGCCAAAATGCCCGCAGCTACGTTCAAACAATCGACCACAGGACGCTGCGAATTTGTAAAAAACGCATTCAAAAAGTGCTCATGTTGCCACTTTTGCTTATTCATGATCTTTCTTTTTCTTTTATTTATATCCCATACAACAAAATACTACTTACAAATCTTTCCCAGTAAGCATCTCATAAGCCTGGAAATATTTATCGATTGTCTTATCAACAATGTCCTGAGGCAGTTTCCAGTCATGTTCGTTGCTCTTTAACCAGTCGCGGGCGAACTGTTTGTCGAAGGATGGCTGTCCATGACCTGGTTCGTATTCGTCTGCTGGCCAGAAACGAGAGCTGTCTGGTGTTAACATTTCATCTCCGATGACGATGTTACCGTTTTCATCAAGACCAAATTCAAATTTCGTATCTGCGATGATGATTCCGTGTTCTAATGCATAATCAGCACATTTCTTATAAAGTGCGATCGTCTTATCGCGTAACTGTTCAGCGTATTCCTGTCCTTTACCTGGGAATTCTTTCTCAAGAACTTCAATACTTCTTTCAAAAGAAATGTTCTCATCATGATCACCGATTTCTGCTTTTGTAGATGGTGTGTAGATTGGTTCAGGAAGTTTATCAGATTCTTTTAATCCTTCAGGAAGTTTGATTCCGCAGACTGTACCATTCTCCTGATAGCTTGCCCAACCGCTTCCTGTGATATATCCACGAACGATACATTCGATTGGAAGCATAGTAAGTTTCTTACACATCATGCTGTTTCCATCATATTTTTCCTGTTGGAAGAATTCAGGCATATCTTTGACATCAACAGAGATCATATGGTTAGGAACGATGTCTTTTGTAAGGTCAAACCAGAATTTGGACATCTGTGTTAAAACAGTTCCTTTCTTTGTGACATCATTCTTTAAGATGACATCAAAGCAGCTGATACGGTCAGTTGCAACCATGATCAGGCTGTCACCATTGTCATAAATCTCACGAACTTTACCTTCTTTGATCGGTTTCATTTCTTTCATTATTCATACCTCGCTGATAAATTGTATCAATGTTTCTCAAATTTTCACTCGTTGTTTACTAATATAACATCAATTGTTGAAAAAATAAAGTCTGGATTGGCGATTTCAGTATTTGTAATATATTTTGCCCTCGGTTCGTAAATCATATATAATGGTATGAGTGTCAAGAAGTATAATTTAAATGGAGGAAACTGATCGTTATTATGAAATTTTATTATGCCCCAATGGAAAGTATCACGATTTACTTATACCGAAACATTTACGAACAACTATTTGGAGAAATCGATAAATACTACACACCATTTATCATGCCAAATGGAAAAAGAACATTCAAAACAAGAGAATTTCAGGATGTATTGCCGGAACATAATGAAGGATTACATATCGTACCACAGATTTTAACGAAAAGCTCTGAAGATTTTATCAGAACAGCAAAAGAATTAAAAGAACTGGGATACGATGAAGTCAATTTAAATCTTGGCTGCCCGTCAAGAACCGTTGTAGCCAAACAAAAAGGCTCAGGATTCCTGCGAGAACCAGAAGTATTAGATGATTTCCTTACAGAGATCTTCGAAGCATTAGATATGAAGATCTCGATTAAAACAAGAATCGGATTAAGAGACACAGAAGAATTTGAAGAAATCTTAAGCATCTACAACCGCCATCCAGTCTATGAACTAACGATCCATCCAAGACTACAGCAGGAATTCTATAAAGGAAAACCACACCTGGATGTCTTTGAATATGCAGTAAACCACAGCGAGAATCCACTCTGCTACAATGGAGATATCGTAACAAAAGAAGACTACGACAATATCACAACAAGGTTTCCAGATGTAGATGCAGTGATGATCGGAAGAGGTCTGTTAAGAAATCCAGCCCTTGTACGAGAAATCAAATATGGACAGAAACTGACAAAAAGAGAACTCCTGAAAATGCATGATACACTTTATGAAGCATATCAGGGTTACCTAAGCGGCGATAAAA
>ERZ832522.4570-NODE-4570-length-13501-cov-16.302841_pt1 | contig 13501 bp, 14 predicted proteins | sample MGYA00519951_ERZ832522 | MGnify/ENA primary metagenome ERZ832522 (study PRJEB31850, sample SAMEA3708728) | human gut metagenome | biome: human gut; feature: human-associated habitat; material: faeces | place: China | collected 2014 ... | reverse complement strand
TTACGATTTCTCGCAAACCCCCTCCAAATCGTTAGATTTGGTGGGGGTTATTGACAGCGTTCCTTTCCCCGGAGCCTGTGCCCGGTCGAGAAATAGTTGCAGATACATCTTTCTGATTGGATGATAGTACATCCAGTTTTCCCTGTCAACAAAAAACTGGCTTGCAGCCCCCTCTTTTTCCGATGTTGCAAATTGTTCATAATTTTTTTCTTGACATTGGGAGGGGCGTCCGCTATTATATAGTTCAATTCTTTTAGTTAAATTATTTTAAGTAAATATTTTTAACTAACGAGAGCCGACTTTCACTGAAACAAGGAGATATATCATGGAATTTGAAAAAGTGCGTGACATTATTGTCGAGACTCTGGGCTGCGACGCCGAAGCCGTGACCCCTACCGCTTCTCTGGCTGACGATCTGGGCGCCGATTCTCTGGCCGCCGTGGAGCTGGTCATGGCCCTGGAAGAGGCCGCCGGCATCTCCATCGCCGAGGAGGACGCCGCTAACCTGAAAACGGTGGGTGACATCATGACCTATCTGGCCGCTCACAAGAATTAACGTGCGTCCGCCGGAGGGGAAAACCCTCCGGCGGTCCGGTTTTGCGAGGAAAGGACATTCCATGACCAATCAAGAACTGAACGACCTGCTGGCCCGCTTCGAGGGAAGCTCCCTGTCCAAGCTGAAGCTGTCCACCCAGGAATTTACCATAGAAATGGAGCGGGCCGTTGCCGCGCCCGCTGCGTCTGCCGCACCGGCGATCCCGGCAGCGGCTGCTGTCCCGGCGGCTCCCGCGGCCGCTGAGTTGGAGGGCGATGCCGTCACCGCCCCCATGGTGGGCACCTTCTACGCCGCCTCCGCCCCGGAGCAGCCCCCCTTTGTGAAGGTGGGCGACCGGGTACGCAAGGGCCAGCCCGTCTGCCTGCTGGAGGCCATGAAGATGATGAGTGAGATCCCCGCCCCCTGTGACTGCGAGATCACAGCGGTTCTGAAGGAAAACGGCGCGCTGGTTTCCTTCGGGGAGCCTCTGTTCCGCTATCAGCCATGCTGAAGCGGGTATTGATCGCCAACCGGGGGGAGATCGCCCTCCGGGTGCGGCGGGCCTGCCGGGAGGCAGGCATTGAGACGGTCTCGGTGTATTCTCAGGCGGACGCGGAGGCCCTCCACGTCCAGCTGGCCACCCGGTCCGTGTGCATCGGCCCTCCCCGGGCCGCTGACAGCTACTTAAACCCTCAGGCGCTGCTCTCTGCCGCCATAGCCACCGGCTGCGACGGTCTGCACCCCGGCTACGGGTTCCTGTCGGAAAACCCGGAATTTGCCGACGCCTGCGCGGAAAACGGCATCACCTTCATCGGTCCCTCCGGGGACGCCATCCGGAAGGCCGGCTCCAAATCCGCCGCCCGAGACCTGATGCGCGCCGCCGGGGTTCCCGTGACTCCCGGCTCCGACGGGCCGGTATCCTCCGTGGCGGACGCTCTGGCCGTGGCGGAGACGGTGGGCTATCCCGTTTTGCTGAAGGCCAGCGCCGGTGGCGGCGGCCGGGGCATCCGCCGCTGCGACAGTTCTAAAGACCTGCCCGACGCTTACGCCGCCGCCAAAGCGGAGGCCAACGCCTGCTTCGGAAACGACGAAATGTATCTGGAAAAGCTGGTGCTGGAGCCCCGGCACATCGAGTTTCAGATCTTAGCGGACCGGCAGGGCCACGTCATCCATCTGGGAGACCGGGACTGCTCCATCCAGCGCCGGAACCAGAAGCTCATCGAGGAGGCCCCCGCCCGGTGCCTGACGCCGGAACTGCGGGAGGAGATGGGCCGGGCCGCCGTGAAAGCGGCGCAGGCCGTCCGCTACGAGGGCGCGGGCACTGTGGAATTTCTGCTGGACAGCGACGGGCAGCATTTCTACTTTATGGAGATGAACACCCGGATTCAGGTGGAGCACGGCATCACGGAGATGATCACCGGCGTGGATCTGGTGCGTCAGCAGCTTCGCATCGCCTCCGGTCTGCCCCTTGACCTGACCCAAGAGGGCGTGACCCTCACCGGCCACGCCATCGAGTGCCGCATCAACGCCGAGGACCCCACGGCCAATTTCCGGCCCTGCCCCGGCAAGGTGGAATTTCTCCACTTCCCCGGCGGCCCCGGCGTCCGGGTGGACTCCGCCCTCTATAACGGCTGCACCCTCTCCCCCTATTACGATTCTCTGGCCGCCAAGGTGATGGTCCACGCCCCCACCCGGCTGGAAGCCATCCGCAGGATGCGCCGCTGTCTGGAGGAATTTACCTTAGAGGGCTTCCCCACCAATGCGGAGCTGTCCTATGAGCTGCTGTTCCACCCCACCTTTGTCCGGGGCGGCTGCACCACCGCCTTTCTGGACCGAAGCCTGCCGGAGCTGCTGGAATTCAGCCGCCGGGTAGACGATCACAAAGGATAATACATGGAAAACATTTTTGCGAAACGCCGGGCGCGGCTGCTGGCCATGAAGGCCATGCGGGAGAATTACGTCCCCGGTGAAAAGTTAGTCACCTGCCCCCATTGCGGCGGGGAAAGCCAGCGCAGGGACGTGGCGGCGGCGCTGTCCGTCTGCCCCCTGTGCGGCTACCACTTCCCCATGGGGGCCTATTACCGGCTCAGCAGCGTGCTGGACCCCGGCTCCTTCCGGGAGCTGCATGAAAAGCTGACGGCCAATGACCCCCTCCGCTTCCCCGGCTACGGGGCCAAGCTGGACGGCGCCCGCCGCAAGACCGGTATGAACGAAGCCGTAGTCACCGCCACCGGCACCATGGGCGGAAGCCGCTGCGTGGTGGGCGTGCTGGACAGCCGCTTTCTCATGGGCAGCATGAGCGCCGCCGTAGGGGAAAAGCTGACGCTGGCCATCGAGTACGCCGGAAAAAACAAGCTGCCCCTGATCCTCTTTGCCGCCAGCGGCGGGGCGCGGATGCAGGAGGGCATTTTATCCCTCATGCAGATGGCGAAAACCAGCGCGGCTCTGGCCCGGTTCGCGGAAAAGGGACTGCTGTACATCTCCGTTCTCACGGACCCCACCACCGGCGGCGTCACCGCCAGCTTTGCCTCGTTAGGAGACATTATTCTGGCCGAACCCGGTGCGCTTATCGGCTTCGCCGGGCCTCGCGTCATTCAGCAGACCATCGGCGAGACCCTGCCGGAGGGCTTTCAGCGGGCGGAGTTTCAGATGGAGCACGGCTTTGTGGACGCGGTGGTGCCCCGCGCACAGATGCGGGACACTCTCTCCCGGCTGCTGCGCATTCATACACAAGGAGGCCGCACATGAACGAATCTCTGCTCCCGGTGCAGCGCCTGGCAATTGCGCGGAACCCGCAGCGCCCCGGCATTACGGACTATATCGACATGCTCTTTACCGACTTTGTGGAGCTGCGGGGAGACCGCCTCTGCGGAGAGGACCCGGCAATTCTGGGGGGCGTTGCCCTGTTTCACGGCGCGCCCGTTACGGTGATCGGCACCCGAAAGGGGAAGACACTGGAGGAAAACGTCCGCTTCCACTTCGGCATGCCCAGCCCCGAGGGGTATCGCAAGGCCCTGCGGCTGATGCGCCAGGCGGAGAAATTTCGCCGCCCCGTCCTCACATTCATCGATACCTCCGGCGCCTATCCCGGCATGGAGGCGGAGGAACGGGGACAGGGAGAGGCCATTGCCAGAAACCTCTTTGAGATGAGCCGTCTTACGGTGCCGGTGATTGCCGTGGTGACCGGAGAGGGCAACAGTGGCGGCGCCCTGGCCCTGGCGGTTGCCAACCGGGTGCTGATGCTGGAAAATGCAGTTTACGCTGTACTCTCGCCGGAAGGTTTTGCGACGATCCTCTGGAAAGATGCCGCCCGGTGCGAGGAGGCGTGTGAAATTATGAAAATGACTGCCCAGGACCTGATGGGACTGGGCGTGATTGACGAGATTGTGCTGGAGCCGGAGGGCGGCGCCCATCTGGCGCCAGCCATCGCCATCCGGCAGGTGGACCAGGTGCTGCGCCGCCAGCTGGCGGAGCTCTCCAAAAAGAGCGGGACCGCCCTGGCCGCGGAACGGTATGAGAAATTCAGAAAGATCGGCGCGGGGAAGGAGAACACATGAACGGAATCAAAATCAAGGGTACAGGCAAAGGCCTGCCCCGGCGGATCATGACCAATGAGGACATGGCAAAGATTGTGGAGACCAGTGACGAGTGGATCACTACCCGTACTGGGATTCAGCACCGCCATCACGTCTCCCAGGGGGAGAGCATCACGGCTCTGACCGTCGCCGCGGCCAGGCAGGCTATGGAAAACGCTGGTGTCACAGCCGAGCAGATCGGGGCCTGCGTGGTGGCCACGCTGACACCGGACACCCTAGTGCCCTCCGCGGCCTGCTGGGTACAGCGGGAGCTGGGGCTTCCACACGATATCCCTTGCTTTGACTTGAACGCCGCCTGTACCGGATTTCTCTACGCGCTGCACACCATGGAGTGCCTGCTCAATGCCTCACCCAGAAAATTCGGCCTGGTGATTGGAGCAGAACAGCTCAGCCGCATCACGAATTGGGAGGACCGGGGGACCTGCATCCTCTTTGGAGACGGGGCCGCCGGCGTGGTGGTAGAGTGCCGGGAGGACTGGCCCTCCATCGGCGCGGTGCTGGGAAGCCACGGCACGGATCAGATGCTGCGGGTGCCGGGAGTGGAGACAGACGCGCCCAGCCTCATCTACATGGAGGGCACGAAGGTCTTCAAATTTGCCATTGAGGCGGTGCCCTGGTGCATCGACCAGGTGCTGCAGAGGCACGGGAAGACCATCGAGGACGTAGATTTCTTTGTGTTCCACCAGGCCAACGCGCGGATCATCGACCTGGTGGTGCGGAAATATCAAATTCCGCTGGAGAAGTATTATAAGAACATTCAGGAATACGGAAACACCTCCGCTGCCAGTATTCCTCTGGTGCTCAGCGACCTGTGGGACCAGGGAAAAATTGGCGCTGGCAGCCGTCTTTTGATTGTGGGCTTTGGCGGTGGCCTGACCTGGGGCGGCGCATATGTGGAATTCGAGTGAGTCGGGGGAGAGCATGATATGAAGAAATTAAACGAGATTTTGGGGACAGAATTCCCCATGATTCAGGGCGGTATGGCCAACATCGCTACCGGCGAGTTCGCCGCCGCTTGCTCCAACGCCGGCGCACTGGGGATGATCGCCACCGGCGGCTGGGACGGGGCACGGCTGCGTCAGGAGATCCACCGGGCCAAGGAGCTGACAGACAAGCCCTTTGGCGTGAATCTGATGCTCATGAGCCCCTACGCGGACGAAATCGCCCAGATCATCGTGGAGGAAGGGGTCCGGGTGGTGACTACCGGCGCCGGCAACCCCGGCAAATACATCCGGACCTGGAAGGAACACGGCATTAAGGTACTGCCGGTGGTGGCGGCGTCGATCCTGGCGCGGCGTCTGGAGGGCTTAGGCGTGGATGCCATCATCGCAGAGGGCACGGAGTCCGGAGGCCATGTGGGGGAGATGACCACGATGGCCCTGGTTCCTCAGGTCATTGATGCGGTGGACCTGCCGGTGGTGGCCGCCGGCGGCATCGCTGACGGGCGGCAGGCTGCTGCTGCGTTCGCCTTGGGCGCCTGCGGCATCCAGATCGGAACCTGTCTGCTGGCAAGCGAGGAATGCCCCATCCACCCTAACTACAAGGCCGCACTGCTCAAGGCTGGGGACAGTGACACCATCGTTACCGGGCGCACCGTGGGTGCGCCGGTGCGTGTGCTGAAAAACCGCATGAGCCGGGAGTATGTCCGGCAGGAAAAGGCGGGCGCGGACAAGATGGAACTGGAAAAATACACGCTGGGCAGCCTGCGCCGCGCCGTCTTTGAGGGCGACACGGTAAGCGGCAGCCTGATGGCCGGTCAGGTAGCCGGAATGCTGCACGAGGTGCGCCCCGTGGCGGACATCCTTGCCGACCTGTGGCAGGGCGGGAGGCAGCGCATCGCCGCGCTGAACACCGAATGCTGACCCTTGGCGGCAAGCCCCTGCAAGTACCCATTTTGCAGGGCGGCATGGGCGTAGGCGTCTCGCTGGGCGGGCTGGCAGGTGCGGTAGCAGCCTGCGGCGGCATGGGGTGCATCTCCACCGCCGATGCAGGCTACCGTGAGCCGGATTTTGCCCGTGACCCGGCGGCAGCCAACCACCGCGCCCTGACCGCAGAGATCCAAAAGGCTAAGGCCATTGCCGGGGGCATGGGTCTGGTAGCTATCAACGCCATGGTAGCCACCCGGGACTATGTCGAGGCTATCCGCACCGCCGTGGCGGCGGGGGTGGATGCCGTGGTCTCCGGTGCGGGTCTGCCGCTGGAGCTGCCGGGCATTGTGGGCACCAAAGAGGTAGCCATTGCGCCCATCGTATCCAGCGCCCGGGCGGCAAAGCTCATCCTGCGCCGCTGGGCAAAGGGCTTTGACCGTACCGCCGATTTTGTGGTCATCGAGGGCTGCAAGGCGGGCGGGCATCTCGGCTTTGCCGAGGAGGACCTGCTGGCCGACCGCTGCCAGACTTTGGACGAGATTCTGCCCGGGGTGCTGGCCGAGGTAAAACCCTACGAGGAACAATACGGCCACGCCATCCCGGTTTTCGTGGCGGGCGGCGTGTACACCGGTGCCGACATGGCACACTTTACAAAGCTTGGCGCTGCGGGCGTGCAGCTTGCTACCCGCTTTATCCCCACCTACGAGTGCGACGCCTCCCAAACCTACAAGGACGTGCTGTTGGCGGCAAAGCCGGAGGATGTGCGCATCATCCACAGCCCGGTGGGAATGCCCGGCCGCGCGCTGAACACCCCGCTGGTGCAGGCGCTGGCCGAGGGCAAGCGCTTCCCGCCCAAGCACTGCGCCCGGTGTCTCAAGACCTGCGACCCCGCCGCTGTGCCCTACTGCATCACCCACGCCCTCATCGAGGCGGTGAAGGGCAACGTGGAGGAAGGGCTCTTCTTCTGCGGCGAAAACGTGGGTCGGCTTGACCGGATGCGCACCGTGCGCGAGCTGATGGACGAACTTGTGACCGAATGGAGGCAGAATTTATGAAGCTTGCCGTACTTTACGCCGGTCAGGGTGCACAGCACCCCGGCATGGGCAAGGAATTTTACGAAGCATCTCCCGCCTTCCGGGCGGCCTTTGACAGCGCAGCGCTGGATTTTGACCTGCACCGCGTCTGCTTTGAGGACCCGGACGGCGTTTTGAACCAGACCGAATACACCCAGCCCTGCATGGTGGCCTTTGCCTGCGGCGTGACCGCCGTGCTGGCCGAAAAGGGCGTGAAGCCCGCCTATCTGGCAGGGCTTTCGCTGGGCGAATACTCCGCGCTGCAGGCAGCCGGGGTGTTCACCGCAAAGCAGGCCATCGAGCTGACCGCCTTCCGGGGCAAGGCCATGGCCGAGGCTGCAAAGGGCCTTGACTGCGGTATGACCGCCGTGCTGGGGCTGGACAGAGAAAAACTGTCCGCCTGCTGCGAACAGGCAGCTGAGGCAGGCTGTGTGCAGATCTGCAACTACAACTGCCCTGGGCAGCTGGTCATCGGCGGCGAAAAGGCCGCTGTGGAGCAGGCTGCCGCGCTGGCAAAGGAAGCCGGTGCCCGCCGCTGCATCCCGCTGAAGGTCAGCGGCCCCTTCCACACAAAGCTGATGGCTCCCGCAGGGGATGCGCTGGCACAGCGCTTTGCGGGCGAAAACTTCGGCACCATGGAGACGCCGGTGCTGTTCAACTGTCTGGGGCATGAAAAGGCCGAGACCGACAGCATCCCGCAGCTGCTGGTAAAGCAGGTGCAGAGCAGCGTCTACATGGAAGATACCCTGCGCCGTCTGGGCGAGCTGGGCGTGGACCACATTCTGGAGGTCGGCCCCGGCAACGCCCTGAGCGGTTTTGTGAAAAAGACCCTGCCCGGGGTGGTCTGCACCGCAGTGGAGACCCCGGAACAGCTGGATGCGGTGCTGACCGCATGGAAGGAAGCAGAATGAGCGAAGAAAAGCTGACCCGCGCCGCCATTGTTACCGGCGGCAGCCGGGGCATTGGCCGCGCAGTGTGCGTGGCACTGGCAAAGCAGGGCTGCAACGTGGTGGTGAACTACTGCCACGGCGCAGAGCCTGCGGAGCAGACGGCAGCGCTCTGCCGCGCCGAGGGCGTGCAGGCGGTGACCGTGCAGGCGGATGTATCCACCGCCGAGGGCTGCAAGGCGCTGTTCGATGCCGCTGCCGAGGCCTTTGGCCGGGTGGATGTGCTGGTGAACAACGCGGGCATCACCCGGGACAACCTGATTTTGCGCCTGACCGAGCAGGATTTTGACGCGGTGCTGGACACCAACCTGAAAAGCGCCTTTCTCTGCTGCAAGGAGGCCGCCCGCCGCATGGTGCGCCAGCGCTATGGCCGCATCGTGAACCTTTCCAGCGTGGTGGCGCTGCGGGGCAACGCCGGGCAGACCAACTACGCCGCCAGCAAGGCGGGGCTCATCGGCCTGACCAAGAGCCTTGCCCGGGAGCTGGCCGCGCGGAACGTGACCGTGAACGCGGTAGCGCCCGGCTTTATTGACACCGACATGACTGCCGTGCTGCCGGAGGCGGTGCGCACCGGCATGACGCAGGGCATCCCCGCGGGCCGCGCAGGCCAGCCGGAGGATGTGGCACAGGCAGTGGCGTTTTTTGCCGCAGAACAAAGCAGCTATCTCACCGGGCAGGTGCTCTGTGTGGACGGCGGCATGGCAATGTAAAGGAGAACCCTTATGGAAAAACGCAGAGTTGTGATCACCGGCCTTGGCACGGTGAACCCGCTGGGCAACAATGTGGCGGACAGCTGGGCAGCAGCCCGTGCCGGTAAATGCGGCATCGGCCCCATCACCCAGTTCGACACCACCGACTTCAAGTGCAAGCTGGCCGGTGAGGTAAAGGATTTTGACCCCGAGACCGTGGTGGACAAAAAGGAAGTCCGCAAGATGGCGCGCTTCACCCTGCTGGCACTGGGTGCTGCTGCCGAAGCCATTGCAGACAGCGGCCTTGATACCGAGGCCGAGGGCAAGGACATCGGCGTCATCCTGTCCAGCGGCATCGGCGGTCTGCCCACGATCGAGGAGCAGCACGCCCGCGGCGAGGAAAAGGGCATGGAGAAGGTAAGCCCCTACTTTGTGCCCATGGCCATTGCCAACATGGCAGCGGCGCAGGTGGCCATCCGCTTCGGTCTGAAGGGCATGTGCACCTGCCCGGTCACGGCCTGCGCCGGCGGCACCAACGCCGTAGGCGACGCCTTCCACCGCATCCGGGACGGCTACGAGCCGGTGATGGTCTGCGGCGGCGCGGAAAGCTGCATCAGCCCCTTGGGCATCGGCGGCTTTACCAGCATGAAGGCGCTTTCCACCGCCACCGACCCGGATGCTGCCAGCCTGCCCTTTGACGCCCGCCGCGGCGGCTTTGTCATGGGTGAGGGCAGCGGTGTGCTGGTGCTGGAAGAACTGGAGCACGCAAGAGCGCGCGGCGCACACATCTATGCCGAGGTGGTGGGCTACGGTGCCAACTGCGATGCCTATCACTTTACCGCTCCGGCTCCCGGCGGCGCAGGTGCCATCGACTGCATGAAGCTGACCTTGGTGGATGCCGACATCGCACCGGAGCAGGTGGATCACATCAACGCCCACGGCACCGGCACCCACATGAACGATGCCTGCGAGACTGCCGCCATCCACGCCGTGTTCGGCGCACACGCCAAGGAGATGACCGTGGTCAGCACCAAGAGCATGACCGGCCATCTGCTGGGCGGCGCGGGCGGCATCGAGGCCGTGTTTACCGCGCTGGCACTGCGGGACCAGTTCGCCCCGCCCACCATCCACTACGCCCAGCCCGACCCGGAGTGCGATCTGGACTATGTGCCCAACACCGGGCGGCAGCAGGAGATGCAGTACGCGCTGAGCAACAGCTTGGGCTTTGGCGGCCACAACGCCTGCATCGCCCTGCGCAGATGGGAGGGCTGACCCATGGCAGAGCCCCGTACCGTGCGTGAAAACGCCAACACCCTGAGCAGTGTACAGATCGCGGAGATCCTGCCCCACCGCTACCCCTTTGCCCTCGTGGACCGTGTTCTGGACTACGAGCCGGGGCAGTGGGCCATCGGCCGCAAGTGCGTCACCCGCAACGAGGAATTCTTCAACGGCCACTTCCCGGCACAGCCGGTCATGCCCGGCGTACTGCTGCTGGAAGCACTGGCACAGACCGGCGCTGTGGCAGCGCTGAGCCTGCCGGAAAACAAGGGCAAGCTTGCGCTGTTCGGCGGCATCAAGAGTGCCCGCTTCCGCAAGCAGGTCACCCCCGGGGACGTGCTCACCCTCCACTGCGAGCTGGTACAGCAGCACGGCGCTGTGGGCGTAGGCAAGGCCTCGGCATGGGTGGACGGCAAGTGCGCCGTCACCGCAGAGCTGACCTTTGTGCTGACCGACGCAGCAGAATAAAATGAATGAAAAAGAGATAGGCGATCCCTTTCGGGAAAGCCTATCTCTTTTTTTGTGTCTGTTCCGGTCGGTTTACTCTGCGGCAGCTGTCCCGGTGTCTGCTTCAGCAGTGGGGGCAGACTCTGTCGGGGCGGTCGCCGCCTGTTCCTTTTCCATCCACTCCCGCACGCGGTCGGGGCGGTTGGTGATGTAGGCATCGGCGCTGGTGCGCAGCAGGCTGCGGACGGAATCTTCCGTGTCCACTGTCCACAAAGACACCTTGATGCCCATCTCGTGCAGTTTGTCAATGAAACCGGCGTTTTTGTAGGCGGTGTGGTACTCACAGCTGACCCACTCCGGCGCAAAGTCCAGACTGCGGATGTAGGCGGGCAGATCCCGCTGCGACAACAGGTTTTTGTAGATCTCGTTCAGGCTCTCGCCGGGAAAGCTTGCCCGCAGCATACTTACCTTATCGGTCATCCAGCGGGTCATCCAGCTGCAATTTTCCTCGTCTGCTGCGCTCTCCGGCAGGGCGGCATCCATGGCTTCTATGTCCTCTATGCCGTTGGTCAGTCCAAGATCCTTCCAGATGATGGGCGGCGGCAGCAGCATGCTTTCCAGCTCGCCGTATACCAGTGCACCTACCCGCAGTTCGGGCAGCAGCTGCTTTGCCTGCCGCAGCAGCGCGTGGTTGAAGGAAACAAGGATCACCTGTTCTACCATCTCGGTCTGCTGCAGCACTTCCAGCACCCGGGGTACAAAGTCCGGGTCGTTGTCCATGGTGGATTTCAGCTCCAGATGCACGGTGCATTCCGGCATCTGCTTGCACAGCTCCATGGCTTCCTGTAAGGTAGCAATCTTTTCGTCCTGATAGATGGCATCCTTCCAGCTGCCAAAATCCAGCTCTTTCAGATCGCCCATGGTCATATCGTAGATCTTGCCGGAAATATCCGTGTGCAGATCGATCATATAGTCGTGGTGGATCACAAGCCCGGCGTCAATGGTCTGCTGTACGTCCATCTCTACGCCGTCCGCGCCAATCTCCATGGCTTTTTTAAAGGCAGTCAGGGTGTTTTCCGGTGCAAGATAGGAAGCACCGCGGTGTGCAATGATTTGTGGTGTCATAAATTTTCTCCGTTATCGGTTCTTCCTCACACTTTTACGCCCCGGCGCTGCCATACCGCAAACAGTGCCGGGGCGCTTGCTCAGGTCAGGTCCTCGCCGTCTGAAGCGATGACCTTTTTATACCAGTAAAAACTGTCCTTCCGGCTGCGGGCAAGGGTGCCGTTGCCGTCGTTGTCCTTGTCCACATAGATAAAGCCGTACCGCTTTTTCATCTCGCCGGTGGAGGCACTCACAAGGTCGATGGGACCCCATGTGGTGTAGCCCATCAGGGGCAGACCGTCCTCGTTGATAGCCTTTTCCATCTCTTCGATGTGCGCCCGCAGATAGTCGATGCGGTAGCTGTCGTGGATGGAGCCGTCCGGCTCTACGGTATCCACCGCGCCCAGACCGTTTTCCACGATGAACATGGGCTTTTCGTACCGGTCGTAGATGGTGTTCAGGGTCACCCGCAGACCTACCGGGTCGATGGCCCAGCCCCACTCGCTGGCTTTCAGGTAGGGGTTCTTCACCGATGCAGACACGGCGTTGCCTTCCGCATTCTCTGCCGCCATCAGCTCCTTATCCACCGTGATGCAGCGGCTGGAATAGTAGCTGAAGGACACAAAATCCACCGTGCCCTCCCGCAGCGTGCGGTCGTCCTCCGGCTGTGTGTGCAGCTGCACCCCGGCACGCTCCATCCGCTTTTTGGCCCACACAGGGTAAGCGCCGCGCACCTGTACGTCGGTAAAGAAGTAGTTGTCCCGGTCTGCCTCCTGCGCCGCCCGCACATCCTCCGGGGCGCAGGTGCGGGGGTAGAACTGCCCTGCCGCCAGCATACAGCCCACCATGGCGTCCGGCATTTTTTCGTGCGCCAGCTTTACCGCCTTTGCGCTGGCCACCAGCTCGTGATGGGCAGCCTGATACTTGACCTGCTCCACATTCTCGCCGGGGTAGAACACCAGCCCTGCGCCGGTAAAGGACAGGTGCAGCAGCATATTGATCTCGTTGAAGGTGAGCCAGTACTTCACCTTGCCTTTGAAGCGGTCGAACAGCACCTCGCAGTAGTGGACGTAGGCGTCCACCATGCGGCGGTCTTTCCAGCCGCCGTATTTTTTGATGAGGGCAATGGGAGTGTCAAAGTGGCAGATGGTGACCAGCGGCTCAATGCCGTACTTATGGCACTCGTCAAAAATGCTGTCGTAGAAGGCCAGTCCTGCCTCGTTGGGCTGAGCGTCATCGCCGTTGGGCAGGATGCGGGTCCATGCAATGGACAGCCGGAAGCACTTGAAGCCCATCTCTGCAAACAGGGCGATATCCTCTTTATAATGGTGATACAGGTCAATGGCCTCGTGACTGGGGTAGAAATGCGCGTCATCGCAGCCCAGCATTTCCATATAGCCCGTTGCCACCGGAAAACGGTCCGGGCCGAAGGGGGTTACATCCACCGTAGCCAGACCCTTGCCGTCTGCCTGCCATGCACCCTCGCACTGGTTGGCAGCGGTAGCGCCGCCCCACAAAAAGCCCTTGGGAAATTTGCCCATACTCTTTACCTCCTTGTTTACTTTTGCGCCCCTGCGGAGCGCAGATATACGCATACTACTATGATACCGCAACTGGCGGCGCTTGTCCATGACTGCATTTTGCAAAGGTGCGTGCATTTGGGGATAAAGTACGACTTTTATCGTCAAAACGCCGAAATTTCCTGCTGCTTTTTGCGCACTTTTCACGATAAAAACACAAAACTTGCCTGTTTTTCTTTTATTCTGTTCCTTTTAAACCGCGCGGCAGTATGGTAGAATAATAGGGTAAGAACTGCGCTGCGCTGCTGCGCTGCTGAGAACATGGAAAAATGGAGTGTTTGATTATGACTGAGTTCAAACCCATCAAAGAAGGCAAAGTCCGCGAGATCTACGACAATGGCGACAGCCTGATCATGGTTGCCACCGACCGCATTTCTGCGTTTG
>ERZ832522.4567-NODE-4567-length-13506-cov-24.687904_pt1 | contig 13506 bp, 9 predicted proteins | sample MGYA00519951_ERZ832522 | MGnify/ENA primary metagenome ERZ832522 (study PRJEB31850, sample SAMEA3708728) | human gut metagenome | biome: human gut; feature: human-associated habitat; material: faeces | place: China | collected 2014 ... | reverse complement strand
CATGCACTCTCTATAGAAATCGAACATTTCGAATATCGTATCTTTATCAGCCGTCTGGTTCAGACAAATGTCTCCGACTTCTTTCAATAGCGTAAAGTTAATGACACCGGAGGTATTCTTCTTATCGTGCTTCATCAGTTCATAAAGTTGGTCGTACTGCTTACAGTTAAAGGCAAAACCACCGTAGTTCTCTTTTACGAACTGAATGGTTTGGCGCATTTTGTCTTTTGGAAAGCCTACTTTTATATAAGAAAGGTACAGTTCGCAAACAATTCCCCAGGCAACGGCATAGCCATGCAGCACAGGGCGTCCTTCGGCAAGGGCAAGGCTTTCGAAAGCATGCCCTACGGTATGTCCCAGGTTCAGGGCCTTGCGGATGCCGTGTTCCAGCGGATCTTGTTCCACGATGTTTTCTTTTACTTGTACGGAGCGACCTACCATTGACTTCAGGGCTGCGTAATCTATCTTGTCCGTATCAAAAGCCAATAATTCCGCCAGATGTTCCGGAGTGCTGATCAGTCCGTGCTTCAACATTTCGGCATAACCGGAGAAGAAGTTATGGGCATCGAGGCTGCGCAGAAATTCTGTTTCAAGGAGTACGCTGGCGGCAGGAGCGAAGACGCCGATTTCATTCTTCAGCCCGTTGAAGTTGATACCTGTCTTGCCTCCTACGGAAGCATCTACCATAGCCAGCAGGGTAGTAGGGATATTGATATAAGCAATGCCCCGCTTAAATGTAGAGGCGGCGAAACCACCCAGGTCGGTCACCATGCCACCTCCCAGATTGATAAGCAATGAATGGCGCGTTGCTCCTTTTTCACTCAGGGCTTGCCAGACGGAAGCCAGGGTTTCGAGGTTCTTGTGTATATCTTCGGCACCGATAATGATTTCCGTTGCTTCTTTCAATGTCGGAATGTTGCTGAGTTGTGGCAAGCAAAGGCGATGTGTATGCTCGTCAGTCAGGATAAAGAGCTTGTCATGGGGGCAGTTCCCAATGGCAGTTGTTAAGCTGCTTTCCAGTTCTTCGCAGAGGATTACTTCTTGTTTACTCATGATGTATTTGTCTTTTTTTGCTCTGCAAAGATAATGCAAATCAAGTGCAAAACTTCCATACCGACATGAAAAAGTTATGCTGAGATGCAGCTTATCTTCTTTAAAGATAGGATTTCTCTGCGAAAGAAGTATCTTTGCAAATCATAAAACTTACATCACTTGGATAAATATTTCAGACTTCATAACTTATAATTTATAAAAAAATGAAAGCATTATTACCGGTATATTGCCGTCCGTTAGGATATTTTGTGATAGCATTGGCATTGTTTCTCCCTTTCCTGATGTTGATGATAGGGAAAATGACGGATGGTAACCTTTTGTTTTATAAAGAGTGCTCCAAGCTACTGATGATGCTGGGCGCGATGATGATTCTGTTTGCTTTTACAAAGAATGAAAGCAAGGAAACCGAACAGATACGCAATAAGGCTACCCGTAATGCCATATTCCTGACGGTGTTATTTATCTTTGGCGGTATGCTCTACCGGGTATGGAAAGGTGACATCATGAGTGTGGATACTTCCTCCTTTTTGATCTTCCTTATACTGAATATTCTTTGCTTGGAATTTGGTATAAAAAAAGCGACGGTTGATCGGTTATTTAAGCGAGATCGTCGATAATTAGGATATTTTATTTAATCCTCATTAAACTTTTCCATTGAAAGCTTGTCAAATGAAACAGTGTAAAAACAGACATTTTGTTTCATAAAAAACAGGCGCATGAAAAAAGTAATCATCGGAACAGTGTTATTGCTGACAACCACACTTTCCGTTTTCTCACAGACTAAGAACATTACCGTAGCGGGGCGTGTCATCGAGGATGACACGAAAGAGCCCGCAGTACAAGCCACAGTACAGTTACTTTCGTTACCTGACAGTGCATTTGCGGCGGGTATCGCCACTACAGCACAGGGATATTTTACCCTGCCCAAAGTAAAGGCTGGGAAGTATGTATTGAAAGTTTCCTATATCGGCTTCCAACCGACAATGCTTCCTTTGCAACTGTCGGCTCAAAACCCCAATAAGAATGTAGGTACGCTGGCTCTGAAGACAGATGCCGTGATGCTGGCAGAAGCGGTGGTTACCGCAGAAGCTCCACAAGTCACTGTCAGTGAAGATACATTAATGTATAATTCGTCAGCTTATCGTACCCCCGAAGGAGCCATGCTGGAAGAATTGGTGAAGAAACTTCCCGGTGCCGAGATTGATGACGATGGTAACGTGAAAATTAATGGTAAGGACCTGAAGAAGATCATGGTAGACGGAAAGGAATTCTTCGGTGGAGACGTGAAGACGGGTTTGAAGAATTTACCGGTGGACATGATTGACCGGTTGAAGACTTATGATAAGAAATCGGACCTGGCACGTATCACAGGTATTGATGACGGTGAAGAAGAAACCGTGCTCGACCTGACTGTTAAGAAAGGTATGAATCAGGGTTGGTTCGGTAATGCCGATGCTGCCGTAGGTACTGAAGATCGTTATGCAGGACGTTTGATGTTGAACCGCTTTGTGGATAATACACAAGTTTCTCTTATTGCCTCTGCCAACAATGTGAATAATCAGGGCTTTTCCGGTGGTGGCGGTGGCCCGCGTTGGCGTCGTAACAATGGTTTGAATGCTCCTAAGGAACTGGGACTTAACTTTGCTACCGAAACTGCTAAATTGGAGTTAGGCGGTAGTGCCCGTTACAACTACAATGATGCTGACATTGCCAATGTCAACTCATCCGAGCGTTTCTTACAGAATGGTAATTCATATTCCAATTCAAACTCTCTCAACAGGAACAAGAATTCGACATTTAATGCTGATTTCCGTTTGGAGTGGAAGCCGGATTCAATGACGAATATCATCTTCCGTCCGAACTTCTCTTATGGAAAGACGGATAATTCTTCCAGTTCCTTGTCGGGAACCTTCAATGCGGATCCTTACAGTCTGGTTACTAACCCGAATGACTATCTTGATTTTGATGTGATAAATAATGAAGACCCGTTGAAGGATATTCGTGTGAATGCTACAAACACGGGTTCACTTTCCGATAGTAAGACCGTTTCAACGGATGCTACTTTGCAGATCAATCGCAAACTGAATGATAAGGGACGTAATGTTACATTCCGCGGACGCTTTGGTTATGGAGATAATGACAATAACCAGTATACGGAGTCGATGACACGTTATTATCAGATTCCTACGAATCCGGACTCTACGTTGATCCGTAACCAGTATATCACTACGCCGACGAATAATTATAGTTATAGTGCACAGGTTACGTATAGTGAACCGATTGCACGGGCTACTTTCTTGCAGTTCAGTTATCAGTTCCAGTATAAGTACAGTGAGAGTGACAAGACGACTTTCGACTTATACAAGATCAATCCAGAGTGGGGAATTGGCGACCCGTTGCCAGTGGGCTATCAGAATCATGCGGTAGATAGTTTAGGTAAGTATGCCGAGTACAGATACTACAACCATGATGCTTCTGTATCCTTGCGTTTCATCCGTGAGAAGTACCAGTTGAGTACCGGTGTTTCTTTCCAACCGCAGAACTCAAAACTGTCTTATAAGAAAGGAGACTATATGATTGATACGACGCGTTCGGTATTCAACTTTGCTCCGAATATTGATTTCCGTTACCGTTTCTCGAAAGTAAGTCAGTTGCGCTTCAACTATCGTGGACGTACCGGCCAGCCCAGCATGGAGAACTTGTTGCCGATTGTAGACAACTCTAATCCGCTGAATATCCGTGTCGGTAATCCGGGTTTGAAACCTTCGTTCACGCACTCTATGCGTTTGTTCTACAATACGTATAATGCAGAACTCCAGCGGGGGATCATGACTCATGCCAGCTTCTCGGCTACGCAGAACAGCATCAGTAACAGTACCGAATACGATGATCAAACCGGTGCGCGTACTACTACACCGAAGAATATCAATGGTAACTGGAGTGCTTTCGGTATGTTTGGTTTCAATACCGCATTGAAGAATAAGAAGTACACTATCAACTCATTCACCAATGTCAATTACCAGAATAATGTGGCATTTTTATATAATCAGGATACCAAAGTGGATGATAAGAATAAGACAACAGGGTTGACGTTGAGTGAGCGCTTGAATGGTGCTTACCGTAACGATTGGTTCGAATTCGGCCTGAATGGTTCTATCTCTTATACTGCTGAGCGTAGTAAACTGCGTCCAGAGAATAATCAGGAACCTTACACGTTCTCTTATGGTGCCAATACTCAGTTGATGGCTCCCTGGAACATGACTTTCACTACTAATATTGCTAATCAGAGCCGTCGTGGTTATACAGATGCCAGTATGAACCGTAATGAATTGATCTGGAATGCACAGCTTTCGCAAACCTTCCTGAAAGGCGCGGCTACTATCAGCCTTGAACTCTATGACATTTTGAAACAGCAAAGTAACATTAGCCGTTCATTGACAGCAGATGGCCGTTCGGTTTCCGAATATAATGGTATCAATAGTTATTGCATGGTACACTTCATCTATCGTCTGAATATCTTCGGTAGCAAGGCTGCCCGTGAAAAGATGCAGGGTAGAGGTGGATTCGGTGGTCATGGAGGTCCCGGCGGACCTGGTGGTCGTCCCGGTGGTTTTGGTGGCGGACGTCGTTTCTAAAGTTTCCTAACCAGTTTTTGTGATAAGTTTCCCCTTCCATTCGCTTTCGCTGAAAGAGATGGAAGGGGATTCTGTTTTTTAGCGTTTCCCTACACTGAAACAAAAGCCTACATGAAATTCGATTCCTATGTTGCGAGGGGAGACAAGTGTCTGGTTTTCCTGGATAGAATATTTGAAAATGTCTTCAGGAAATTCTTTATCAATGGGAAGAAAACCGTATTCGGCACCGATACCGGCAAAAAGTTGTTTGTATTTGAAATCTACTCCGAGACTTAAACCGATGTCCAGGCGTTTCAGTCCATCGTTTTTATCGAATGTCTTATGCGTTGTTTTACCTTCCATCAATCTGTTATCTCCACCAGATGTGAGGTCGTCGGAGTCGATTTTTTCCTGGCTGGCAAGTATCCAGTTCACTTTGCTTTTTCCGCCAATTCCATAAGCGATGTATGGACCTCCGCTGAATTGAAATCCGCAGTTGTTATTCAAAGGCAGATATGCGGCAACTTTGATGGGAACTTGTAAATAGATTCCGTTTATTTTAGAATCAATCCCCAATACCATGTAGGTTTGTTTGCCTTCCTCATTAGTGCCAAGGGCTGTTATTCCTTCGTCAACAGAGTAGCTTCTGTTCAGGAACTGTAGCCCTGTTTGCATGGACCAAGTCTTGTCAATAGGTAGCTCAACACCTACTCCGAAACGATATCCAAAGTTAGCATTGTAATTTTCATTCTTGGTGATGCCGGTCAACCCAGTGCCGCCTTGTACGTTGATTTTTACTTGCGAATGACAGATAGTAGTTGACAAACCCAATAAGAGGGCGATTAAAAGCTGCTTTTTCATATTTCATAGTATTAGTGTGTAATTATGCAAATGTATGTAAATACTTTAAATTCAATCTCTTTTTTCTTATAAAAAAACAGGAATTCTTTTATTTTCTCTATATTTGCTTTTGTGATTGACTGGAACTATATACTCAACCAAGTAGCTACCGTCGCCTTTGATATTATTTACTTTGGCGCTATCATCGGAACAATTGTTGTCATTATCCTCGACAATCGTAATCCGGTGAAGACGCTTGCATGGATACTGGTATTGATGTTCCTGCCTGTTGTGGGGTTAGTATTCTATTTCTTTTTCGGACGAAGCCGCAGGCGGGAGCGCATCATAGGGCAGAAGATTTATAACCGTCTGCTGAATAAACCGATGGTGGAGTATCTGGCGCAGGATGCCACTACTTTGCCAATGGCTTACAGTCGGCTTATTTCCCTGTTCCGCAACACGACTCAGGCATTCCCTTTCGACGGTAACCGTATCGAAATCTATACCAATGGCGGCTCTATGCTGCAATCCTTGTTGAGGGAACTGCAGAATGCCCGGCAACATATCCATATTGAATTTTATATCTTTGAAGATGATGCTATCGGGCGTATGGTACGCGATGTATTGGTGGAGAAAGCGCGGGCAGGCGTTGAAGTGCGTCTTATATATGACGATGTAGGATGCTGGCATGTGCCCAACCGGTTCTATGATGAGATGCTTTCGGCAGGCATTGAAGTGCGTAGTTTCCTGAAAGTACGTTTCCCGCTGTTCACTAGTAAGGTGAACTACCGTAATCACCGTAAGATTGTGGTGATTGACGGGCGTGTGGGATTTATAGGCGGAATGAATCTGGCAGAACGCTATATGCGTGGTTTCTCATGGGGTATCTGGCGTGATACCCATCTTTTACTGGAAGGTAAAGCCGTGCATGGTCTGCAGACTGCTTTCCTGCTCGACTGGTATTTTGTTGACCGTACTTTGATCAGTGCTTCCCGTTACTTTCCGAAGATGGAAGCGACCGGCACTTCTTTGGTGCAGATTGTGACGAGTGACCCCATTGGTCCCTGGAAAGAGATTATGCAAGGATTGAGTATGGCAATTTCCGGTGCAAAGAAATACTTCTATATACAGACTCCTTATTTTCTGCCTACGGAACAGATTTTGGCCGCTATGCAAACTGCGGCATTGGCAGGAGTGGATGTACGTCTGATGTTGCCAATGCGTGCGGATAATCGTCTGACGCATTTGGGTTCCTGTTCGTATCTGGCGGATATATTGCAAGCGGGTGTAAAAATCTATTTCTATAAAAAAGGCTTCTTGCATTCCAAGCTGATGGTATCAGATGATGAGCTTTCCACTGTTGGTTCTACCAATGTGGACTTTCGTAGCTTTGAGCATAATTTTGAAGTGAATGCTTTCATTTATGATACGGAAACGGCATTGCAAATGCGGGAGATCTTTCTTCAGGATCAGCGCGACTGTGTACAAGTCTTCCTTAAAAACTGGGTGAAGCGTCCTTGGTGGCGGAAAGCTGCCGAGAGTGTGGTGCGCTTGATGGCACCGCTTTTATAATGAAGAATGAAGAACGAAAAATGAAGAATTAGCTGCGCAATGATGCCGCATGGTAATTCTTCATTTTTCGTTCTTCATTTAAATATCGAGAAGTTTACACTTCCGTATACCCGCCGTTCCACAAAGTTCGGATGATTCTCAAAGTTGTTTTTCTTGCCGTGTTCCAATACAAACAGACCTCCTTCTTTCAGCAGATTATTTTCAAAAATAAGATTGGGAAGGGTTTCCAGTCCTTGCAATTCATACGGAGGATCGGCAAAGATGAAATCGAACTGCTCGCGTCCCCCTTTGATGAACTTGAATACATCGCCACGGATGGGGATACAAGTATCATCCTTCACTTCCTGCATGATTTTGCAAATGAAAGCGTGGTGATCCCGGTCTTTTTCAACGCTGATTACACGATTGCAACCGCGTGATACCAGTTCTATACTGATGCTGCCTGTGCCTGCAAAGAGGTCGAGGGCAGATACACCATCTTCAAAATCCAGATAGTTGGCAAGTACATTAAATAGATTCTCTTTGGCAAAGTCTGTTGTGGGACGTGCCTTGAAGGTACGAGGTACGTCAAATCTTCTTCTTTTATATATTCCGCTGATTACTCGCATAGGGTTATGGCTTGTAGGTCGAGGTTAGTGGCAGGGTTCATGACGAATACCTGCCGGATGAATTTTCGTAGTTCACTGAGCAAAGTTTCTTTGTCGAACAACTCACCGGTAAGATGTAGTTCGTCGCGTTCTTGTTCGAAACCGAGCTGTTTCCATATATATAATAGGTAATAGATACGGTCTGCTGTCTGTTTGCACTCAAAAGAGTTGGCAAGGAGCAGGTGATTGCGGTCGTAGCAATATAGTTCGGCAGCATCTTTCCGCAGGTGCACATACATTTTCCGATTGTTTCCCAAGCGGCTTTTACTGGAGAAGTGTTCAATGAATGAACTTGCTTGTGAATAAAACCTCACATTAGGATATTGTTCGCAAAGAAACGAACGGGCACTTTTGTCCATGCTGAACAGTACTACGGTATTGTTTTTCCGTAGAATGTTGTATTGTATAACTTCGTTCTCCCGTTTAGGATGGTTATGATAAAAGAGCATTTCTGTTTGTTCATCCTCGAAAAACTCCAACGGTACAAGGGTAAAGCGTTTACCTGCCATGAGTATATTTACCCGGCGGTAAGGATGTTTTAACCATTCCACTTCGCGGAAAGTCTGTTTCAGGTTGGCTGTGAGGGAGAGTGATTCTTCTACTTTACGGTCAAAGAAAAAGAGCTCATTTTCATTGAGAGGGTTGAATACAGAAAAAGAAAATCCATCCGCACTGAGGCGGATGGATAACGTATATTGTTCCGATTTACTAAAGTCAATCGTTTCTATCATACAGAGTTGAGGATAGGAATTATTCCCAGTTACCTGCGTTATTGTTAGCAGTTTCCAAGCTACCGATCATCAGACCGCAATATTTACCCAACTTGGTTTGTACGTCCTTCATGTTAGCAATTTCTTGCTTGTCCAGACCACCCAAGTAAGTTTCATACGGAGTCTTAACTTCGAGCAGACAGAAAGGAGCACCGGATTTAGCAGTATCATTTCTGATAGCCATTTCGAACTGTGCACCACCACCGTAAGGAACATATCTCATAGAGTCAGCATTGAAACCTTTTGGGAATATAGTATCAAGTACAGCAACCCACAAAGTATCACGTTTGAAGTTTTCCAGACCTGCCTTCTTTACTTCATCATATTTTCCTGTTTTCTTTGCTTTGTTGATGATAGCAATAGCTTTCTTTTCTGTCATACCGTCTTCCAACTGCTTATCATTCAATTCACCTTCTTTGTAGATGAAAGGCAACTTCTGGTTTTTAACAAAGTTGATCAAAGTGTCGAAACTTGCCGTGTACTGTTGGTGGTTCAAGTTACGGTACTCCTGCTGTGCTTTACGGATGTCCATTAAACGGGCAATAACTGCCTTCTCTCTGTGCTTTTTTGCCTTTTCGAAATTAATAGGACCCATAATGCTGGTATAGCAGATGTAGATCAGTACCACTGCACACAAGCCTAAAATGACATTAAATACTGTTTTCATGATAAATATGTTTTTTAGTTGTTATATTCGCACCGCAAAAATAAAAGAAATAAATTTAAAAACGACAGTTCCCGTTACTTTTTTCTCTTACAAAAATGATAAATAACTATTTAGAAACGCAAATTAAGGAAAATTTTCCTTATGAACCAACTTTTGAGCAAGAAATAGTACTAAAATCATTGGCTACCTTCTTGCTATCTCCCCGTAACGATGCGGTTTTTGTACTGCGCGGATACGCTGGTACGGGAAAAACTTCACTGGTTGGAGCATTGGTACGGACATTGGATAAGTTGCAACAGAAGTCAATTCTGCTGGCTCCTACAGGGCGGGCGGCGAAAGTCTTTTCTGCTTATGCGGGGCATTCGGCGTTTACTATTCACAAAAAGATTTACCGTCAGCAATCTTTCTCCAACGAGGTGAGTAACTTCTCGGTGAATGATAATTTGACTACACATACCTTATATATAGTGGATGAGGCTTCGATGATTTCGAACGAGGGCTTATCCGGTGCTGTGTTCGGTACAGGGCGTTTGCTGGACGATCTGATACAGTTTGTTTACTCCGGTACAGGATGCCGTCTGGTGTTGATGGGTGATACAGCGCAGCTTCCTCCGGTGGGTGAGGAGCAGAGCCCTGCCTTATTTGCCGAGGCACTGAAAGGATATGGACTGGAAGTGATAGAGGTCGATTTGACGCAAGTAGTGCGTCAGGTGCAGGACTCCGGTATTTTGTGGAATGCTACCCGGTTGCGCCAACTTATAGCCGAAGATGCCTGTGAAAGTTTGCCAAAGATAAAGGTGTCGGGGTTTGCTGATATAAAAGTAGTTTCGGGCGACGAACTGATAGATACGCTGAGTACTTGCTACGACCGTGACGGGATGGATGAGACCATTGTCGTATGCCGTTCTAATAAGCGGGCGAATATCTACAATAATGGTATACGCGCGCAAATCCTTTGGCGGGAGGATGAATTGAACACAGGCGACTTGCTGATGGTAGCAAAGAATAATTACTACTGGACGGAGAAAAGTAAAGAAATGGATTTCATTGCCAATGGTGAAATAGCTGTTCTTCGCCGCCTACGCCGTACACGTGAGTTATATGGTTTTCGTTTTGCGGAGGTTTTGCTCGCTTTTCCTGATTATGGGGACTTTGAACTGGAAGTTAATCTGCTGCTGGATACCTTGCATACTGATGCACCAGCTTTGCCAAAGGCAGACAATGACCGGCTTTTCTATGCAGTACTCGAAGATTACGCCGATATTTCCATGAAGCGTGAACGGATGAAAAAGATGAAGGTAGACCCGCATTATAATGCTTTACAAGTGAAGTATGCTTATGCCGTTACTTGCCACAAAGCGCAGGGCGGACAATGGAAGAATGTATTTCTCGATCAGGGGTATATGACGGATGAGTATCTGACACCGGATTATTTCCGCTGGTTGTATACAGCTTTTACCCGTGCTACAGGTACTTTGTATCTGGTGAATTATCCGAAAGAGCAAATACTATAAATCGTTGGAACTAAAAAAATATCTGTTCTCATGCAGTAATTAACTATTTGCTGCATTTTCATTATACGAGTCCGATATAAAAGCTAAAACAATGAGACACATCTATTCTATTTTAATGTTGATTTCACTCTTGTTTGTAGGTACTGCATGCGAGGATGATTATCGTGATATAGTGTTTTTTACGGGTGATGCGCCTATTTATCAAGTTGGCACCTGTGGGAATATGTTTAGTTCTGCGAATCTCTATCTGAATAAACCGGAAGGTATTATTGTCGGTGTGGATGGTGGAGACGGTAACTATTCCATAGTGAACGGTGACGATGCCATAGTAACTGCTGCTTTTGTAAAAAGTGAAAGTGGGTACCAACGTATACAGATTATTCCTAAAGCTGAAGGTGAGACGGGAATTACGGTAAGAGATGGTAGTGGTTCTTCAGCTTTACTGAGAGTGAAGGTAGATGAATGCCTGAAATTGGTTTGGTCTAAAGTGAAGGATGGTATCGTGGTTCCCGGAGCTACAGAAGAACAACAGAAGAATATAGCGGATGCATTCACTGACTTTTTTACCGTAAAGGTGGGAGGACGTTATGAGATGATACCGGACAATGAATCTGAAATGTTGGAAAAAGGAACCTTGCGTGTTCATCCGGATAATTCTACTATTGCTCCTTTCATAGGACGATATGAAAGAGTTCCGGTTGTTGAAGATGAAAAGGAACGCTTAGGTCTGCTATTTGAGTATAATGGCGAAAAGCATCTTTATACTTTCAATGGTCCTGATCTGACCAGAACGTCTGTAATGGAATATATGGACTTTTGGGAAAATGTTACCGAGATCTGTCCGGTAGAAGTCCCGGCTGGATGTAAAGTTTATCATGTGGAACGCTTGAAACCATATGATGAGAGTGGGGAATAATTGAAAAAGATATACTAATCTAACCTTTTTTGTCAAGAGAGAATTTATGTTTGTTTAACGGGACGGGAGGGCTTCGGCTTTCCCGTTTCTATTTTCTGCAAACAGATGATGTGTTTTACCCAAACAGATGGTTTGTTTGGGGTGATTACATCGTTTGTTTTACTCCATTACATGGTATGTTATCCTGTAAAACATACTATCTTAACTCATTTCACTTCTATAGATACAAAAAGAGAGGAGAAACTTTTGCTTCTCCTCTCTACTATATATCTTCCCGAAATTAAATCAGGATTACATTGACAAAGATACGATATTAGGATGTCAAAGTCAAGTCTTTTGCCGGTTATTTACTTGCACAGGCGAATAATAATCCGCCTGCTTTCACAAGTCAATTATTAAATTCCGGCCAGTTCCAGTACCTTTTCTATTGCTGCATTCAGTCCGTCAATGTTCTTTCCACCTGCTGTTGCAAAGTGAGGTTGGCCGCCGCCACCGCCTTGAATCAGTTTGGCAGCTTCTTTCACCAGGTTTCCGGCTTTCAATCCGCCGGCTACGAGGTTATCGCTCAACATTACCGTCAGCATCGGTTTTCCTTCATTGATCGTTCCGGCAACGAAACACAGGTTTTCTGTAATCTCGCCACGCAGTTGGAATGCAATATTCTTAATGCTTTCTGCAGGTATCGGAGCACAAATCTTAATTACTTTTATGCCGTGGATTTCCTGCATGTTTTTCAGCAATCTTTCCTTTATCTGTGCCTCTTTCTCCCTCATGAAGTCTTCCATCTGCTTCTTCAATCCGGCATTCTCTTCAATATACTTGCGGATGGTTCCGGCCAAGTCGGGGGCATTGTTGAAGAGCGCTTTCAGATCTTTCAGAGTATCTTCTATGGTGTCCATCAATTCCTCTACGCGTGCACCGGTGTAAGCTTCGATACGGCGTACGCCGGCAGCAACGGAACTTTCAGATACAATCTTTATCATACCTATGTTTCCGGTAGCAGCAACGTGTGTACCTCCACAGAACTCAACGGATGAACCGAACTGAATAACACGCACATGGTCGCCGTACTTTTCACCGAACAAGGCGATAGCACCCAGTTCTTTGGCATCTTCAATAGGAATATTGCGGTATTCCTTCAAAGGTATGTTGGCACGGATTTTTGCATTCACCAAATGTTCTACCTGGCGGATTTCTTCGTCCGTCACTTTCTGGAAGTGAGAGAAGTCGAAACGTAGTGAGTCGGGGGTTACTAAAGACCCCTTTTGCTCTACATGCTCGCCCAGTACTTCGCGGAGTGCAGAGTCCAGCAAGTGGGTAGCCGAGTGATTGGCTGCACAGGCAGCACGTTTGTCGGTATCTACGCAAGCCATCATCGGAGCTTCCGGATGTGCGGGCAATTTCTTGGTGATATGTATCGGAAGGTTATTTTCCTTCTTTGTATCAATTATTTCAATCGTTTCGAATTCGCTGACCAATACACCTGTATCACCTACCTGACCACCGCTTTCGGCATAGAACGGGGTATAGTCCAGTACAATCTGATACAATGTCTGGTTTTTCTGTTTTACTTGACGGTAACGAAGGATACTTGTTTCATATTCCGTATAGTCGTAACCAACAAATTCAGTAGTTCCTTCTTTCAGTGTAATCCAGTCGCCGGTTTCTATGGCAGCGGCGTTGCGGGCGCGTTGCTTCTGCTGTTGCATCTCGGCGTCGAACTCCTTGATGTCGGCAGTCATACCGTTTTCACGGAGAATCAGTTCCGTCAGGTCGAGCGGGAAACCGAAAGTATCATATAAGGTAAAGGCATCCTTACCACTGATTTCTGTCTTTCCGGCAGCTTTGGCGTCAGCCATCGTCTTATCCAGCAAGCGGATACCGGTTTCCAGTGTGCGGAGGAAGGAGTCTTC
>ERZ832522.4540-NODE-4540-length-13559-cov-6.996445_pt1 | contig 13559 bp, 13 predicted proteins | sample MGYA00519951_ERZ832522 | MGnify/ENA primary metagenome ERZ832522 (study PRJEB31850, sample SAMEA3708728) | human gut metagenome | biome: human gut; feature: human-associated habitat; material: faeces | place: China | collected 2014 ... | reverse complement strand
CCGGCTGGGTGGGCGACGACCACTGCATCACTGCCGAGATCGAGGGCGTGAAGGCCGTGGTGGACATCTGCTCGTCCACCAGCGCCATCGCCGGTTGGAGCGCCGTGGCGCTTCTGCGCAACCTCGCCTCGCCGGTCTGCTTCTATTAAAAAGGAGGGGGCCTCATGTTCAAGAAACTGGTAGCCATCGAGCCGGTCAGCCTCATCCCCACAGCAGAGGAAGCGCTGCATCAGTACGCCGAGCAGGTCGAGCTTTACCGCGATATTCCCGCCGACGACGAAGAGATCGTCCGCCGCATCGGAGACGCCGACGCGGCGCTGTTGAGCTATACCTCCCGCATGGGCAAAAACGTCATCGAGCGCTGCCCGAACCTGCGCTACATCGGGATGTGCTGCAGCCTCTACTCGGAGGAAAGCGCCAATGTGGACATCGCCTTTGCCCGGGAAAAGGGCATCAAGGTGCTGGGCATCCGGGACTACGGCGACCGCGGCGTGGTGGAGTACGTCCTCCACGAGCTGACCGGTCTGCTCCACGGCTTCGGGATGCCGATGCTCCACGACGAGCCCGTGGAAATTTACGGCCTCAAGGTGGGCATCGTGGGTCTGGGCGTCTCGGGCCGGATGATCGCCGATGCACTGGCCTTCCTCGGCGCGGACATCTCCTACTACAGCCGCAGCCATAAGCCAGACGCCGAGGCCGCAGGCATGAAGTATAAGCCGTTGGACGCTCTGCTCCGGGAGAGCGAAGTGGTCTTTACCTGTTTGAACAAGAATGTTCTGCTCTTGGGCGAGCCGGAGTTCGAGGCGCTGGGGGAGGGAAAAGTCCTTTTCAATACCTCCATCGGCCCCGGCTTTGACTCCGCTGCGCTGGAAAAGTGGCTTGATCTGCCCGGCACCCGCTTCTTCTGCGACACCCGCGCCGCCGCAGGCCCCGTGGCCGAGGACTTCTTTGCCCGGGAAAACGTGCGCTGCGCCAATGTGTCCGCAGGCCGCACCAAGCAGGCCTTTGTGCTGCTGAGCAAAAAGGTGCTGGACAACATCCGCACCGCACTGGGCGAATAAGCGGTGCGTTTGCGCAGCCTGTTTTTCTTGCATCTTTTCCCCGATTGTGGTATGCTTTCTAGTATAAAAAGGGAGCCCGTGCAAGCGGGCTGAGAGTGGGCTGTATTGCCCTGACCTGTGACCTGATTTGGATCATGCCAACGTAGGGAGATAGCGCTTTTATCTGCGGATATGTCTTTGCGGGCATATCCGCATCTTTGCTGCAAAGGAGCATTTTACCCATGAAAACTGCATTGACCATTGCCGGCAGTGATTCCAGCGGCGGCGCCGGAATTCAGGCCGATATCAAGACCATGACCGCCAACGGCGTGTTTGCCATGAGCGCCATTACCGCCCTGACCGCACAGAACACCACCGGTGTGACTGCCATTTTTGACACCACGCCGCAGTTTCTGGCACAGCAGCTCGATGCCGTGTTCACCGACATCTACCCGGATGCGGTAAAGATCGGTATGGTATCCTCTGCCCCGCTCATCGGCACCATTGCCGAGCGGCTGCACTTCTACGGCGCAAAGCATATCGTGGTGGACCCTGTGATGGTGGCCACCTCCGGCGCAAAGCTGCTACAGGACGATGCTGTGCAGGCACTGACCGAAAAGCTGCTGCCACTGGCTGAGGTGCTTACCCCCAACATCCCGGAGGCTGAGATCCTGTCCGGCATGAGCATTGCAAACGCTGCCGACATGGAGGCCGCTGCCCGCACCATCAGCGAGCACTACGGCTGCGCCGTGCTGTGCAAGGGCGGCCACCAGATCAACGATGCCGACGACCTGCTGTGGCAGGGCGGCACCGGCAAGTGGTTCAAGGGCAAGCGCATTGCAAACCCCAACACCCACGGCACCGGCTGCACCCTGTCCAGCGCCATTGCTTCCAATCTGGCCAAGGGGTATGACCTTGACACCGCCGTAGAGCGCGCCAAGGCCTACATTTCCGGCTGTCTGTCTGCCATGCTGGACTTAGGGCACGGCTCCGGGCCCATGGATCATACCTTCAACCTGAAGGGAGATTTTGTCCGTGACTGACCTGCCCTTTGTTTCGGCGCTGGTGCAGTCCGACCTGCCTGTGTGGGAGCAGTGTTTGCAGACCGAGTTTTTGCAAAAGATGGAAAACGGCATCCTGAGCGAGGACTGCTTTAAAAGCTACCTTGTGGAGGACAGCCTGTATCTGCGGGAGTACGCCAAAATTTTTGCTTGGGGCATGACCAAGGCTACCACCATGGCTGCCATGCGCACTTACTATTCCCTGCTGTCCTTCGTGCAGGAGAACGAGGACCTGACCCGGCTGCGGTATCTGGAGCAGTACGGTCTGCGGGAAGCTGATATCCAGTCCCTGCCCCTGCGCCCGGAAAGCCGCGCCTATCTGGACTGCATGATCGACGCTGCCCGCACCGGCGAGGGGGAAGCTGAGTGCCTGATGGCCTGCCTGCCCTGTATGCTGAGTTACGGGTGGCTATTCCAGAAGCTTTTGCAGCGCTCCCCCGCCGTAAAGGACACCTACTACGGCGCACTGGTGCTGGACTACGCCGGTCCCGGCTACGATGCCGCCTGCCGTGCATGGGCAGAGCGCGCCGAGGCGGCCTGCACCGGCCTTTCGCCGGAGCGTGCCGCCCGCTGCCGTGCGATCTTCCGCGCCTGCTCGGAGCACGAGCTGCGCTTCTGGGAGATGTGCGCCGCACCCCGGACGGATATTTAAGAATAAATATAGAGAACCCGGAAGGTCTGCGGACTTTCCGGGTTCTCTTCTTATAAAATCTTTATCGCAGCACCGAGAGTTCCTCGATGCCGTAGCGCTGCATCAGGGCGATGGCCGCCGGGGTGATCTCCTCGCCGCTGACCGCCACAGGGATGGCGGGCGGGCAGGACACCGTAGGCATGGCGCACACCCGCCCCAGCGCCTTGTGCACCGGGATGCGTACCTGTGCGCCCAGCACCGCCTGCCGGATGGTACAGCGCTGCACCGCCTGCTGCTGCAAGGCGGCAAACTCCCCTGCCCGGTTCTCGGGGCGGGGCAGTACGGCAGGCACAGCAGCCAAAAGCTGTTCCAGCGTAGCTTGCAGGCGCGTGTAGTCCTGCGGCGGGTTTTCCGGGGTGAACATCAGCACCACATAGCGGGGGTCGGCATACTCGCACTCCAGCTGTGCGCGGCGCAAAGCATCTGCCAGCGCTGTGCCGGTGCAGCCAAGGGCAGCGGCGTCCAGCGTAAGCTTCATCGGCTCCTGCTGTGCCCCGGCAACTGCCAGCGGCACCGGACACTGCCGCGCCGCTGCGGCCTTATTCAGGCTGCGGCGCAGACCTTCCAGCGCCACGCAGCACTGCACCAGCCGCCGGGGATAGTCCCCTGCCAGCACCGCGTTGCAGGCATCCAGCGACTGCAAAATGAGGTAAGAGGGGCTGGTAGAGCCGAACAGCGCCAGCGCGCCCCGCACAGCCGCTTCGTCCTGCACAGGGGCATCGTGCGCCAGATGCAGATACGCACCGCCGGTGACCACCGGCAGGGTCTTGTGGGCAGAGTCGCAGCACATGGCCGCACCCTGCGCGATGGGGTGACAGTTCTGCGGCAAAAAGCGCAGATAGGCGCCGTGGGCGTTATCCACCAGCAAAGGCACGCCCTGCGCCCGGCAGACCGCCGCCAGCGCCGGAATATCCTGCACCCCGCCCAGATAATCCGGGCTGGTGACGTATACGCCAAAGGGGCTTATCCCCTGCTGTGCCAGCGCGTGCAAAGCCCCTGTCAGCGCTTCGGCTGTGACGGGGCAGCTGCACAGTGCACCCTCTGCCTGCGCAGACGGCCAGAGCCAGCGGATATCAAAATCCAGCAGCGCCGCCGCATACAGCAGCGCCTTGTGGGCGTTGCGGGCGGCCAGCAGCACCGGGCGCTTACCGTTTTGCGGTGCGCCTTGCAACGCCAGAAACAGCATGGCGCGGATGCACTGGGACGAGCCCTCGGTGCTGTAATAGCTGTGCGCCGTACCAAACAGCCGGGTGGCGTTGGCTTCGCTTTCGGCAATAATGCCCTCCGGCGCGTAAAGCTCGTCCGCGCCGCAGATCTCGGTGATATCCAGCGGCTCAAAGCCTAAAAGGCTCTGCCCCTTGTGGCCGGGCATATGGAAACGAATGGGCTGACGGTCTGCATATGCTTGCAGGGCATCATAAATCGGGGTCTTCATGGTTGGAAAGCTCCTTTCGGATGGAATTTGGATAGGCATAATGAGAGAGTCGCCGACAGGCACGATTTTTCGTGCGGCAGGCTGTGGACTCGGTAATGCCGAGCTGGTCGGCAATCTCTCGGAGTGTCTGCTTCTCATAATAGTATAGCACAAGAATTTGTTTTTGTCTTGCAGTTAAGCAATTTTCCATCAAAAAATCCAACCATTGGTTCGCTTTCTGTTCCTGTGAATGGGAATCTGTAATTAACTCAATCGGGAGATGCAAGCGTTTATGGTTCATGCACATTCCCCCTTACATAAGGCTGCATGTCCTGCATATCCCGGAGTAATTCCAAGCGTTCTGTTTGGAGCAGGTGTTTGCGACTGTTCAGGCAATCTGCTTCCGTTTGGGAGCAGGTCTGTTGAATTTGCTGCGATAGTTCAGAAATGCGAATGGTCAGCTGGTTGCAGCTGTTGCGATAGGATTCTAACATAGCGTTCATAAGATGGGAATCTCCTTTCATATTTTTCAAAATGAGTAACGTGTGAATCTTATTATAATTCGTTTTGGAAAGATTGTCAAGCCTTTTTTTGAAAAAATTACTCATTTTGAGAAAATTTTCAGATTGCCACGGACAGACTGCTTTAAACGCCCGTTTCAGACGGACAACATAAAAATTGTGGAAATCGTGGATGGTTTTGGAATCATCTGTGGAAAAGCGGATGCAGCCGCTTTATAAAAAGACGTGGAAAAGCATTGTAAAATCTAACGAAAATATACAAAAAATCAGCAGGAGAAGAAAGGCTTTTTTCACTTTTCACGAAAATCTAAAAAAAGCGGAAAAATGATAAAAGAGAGACTTGCAGTTTTCTGCAACTTGTGCTATAGTAAAGGATAGAACAAAAGCGAAAAAACGAAAAACTGTCCGTAAAATCGGCAGTTTATCCATCATTGAAAGGGGAATTGTTCCGTTATGGAGTCGCTACATAAGATTATTTCTGCATTGCGGGCAAAGATTTGTGCCTGTAATGAACGGCGGAATGAGAACACACTGCGGTTCACGATGACCAATCGCATGTTGCTGTTGTTGTTTCCGATTTTCATTGTCTGCATGGCTGAGCTGAACCAAGATAAATATCTCAGCAAGCTGGTCATTTTCATTGCAGACCATCCGACTATCATGTTATTCAACATTTTGATTGCCGGATTGATTTTCTTAGGGGCATTGTTGCTGTTCCGGAAAGGATGGCTCGCCATGCTTCTGCAAAGCGTGTTGTATATGGCACTGAGTATTACAGAGCTATTCAAATACAACACGAATGGCAACCACTTGATCATGACAGATATGAAACTGTTTCGCAGCGTCAAGAGTTTAACGTCTTTTGCGTACATTAAAATTACGCCTCGTTTGATTATTTTTGTTGGCATTGTATTGGCATATATTGTGGTGTCATTTTGGTTTAATCCGAAGTTTTCGCTGCACACCAAGCGGCTGCGGCGAATGATTACAGGATTGTCCTGTTTGCTGGCTTGTGCATTGGTCATTTTAGTACCAACCTTGTCCACACCGGTTTACGCTTTTTTCGGTGTTGACGTTTCCAAGGCAGATAATACGTTTATTCTGAATGAAAAATTTGAAAACAACGGCTTTTTGGCATTCTTTATGCAGACGGGTTCAGAAAACATTGCGAATCAGCTGCAAGAACCAGTTGCCTATGAAGAAGACAAAGATTCTACCGTTGCCCAGTATCTGGACGAAGTAACCGACCAAGCCAATTTCAAAGACGGTGTAAAACCGAATGTCATTGAAATCATGTCAGAATCCTATGCCGATTTCCGGGTATTTGACGAACTGGACATTCCGGATGATGTATATGCTGGTTTGGATGAAGTTGCAGCCAAGGGCGTTTCTGGCACTGCGATTGCACCGACCTATGCAAGCTATACGGTTCGGACAGAATTTGAACTGCTGTTTGGTCTGCCCGTAAAGTCACTGAATGACCCGAATATGCCGCAGAGAATGTTGCTCGAACGGCAGCAGCCGACCATTCCATCCTACTATAAGGCACAGGGATATTCTACTGCTTATGTGCATCCGTTCCAAGGCAGTTTCTATAATCGTCGTTCGATTTATGGTCGATTCTCATTTGACACCATGATTTTTGAAGATGACTTCACCGTACCGGTTGACCTGTATGGAACGTATATTGATGACAATACCGTTTATAATCAGATTGAACAGCTGATTACCGATACCGATGAACCGCTGTATTTGCATGCGACCACAATGCAGAATCACCAGCCATACAATCAGGGAACAGGTGCAACAGAATTTGACAACTATTTGCAGTGGGTAAAGCATTCTTCAGATGGTCTGGCAGATTTCATTGACCGTCTGAGCAAGCTGGATGAACCGACAATCGTGCTGTTTATCGGCGACCATTTCCCATCCTTGCGGGGCGAAGATGGCATTTATGCACAGCTGGGAATCACCAGTGAGAATTGCAGCACCCTCTATGAACAGAAGTATGTCATGTGGAACAACTTCGGTTTGGATATGACAAAGGTACAGCCGAAGGAAGAAGTTTCCGTTTTCTATCTGCCGTATGTGATGATGCAGGAAGTTGGTATGCCGAAGGATTCCTTTACACAGAGCATGATGGATGAAATGCCGGTAACACCGATTTACTCCACCAACTATGCACCGGGACAGGAACGGAACGAAAAGCTGGATACGCTGACTTATGACCGGATTTTAGGCGATATGCTGTCGCCAGATGCGGTGGAGGAAGAAGAACCGGACAGCTCTACAAATACAGATACGGAATAAAGAAAACAACTTGTGTTTTCTGGAAAAATAAGAACAGGAGGCATTTTTATGCAGCCCATTACAATTGGAACAAAGGCATCTGCCAGCGTGCAGGTAACAGAGGCACAGCTTGCCGTGACCGTTGGCAGCGGTTCATTGCGGGTATTCGCAACACCAATGCTGGCAGCACTGATGGAAAAAACAGCGTGTGCAGCTGTTGCAGAATTTCTGGAGGATGGCGAAACCACCGTTGGAACAGCGTTGGATTTGGCACATACCGCAGCTACACCGGAGGGCATGACCGTGACTGCAACTGCAGAAATTACAGCGGTATCTGGTCGGGAAATCACATTTGCCATTACTGCATCCGATGAAGCTGGCGAAGTGGGACATTGCACGCATAAGCGGTTCTTGGTAAAGAGCGAATCCTTTATGAAGAAAGCTGCTGCAAAGAAAGAATCTCTATAAAAGCTGGATTCATTCAAAATGAGTTGAAAAAGACCTGCTCTGTATTTTGTGGAGCAGGTCTTTTTTGTAATAAGAAAACCCCCGGCTAGGTCGGGGGTTCAAAAGAGCTTATAGCATAGCGATGGGTTTTGAAAAAAGACCTCCTTTTGATTATAATAAGATTGCGGCTACCAACTGCAAAAATAATCAAAAGGAGGTCATCACAAAGTGAATGACATACATAGTTTATCACATTCGAAGTGAAATTGCAAGTACCACATTGTATTTGCCTCAAAATATTGTAGAAAGGTGTTCTACGAAACAAAGCCAAATCTTAAGACAATTGTGTAATTGGAACACTAGCTTTCCATCATTCTCACGGAAACAAACATCTGGGACATTGTACAGTGTATCTTTTGTGATGCCTGCAAACAGTCGGGAACAACCTGCACAACGACATTGGTATGGTGTACCAGTCCAAACATCATAGACGATGTGGAGCAGCCAGCAGAAACGGTATAAAAGTCTAACAATACTGTATTTATAATCAAGCACACCTCTATAAGAAGATGAAGAAAAAGGATTCTGAAAAACAGCCCGGACAGAGGTTCTGTCTGGGTTTATTTTTGAGCAAAAATATCAGCAGTTTTATCATTTTTGAACAATTGGAATGGTACAATGCACTTGTAAGAAAACAGAAAGCCGGTTGTTTTTTAAGAAAGAGGTGTGTTGTATGGGCGGCTTGTTCGGATTAATTTTGCTATGTGTGCTTGTTGGCGGTGGAATCAAACTCGGAACAGACATCATTCTCAACCTGTTCCTGAAGTAAGTAGCATCTGCTGACAGAAGAACCGAATCGGGTGCAGCGAATCCAATCGCTGTACCTGATTTTTTTTGTAATTTTCCGATTTTTTTTTGCAAATGGAATTGCAAACGGTGCAGATTTGTGCTATAATAGGGTTAAATAGCAGAAAGCAGCAGTTTTTCCTCCTGTTTTCTGTTACCATCATGAAAAAAGAGGGATTGTATCATGGAAATCAAGAAAAAGTTAGCGGCAACCTTAAAGGAAAAGCCGCAGGATGAAAGCAAGCTGGGCTTTGGTCATATCTTTACCGACCATATGCTGATTATGCCGTATGATGAAGGTCAGGGCTGGCACGATCCGGAAATTGTTCCGTATGATAACATCAGCCTGAGTCCGGCAGCAATGTGCTTCCATTATGGTCAGACTGTATTTGAAGGCTTGAAGGCTTATCGGACTGCCGATGATAAAATTCAGCTGTTCCGTCCGGAAGAAAACTTTAAGCGTCTGAACCGTTCCAATGAACGTCTGGTTATTCCGGAATTGCCGGTAGAACTGGGCATGCAGTGCCTGATGGAACTGCTGGAAGTGGAAAAGGATTGGGTACCGCATCTGGATGGTACTTCTCTGTATATTCGTCCGTTTATCATTGCAATTGACCCGTTCTTGGGCGTTCGTCCGGGTGCACAGTATCTGTTTATGATTATTCTTTCTCCGTCTGGTGCATACTATGCATCGGGTCTGAATCCGGTCAACATCTATGTAGAAGACAAGTACGTTCGTACCGTTCGTGGATGTATGGGTTATGCAAAGACTGGCGGTAACTATGCTGCTTCTCTGCACAGCCAGGATGATGCTCATAAGCAGAACTATTCTCAGGTTCTGTGGCTGGATGGCGTAGAACAGAAGTACATCGAAGAAGTTGGTGCAATGAACATCTTCTTTGTAATTGATGGCGAAATCGTCACACCGTCTTTGGAAACAGGTTCGATTCTGGCTGGTATCACCAGAAAGTCTACCATTGAACTGTGCAAGAGCTGGGGTCTGCCGGTATCAGAACGCCGGATCACCATTCAGGAAATTGCAGATGCATACGATGCAGGCAAGCTGGATGAAGTGTTTGGTACAGGTACTGCAGCCGTTATTTCTCCGGTTGGTCATCTGAAGTGGGATGATAAGGTTATGGAAATCAACAACAACAAGATTGGTAAGATTTCTCAGAGAATTTACGACACCCTGACTGGTATTCAGTGGGGCAAGTTGCCGGATCCGTTTAACTGGGTTGTACCGCTCGAAAAGTAAGCGAGATTTTTCAGGATTGCAAGTTGAAAAAAGGGGCTTTCTGGATAGAAAGCCTCTTTTTGTATCATGTTCTATTTGGAGCGATGATTGCAATTAAAATTGTGGAATGTTCTTGTCAAATACAAAAGTTTCCACAGTTCATTGTGGAAAGGGCGAAAGGAATTGGATGCAATGTTGAAAAAGATTTTATCCCGAACAACCTGTGCAGCATGTCAGCTGTGCTGCCAGTTTGATGCAAGTGACATCTGGGAATTGCCTGTGCTGCCGAAAGAAACAGTGGCAGCGATTCAGAAATACCGTCCGGAAACAGCGTTTGTTCCTGTTGGAGCAGAACAAACCTTTGCTGCACCGCCGCTCAAAGGCGAGGAATTATATGCCTGTCCAGTGCTGACCGAGCACGGCTGTGGCTTATTAGAGCAGGACAAGCCGTTTGATTGTAAAGTCTGGCCGTTTCGGCTCATGCGAACAGAGAATGGAGCGGTTTGTATTTCCATTTCAGACTTGTGTACAGGCGTGCAGCTGCATGAAGTAGAGCAGTTGCAGGCATTCCTGCGGGAGGGGCTGGCGGAAACCATGTTCACCTACGCAAAAACCCATCCAGACCATATTCACGAATGGCACGATGGTTATCGGGTGATTTTGACAGAGACCGAATAAACAGAAAAACCGCTGATGCAGGTTGTTTTTCCTTGCATCAACGGTTCTTTTTATAGTTGCAATTCAGATGTTATCGAATACTATCGGAGCAACTGCTATACAAACCGTGGAAATAAAGCAGTTGCAGGAAACCATGTTCACCTACGCAAAAGCCCATCCAGACCATATTCACGAATGGCACGATGGTTATCGGGTGATTTTAACAGAGTCCGAATAAACAGAAAACCGCTGATGCAGGTTGTTTTCCCTTGCATCAGCGGTTCTTTTTGTATTTTTATGAAAATTGCAATGTGGAAGTTATCGAATCTTTGCACCGCACGGCAAGCTCTGGTCTGGGAAGATTACACTTGCACTGCCATCCGGAGCATCTGCCGCACAAATCATACCATTGCTCTCTACGCCGCAGAGTTTTGCCGGCTTGAGGTTTGCAACCAGAATGATTTTCTTTCCAATGAGGTCTTCCGGCTTGTACCACTGTGCAATACCAGAAACAACCTGTCTGCCGCCCATGCCGTCATCCAGCTGCAATTTCAACAGCTTTTTCGACTTTTTCACCTTTTCACATGCTACGACCTTTGCAATCCGCAAATCAACCTTTGCGAAATCGTCAATGGTGATTTCCGGAGCCAGTTCTGCAACTGGAGCAGCTTCTTCTTCTGCTGGCTGCTGCGGTTCGTTGTTCTTGATGATGGCGTTCAGTTCTTCGATTTCCTTTTCTACGTCAATTCTCGGGAAAAGAATTTCGCCCTTGTGTACCGTGACATTCTTCGGGAGAACATCAAACGATGCAGCGTTTTCATAAGTGCGTTCTGCTTCGCCTGCACCAATCTGTTCCCAAACCTTCGGCATTGTGGTCGGCATAAAGGCAGAGAGCAATGTCGAGATAATCCGAATGGTGTCGAGCAGGTTGTACAGAACGGTTGCCAGACGAGCCTTCTTGCTTTCGTCCTTTGCCAGAACCCAAGGTGCAGTTTCATCGATGTACTTATTTGCACGGGAAACAACCTTGAAGATTTCAGCCAAAGCATGGTTCAGCTGTGTCTGATCCATAAAGCCGTCTACCTTTTCCCGCAGAGCGGTTGCTGTTGCAATCAAATCATCATCAAATTCGCCAGCTTCTCGGTTTTCCGGCAGTGTGCCATTGAAATACTTGTCTACCATGGCAACGGTACGGGAAACCAGGTTGCCCAGACCGTTTGCAAGATCGGAATTGATTCTGGTAATCAGAACTTCGTTGGAGAACGAGCTGTCAGAACCCAAAGCCATTTCTCGCAGGATGTGATACCGGATGGCATCTGCACCATAGCGTTCGCCCAGTACAAACGGGTCTACGACATTGCCCAGAGATTTACTCATTTTCTGCCCATTGAAGGTAATCCAGCCATGAACTGCTAGATGCTTCGGCAACGGCAAATCCAAAGCCATTAAGATCGCAGGCCAAATGATTGCATGGAATCGCATAATATCCTTTGCAACCATATGCACATCTGCCGGCCAGTAGCGGTCGTAGTCATGGTAAGCATCATTATAGAAGCCCAGTGCAGAGATATAGTTTGACAGAGCGTCAACCCAAACATAGACAATGTGCTTCGGGTCGAAGGTAACCGGAATGCCCCAAGTGAAAGAGGTTCTGGAAACGCAGAGGTCTTCCAGACCTGGCTTGATGAAGTTGTTGACGAGTTCGGTTGCTCTGGTTTTCGGCTGCAAGTAGTCGGTTTCGGTCAACAGGTGGGTGATGCGGTCAGCGAACGGGGACATCTTGAAGAAATATGCCTCTTCTTCTGCCTCAATGACTGGTCTGCCGCATTCCGGACACTTGCCGTCTACCAGCTGGGATTCTGTCCAGAAGCTTTCGCATGGTGTACAGTATTTTCCCTGATACTTGCCCTTGTAGATATAGCCCTTGTCGTACAGTTCCTTGAAGATTTTCTGTACGGTTTCAATGTGATAATCATCCGTTGTCCGGATATAGCGGTCATAACTGATGTTCATATACGACCAAAGGCTCTTGAATGTTTTTACGATTTCGTCTACATATTCCTTTGGGGTAACGCCTTTTTCAGCGGCTTTCTGTTCGATTTTCAAACCGTGTTCATCGGTACCGGTGAGGAACATGACATCATAGCCCTGCATCCGGCGGTAACGAGCGATGGAGTCGCAAGCAACCGTTGTATAGCAATGTCCGATATGCGGATTGCCGGACGGGTAATAAATCGGGGTTGTGATGTAATATGGTTTTGCTGCCAATGGAAATCCCTCCTAATTTGCTGATTGCAGCCGAGATGGGGCTGCGATTCTCTTTATTATAGCATATTTTCGGCAGAATTACAAGAGAAAAATTGCGAACAGGAAATGCAGATATTTCCAAGCATAAAAAACCGCTGTCACGACATCACCGTGCAGCGGTTTTCACACTTTGGGGAAGTGCTGGAAGTTCATTCCAGCTTCTAGTATAGCAGAATATGCTTAAAAAATTCTGAAAAAAGAGAAAACTTTCTTATTTCTGTACAGAAACAGCAGTCTGCAACGCCAGTTCCATCATATCGGTGAAAGCGGTCTGCCGTTCTTCGGCGGACGTGGATTCATTCCGCAGCGGACAGTCTGAAATTGTCGTGATACAGAGGGCTTTCTTGCCAGCTTCTGCCGCATTGCAATAGAGGGCAGCCGATTCCATTTCTACCGCTAAAACGCCCATCTTTGCCCATTTCGGCAGGGGGTCATTTTCCGTATAGAAGTGGTCGCTGGAGCACAAATTTCCGACATGGAACGGCTTTTTCAGTGTTCTTGCCGCAGAAACTGCCGCTTCCAGCAGGGAGAAGTCTGCAATCGGGGCAAATGTGCCCGGCAGGTTGTATTGTGCTGCATAGTTGGAATCCGTGCAGACACCCATTCCCAGCACCAAATCCCGCAGCTTGACAGAATCAGCAACGCCACCAGCCGTACCAATGCGGATGATGGCATCTACATCATAGAAGTGAAACAGTTCATAGGAATAGATACCCATAGACGGCATGCCCATACCGCTGCCCTGTACGGAAATCGGAATGCCCTGATAAGTGCCGGTATAGCCCAGCATGTTCCGAACGGTGTTGTAGCAGACGGGATGTTCTAAATAGGTTTCTGCAATGAATTTTGCCCGTAACGGGTCACCAGGCATGAGAACGACTTTTGCAATCTCACTGGGATTTGCTTGATTGTGCGGTGTTGCCATAAAAACACGACCTTTCTATAGAATAATAATTGAATTATATAGATGATGAAACATTTCTCGCCGTAGGCGAACTGCGGTCGAGCTGGCTCAGCTCGGCGGAGGGGAATTGTTAAGGGGGACAAGC
>ERZ832522.4538-NODE-4538-length-13567-cov-20.428938_pt1 | contig 13567 bp, 18 predicted proteins | sample MGYA00519951_ERZ832522 | MGnify/ENA primary metagenome ERZ832522 (study PRJEB31850, sample SAMEA3708728) | human gut metagenome | biome: human gut; feature: human-associated habitat; material: faeces | place: China | collected 2014 ... | reverse complement strand
ACAGCAATTTTTACAATGTAAATAGCAACATATGCAATTTAGTGTATGGTATAATATAGACAATGAAAGAAACAAGAAACAAGAAACAAGAAACAAGAAACAAGAAAAGGTGATTATTATGACACGTAAAGAACAAAATATTATTCTTGATCGTCTTAATAAGTTACAATTGACGGTAGATTACAATAATGATCTTTATCGTCAAACCGGGGACGAAATCTACAATACATACGCCGACCTTTATCGGGCTATGCTGTTTGGCGTCCGTGGTATTGCTATAGAGCTTGGACTTGTTGGTAAAGATTGAAAAAAGAAAGGGGGTGCTCCGATGAAAAAAGAATCCGTGATTAAAATCACTTTAACCGATGATAACATTACTCTTGATGGTAAGAACTTAACTGATCTTTCTGACGACGACATCATCGACAGTATTAAGATGCTTGTTAGTCTTGCAGAGACTCTGAACATTTTACAGAAAGGAGGTGCTATAAATGGAAATGCGTAAATTCATTATCGAGATTCACCCGGACGGCAAATTGACATGCTGCGAATATGAGGACCCCAAGGAGGCCACCAGAGCAGCAACTGACCGTGCATGGTTGGCTGGTTATCGGCAAGCCCTCTTTCATTGCGATGAGCAAGTGCACGCCCTTGAGGGTTTTAAAGGGACTTGCTTGTCAGCCGATCTTATGTATCAGGGCGCGGCCCATGTGCGTGACGGGGTACAGGCTATGTACTCCTTATATAACAAGAATTAAGTCGAAACGGCCTCCGGGCCGTCTATCGGGACCGCCCGCCCGGTATTGATAATGACAGGGCAGAAAGGACAAATATTATGAATTTCCGTAACAGCAAGAGCACTTCCAGCAAGAGCACTTCCAGCAAGAGCGCCCGCAAAACAAATAAGACATTTGTTAAGTTGTCTGAAGTTGAGGGCTCCGTACAGGTCGAAGATGGTGAAATGTGGTTGAAATCCTCTGAAAATATGAACTGGGCTCCCGGTATTTCTATCAATGTAGATGAAAACAATGTCATTTCCGACTGGGTGCGCAAGATCGTTTTGTGCAATGTTGAGCTAACTGTTAAGGAGAACGAGAGGGGCTACCCCGAACTTATCATTTCCGGCCAGAGTGAGGCCGGCGATTCGGGTGATATGCCGTTCTAACCGGCGGGCGGCCTATGGCCGCCCATATTTATTATAGGAGGCCCCATGAAAAGTAAAGATAACAGAGTATCATTGCTCAACTGTGATGACTCTTTGATCTATCTCGCAACGGCCATTGTATATAGTGGAGTCGCAACCAATGATGTCGAGTTTTTCCGCTCTGAATGGGCCAAAATCATTTTCAACGGCTTGGGCATTGAAGCGGACCCTCTGGACTGGTATTATATGATTTTAGATAGAAAGGAGCGCAAGAAACATGGCAGCAGGTGCAGCTAAAGCAAGTGCTACCCTTAAATACAGCTCCGAGCTGTACACCCCCTATGCGTTGGAATCATGGCCTGATAATCAGATGCGCAAAGAATATACACGACTGCGCGATATTGCACAGAAACGTATTAAGCGCCTATCAAAAGACCCCATTAGCGGCACAAGCGACGTTTATAAAGAATTTGCCGGAGGTTTCCCGACCCTAAAGGCAATGCGAGAAGACCGAAAAGCATTGGAGCAGGCGCTTGCGGATGTAGCGCGTTTTGTGCGTTCTAAAGGTTCCACCGTTGGCGGGGCCCGTGAGGAATTCAAGCAAAAAATGAAAGTTGGCGGTATTGATATTGCCGACGTGCCCGAAGATCAATATACTGTTCTGTCAGAGTGGTGGGAGATCGTGAAAGCATCGGGCGTCTATTACTATCCGTCCGACCAGCCGGTTATGTACTGGCGCGAGAAAGGCGGCTACAATGTCAGTATCGACGATTTTGTAAAGTGGCAGCAAGGCGAGGTCAACTATGGTAAAGAATGGGACTACAGCGACAACAGCAGTTCCACCGACCTGCGCGGAGGTTTTGGTGGAGGCTTGTAATTATAACCCTGTCCCGTGGCTTATGGAGCATTTAGACCGCAAGCACACAAAAGGCAAGAAACGCAAAACTAACAAGAAGCGCTTATATGTGAATATGCCGTGTGCGTTTGATATTGAGACTAGCCGAGTATGTGTTGATGCGGACGACAATCCCCACACCATAATGTATATTTGGCAGTGTCAACTCGGTCTGGATATTACCATTATTGGTAGGACGTGGGACGAATGGATGAACTTTACGGGAGCAATCAGCGATTACTTGCAAGCCAGCAGCGGCCCACAAGGCGACTGGTATCTGTGCATGTATGTTCACAACCTCTCACATGAATTTCAATATTTGTCGGGTATTCTGGATTTCGGCCCTGGTGATGTGTTCGCCAGCAAGCCGCGCAGGGTATTAAAATGTGACAACCGCGCTATAGAATACAGATGCAGTATGCGACACAGCAATTTGTCCCTTGATGCCTGGGGCAAACAGCTTGGCGCCCCTCATGCCAAATTGACCGGGGCACTTGATTATTCAAAAGTTCGGTACCCATGGACTCCCTTAACGTCTACAGAATTAGCGTATTGTGTCAATGATGTTCGGTGCATTGTGGAATGCTTGTTGATCGAGATGAACCGAGATGGTGACGACCTGTACACTCTACCATTAACGCGCACCGGATACGTCCGGCGGATGGCACGCGAAGCAATGTATAAATGGGGCATTAAACGGGTTAAGCGCCTTGTGCCGTCGTGGGAATTGTACCAGATGTTACGGGAGGCGTTCCGGGGCGGTGACACGCACGCTAACCGCTATTATGTGGGGTTACATTTGGAAAACGTTGGTTCTGCGGATATGTCGAGCGCATACCCTGCCACACAATGTGAATGTTATTTTCCTATGACTCCATTTAGGCAGGAACCGGCCACCGTTGAGCGGTTAATGCAATGTATGAGGCACGGCAAGGCGTGTTTGATGCGCTTGCAAGTGAAAGGTTTGCGCCAGCGTTTCAAGTGGTGGGGGTTCCCATATATCCCCCTTGCAAAGGTTCGGCATTGCGAAGGATACATTAACGACAATGGCCGTCTGCTGTCTGCTGAACATTTCGAGATCACCATAACCGATATAGATTTTAGAATCATTGCCAAAGAATATGATTGGGACGCTCTTAACGTTATGGCCCTGTACACGTCCGAGTATGGCAAACTGCCAAAGCCCTTAACGGATTGTGTAAAAGAGAGTTATACCGGCAAAACATCTCTTAAAGGTGTGGCCGGTCAAGATTTGTATTATGTCAAGTCCAAGGGGGATCTCAATAGCTACTACGGCATGACCGCACAGGACCCCTTGCAGCTGGACACACTTTTTGACGAGGATGACCCCGACAATCTTTGGAGCGAATGCACCGACGACCCGGAGGGCAGATATAACGAGCATCGCCCACACTTGTTTCTGCCTTACCAATGGGGCGTATGGACAACCGCTCACACCCGCAAGCGCCTAAAAAAAGCGCAATGGGCCGCGGGCAAAAATGGCGTGTACTGCGATACAGACAGTGTCAAATACATGGGTAATATTGATTTAGCGGAGTTTAACAAAGCGGTGAAACAGCTTGCGAAAGATAACGGTGCTTGCGCTACAGACCCCAAAGGTAATACTCATTACATGGGGGTATACGAGCAAGAGCGCAGCTATGCGGAGTTCATGACATGGGGCGCTAAAAAATACGCGACTACCTATAAAAAGGGCGGGCCGATCACTACTACCATAGCAGGAGTTAGCAAGCGGAAAGGCGGTTTGGAGCTGGCCCTGTGGGGTGGTTTTGAGGTGTTCAAGCCCGGCTTTACGTTCTGTCTTGCCGCCGGAAATCAGGTTATTTATAATGACCGGCCCAATGTGCCAGATTTTGTGGTTGACGGGCATACGGTACATATAACAAGAAACCTGTGTATTTGTGATAATACCTACACGTTGGGTATTACTGACGAATACGCAAAGATACTCGGGTACAAGATTATGGAGGTTGTCTGATGATTAAACTGTACACCGATGAAGGGTGGCCGAACTTTTCCGAACAGGATGGCATCTTGTCAACCGGGGCCCCGATCATTTTTATATGGGGTGGGCGTGGCACCGGCAAGACCTACGGAGCGCTAAAGCACGTCCACCAGACCGGAGACGAATTTCTGTATCTGCGCCGCACACCGCAGCAAGCGGAACTTATTTGTGCGTCGCCCAGTATGTGGCCGTGGTCTCCTTTGAACGATGATCTGCAAACGCATTACGCTCCGTTTAAATTGCCTAAAATTGCCGGTCTCTATGAAGTGGGCAATGCAGGGGCCTATACCGATACAGGAACCCCCATTAAACCGGCCCAGATGTCGGGAGTTGTGGGAAGCGTGGTCACACTGGCACGCACCCGCGGCTTTTCAAGCCCCCATACCAATATAATTATCTTGGACGAATACCAGAAAGAAGAATCTGATTATTACCGGCGCGGCGAGGGAGTCGGCCTTGCCAACATTTATGAAACGGTCAACCGTAACCGCGAATTGCAAGGGCAAAAGCCATTGACGTTGTTATGTATGTCGAACGCTGTTGGCATGGCCAACCCCTATTATATGCAGTGGGAAATTACGGATACGGTTGAAAAAATGATCGGTAAGAAAGAGCGCGTCAAGCTGCTGGCCGATAAAGGGATTCTTTTGATTGATCTTGTGGACAGCCCTATTGCCAAAGAGAAAGCCAATACGGCCCTCTATAGGTCTATGACCGGTACAGATTTTTACAGGTCCGCTATTGAAAACCAATACAGCGCCGAGGAGAAAAGTCTTGTCGTGTCCCGACCCCTCCGGGAATACTACCCACTTGTTCAAATTGGGCGGTGCTGCATCTATGAGCACAAGAGTAAACCCCTCTACTATGTGTGTAGGCATCGGTCTGGCGAGATGCCCACGTATGGAACCGGTGACTATGAGCGAAAACGATTTAGGGCCGCATATGGGTATATCTGGCCCGCGTACTTGCAGCGTCAGATTGAATTTGAGCGTTACTCGGATGAAATTTTCTTTCGCGAGTATTGCGGTACTTGACTTTTTTAAACGGGCAGTATATACTAAAGTTAATCCCAGGTGCCCACAGGCAGCCCCCAGAAGGGGCGGGCAAGCGTCAGCCAGCGCAAGAACCTGGGATTTACTTGTATCTGTATGGGAGGTGATGTTATATGAACGTTTATGCAGTGTTGGCCGTTCTGGTGTTTATCGGTATGGATGTTATCAGCGGGATGGTGAAAGCCTTTTCTACCACGGGTTTCGATTCCAGCGTGATGCGTCAGGGGTTTTATCACAAATTCGGTGAAGTTCTGGCCGTGGGGTTGCTTGCAGCCGCTGATTTTTACTTGCCTATTGTGGGCGTCAATGTCGATGTGTCTTTCTCGGTCATCGGTTGCACCTATTTTGTCTTGATGGAAATTGGCAGCATCATCGAGAATATCGGATCGATCAACCCTGAATTGGTGGGGCCTCTTACTAAAATTTTTGCAAAACTCAAGGGGGATTAACCATGGGTTGTTATATCATTTTTGCCCAGTCGATCACAAACGAACGTGCGTTTCTGCTGGCTGACCTGTGCGTTCGTTTGAACATCGGCTATTATAGCGACTGGGCAAACGTGGCCCACACGCGGCAGTGTTGTGCCGTGGGACCTGTCACAAAAGGAGACAAAGACCAGGTCGTTAAATGCCTGGCTCATGACACGTACGTTGTATTGGAGGCGACAAAAGTTGAAAATCAGTGAAAAAGCGGCCCTCGCAATGGCCGGATACACCAAAGCGGAGATCGAAGCTATGGAGCAGCCCGTGCCGCAACCCGCACCGCAGCAGCCCGTGCCGCAACCCGCACCGCAGCAGCCCGTGCCGCAGCCCGCACCGCAGCAGCCCGTGCCGCAGTATGACGGCCTCGAAACCCTGTTGCAGCAGATTTTGCAGGGCCAGCAGACCAGCGCCCAGGCAATGCAGACTATGACCCAGACGTTGCAGGCAAACGCGCTGGGCCTCGGCATCCAGCAGCAGCCGGCGGCAGATGCCGCGACGGTGACGGCCCGAATCATCGACCCGACCTATGGAAAGGAAGTGAAATAATATGCCTCTTGGTTTGGATTTTGCGGACATCGCCGCAATTTTAACCGAGATCAACAAACTGGCCACCGGTCAGGAACCGACGTCGCCCATCGTGGATACGTCAAGTTTCGTTTCTGCGGCGCAAGTCACGGTGCTGACTGGCTACGACAATTACACCAGAGCGATCAGTCAGGTGTTAGGCCGTACTATTTTTGCCGTTCGCCCCTACGACGCGCCCATGAAACGTTTGCAGGTCACGGGCGACGACTGGTCGAACCATGTGCGGAAGATCAATTTCTGCGACACCGACCCCGTCACTGACAAGGCGTGGGCGCTGGAGAACGGCCAGAGCGTGGATATGTACGAAGTCCACAAGCCTTCAGTTTTGCAAACGAACTACTACGGACAGACCAATTACAGCCGCGTGTATACCCAGGCAGTTACCCAGATGGAAGCGGCGTTCAAAGGCCCCGAGGAACTGGCGCAGTTCTGGTCCGCGTTCGTGTTGCATCTGTCGAACCAGATCGAGGCGGACCGCCGTAACCTTGCCAACAACCTGATGGCGAATCATCTGACCGGCATGACGGTGACAAGCCCCCACAGTGTCGTCTATCTGCTCGACGAGTACAACGCCCAGCAGGGCACGAGCCTGACCGTGAAGGACGTGTATAAGGAAGCAAACTTCCCGGGTTTCGCCAAATACGCATATGGCCGTATCAACGACATTTCCCGCCTTATGAAAGAGCGTTCTATCAACTGGCATCAGAATTGGAGGATCGGCAGCACGACGTACAACATCATGCGCCACACCCCGTATGATCGTCAGCACCTCTATCTGTACAGCGGTACGCAGAGTCAGATCGACGCCCGCGTGATTCCCGAGGTATTCCATGACAACATGCTGAAATACCGCGATGCCGAACAGGTTACGTTCTGGCAGAACATCGACGAACGCGAAACCATCTCTGCGACGCCTGTTGTGACCACAACCACCGGCGAGGCAAAGAAGAATGCCGCGGTGCAGCTGTCCAATGTGTTCGGATGTCTGCTGGATTGGGACGCAATCGGATACACTCCGAAGCTGTCCCGCGTGGTCCCGACCCCCATGAACGCCCGGGGCCTGTATACGAATTTTTGGTACCACTACGGGTGGTCGTGGTACGACGACTTCACCGAGAACGCCGTTCTGTTCCTGATGACCGACGGAGACGTCACTGCACCCAGCACGGGCAGAGCAGCCAGAGCCTCCACCCTGAAAACCACCACACACAAGGACGCGGACCCATCGAAGTCCTGACCGGCACCGGCGGGCAAATGCCCGCCGGTTATTTTATAGGAGGTGCAAAATGCAAGCTATATTTTACCAGTTTGCAAAGCGCACAAACAGCACAAAGCGGCCCAGCGGTGGGCAGGAGTTCGGAATTGACCTTAAAGCCCCTTGCAACATCATTGACCCCGAGATCAAGATTGCAACACAAAGCGACCCCACCGGGTACAATTATTGCTACCTTCCCACATTCAGCCGGTATTACTGGGTGAAGAATTGGACGTATGCCGACGGGCTCTGGAATGCCTCGCTGACTGTTGACACGTTGGCAAGCTACCGCGACCAGATCGGCAATAGTACAGAGTACGTCACAAGATCGTCTGCTCAGTATAATGGTACAATTTCAGATGGTCTATACCCCGCGACGGCTAAAGTGCAAACGGTAACAACCGCTTTTCAAGGCGGATTCGCTGAAACAATTAGCGGCGGATTTTTTGTTATCGGGTTTATAGCTAAAGCAGCAAACTCCGTCGGAGCTATTACCTATGTAGTAATGACCCCTGCGAATGCTAAAAAACTATCCGCAAAATTGCTAACTAATGTGTCGTACCTTAGTATTGATAATTCAGAAATTAGCGACAATTTAACAAAGGTGCTTTTCAATCCATATCAGTATATCGTAAGTTGTAACTACTTCCCATTTGATATTGCCGAACTCGCCGCACATCTGCCGCTTGTGTCTAGTGTAGATATCGGGTGGTGGTCGGTAGACGTTCCGTGCTGGATTTTAGGAGAAGATAATAACAACTTCACAAAATTGGTAAATGTATATGTTCCGAAGCACCCTCAAGCGGCAAATCGCGGGGAGTATTGCAATACTGCCCCATACACAGACTACACTATCTTTTTGCAGCCCTTTGGAGTATTACCCCTTGACGCCTCTAAACTGTGGGGGGCCACGACATTATCTATACAATATGTGGCAGACCTTTTTACCGGAGACAGCATACTGCGCATCTTTACAAATGCAAATCAGTTAGTGTACGAGACAACCGCAAAATTAGGGGTTCCTATTCAACTATCAAATATTAACTTTGATATTCCATCGGGGAACGGAGGACTGCTGCAAACGGGTATTGCTGCCGCGTTCGGAGGTCTCCAAGCAGCATTTTCGGGGGGCTCTATTTCAGACGTCGGAAACGGTATTTTAAATGCTGCGCAGGCAACCAATGCTGATGTCGCAAGCAAGGGTGCCACAGGATCCACAATAGCTTTTGATGCCATACCCTATATGGTAGCCCGGTTTAAAATTCTTGTGGACGACAACAACGAGCACCACGGGCGACCACTGTGTCAGAAAGTGCAGCTGTTCAGTATCCCGGGTTTCATGATGGTAGACGACCCTGATATTGCGTTGCCCGCAACAGCCGCCGAGATTGACAGCGTCAAAAGCTATATGAAAAATGGGTTCTTTTTAGAGTAGGAGGCGTAAACAATGGCAGTATATAAACAGTGTATTACTGACGTGTCGCCAATTAGAGTGACTGCCGGTTATCCGGCGTACTCGGACGGAAGTCCCCACCGGGGCATTGACACGGTGCACGGTAATCATAAAGCCTACGCGCCCGAGGCGGGCGTTGTGGTCGTCGCGCAGCACTGGAATGGCAGTACCTCAGGTGATCAGTCCTGGGGCAATATGATCAAAGTCAGAATGGCCGACGGCACCACCTGGCGAGCTGCACACTTTGCCTCGCAGATTTGGAACGTGGGCGACACAATCGCAAAGGGTCAGTTTATTGGCACACAGGGGCAGACTGGATACGCAACGGGCATTCACACGCATTGGGAGTACGCCGATGCCGCCGGAAACCTGCGAGACCCGTCCAGCATTATCAGAATCCCGAATCAGGTCGGCACATGGGATGTAGAATGGGACTCCGGCGGAGGCCCTGACCCTGGGCCGGGTCCCGGGCCGGGTCCCGGGCCGGGACCATGGCCAACCGGGAAGTTGCCTATTTGGTTGCTGTTTAAAATGGCAAAAGGGAGAGGCGTACGATGAACAATAATGTGATGTTTTCCAGCAAGACGGATGTGTGGGCGACGCCGCAGAGATTCTTTGATGAGTTGGACAGGGAGTTTAACTTTGAGCTGGATGTGTGCGCCACGCCGGAGAACGCGAAGTGCAGGAGATTCTACACGAAGGAACAGGACGGACTTGCGCAGCCTTGGACGGGCCGGGTGTGGTGCAATCCGCCGTATGGCCGGGAAATTGGCAAGTGGGTAAAGAAAGCCTTTGAAACTGCTGCGCGGGGGGGATTAGTGGTAATGCTGCTACCCGCGCGGACAGATACGAGGTGGTTCCATGACTACATATACGGAAAGGCGGAGGTTCGGTTCATCCGCGGGCGGCTGAAATTTGGCGACAGCAAAAACAGTGCGCCTTTTCCGAGCATGGTTGTGATTTTTGGAGAGAAAGGAGGTCGTCTGTTATGAGTGCACCCTACAGCTATGAGCAAATCAACGCTCATGTGTCGCCGGTGACTCCCTCCGTGATGCACACCAAGGGCAACAGCTTATCCTATTATTTCCGCAAGTATCTGTTCCTTGAAGCTGTGTCTATGGTCCGCTGGACGCTCCCCGACACATGGCCCAGTAACCGTTTGCAATATCTTGTCTTCGGTTCCGGCGGTGTAACGGTGTTCAACACTGACCGATACGGCCTCGTATATGACCGAATGGGACTTACCGGCATCAACATTTTCTACAATCCCACACACTCCATCATTGCGAACCCTTTTATCAAAGGGTCCCCCTATTTGCAAATCGGGAAGCAGTGCGAGATCATCAATCTGCAGCCCGATTACCGCGGTATGGTGGATATTGTGGCCTATTATGGGGATATGATGGCCCTTGCGGCGCAGACCATTCAGAGTAATTTAATCAACAGCAGGTTGGCATATGTGTTTGCATCTGGTAACAAGGCCGGTGCAGAATCTTTTAAAAAGATGTTTGATGCAATCATGCAGGGCGACCCCGCCGTGTTCGTTGATTCCGCGTTGCTTAAAGCGCCTAAAAATGGGGCATCCGGGCAAGCGCCATGGATGTATTTTGCGACAGACCTTAAAGGGAACTTCATCACCAACGAACTGTTGACAGCCCTTAAAACCATTAAAGCGCTGTTCGATACGGAAGTCGGCATCCCCAACACCAACACCAGCAAAAAAGAGCGGATGTTAACCGACGAAGTCAATTCTAACAACGTTGAGACAGCCGCCAAAGCGTCGCTATGGTTGGACAGCTTGCAGCGTGGGTGTGAGCGGGTTCACAAGCTCTTTGGAATTGACAAATCTACTTTATGGGTCGATTGGCGTTTTCCGCCCGATACTGGGGCACAGGAGGTGAACAACGATGCACGCAACATTGAGCTTTAACGGCCTGTTGGCAAGATACCCGAAACTGTTCGACGACTTGAAAGTCCCTGACAATGTCTCTAAAGACGCTGTCTGCAATCAATTACTGTTTGATACGCTGGAATTGGAGGTGTTGTACGCGGATGGCCCCACTATGCGCAGGGCGCTTGGCGTATATTCTGAAACCATGCTTCCGAGCTGGACCCGGTACGCTGCCGCCCTCGGCCTGAACTATGATGCTTTGGCATCCGATGACCGAACCAGAACCACCGACCATGCAGGAACCAGCGGCGGCACAATCAACCGTACAAACGGCGTGAAGGGAACAACTACCCGAGCGCCTAACCTGACCACCACCGGCCAGAATACAGGCAGCGACAGCACTACACGGGATGTAGCGGGCTTTGACAGCGGGACATTGCAAACCGCTGAAAAGAGTACAACGGCCCTGGGAACTGGGAACACCATTACCAGCAGCGGCACGGACACGACTACCACCGATCAGACAACAACCGATGACAATGTCTCGGAGTTACACGACGGCTACAAAGACACCGTGACCGAGAAGGGCCGGGCAGGGCGAGACCCGCAAGACCTTATTGCCAAAGAGTTGACCCTTGCAATGGAAAATGCAGTCCATAAAATCGTTACGGACATCCGGGCAAATTTTTGTTTGCTGGTATATTAAGGAGATGTGATTATGAATATTAATCCTATTCACAACGCGCCCTACACCAATTTCCATGATCTCAATCTTGATTGGATTATGGACGAGCTGAACGAATTCAACACCAAACTGACGAATTTCGTCAGCCTGGCCACGATCAAGTACGCAAACCCGATTCAGTGGGACATCACAAGCCAGTATGAGGCAAATACCGTTGTAGTGGACAGCAACGGCAACGCCTATCTTTCCGTAAAGCCGGTGCCGTCCGGCGTTTCTCTGGACCGTACCGAGTTCTGGACCAAAATCGGAAATTTCGATGAACTTTGGGCCGATGTCAAAAAGGCCATTACTCCCAACGATGAGGGGCACAGCCCCACCGCGACAGCGGATAGAGCGGTCAACGATCTTGTCTGGGTAAACGGGGCGCTGGTACGTGTCACAAGAGCAATGATCGCCGGTGATGCTTACGTGCCCGGCTCCAACTGCGTCAGCAGCTCCACAAATGAAGTTCTGCACTACCTTATCACCACATTTAATGAGGGCTTGAGCGCAGAGAAAACGGCCCGGGAAGACGCCGACAACCAGCTTCAGACGGCTATTGACGCAGAACAAACGGCCAGAGAGAACGCCGACAACCAGCTACAGACGGCTATTGAAGCGGAACAAACGGCCAGAGAGAACGCCGACAACCAGCTACAGACGGCTATTGACAATGAGACACAGGCCCGGAAGGACGCGGATAATAAACTACAAAAAAATATTGACGCTGCGCTAAAATCAGCTGTCAACTGGGCAAACGTTAAAACATACGGAGCCGTTGGTGACGGGTCTACTGATGAAACCTCCGCTTTCAACGCCGCAAAATCCTCGGGGTTGCCCCTATACATCCCACAGGGCACATTTAAGGTGTCGGGCTTTGAATCTGCACAAAACGTTCCGGTATATATTGACGGCGTAATTGGCGGAACTATCACCATCAACGGGCCTATTATGGCTAAAAACAAACAAATTTTTGAGGCGGGGTCGTCCGTCACTATTGCAAAACAGTATGCCGACGGGTCCGCAGATTGGTTCCCTGATTTACAGAGTGCTATAAACACTTTGCATAAAGTGCACTTATCAAATCGGACATATACAGTGTCTACAAATATCACGATCAACAAATCGGGTTTTTCCATGGTGGGCCCTGAATATTCTGACGAAGGAAACGGCGCGCTCATAATTTTGAATAACCATTCTAGTATTATCGTCGGAGACATTAGTGGCCGAGTAATTAATAATTTTCCTCGTTGCATAACGCTGGAAAATATTGAAATTCAGAATCATGATGCGGAGTTCCCTGTAAAGATTTACGGGGTAGTCTACGGAACTTTCCGGCACCTGTTCGTTAAGACGATGTCAAACGTTGCGGGGGGTGGATTTTACATCACTAAAAATGTCTCAACAGTGTATGAACGTTGTTATGTGCAGTCTGTAGACCATAACGGAGACAATAGATTCAGAGCTTATCACTGCACCGACGAAGGAGACCCAATTCTAGCGGGCGGCAATGCATCCTTGTATTTTGTGCGATGTTCCTACGGTGATACTTATAACACAGCAAGTAGTTTTAACTCGGCGGGTTTTGATGTAATAGGCGCGGGGAGTGACGTTTTTTTGCTTTCGTGCGAAACGGCAAGCGCTGGTTATGGCCTGTCGTTTGAAAGCGAGAATGCTACAGGAGACAACCGCTTTAACGATATTTTAATATCGAACTGCGTATTTGATGGGTGCTCGCAAGGTGGTATTCAGTTTTACAAAACCTCCTCCGGCTGCGTCAGCATCAGTAATACCTATGTAGCTTGTACTCCTATCGGATTGTTTGGGTTACAATTTAACCAATGTAATGGGCTGACATGTGCTGTCAACGGATTACAGCTACTAGGCTTAGGGACTCCCATGATAGGCGTACAGTTTGTCGGGAATGGGGCTAATGCTATCGGAAATTTTATTACAAAAGGTATCACAAATGCCTTTGATGGTACACCCGCTAATACCGAACTAACATACTTGCACAACGGCACTTTAAAACACTATCCGGTCAAGTAATATCCGTACCC
>ERZ832522.4529-NODE-4529-length-13600-cov-2.749059_pt1 | contig 13600 bp, 9 predicted proteins | sample MGYA00519951_ERZ832522 | MGnify/ENA primary metagenome ERZ832522 (study PRJEB31850, sample SAMEA3708728) | human gut metagenome | biome: human gut; feature: human-associated habitat; material: faeces | place: China | collected 2014 ... | reverse complement strand
TGGTCTGGCCCAGCCGCTCGATCATCAAGCCGGTGTTGATATCCGTCTCCGCTCCGTAATTGACGGCGATTTTGGCCAGCATCAGCGCCCGGGGGCCCTTGGACATTATCTGCCGGGCCAGCTTTTCCACCTCTGACATCAGCGCCTCTCTGCTGTCGTCGGTGACGATGTTGACCAGTCCGATGGCCTGAGCCTCTTCCGCAGTGATGATCTTGCCGGTGTAAATCAGCTCCTTGGCCTTGCTGATTCCCACCAAGCGGGTCAGCCGCTGTGTCCCGCCGGCGCCGGGAATGATGCTCAGATTGATTTCCGGCTGGCCGAACTTGGAGCGGCGGGTGGCGACCCGGATGTCACAGGCCTCCGCCAGCTCACAGCCGCCCCCCAGGGCATAGCCGTTGACTGCGCAGATCACCGGTTTGTACAGATCCTCCAGATCCTTCAGGGCGGTGGTGGCTGTCCCGATCATCTGATCCATGTAATACCGGTCATGGAGCTCCTGAATGTCGGCTCCGCTAGCAAGGGCTTTGTCCCCGGCCCCGGTGACCACCACCACCTGAACGGCGTCGTCCAGCCTGGCCTGACGCACTGCGGCGCTGATGTCCCGCCACATTTCAGGGCTCAGGGCGTTGCGCACCTCCGGACGGTTGAGGGTAAGATACAAAATTCCGTCCCTTACCTCATACAAAATATTTTCAAATTCCATGTACAGCCGCACTCCTTTCCGCTGTCTGCTGTTCTGCCGGCCTGTGTCGCCTCCTGCAAAGGAAAGCGCTACAGCAAAATATTACAGCAATTTCTGTGCCAAGTTTCCAACTGCCGGCCCGCTGATGGCCGGGCCGCCCCTTTGTGGGTTTCTATTAAGGTAAGCGCGGTTTTTCTGCCCGGCGGAGTGTGAGCTGCTCTGCCGGGCATCTGCTAAAGTGCGCAAAACAACTGCGCAATTGCACAGATTAAAGCGTGCAATTGCGCAGTTGTTTTGCGCGGTTTGGACAAATAAAACGGCTCAATTGCGCCGTCCCTTGTATTTTCTAGATAAATCAACTGGGTTGGAGCATCGCAATTTCTTTGCCTTTTCGCGCAAATTTATGAAAAAAGGAACCTTCTTTCTCCAAACAAAGAATCCTCAAAAATTTTTGTCTCTTTCTGAAAAGGTGGCACAAATCTTGCTTTTATTATTTTGCAGTGATGCACCGTAGTTTGGTCACACAGGAAGCTATATCATTTGGAAGGGAGTGTTTGGATGGAGAACATCTACATCATGAGCGGGGTGCGCACCGCCATCGGAAAATACGGCGGATCCCTGAAAAGCGTTCCGGCCCACACAATGGGGGCTCTGGTGATTCGTGAGGCCCTGTCCCGGGCCGGCATAGCCGGCGCCCTGGTGGACGAGGTTATTTTAGGGGAGGTGCGGCAGAGCACCGAAGCCTCGAACATCGCCCGGTGCGCCCTGCTGGAGGCCGGCCTTCCGGAGACGGTTCCCGGCTATACCGTCAATCGTCTGTGCGCCTCCGCCATGCAGGCTGTGCTCTGCGGCTACCAGGAGATCTGGACTGGCCAGGCCAAAACCGTTGTGGCTGGAGGGACGGAAAACATGAGCCGCGCCCCCATCTATCTGCGGGGCAGCCGCTGGGGCGGGAACAAAAACACCCTGGTGGATTCCAACATTGAGGCCGGCACCACCTCCGCTCCCGCGGAGATCTATGGTACCGGTCTGAGTATGCCGAAGACTGCGGAAAATGTGGCGGAGCGCTTCCACATTACCCGGGAGGAGCAAGACGCCTTCTCCGTGGAATCCCAGCGCCGGGCCCATCAAGCCATTCAGGCGGGATATTTTAAAGAAGAGATCGTCCCTGTCCATGTGAAGGAGAAGAAAAACGAGTTCATATTCGACACGGACGAGTTTGTGAAGCCCACCACGACTTTGGAGGTGCTGGCAAAGCTGCGGCCCATTGTGAAGCCTGACGGCACTGTCACCGCGGGCAACTCCTGCGGCCTGAACGACGGAGCCGCCGCCCTGGTGCTGATGTCCGAGACACAGGTCAAGGCCATCGGCCTGAAGCCCATGGCCCGGATCATCGACGTCACCACCGCCGCTCTGGATCCCACGATCATGGGGTACGGCCCCTACTACGCCACCAAAAAAATCCTTCAGCGCACCGGCATGACGCTGGATCAGATCGACCTGGTGGAGCTGAACGAGGCCTTTGCCTCCCAGTCCGTGGCCTGTATCCGGGATCTGGGCCTGGACCCCGCCAAGGTCAACATCAACGGCGGCGCCATCGCCCTGGGCCATCCCCTGGGCTGCACCGGAGCCCGGCTGATCGTCACCCTGATGCACAACCTGAAGCGCACCGGCGGGAAAATCGGCTTGGCTACCCTGTGCATTGGCGGCGGACAGGCCATGGCCGCCCTGATTGAAATGCAGTAACTGTGGTCCCAATTCTTTTGTATGTCTCCCCACAGGGCGGGAACAGCGAGAAACTTTTTGAACGCGGGGACACAAAATCGAATTGAGGACAGCTGAAAAGGAGGGCCGCAATGGTAATCAAGGAACAGTCTGGACTTCGGGCGGTTTTGAAAGATATTCCCATACCCCCCGTGTATGTGGTTCGGCAGAATTTCCCTCAGGACGGCATTCCGGACGTGTCCGCATGTCTGCGGGAAAAGCTGGATCGGGAGGAGCTCCGTTCCAGAATTCGTCCCGGCATGCGCGTTGTGCTGACCGCCGGAAGCCGCCAAATTGCCCACATGCCGGAAATCCTCCAGGAGCTTGCTCGTTTCTTAAAGGGGCAGGGGGCAAAGCCCTATATCATCCCCACGATGGGCAGCCATGGCGGGGCCACCGCAGAGGGGCAGCGCAATATTTTGGAGAGCTACGGCATCACGGAGGAGTTCTGTGAATGCCCCATCTTCTCCAGTATGGAGACGGTGGAGGTAGGGAAAATGCCGGACGGGGATCCGGTTCGCATGGATCGCTTCGCCTTTGAGTCCGACGCCGTCGTTGTGGTTGGCAGGATCAAGGGGCACACCGCTTTCCGCGGCCCATATGAGTCCGGACTGGTCAAAATGATTGCGGTTGGCCTGGGAAAACGAGAGGGGGCGGATCTCCTGCACCAAAAGGGCTTCCGGGTGTTTGGAGAGCGCCTTCCCCAGTATGCCCGGGTGATATATGACCACTGCAACATTCTGTTTGGCGTGGGAATTATCGAAAATGAGCATGACGAAACCTGTCGCATAGAGGTGCTCCCCTCAGAGGAAATCTTTGACAAGGAGCCTGCGCTGCTGACCTATGCCAAGAGCCGCATGCCCCGTCTGCTGTTCCCGGAGACAGACCTTTTGCTAGTGCGGGAAATTGGGAAAAACTTTTCCGGAAACGGGATGGATCCCAATGTCACGGGCACCTTCGGAACTCCGTATGCCTCCGGCGGGATTCAAAAGCAGAGAACCGTGGTGCTGGATATTTCAGCGGAGAGCCACGGCAGCTTTGTGGGGCTGGGCACGGCGGACGTCACCACAAAGCGGGCCTTTGAGAAGTTGGACACCAACACAACTTATTTCAACATGATCACCACCAAGGTGCTGGGGGTGGGGAAGATTCCCGTGGTCATGGAGGACGACCGGCTGGCGATTCAGACCGCGCTGAAAACTCTGGCCGATGTGGATCCAAAGCGTTCCCGCATCGTGTATCTGAAAAATACCCTTTCCCTTCAGACAATCATGATTTCCGAAGCACTTTTGGACAAGGCAAAAAGCTGTAAGGAGGTGGATATTTTAGAGGGTCCGCGTCCATTCTCTTTCGACGCGGACGGAAATCTCATGGATCTAGCGTAATGCTATCGGCTGAAAATCTGTGGAAAGAAAAGGAGAATTGGTATGAGGGCAGAAGAACTCAAGACAATTGTTGTCATCGGCGCCGGTATCATGGGGCAGCAGATTGCCATGAACACCGCCATCAAGGGCCGCGCCTCCGGCTATCAGGTCATTTTGTGCGACAGCTTCCCCGCTGCCGTGGAGAAAGCCCAGGCCTGGGCTGACAAGTACTTAGCCGGCCGCGTTGCCAAGGGCCGCCTGACCCAGGAGCAGGTGGACGACGTCAAGGCGAATCTCACCATCACAGGTGATGTAGACGGATCCGCCGCCAAGGGCGATCTGGTGATCGAGGCGATCATTGAGAAGCTGGATGTGAAGCGGGAGCTGTTCGAACGCATCAGCAGGCTGTGTAGGCCCGATACGGTGCTGGCCACCAACTCCTCCAATATCGTCAGCTCCAAGCTGGCTGACGTAACGGAGCATCCGGAGCGGTTGATGAATATTCACTACTTCAACCCCGCTTTGGTGATGGAGCTGGTGGAGCTGGTCCGGGGACCTCATACTGGAGACGAGGCTGTGGAACTGGCTCGCACCTTCGCCATCAATACCGGCAAGAGCCCCATCGTTTTGAACAAGGAGATTGCCGGCTTTGTGGCCAACCGCATCAACGCCGCCGTGGTTCACGAGGCCCTGTCTCTGCTGGAGAAGGGGATTGCCTCTGTGGAGGATATCGACACAGCCTGCGAAAAAGGATTAAACTATCCCATGGGGCCCTTCCGCCTGATGGATCTGACCGGTATTGATGTGAACTACTATGTGCGGGTAGACCGCTACGCTGAGAGCCATGATTCCTTTGACGCGCCCAACCCCCTGGTTATTGAAAAGTTCAAGAAGGGGGAGTTCGGCAAAAAGACCGGCAAGGGTTGGTACGACTATACTGACGCAAAGTAAGCCTGTGTCTGTGTATGTGTAATGGAAAATTAAGACGAAAATAGGAGGGAATACTATGGAATCCAGTACCATCGCCATTATTATCACAGTGGTTTCGATGATTCTGTTCTTCAGTAACAAGCTCCCCATGAGCGTGGTCGGCAGCATCACCGCTCTGGCCTGCGGGCTATTGATTCCGGAGATGAGCAAATCCTCTGTCTATTCTAGCTTCGGCGGCAGTACCGTCATTATGGTGGCCGGCATGTGTGTGGTGGGCGACGCCCTATTTGTCACTGGCATCGCCCAGAAGCTGGGTGCAAAGATATGCAATTCCCCCTTTGCAAAAAATGAACGGATTTTTGTAATCACAGTCGTTACCATTTGTACTGTGATGTCCGCTTTCCTGAGCAACTCCGCCTGTATTGCCATGTGGATGCCCATTATCGCCGCTGTTGCCGCAGGCTCCAACGGACGGATCCGCTCTAAGATCGTTATTTTCCCCGCTGGAACGGCCTGCGTCATTGGCGGCGCCTGTACTCTGGTGGGCTCCGTCTCCCAGGGTGCTGCCAACGCGGTGCTCCAGGGCTATGAGGGCTATGAGGTCGGCATGGGCATGTTCGATATGAGCGTGGCCATGGTGCCCGCCGCCATCGTGCAGATTATCTGGTGGGGCACCATTGGTTATAATATGTTGATCTGGGTACTTAAGCCTGACAGCCCCGGCTTTGACAAAAACAACGCCTTCTCCGTTGCCAACTTCAGCGGCAATATAAACGACCAGAAAGAGATTCCTGCCTGGAAGGGCACCCTGTCCATCGTTACCCTGCTGATCTGCATTGCCCTGTTTTTCCTCAGCGGTGTGGCTCCCTTCAGCAGCAAACTGGACATCGCCATTGTGGCTTTACTGGGCGCCACCTTCCTGTTTGTTACCGGCACCGTCCCCGTGAAGGAGTCCCTTGCCAATCTGCCCTGGGACGTTCTGGTGTGTATCGGCACCATCTCCGCTCTGGGCACTGCTCTGGATGTGTCCGGCGGCGGCCAGGTGCTGGCTGACGCTGTGCTGGCTCCCTTCGGCGGTCAGAACGCCTCGATCCCCGTGGTCACTGCGGTAATCTGCCTGCTGTGCTCCGCCCTCACCCTCTTCATGCAGAACAGCGGCGTAGCGGCTATGATTACCCCCGTGGTCATCCCCATGGCAATGTCCCTGGGGATCAGCCCGCTGCCCTGGGTCATCGTTGTGGCCGTCGGCACCAACCTGGCCATTGCCACCCCCATCGGCACCGCCGTCAACATGCAGATTCTCCCCGCCGGCTATACCTTCAAGGACTTCGCCCTGCTGGGCGGGCCTCTGTGGCTGATCATGACGATTGTGGTCACTGTCTGCAGTGTGCTCTTCCTGCTCTAACTCCACTCCCGCATTTCTCTCTTTTGCCGCCCTGGCTCACAGCGCCGATGTGGGCCAGGGCGGCGCTCTTTTTTAGAAGCCTGCGGTGTGGAACTTCCCCACCATACCGCCCTGGAAAGGAAACAACATGCTGGACACCTTTTTCTATGCCTTCAACGCCATTGCCCCCATGCTTTTTTTGATGCTACTGGGGTACTATCTCAGGTACACACATTTTTTTGACCTGTCCCTGCTGAAGCGAATGAGCACCTTTACCTTCCGGTTCGGAATCTCGGCCATGATGTTCCGCAACGTGTACACCCTGTCCGATCTGTCTGAAATCCGGGTGGACATGATGTGCTTCATCCTGATTTGCTGTGTGGCAATCACCGCCGTGGGTTGGGCGGAGGCCATGCTGTTTACCCAGCAGCGCAGCCGCCGGGGGGTGATGATTCAAAACAGCTTCCGCAGCAATTTTTCCATCATTGGAATCCTTCTGGCCACCGCTCTGGGAGGGGCGGAGGGCGGCAGCATCGCCGCCAGCATGCAGGCCCCGACCATCATCTATTTTAATGTTGTCTCTGTCCTGTGCCTGATCTACTTTTCCGATCAGCCCCAGCGGCGTGTCAGTCCGGGCTACATTCTGAAGAGCATTGCCACAAACCCCATGATTCTGGGACAGGTGGTGGGTTTAGCCTGCCTGATTGCCCGTCAATGGATCCCACGGGACGCCTCCGGAGAGCTGCTCTTTTCCATCCAGGGCAGCCTGCCCTTCCTTTATTCAGCGGTGGACAGCCTGGCCTCCATGGCCACGCCGCTGATCCTTGTCCTGATGGGTGGGCAAGTGGACTTCAGCGCGGTGGGAGCCATGAAAAAGGAACTGATCGTGGGCATTGTTCAGCGGTTGATTCTTGCCCCCGTCATTGGCTTCTGCCTGGCCTTTGTCGCCCAGGATCTGGGCGTGTTTACCCTCACCCCCGCAACTGTGGGTACTCTGGTAGGGGTGTTTGGTTCACCGGTTGCCTCAGCCAGCGCGGTCATGGCGGAGGAGATGGGCGGCGACGGAGAGCTGGCCCGGCAGTATGTTGTCTGGACATGCGCCCTGAGTATGCTGACGCTGCTGCTGTGGATTGTTTTTCTTCGGGAATTTGCTTTGCTGTAACAGAAAAATATGGCGAAAAATATCGAGACTATCGAACAAGTGGCAGAAAGAGCTCGATTTCCTGCGAAATTGTCGCCCCTTCTGCTATGAGAAGTGTCATTTCCCAGGTGCATGTTCTGGGAAATGACGGGATTTCAATGAGTTCCTGCGCCTGCGGGCGCAGGAACTCTGCGAGGCATCCCCTGCGGGGGGAGTTTTTCGACTGGCTGAAAAAATATCAGCAGTTTCGAAAGAACTGCTGGTCAACTCGTCAAAAAACTTATGCAAGAATTGGTATGGCAGAAACACCTTTGCGGGCTGGGCAAGAAGGTCGTCTAGGTGGACGGCCTGGACAAGGTGCTCACCGAGTTGAAGGCCCAGGGCCGTAACCTGAACCAGCTCACCACCTTGGCCAACATGGGGAAGAGCACTATGGTGTACGGGGACAGGCTGGCGGAGAGTTACCAGCAGATCAACGAGCAGCTCTGTCGGCTCCTGCGGGAGGTAAGCAAGGGGCCTCCACAAAGGGCGTGACCCTTTGTGGGGAGAGGAGACGCCCCGGAATGAATGAGACTTCAGTCTATCAGACTGGAGGCGAATGATATGGAGGAGGTGTCGACGAGATGGCTACCTTCACCGCCGTTAAGAACCGGGGCGGAGGCCGGGGTGCGCTCGGCGGTGTCACTCGCTATGTCAGCCAAAAGGAAAAGACGCTGTGGGAGAGACAGCGGCTGGTGACCGGCTGGAACTGCACCGCCCAGTCTGTCCTCTCCGAGATGCAGCTCACCAAGGAGCGGTACCGGAAAACAGATGGGCGGCAGTACTACCACTTTGTCCAGTCCTTCACAGAGACGGATGAGCTGACGCCCCAGGAGGCCCACGCCATTGCTCTGGAGCTGGCCCAGCGGGAGTTCCCCAACTTCGAGGTACTGGTAGCCACCCACATCGACACCGACCACCTGCATAGCCATCTGATCGTCAACAGCGTCAGTTTCCTGGACGGGAAAAAACTCCACCAGAGCGCCGCTGGCCTGCAAGCCCACCGGACCGTCAACGATGAAATCTGCGCCGCCCACGGTCTGGCGATCCTGCCTCCGCCTGAAAGGCAGGTCGAGCGGAAGCGGATGAGCAGTCGGGAGTACCGCTCTGCCGCCAAGGGTGAGAGCCGGAAGTTCCGGCTGATGAACACCATCGACCAGTGTATGAGGTATGCGTCCACCAAGGAGGAGTTCCTCTCTCTAATGGAGAGCGAGGGGTATCGGGTGCACTGGACAGACGGTAGGAAGAACATCACCTACACCACGCCCACGGGCATGAAGTGCCGGGATGACCGGCTCCACGAAACAAAGTACACCAAGGAGGTCATGGAACATGAATTCCGAATCCGGGCGGAGATTGTCTCTGGAGGAATTGAAGCAGCGGAACCTACCGCCGCAGGGCACTCCAAGCCAAACGGAACCCATGCCACCGGAACATCCGACCCAGCAGGAGTGGAGCGAACTGCTGGCACGGCTGGAGCGCCTGGAAGCCAGCGTCGGCGCACAGGAGGCCCCGCTTCGGGCGTTGAGCCGACAGGTGGGGCAGCTACCCACTCAGGAGCAGATGGAGGAACAGGCGCGGGAGGTGGCCCAGCTGCGGGCGGCAGTACAACAGGCTGGGAGGAAGAAAGAACTCTCTATCTCTCCGCCCGGTTTAGATACAGCGCTGTCCGTGCTGGTCTGGCTGATCCTGCTTCTGCTGGGGACTATGGTGGGCATGGTGGCCTTGCGGACCATCTGGTCCGGCTTGGCCGCAGTCTGGAGCGCGGTCAGGGTGCTGATCCCGTGAAGGACAGCACTACCACGCCCCACCGCTCCGACCGCAAGACCCTGCGCAGAGAGCAGGAAAAGAAGATCGCCCTCGGTCATAAGGAGGACGACCATGAGGAAGAACAGACCTGGCAGCAGACCATGGGCTGAGGCCAACCGTTCCCTGATATGGAAAGAAAGGCGAATATAAAAAAAGATTACGAGGAGTATCGGGACACCGGCGTTCTGGGCAGTTATCACCCTGAGATGGTCGTACTGCTGGAGCAGCGTGGTGGCGAGGTCCTAACCACATTCCGAGACACCAATTATCAATAACAGGAGGACCACCTGGAGAGCCAGCGAAAGATGCTCATCCGGGGAAAAGTGTTCCTTGTGACCTCTGTGTTTCCCTCTGAGGCCATAGCGACGCCCACGGACAAACTGCTCTCCATGATCGACGCGGAGCTTTCCAAGCAGAGCCACAGCACCTGATGTTTTAGTGGACTTGGGGGAGCCGGTTACTGTCCGTACCCCATACCGGCTTGCCCCTGGAAAAAGAGGTTACAGAATATGGAAAGCCAAAAATACAATATCTTATACGGACAGCTCAGTCAGGAAGACGAGCGGCAGGGTGAATCCAACTCCATCCATAACCAAAAGCTCTTTCTCCAGCGATATGCAGATGAAAATGGATTTGACAACACCCTGTTCCTGGCTGACGACGGTTACTCCGGGACCAACTTTGACTGGCCCGCGTGGAAGAAGATCGTGGAGACGATCGAGAACGGCGAGATGGAGACCCTGATCGTCAAGGAGCTCAGCCGCCTGGGGTGGGAGTACCTGCAGGTGGGCCAGCTGACGGAGCTCTACTTCCCTGAGAAGGGCGTCCGGTTTATCGCGGTCAATGACAGCGTGGACTCCCTGGTGGAGAGCAGCAACGACTTTAACCCTATCCGCAACTGGGCCAACGAGCTCCACGCCAAGGACACCAGCAAAAAGGTGCGGGCCATCAAGAAGATGCAGGCGGAGCGCGGGGAGCGTTCTGGCTCCAAACCACCCTACGGATACAAGAAGAAGGATAAGGACTCCAAGGAAATTGTGCCGGATGAGGCGACTGCCCCGGTGGTATGTCGAATCTTCGAGCTGTGCGCCGCTGGGAAGGGGCCCAACCAGATCGCCAGAATCCTGACCAGGGAGCAGATCCTGAATCCGACCAACCAGTACTACCAGGCCACGGGGACGGCCTGCAACCACCTGGACACGACCCGCCCATATAGCTGGTGCGGCAAAACGGTGGCAAATATCCTGGAGAATATCGTCTATCTCGGACACACGCTCAGCATGAAACACACGACGCTCTCCTACAAAAACAAGAAGCAGATCCGCAGGCCGGAGAGCGAACAGATCCTGGTGAAGAACACCCATGCGCCGCTGGTATCGCAGGAACTCTGGGCGATCGTTCAGGAGGTGCGCCGGCACAAGCCTCGACCGCCCAAGCACATGGAGGAACCAAACCTATTCTCCGGTCTGGCCTACTGCTCCGACTGCAGAAAGTACCTGGTACTCTGCCGGACGGAGAAGATGCGGGAGGATCAGTATTACTTCCGGTGCTTCACCTACGGCAAGCGGGGAAAGGACGCCTGCACACCGCACCAAATCCGTGAGACGGACCTGAAAGCCATTGTGTTGGACGATCTGCGCAGGGTGCCCCATTTCGCCCGGATGAAGGAGCGGCAGTTTGCGGAGTACATCAACCGGAAGAACACGATGGAACTGCGGCGGGAGATCAACCGCGTGCAGAGGGAGCTGAACGCCATGCACCGCAGGAATAGAGAACTGAGCACCCTGTTCAAGCGGCTCTATGAGGACAATGTGCTGGGTCGGGTGACCAACGAGCAGAAGGAGTTGGCTGCTACGATCCCGGAGAAAAAGGAACGCCTGGAAAGGCTCAAGTCCTCCATGGCCAATGTGGATGCCTTCATTGAAAAGGCCAGGCGGTACACCGAGATCGATGAACTGACTCCGGAACTGTTGCGGCTGTTCATCCAGCGCATCGAAATCGGGGAGCAGACGAAGAAATACTCCCGCTCCGCCGGCCAGAGCGTCCGGATCGTGTACCGGGACATCGGTGCGCTGGATACGCCCATGTGGGAGGGTGACCGCGCACCGTACATGGCAAAAGAAATTGCAGAGAAAGAAGAAATTATGCAGTTGCTGGCATGAAAACACAGAGGCGGACGGCTTCCGCCGTCCACCTCTGTGCCTGACAATTCACTCGGTTCAGAAAATGTATCTATGGGAACTATCAGAGCTGCCGACTCTTTTTACTGAGTAGGGAAACCACCGGCTCTGCCGGTAGAGGTGCCCCGCAAAAAAGCTTTAGTATGAAACGAGCTACTAACAGCAAGTTATCAGGGATGAAAGACCACCATTAGAACAGCGGTTGCCCGTTTACGGGTTGCGGAGCAAGTGATGCGAGTGAAATAAAATTCAGTGCGTCTTGAGACGCATGCCGGTAATAGGCCCTTATAGGGCCAACTCAAGCCACCAGCTTAGCCGGGTGATTATGACTTTCCTAATTTTTGTGCCGACAAGACAGTTGGCTTAAGTATACGTCAGTTGTTTTATTGATACCACAAAAATAAAGGCATACAGAAGGAATATGAGTCTGAAAAAAACGGATAAGAGATCTGGCCTTGCGCGGCAAGCCGTATTCTTACAGAAGTGGGGACCGGCAAGGAAACCCTGATCCATTGCCGCTCCCAAGGTTTTTGTCGTTTTAAAAAGGTGCGTTCATAAATATAGGGCATCAGTTCAAAAGAAAGTAAGTGTGATCATGGATCCTGAACCAGAGACAGCGTTGTAGAAATGGGCACCGAAGATTCCGTCGCTGATATCGTAGAACAGCACGGGCAGAGCTGTTTCTGTGTCTCGGTAAATCGTTGCTGTTTGATTCTCAACACGAATCGCAATGATTCTTGTCTGGCACTCTCTGTTCCTCTCAGCGCATTTCGGCGTATGGGTCACGGTGTGGGTCAACGAAAGGCCGCAGAAATTAACTTACTTAAAAAGTTGCGAAAACAAGAGAAATCCGGACAGAACCAAGCAATTTAAACAGGATTTTCGAGCTGCTACCCAGATTTGAATTGGGAACCTCATCCTTGCTAACCCGACCAAAAAACTTTTCTCAGGCGTTTCTGCTTGCTTTTGGCTATTTTCACTCAGTTTCAATTACTCTTTAGGCCTCTTTGCCCGCGGTGCTTCGAGTGTTCCAAGCGTATCTGTGGCTTGTTATGTGGTCAAGTGCCAGAGATTCCGGCCTTTAGAAATATTACGGTCACGCAGGAAATGCGTTGAATGGGCAAGGGCCTTTGACTCTCTCTGCCCTTACCCATTTCCCTCTCTGTGTCTTTAAGTGCTTAGCAATACCGGCTCCAGGTGTTAAGGAGGATGCGGAGGACAGTCCCCTGTCGCAGGCACTCTACCACTGTTTCCAGCGGCTCGACAAGGACCGCTCCCGTGGTAACATCACAGCAGAGGAGTGGCTCAGGCTGCGGGAGAAAGCGCAGGAGCTCTATCACACGGCGGTTACAGCAAAAACCCGGCACGGAGACGGAACCTTCCGTTCCCATGCCGGGTTTTATATTGAAATACTGTGGAAGCTGGATAACCTTGTCAACCCTAAAACCCACGGAGATGCTCTATCAAAGCACCAGCATGACCGACGAGTGGAACACGTGGGGATCATGGGTGAACTCCACGCCGCCCTCGTACTTCTCCGCGATCATTTCGATGTTGCGCAGGCCCAGGCCGCTGTGGTTGGGCTTGCTGGAGACATATCGCCCGTCCACTTTCTTGATCTCATCGTGAAAGCCATTGTCCACGGTGATGGCCAGCATTTGGCCGGAGCAAAGCATGTGGAACTGGATGAACCGCTCGTCTCCTTCTCCGCAGTCTGCGGCGTCAATGGCGTTCTCCAGCAGGTTGCCCAGGATCACGGATAGGTCGATGTCGGAAACAGAGAGCTGATCCGGAACCTGGATGCGGGGCTGAAACTGAATATCCTTGTGGAGAGCCAAGGACCGATAATGCCCCACCACCATGTTGACCACCGGGTTGCGGCACAGTTCCACAAGCTCGACCTGCCGCGCGGAATCCAGGTACTGCTCCAGATAGTCGCAGGCGTCCTGAACACGTCCGCCCTGCAAAAAGCCCTGTAAGGTGATCATGTGGTGCCGGAGGTCATGATTCATCCGGCGGCTGCTCTCGATGCTGGCGCAGATGTGGCGGTACTGCTCCTCCTGAATGGACAGGAGATGGCGGGCCTGGTCTGCGTCGTGCTGGGACTGGAGCTTTTCATAGGACAAGTACATCATCTTGAAGAAAATGAGGTAGATCACCAGCACCAGGACAAACAGGGCGAAAAACAGGAACAGGGACATGGGGTTGTAGAGAAATTCGTACTCAATGAAGGACAGTCCCGCCGCCAGCAGAAGAAAGAGAAACAGGGGCAGTCCTGCCAGATAGGTACATTCCTTGGGCGCCAGC
>ERZ832522.4528-NODE-4528-length-13602-cov-3.816565_pt1 | contig 13602 bp, 13 predicted proteins | sample MGYA00519951_ERZ832522 | MGnify/ENA primary metagenome ERZ832522 (study PRJEB31850, sample SAMEA3708728) | human gut metagenome | biome: human gut; feature: human-associated habitat; material: faeces | place: China | collected 2014 ... | reverse complement strand
CATGACTGTGTTAAAAAAGACTTCCAGATCCTTTTCTTCCTTTGCTTTTTCTGACCTTTCTTCTTCTTTTACGGTCTCTTCCAGAATGTCCGCTGCAATTGCTTTTTTCGCTGGGTCTGAATCTAGATCTGTTAGTCCGGTCAAATTGATGTTTCGTGTTACCTTCGCATCATAAGAATCCGCTCTCATAATTTCAGCCAGATCCACACCGGTTGTCTCTTTCATAGACTCAAACAGCTTCATCATAACGGCAGGAACATTGCCAGCAATCGCATCCACAGAGTCATTGCTGCTGCCGCCGCCAATGATTGTAATCTTATCAATCTGGGATAATGGTTCTGCAATTTTTCCTGCAATTTCAGGAAGAACCTTAATCATCATCTCGGCCATGGCAACCTTGTTGTATTTCTGATAAGCTTCTGCTTTCTTTTCCATTGCTTCCGCTTCCGCAATACCTTTCGCCTGGATCGCAGCCGCCTCCGCTTCACCTTTTGCACGGATTCCTTCTGCTTCCTGAAGCATCGCGTATTTGTCTGCTTCGGCCTGGGCTCTTCTTGCTTCGGCATCTTTTTCCTGCTCATATTTCTTTGCTTCGGCTTCTCTCTGACGTTTTGCAAGAGTTGCAGCAGCTTCCTGCTCTACTTTATATCGCTCTGCGTCTGCTTTTCGGTTGATTTCTGCTTCCAGTCTCTGCTGTTCTACTTCAACCTGCTGCCGGTTTAACTCGGCTTCTCTCTCTGCTCTTGCAATCTGTGCATTTACAGTAGTCGTCTGAATGGTCTTTTCCTGCATCTGCGCCTGAATCTTATACGCAGCATCAGCCTCAGCCAGTTTCGCATCCGCCAGTTTTTTCAGCTCTGCTTTCTTGATTTCCAGCTCATTATTTTTCTGGGCAATCTCTGTCTGAGCCATTACTTTTGCATCATTCGCAGCCTTATCCGCCTCCGCCTGAGCAATAGCAACGTCACGTTCTGCCTGCGCTCTTGCAATGGAAGCATCTTTCTTGATTTTGGCTGTATTATCTGCACCCAGATCTCGAATGAGACCATTTTCATCTGTTACATTCTGGATGTTGCAGGATAAGATTTCAATTCCCAGTTTTGCCATGTCCTTGGAAGCTTTTTCCATTACCTGGTCAGAGAAAGAATCTCGATCTGTATTGATAGCTTTTAATGATAATGTACCGATGAATAGCCATAGGTAAACGTTTGATATTATCTCCGGCTTTTCCCTGGCTCCACACCGTGCGTGAGAGTTTCCTGCTCACACGGCGCTCCATCGTTAGTAAAACTTTTTTCGATGATTTCGTTTTCCTAACGACTTGAGGCTGTTGCTCCATTCTCATTACAAGAACTTCATCGCTCGTGCCTCTACTTTCACAACGATTAAAATAAGTTATATTTTTCAATTTTCCTTATTAACGCTTCTCTGGATTTTGGACTCCTCTTCGTTCGTTGCTTCCCTTGTTCCAATAAACCTATCTGTGCATATACTTTTAGGCCGTTCCTTTAACCCTGAGTGCTTGAATATGCCTGTAACATATTAAGGACTTTCATAGCGAAAATTTTTACTAATCCTCACACTCTCCACCTTTTGTGGAACCTACCATTTCTAATAGGTCATGCTATAGAGTTGTACCCTCGGAACTTCGTCTCTGTTTTTCACACATTCTAGCCATGAGTATTTTATAGAACTCCGAACTATCAAATACAAATTCCACCTCTGGAATCCTTTCGTGTATTTCTACTTACGGTATTCTTCATTCGACTTCATCGAGCTTTATACAGACAATCTTCCAAACGATTGCTGCATATCGAATATTAAGTATGACGTTTCAAGGCGTTACCCTATCATTCCATCATTCGGTTTATCAGTTCAATAATTTAAAATTATTGGCTAAACTTTTCATTTAGCAACAAGTCGCACTCTCTCTCATGTTTCCCTGCAGGGAAACTTTAAGCTCCATAGCAATGTCATCTGGATTTTTGTTTAAAAAGTTCTTAGCAGCCAGCTTAATGCCATTTGGCGTCTGTTCGATACGAACTTTTGCAACTGCGTCTACATCCACATTAATAAAGTCATTGGTTGGAACCGGTTCTCCTGTTTTAATATCGACTGTCATCTGCCCTAAGTACAGGCGATCCAGTCTCTCTAAAAACGGGATTCGGATGCCGGAACGGCCAATCAGGATTTTCGGTTCTTTTTTAAGTCCAGAAATAATAAATGCCTTATCCGGTGGTGCCTTGACATACCCAAGGGCGGCAATAATAATTAAAAAGATAATGAGTGCTGCACCAAGCAGCCAGAATGAAATTTTCATATGCTTTTCTCCTTTTGTGTTTATACTCAATTATTAGTATGTGTCTTTTCTCGTTAAATAACTGAAAAAGTGTAGCTTGGACAATTCTTCAATCTCAGAAAAAAAAGTTCATCTTTCATACTAAAAACAAAAAAAATAAAAAGGAGAACCTATGTATCAGATTAAGAATTATTTGAATAATGATGATGTTAAAATCATCGACAAACTTGGGCCCTTTCAGGTCATTGAATATCAAAGAGACTTGAGTGTAACACCGGAAAGTGCTTTGTTTGCTTACTACTGCAATGCAATGAATGTCCGAAAACGTCAGGTGGTTTGCGATTTAAAACAGGCGAATGTTACTATTCAGGCAGGTGCTATGCAATGGATGCTTGGAAATGTTGCAGCGACCACTGGCTTAAAAGGTGTGGGAGATCTGTTTGGAAAGGCAATCCGTGGAAAGGCGACGGGAGAAGCTGCTATTAAGCCAGAATATAAGGGAGACGGTCTTTTGGTATTGGAACCTACTTATCGCCATATCCTTCTCATTGATGTGTCTGAGTGGAATGGTGGAATTGTTCTTGATGACGGGCTTTTTCTTGCCTGCGACTCAAGCCTTCAGCACAAAGCTATTATGCGAAGCAATTTAAGTTCTGCTGTTGCTGGTGGAGAAGGACTCTTTAATCTGAGCATCAACGGATCCGGTGTGGTTTGCCTAGAGTCTCAGGTCCCAAAAGAAGAGCTGATTGAAGTATCTCTGGAAAACGATGTAATTAAAATTGATGGAAATATGGCGATTGCTTGGAGCCGGAGTTTGGAATTTACCGTGGAGCGTTCTGGGAAAACACTGCTTGGCTCTGCTGCTTCTGGCGAAGGATTAGTAAATGTCTATCGCGGAACCGGAAAAATTCTAATGGCTCCAACTGCCAGACCTCCAGTTGTCACATTCTCAAAACAATAAAAAAAGAGCCATTAGGCTCTTTTTTGTTAGATTCGTTTGCAAATATCTTTCTGATAGGCTTCCTTGAAACCATACAAATCAACGATGGCTTCTGATTCAGCCTGAAAATAGCAAATGATTCTTTTTTTGGGAATCTGGATGGTCCAGAGTTCTCCTTCGTTGTCAAAGCGTGTGGCAAAACGTTCTGCGATTTCTTTTTCCAAGCTCCAGGATAATGCCTTTGTGTTTTTCTGATTGTATTTTGACACACCACGATATAATGTGACCATATCTGGAAGATTTCTTATGAAATTCAACTCTTCTGCATTCATTAGATTTTCCTTCTTAGCTTTTTTAAACCAGGAAACCAATGTTTTTGTAGATACTCCACCGTTTGAATTTGGCCATTCAATCGATTGCCAAAAATTCTTTAAGACTCTTCCCAGCTCTGCTTCATCCAAATCATCCACAATATATTTAAGAAACGTCAAAATGTAGGGTTTATGAAACAGCATCAGAAGCTGAATCAGATCTTCAGATTCATTAATTTTTGCCTGTAGATTATCTCGCCAAAGTTTTACATCTTCTTTTTCATGTAGATCCAATGTCTTATACGTTCCTTGAGCGAAGATAGCAGTCAGCCACATATTGGTAAACGGATGAGTTGCAATGAAGGAAAAATCAGTTTCCTTGATGTCCAATTGCAAAAAAACATTTGCCATTTTCTTTATTTTTGCTAAATTCATAATTCTCCTTATTTTTCAAATACATTTCGAAATGCATTCAGATTCGGGCCTGACGGAATCGCAAATACTACGGTGTCAAAGCTTTGTCTCTGCTTTAATGCCTCTGCGAAACACTCTGCTGTTTCTTCTGCTGCTTGCCCAAATACACCACATCCGAATGCGCCTAGAATCAGTATATCAACTTTTTTGGAATTTGCAATATCAACCACAAACTGAATCCTGTCTTTTAATGCTTTTAGATTTTCTTCGTCTGATACATGCTGATACGTTTGTGCCGCGTGTTTGTTTGGCGCAGCGCAGGTAATAACATCGCAATGAACAGATTTTCCATTTCGTTCAAATCGCACATTTGGCGTATACAGCGCCCGATTGGTATAGAGAGCCTTGTTTTTGTGTGCCTGATTCCACTCATAATAGCTTTCTTTTTTTGAAAGCACGTTATAGAGAAATGACTCATGGCATAAGGACTCTTCCTGGGCAGAACTTCCATTTAAGAACATGCCACCCGGATTCTTATAGGAGGCAAAATTTAATACAGCAGTTTTTCCATCCTTTGCGTGTCTCATGATACTTTCTACACTGTCGGATTCTTCCAAGAGAATTTTCATTCTTCCTTTTTCATCCATTCTTTTTGCTGTTTTTTCAAATGGTACTGCTTTTTCGGTTGCTGTTAATACGATTGTCTCTGCGGCTGCCTTTGCAATTTCGTCTGCATGAGTTTCTTCCATTAATTTCGTATGAAGAACGGCCTTCTTTGCACGTTCTTCCTTGTTTTTCCAATAGCTCATATGGTTTCTCCTTATTTTTCTTCTGTTTTCTGTTTTCTTTTTTCATAAAGTTTCCTGACATGGCAGATATTGCTGCTTGGATCGTTAAGCTGAATGATTCCTTTTTCCAGTAATTCTTTTGCAAATACAATGAATCTGAAATCATCTGCTGATAATGCAGCCATATTTAGCAGCTGCAGCCGCCCAAGCAGGCCGCGTCTGCGTTTCCATGTCTTATAGTAGTTTAATTTGAGTTTGAACATGAAGTGGTTTGTATCTTCAAGCACAAACCCTTCAATGGGCTTTCCATTATAGGTGTATGTACCATTCTGATCCGATTTTAGCAGGTTCTGATACCAGGCATCAAATTCATCGTAGGTGTTAAACTTAAATACCAGCTTTTTCGGCTGCAGATGGTAGGCAGCTGCAAAGGCCAATAGCTCTTCATAGCTTTTTTTCTGGAAATCAAACTCGTTTTTAATGATATCCAGAAGATAGACCTCGCTGTCTTCATAATCGATGATATGCGGGTCGTTTACCTGGTCCACACACTCAAAGACCAGCGTTTCAGAATGTTCTTTCAGATACTTCTTTAATGATTCTATCGTTTCTTCTGAAAGTTTCTTATAAAGCATATCTTTAAAACAGCCTGCGGCTTTTCCCGTCGGATCTGATTTTGTGGTGATAAACAGCTCATCTTTTTCTTTGTTAAAGCTTACCATACCAAGAAATCCATTTTCTTTAACATACGCTTCTACTGGAAATACCAGTTTTTCTTTCAGATTATGATACATGGTTTCTTCTACTTCGTCTACAGCGAAAAACTTATCATATCCACGACAGACCAGTTCTTCTGTTTTTGTATTAAGGTAAAGTCCACGGGCCTTGACCGTTCGTTCATTCCATACCCGGTTATTGAAAGCTTCCCTTGAAAAATTAAAAGAAGAAATCGAATCAAACTTTTTTTCTTTAATGTACGGGTCTTTTCTTAAGGTTTCAATTGCATCATGAACTGTTGAAAAATCAGTTTCCGGCTTTCGGTATACGGTGTTTCTAATTTCAGTTGTTTCTATCCCAGCAGCAGAGACAACAGCAGCCCGCAAGAAGCCGCCAAGTTCTACTTTTCCTTCTAGATTGTAGTTTCGATTGGTAGAATGAACTGGATAGCCAAAATTTCGATGTCCGTGAATCTGGTAGATATGATTGGGCATGGATGCATCAAACATTTCTTCGGCTTCTTTTACATCAGGATAACCGCCAACACCGTGGATCATCTGTTCGGTAGAAAGAAAGATTGGATTTCCAGGAATGGTACTTACACCGCCATGGCAGCCAAAGACAACTTTATCGTGATAGCGGTAGTATACACACTGAGCAAGCTTTCGATAAAAAATACGTACTTCTTTTTTTGAAATACCTGCTGCTTCCAGTTCTTTTGCCGTATGCTCCTCAAATTCTTTTGACGGAGTATGCTCATTATGTGCCCATAGGTGTAACCACCGCTCATGATTTCCTTCCAGCAGCAGAACATTTTCTCTTTTTGAAAGGTTCATCATAAGTTTTAAAGTGTTCACATTATCTGGGCCGCGATCCAGATAGTCGCCATGGAAAATGTAAAACTCATCTTCTTTCAGTCCGCCTTTAAGATAACACTGCAATGCGTCAAAGCACCCGTGAATATCTCCAATGTGGTGGATCTTCTTATATTTACTGAAATCCAGCGGCATAAGCAGCAGTTTTTCAAACTCATCTGGCTTGATAAATGGAAAATCTGCATAAAACGGCAGCTGCAGCCACTTACAAAACTTTTCCATCACCTCATCTGGCACTTGTTCTACCTGGCTGCGGCTACGGTTGCGGCGCATCGCATCTGCGAGGCTAATATCCGTAAAATCCACACCTATAATGCGGTAGCGATAGGTTTTTGCAAGGGTGCGATACTTATTTACATCTTTCTGAAGAATATTAGTGGCGTCAATGATTAAAAATTCACCTCGCGCCATTCTCTTTTCTGCAATCTTTGTTAGAAGCTCCCACACTTCCTTATCGTTCATTCGGGATGTTTTAATCCTTCCATCAATACCCAACACTGGGCCTTCATAAAGTCTTCGAATAGTATCTGAGCTTAATGTATAAGGCTCCAGCTGGTGTTCTTTTATCCAGGTTGTTTTTCCAGAAGCTGGAATTCCTCTAAGTAATACTAGTGTTCTCATATTTCTTCCTCCATGTTTGATTTTCTCTTATAATGTGGAAAAAAAAGAAAAGATAAAGAAAAAAGAGAGGAAGTTCCTCTCTTAAATATATTCTCCTTTGATATGACCGGATACGATTCCGTTTACTTCCAGAAATGCCATCCACTTTTCTACGGCTTCATATACCTGCACGGCAACCTTGTTTGGCTCTGAGTAGCTTTCTTTTGATAACATTGCCTGATACTCATAAGGCTGACAAAAATCATCATCCAGTACATCAATCCGAAAATCGGTTGGATCGTCTTTATTAATGGAAATGGAAAAACTGATACTGGATACGATTCCACGGCAGAAATACCAGTATCCTTCTCTATAATCCGTAAAACCAAGGGTCCGCATTTCTTCTTCTGGCAGTAAATGAATCTGAATCTTTTTGTTGATACCACGATCATTTACCTCAAAATCTGGAAACGTCAGATATGGTTTCTTCTTTTCAATCTTCATAGGTTCTGGCTGTGGCTCATCCCACCATCCTTCTATCTTTGAATAGGTTCGATTGGAATCTGCATCTTTCCACTGATTGTTTCCCATATATCTACAGGCAACTACATTTGGTTTTCCAAATTTAATAGTCGTTGTCCAATATACGTTTCCCTTTTTTGCTTCTTTTTCGTTTGCTTTCATCCACATGATAGGTTCCTTTCTCTTTTCTTTGTTCTACATTTTTTCTGGTATTTCCTTGGAAAATTTCTTATTAAAAATCTTGTTTTGCAAGGACACTGGCGATATTGGATAGGAAATGTCATTTAAGATCTCATAGCTTTCATGAAACTTATCACACATTTCTTTCGCCTGCACTTCATTAAATGCTTCGAACTTAATTTTTAAGTCAAATCGTCCTTCTCTGATAAGTGCTGGATCCAATCGGTCTATATGGTTCGTTGTGGCTAATATGATTGTATTTTCTGGAGACATTGGACCATCCAGAAACTGAAGCATTGCATTTACCTTTGCTTCGTCTTCTTTTGATGATTCTTCCCTGTCCTTTGGCAGCAGCTCATCAAGTTCTTCCATAACAACGATGTTAATTCGTTTTCCCTGTTTGAAATCCAGATCCTGGCTGTTCTGATAGATGTATCGCAAATCCCGCTGCAGTAGATCGATGTTTTTTGACAAATCCAGGTATGTCACCTGATTCTGGCATTCATAGGAATCGCTGGCATAGCTGATAATCGCTTTTACGACACTTGATTTTCCAGTTCCTGGTTCTCCATATAGAAGAATTCCAAGCTTATACGGGATTCCATAATGCTGGAATGTTGCATGGTTTTTTCTAAAATTGTCCAGGGAGGTTAAGATCTTCTTTTTATCTTTTAAAATAATCTCATCAAAGGACTTATACGGAAAATATATGTATCCACCACCTGACTGATAATTCGCACTGATGAATCGTCCCTGGTCTCTGTTTTTCTTCATTTTTGCTTTAATGAAGGTAATGAGCCGATGGGCGTGATAGTAGGCATTCAGTCCAATAAAGGTTACTGACACATAGCTCAGTTCTTCTCTATATTTACAGTCATCTTCCAGCTCTCTTCTATCAAACCGGATGCTGCAATAAGTCATATCATCCAGATAGAATGAAAATCTGGTTGGCCTTAATGATACTTCAAGCTTTGATGGATTTCCGCTTGCGATATCCAGGTAGGTATTTCCATCCCGGTTTCGCTTCTTATAAACATGCTTAATGTATTTTTCTACATATCTTGAATATACTTCGCTGCTGAAATTTACCGTAGCGCAAAAGCGTCGACTTGCTTTAGAACGAACATAAACCGCAGCTGCCTTTCCGGCTGCAGATGCAGAGGCTGCTGTATATTCTTTCAATAATTTAGATATGAGTGGATTCAATTTTTGTCCTCCTTATAACCGGTTTCTTTCTCATTGCGCTTATGCCGTTTTTTCATAAAATGTAAAATACCCTTCGCCTAGGTTAAACACTGCTTCATAATAGGTATTTTCTTTTTTGCAAACTAAGATGTCTCGATCGTTCCAGCGCTCGTAGCTGAAGATTTGACATCCCAAAGCTTTTACTAAATTCTTTAAATCCTGAATGGAAATGAAAATGCGACTGTCGACTTCTTTTATTTTTCCTGCAATGACTGCAGATAAAGTACGTCTGTAATACCGATTTAATTCGGTGTTTAATTCTGATTCCGTTTTTCCCAAAATTTTATCTCCTTCAAGTTCTGAAATTTCATTTTGAGAAATTGTGTGGTTATGATTATATGTTCTCATGTTTTTCTCCTTCTTTCATTTTCATTATTAGTATGAGAGTTTCATGGAAAAACAAAAACCTGCACAAGGCAGGTTTTAAAATAATTGGATCCAGGCTCCGTCCGCATCTACAGTATATCCATCCGGTGTAACTGCATTGGCCCACATCGCTCCACTTGATGGATCCAGGTAGTACCATTTTCCGCTTGGGCCTGAAGTATGCCATCCAGTTTTCATAGAGCCATCTTGATTTAGGTAATACCACTGACCATTTACATGAACCCAGCCGGTCATCATGGTACAGGTATCGGAGAAGAAGTACCATTTCTCATTCAGTAGTCTCCATCCAGATCTGGCAGCACGATTGCCATCTGCTGGATCAAAGTAATACCAATGTCCGTTAATCATCTGCCAGCCGCTGGCCGGGTTTCCATTGTCATCCTTAAAATAGTAATTTTCATAGTTGCCAGCAAATGAACCATATACTGTATTGTCAGCTGCAGAAACAGACTCATCGCAATTGACCCAGTCAGACGCTAATAAATATTTTGATTCTCCGTCTTCAATTCCTGCTGCCCTGATATCGAATGTAATGTCATCAGAATCTGTTGCATAATCGGACAGGTCAATCTTTTCATTGGATGTTTCAATCGTCTTATAATACTCTCCATCCCTATAAAGCTTTAATTCATATCCAGTTGCGTATTCCACCTCATCCCAGGTAGCTTCATACTCATCTTCGAAATAAATGTTTTCGGGCGCTTCTAACTGAACTTTTGGAACGTAGTTTAGTTTCATGCGAATTTCATTTCTGGAAATCGATGTACTTTTGGGAATGCTGGCATTTCCAGAGCAGTGAACTTTTGTTTCACTCTTGCTGAAGAAATTTCCATCCGTTGGAACAATTGTAATGTCATAGGTGATTTTTCGTCCTGGCTTCCAGTCACTGTAATCTTTGGTTGCGCTGATGGATTCAATCTCATAATCGTTTGAATTACATTTTACTTCAACCGGATAGACCACTCCGGGTGATGGCTTATCCTCTTCCACAGATATACCAACAGATGTGATCCGATTAGACCCTGCATAAGCAGGAATGGATGATAATGCGGCTATTCCCGCGGCTGCTAACAGCACTTTCTTACTTTTTCTTTTCATATCTTTTTTCTCCTCTCTATATTTTTCTGATGTTACAAAAATAGTATGCAAGAATTGGTACTTCTTTAAGAAGTCAGAAGAAAAAGAGGAAGAAGCTCTTCTTTCTTTTCCATTTTCTATTTCCTTCTTCTTATATCACTATTGTTGGTATAAAAAAAAGAGGTGCAAAAACACCTCTTATCACAGCTTCTTACTCAGCGGCTGCTTCACTCTCTACATCTGTCTCTGTCTCAGACTCTGCAACTGTCTCGGCTTCCTCTTCTGCTGCCGTTTCATTTGCAACATCAGCTGCAGACTCATCAGAATCTACGGTTGCCTCATCGGTCTTACTCTCATCGGTTTCAACACTCTTTGTCGTCTCTGCGCTGCTTTCTTTCTTTTCATCATCTGTAATAGTTAAGGATTCTGCATCATCCACTGGCTCGATTTCGTATACACGGCTGTAGATCGGCGGTAAGCTTCTGGTAGCAATGGCACTGTGATGCACCATATACTTGGTTCCAGGTTCCATTTCCTCCGGAACAATCGTGAATTCACTTACCAGTGCCTGGAACTCATTTCCTTTTTCATCGATAAAGATTAACTTATCCTGGGTGCCATTCTCATCTTCCATCGGTTCTGAATACTGGTAGGTAGCTACGGTCTGCATTACAGCAGTTGCATCCGGCTGCGTCTCATCCATTGGTGTAATCGGGACATCAGCATCCTCAATTGTCTCTCCATCTACGCCAATGTGAACGACCGGATCCTGCTTCTTTGCACAACCAGTAAACATCATGCAGGCGGAAGCTGCAACTGCAGCACACAGTAACATCTTTTTTGTTTTTTTCATAATATTTTTCTCCTCTTTTTGGTTTAACAATGTTAGTATGAAAGATCCCACAACGAAAACTGGGATTTTTTAAAAGGTATCAAAAATAGTGATACCAGGCATGAAAAAAAGAAAGAAGAAAGAATTCCCTGAAATGTTTCAAGACAGGGAACTCTTATCGTTTCTTAATCTTTTTTATACTAGCTTCTTTTTTGATGCTGGGTGAGCCATCTGCTTTCTCATGTAAGCCTCAAATCTCTCCACGATCATCTCCCGCTGCTTTACAATGGTACGGTTTAACTTTCTAACGGCTTCTCTTCTGCCAGTCTCTTCATCATAAGGATCTGCTTCGTGGCATTTAACTCTGGCCACTAACTTATCCTCGCCATACAGCCAATCCTGCGCCATCATCCAGTCCAGATCAATCCAGGGATACCTGACTGCGATAAGTGCAATTCCATCTACTGCGTGGCCGATCTCAACTGCGGTTGTATATGCTCCGTTCACTGCAATTTTAATATTTCTTTCATTTCTCATGATTGGTTCTCCTTATTTAAAAAATGTTCTAATTATAGTATGAGAGAAATTCTCAAAACGGTGCGCCTTAATTTAAAAAATATCAGTAATTATGATATTCACTCAAATGAATCCGTTTTTTTCTACATCATTACTTTTCCGGTCAGGGAATCGGACTCGTTTGCCACAAAGTATGCAGCTGCTTCTGCTACATTAATGTAGATGCGCATGGATTTTAACTTTTCAGAATATGCAGCAGCAAATGCAACGGCAGCTTTTTCTTCGATCTCTTTCATATCGATCTGGCGTCCATTTAACTCAAGCACTACGGTATTTTTGGGTTTTACTGCTCTTTTCCTGGTTTCTTTTTCTTTCTTCTCTTCTTTCTTCATCTCTTTTGAAATATCAATCATAGTAATTACCTTCCTTTTTTAATTTTATTTTTTCTTTAGTATGAAAGATGAAAGGAAAAAATTGAGAAATGATGTATCAAAAATCCTGATACTTTTAAAAAATGAAAGAAAAAGGGAGAGGAAACTCCAGGAAAGATAAGAAGGAATATTTTACAGTAGCTGCAAATGCGGATGCGGTGGCAGATGGGAAAGGGAATCGGCAGCAGGTACGGGTGTAACTGTTAAACAGACGCAGACGAATGAGGTGGGCAGCTGCAGCTGGGAGGCAATTGAGATTGAAACTGAAAAAGGAAAAAGAAAGAGGAAAAATGGATGGATTCGCAGTGTAAGGAAAAAAAGAGAACTGAGGTGGTCACATTGGGTGCTAGGTTTATGAAAGGAAAGAAAATGAAAAAGGAAAGAAGGAAAAAGAAAAAAAGGAAGAAAATATATCTTTTTCGGTAAGTCTATACATTGTGACGAATTTTCATTTTTTTGGTCTCTTTATTACTTATTACGCATTTTTTCTTCCTGCCTCATAAAATCACTTTTTTCCTGCGTATTTTCGTGAGTTTCTTCTCTTTTTTACAGGGAAAAATGTGCGGAAAAAAGTATTGAAAAAAGGCCTGTAAAAAACAGACCCTTTTAACAATATCTCCTAATTTAGCTGTTCTACTTTTCCTATCTCCTATTCTCTTTTCTAGAAAAAGGCAAACGCTCCCTGCCAGAAAAAGCAAAGAAGAAGGGTAATTAGAAAATCTGCATAGCTTCCACTCTTAAAAAATCCCAGGCTTATTTTCTTTTTATAGAAGGGATATAGGAGGGAAATTCCTCTTTTTGTGAACATATCCTGAACTAAATGAGCGGAATATCCAAGTAAAAATCCGAAGGAAACTTTCGAGAAGCCATAAGGATAGGTGACGCCATAAAGGATTGTCCATAAGGCTAACATGAAGATTGGCGTGTGAATTAGGCCACGATGCCCGAAGTTTTTTTTGAAAAATTTTAAATCAAAAGTAGTTGAAAGATTACGAACTCTCTATTTTTTCCAAACCAATTTAAAATCTCTTTTATAGAAAGCCATTCCCACATAGTAGATATTCTCTATTCCTCTCTCCCTTAGCTCTACATCATATCTATTTTTTATTATCTGACTAAGAGCCTCTTCACTCTCTTTCTCTAAAGATTTTTCACTATTTGGAGCTTTGAATTCTATCACAAATCCATTTTTTCTCTTATCCTTTGGTTCAAGAACCAAGTCGAATCTTCCTCTTCCAGCTTCTTTATTAGAACGAACATAATACTCTCTTCTCAGTGCCAACATCATTCCTAAGATAAACACATGATAATATCCCTCATTAGCATTAGCAGAAAAATCAAAACAACTTACATTTGTCAGCATAATATTTTCCAACTCATAGCTAAACTCTTCTAGATTTCCCTCTAATAGATACTCTAATGCCTTATCAAATCCATCTATACTTCCTAAAAAATTACTAATAAAATC
>ERZ832522.4520-NODE-4520-length-13622-cov-3.691089_pt1 | contig 13622 bp, 5 predicted proteins | sample MGYA00519951_ERZ832522 | MGnify/ENA primary metagenome ERZ832522 (study PRJEB31850, sample SAMEA3708728) | human gut metagenome | biome: human gut; feature: human-associated habitat; material: faeces | place: China | collected 2014 ... | reverse complement strand
GCGATTGCGGCATGGAGTTTGCGAAGGGACGCATGCTGTGATGCCAACAGGACGCGGCAGCCCATGCAGTCCAGCCAGAGGGAAGCGGTTTGCCATTGCATGCCCAAGGCCTCGGCCTTGGAAATGGCGCGTGTTTCCTCGGGGTTCCAGTTCGCGTTGTCCTCCGCTTCGGCAGGGACATTTGGAAGCGCGCTTTGGCGGGGGGATGTGGATGGAGTTGTTTTGTCCGATTGGCTTAGTCGGGAAAGAACTTGTTTCAGTGTGGCCTGGAGCTCCTGGGACAAGGTTTGATTCCAGTCAACATCCATGCGGTTATATTGCAGGTATCTCAGATGACGGTAGTCGGAAGGGACATCCTTGGCTTCGGCGGTGAGGAGGATGACCTCCTTTTTCAGCGCGTGAGCGATGCCCAGTTCATAGTTGACGTTTGGGTTTCGCCCTGTGACATCTGCCAGGATGACCTTGGCGTGGTGGATGGATTGGGTGATATCCCGTATGATCGGCTGATTGTCGTAGATTTCATCTGCGCGTAAGGGGGATAAACCCTGCGACTGGATCGCTGGAACATATACTTTTTCATAGAGATCGTCAAAACCAATGCCAAAAGGCATGATAACAAAACAGATGTTGTCCATATAATCATCTCTCTTCTGAAATGGTATTGCTATTTTAATAATTATAGCAAAAAAGAAGGAAAAAGGGAACCTGCTATGTTTTCTCTCCGAAGAATTGTTTTTATAGAAGAACTGCGCCGCCTGATGAGGTCCTTCTCTGTGAAAGGAGAGAAATTTGCTCATTTTTGAAGAACGAAGATGGAAAGAAACTTGACGTGTCCGCTCAGATATAACAAAATGACAATGAAATGACGTGTTGAACATGTTTCAAATGGGAGGCTGTTATGAGATGGGAGGTGTAGTCACCATATATTCAAGAGAGCTTTGAGCCGGGGGTGAAAACGAAGTCCTTCCAGAGGGGAACGATTCAGGGAGAGTCTGCTGAGAAGTTGGAGAGGAGGCGGTCTTTTTGGCGTTGTCTGCTGAAGATCAGCGGGAGCAGGATTGGCTGGCGTTTTACCGCCTTGCGGAACAATACCGACGGGAACACGGGGATCTCTTGGTCCCCAATGACTATGTCTGCCAAGGAAAACGCCTTGGAGCCTGGATTGGCACCCAGCGTATGGAATACAAAAACCGTACCAATCTGCGGTTTACCCAGGCGCGGGTGGATCTACTCAATGCCATTGGTATGGTCTGGGATGTCAGGCAGTTTCAGTGGAACAGAATGTGCCAGGCGTTGGAACGGTATCTGCAAAAGCATGGTACAGCGCGGGTCCCTCAGTCCTATGTCACAGAGGAGGGGGGCAAGCTGGGAATCTGGCTGAACAAGGTTCGCATGGAGTACAAACGGGGACGCTTATCCCAGGCGCGGCAGGCCCAGTTAGAGGCCCTGGGCGTGGTTTGGGAGCCGGAAGTTCTGCGCAGGGAGAGTTGGGAGCATTTTTTGCGCTGCTGGAGGACTATGTTGTTTGTAACGGGACATTTCCGCCTGCCACGTACCAAACGGAGACTGGCATGAAGCTGGGGATTTGGCTGTCCAATCAGAAACAGGACAGAAAAAACGGAGCACTTGCACCTGACCGCCTTCAGAAGCTGGAGGCTCTGGGGGTGATATGGGATGTGCCGGAGCAGGCGTGGATGGACCGCTACCGACAGGCAGAGGCATATTTTCAGCGTCATGGGCACCTTTGCCCTTACCAGAGACGGAATGCGCCCTTGCCCGCGGGGCTTTCCCAGTGGCTGACTGCCCAGCGAAAAGCCGAGCAGGCCGGAAAGCTATCGCCGGAAAAGAGCCGTATGCTGGAGTCTGTTGGCATGATCTGGGACGTGTACCAATCCCTTTGGGAGACGGCCTACCAGCAGGCGGAAGCATACGTTCAGCGCCACGGGCATTTGCGGGTCTCCAAGGACAGTGGGCCGGACCAGTTTTTAGGGCGCTGGATCAGCACCCAGCGAAAAAACTACAAAAAGGGGGTCCTGAACGAGGAACGGACCCGAAAGCTGGAGACCCTTGGAATGGTGTGGGATGCCGGGGTAGATTCGGAAGAGCTGTGGGAACAGTGGTTTCGAAAAGCCTCTGCGTATTATGCGGCCCACGGGCATCTCAACCCCATGGAAGGAGAGCTGCGTACCTGGGTGCTGGCCCAGCGGGCGGCAAAGAAAGGAAAACGCGGCTGCTTGACAGAAGCGCAAATCCAACGGCTGGAAGGGATTGGTATGGTCTGGGAGCCGCTCACCGACCAGTGGCAGGAGATGTATCAGCATGCCAAGGCGTATTATCAGGTCCGTCAGATGCTCAATGTTCCCTGCAATTATAGCACGGAGACGGGGGTGCGGCTGGGACACTGGATTGCCCGGCAGCGGCGGTGCTATAAAAACTTTCTGGCCGGGAAGGAGGGCCAGGGCATTGGCACCATAACGCCAGAGCGCATTGCTCAGCTCAACGAACTGGGTATGATCTGGGATGGAACCCAGGCCACGGCAAAGACCTCTTTTCGGGAAAAGGCGCTCCTTTTCTATCTGAAGAAACCGTTTCCTGATGTTGTGAAAGTTTCCCAATGGCAGGTGGTGGGAGTGGAGTTGGACCTCTATATTCCCTCCCTTCGAATCGCCATAGAATACGATGGATACCAATGGCATCACAACAAGCTGGCGCTGGATGAGCGAAAAGGGGAAATCTGCCGCCGCTTTGGCATTCGCCTGATCCGCATACGAGAGCCCGGCTTGCCTCAGACCTCCCGGTGTGAACGAGTGATTGTGCTGGATGATTCGGGAGAGGCGGCTTTTGCGGAAGCCATCTGTACGTTGTTTCGCTGGCTGAACCTCCCTGATCCCGCGCCGGATATCGCCCGGGACCGCCAAGCCATTCTGGAAACCTACCGGGATGTTACGGCCAGGGCTTGGGATCAGAGCTATCAGGCGGTTTATCGTTATCACCGTAGACACGGTACCCTCTCTATCCCCGCCGATTTGACCAGTCCCTCCGGGGTTAATTTGGCCGGCTGGCTCCATTCCCAGCGGGAGGCCTACCGCAGCAATGAGCTCACGGCCCTGCAAATTCAGAAGCTGGAGGCCCTTGGCATGCAGTGGGCCCCCTTTGAGGCGCGCTGGCAACGGATGTATCAGCTGGCAGCGGCCTATGCCCAGCGCCACGGGGACCTGCGGATTCCCCATGATTATGTCACAGAGGAGCATGTGCGTCTGGGGTCCTGGCTGGCCCATCAGCGTGAGCTGTACCGCAAGCAGGCGCTGACGCCCCAGCGTGTCAACCGATTGGAGCAGCTGGGGATCTGCTGGGCGCCCAACCAGTCCAGGCGGCAGGAATATCTGCAGGCTGCCCAGGCCTATCATCAGGCGACGGGAGGACTGGATATCCCGGCGGATTACACCACGGAGACGGGGCTGCGCCTTGGTGCTTGGCTGGCAAACCAGAGGAAACGGTATCGGGCGGGGACACTGAGCTCCCGGCGGATTCGCGAATTGGAGGCGTTGGGGGTCCAGTGGGAGCCGCCGTCACCGGACCGATGGGAGGAGATGTTCTCCCTGGCCCGTGCCTATTATCAGGACCACGGACATCTTCGCATTGGGGTCAGTTATGTCACCGAGGACGGACGTGCATTGGGACGATGGATTGCCCAGCAGCGCCGGAAATTTCGCAGAGGTGCCGGGGAGGGGGTGCGCGCGGCACAGGAACACCAAAAACACAGGCTGGACGAGATCGGAATGGTATGGGACCCGTATTGGGAACGATGGTGGGAGAAATACCAGGTGGCAAAGACCTACTACCAGGCCCATGGCCATCTGAACCTCCCTGTGAACTATGTCACGGAGGAGGGAGTCAAATTGGGCATGTGGCTGTCCTCCCAGCGGCAGGCCATGCGGGGGAATCCCAATTTCCTCATGACGCCGGAGCGGAAGGCGCTGTTGGATCAGATTGGAATGCATTGGACCCTCCGGCGGATGAATCCGAATGCCCGGCGGCGGCCATAATATCGGAACTTTTGCTCAGGAAAAAACCGGCGGTTAAGCTTGACCGCCGGTTTTTTCTATGGATGCATCTGGCCTTCCCTTGCAAGTGCCAGAGAATGTGCCTGGACAAAAGTGTTTCAAAATAATAATATTATGAAAAATTTTGAGAAAGTGCACTGGGAGGGAGCCTGTAAAGAGTGAAGGGGAAAAACTGGCGGGGCGAAAGCCCCGCTTTTTGACGCAAAAAACAGGCATACTATTTCCTAAGTCAGAAAAATGAAAAAGAGCACCTTGCGAAGGAGGATTTTCTATGAAAAGGCGTGTCATGAGGCAAGAGGATGTTGCGGAATTCTGCCGGTATTTGCAGGGGGAGGAACGGAGCCAGGGGACCATCGAAACATACCGCCGGGAGATCAGGGCGTTTGCGGCCACGCTGCCGGAGAATCGCGTGGTTACCAAGGAGGTGGTGGTGGCCTGGAAAGAGACCCTGGCAAAGCGGTACGTGGTGAGCACGGTCAACGGGAAACTGGCGGCACTCAACGGCCTATTTTCCTTCCTGGGATGGCGGGAGTGCCGGGTGAAGCCTCTGCGGCGGCAGCGGGAATTGTTCCGGGATAAGGGACGGGAACTGGACAAGGGGGAGTATCTCCGCCTGCTCGCTGCGGCCAAGAGGAGGGAGAACTGGCGGCTGTACTATCTCATGGAGACTCTGGCCTCTACGGGGATGCGGGTGTCGGAGCTGCGTTTCGTCACAGTGCAGGCGCTGGCTGCCGGCCGGGTGCGGGTGGACTGTAAGGGGAAACACCGCACGATCTTTTTGACAGCCAAGCTGTGCAGGGCTTTAGGGAATTACTGCCGGCGGCAGAAGAGAACGTCGGGGCCGGTCTTTGTCACCCGGACCGGGCGGCCTGTGGACCGTTCCAACATCTGGCGGGAGATGCGGGCCCTCAGCACCCAGGCGGGGGTGGGGGAGAGAAAGGTGTTTCCCCACAACTTCCGGCATTTGTTTGCCCGGGCGTTTTACAGCCTGGAGAAGGATATGGCAAAGCTGGCGGACCTTTTGGGACACGCCAGCGTAGAGACGACTCGAATCTATATTATGGAGAGCGGTGCGGAGCATAAACGCCAAGTAGAACGGCTGGGATTGGTCATTTAACAACAAAATTCTGATTTTGTGGTAGCATTTGAAAAACTCTTCCCGAAAAAGCGTGTTCTGTCTGGAGAGAAAACTATATTTTTACATATTTTAGCATAAAAACATGTCTTAAATCAAGAGAAAAAACAAACGAAGACATGAGAAGGAGCTGGAGAACCTGAAAAAATTTCTCCAGCCCGTTCTCATGTCTTTTTTCTGTGTTTCGCTGCCAAGTGCTGGGAGATGAGCCCCTGATAGAGGGAGAGGTCTCCTCCACACTACAACAGAATCAGAATTTTGTGGTAGTGCGTCTGTGGGGAAGCGCCCACAAAGGGGGTGGAGGATGCGAGAGAGCTTGTATGACTACTGCACACGAACCCGCCGGCAAGCACTGCTGGAAGAGTGGGATGTGGAAGGCAACGGGGCACTGACGCCGTTGGCCCTTTCCCATGGCAGCCGCCGGAAGGTTTGGTGGTGCTGCGGGGCGGGACACCAGTGGCAGGCGGCGGTCTACACCCGGACGGGAGCGGAGAGCGGCTGCCCGTACTGCGCGGGGAAGCGGCCCTGGCCGGGGTTCAATGACCTGGCCTCCCAAGAGCCGGCACTGGCCGCCCAGTGGCACCCGGAGAGGAACGGCCCCCTCACCCCGGACCAGGTGGTCTGCGGGAGCACCCGGCGGGTGTGGTGGCAGTGCGGCAGCGGGCACGTCTGGGCCGCGTCGGTGAAGTCCCGGGCGGCGGGCGCCGGCTGCCCCTATTGTGCCGGCCGGCGGATCAGTCCCGGGGAAAATGATTTGGCCACCCTGTATCCCGCCCTGGCCCGGCAATGGCACCCCACCAAAAATGGGGGGCTGACCCCGGCGGCGGGTGTGGTGGCAGTGCCCCCAAGGGCACACATGGCAGGCGGCGGTGTTCTCCCGGAGCCAGGGCGCCGATTGCCCGGTGTGCACGGGCAGGACGGTGCTGCCGGGGGAAAACGACCTGGCCACAGTGTTTCCCCAGCTGGCCCGGCAATGGGACCAGGAGAGGAACGGGGCCTTGACCCCCCAGCAGGTTTCACCGTACAGCAACCGCGCCGTCTGGTGGCGGTGCGGCCTGGGGCACAGCTGGCACGCGGCCATCAGCACCCGGGCCTGGGGGAGCGACTGCCCCTACTGCGCCGGGCGGAAGGTCCTGGCGGGGTTCAACGACCTGGCGACCCGGTACCCCGAGCTGGCCCAGACGTGGGACCCTGTCCTGAACGGAGCCTTGACCCCGGCCATGGTCACCCCGGGAAGCCACAAGAAGGTGTGGTGGCGGTGCCCGGAGAACCACGTGTGGAAAGCCGTAGTCTACTCCCGCACCAGCGACAAACGCTGCGGCTGTCCGGTGTGTGCCGGGAAGGTCAGCCAGAAGAATCTGGGGCGGTACCAGGTTCCCCTTGTTCCGGGCGGGGCGGAGAAAGCGCCGGAGTAAATCAACAGCGGGCTTCCCGGGGGTGGAAGCCGAAGCAATGCAACCAGAGGAGGAGACAAAAAATATGAAGAAACGATTATTGGCCATGCTGATGGTCTTGTCCATGGCCCTCTCCATTCTGCCTATGAGCGCGATGGCGGCGCCGGGCGGTGGTAGTGGAGACCAGGATGAAACGAGTCAAGTTGTAAATCCTGGCGGAACAGTTTACTATGACAAAGATGGGAAGAAGAACGAGACCGGTGAACTTGGAAAAGACGGGATCGTTGTGGAAATGAAAAAAGAGGTAGAGAAAACAGAAAAAGAGAATGAATTTAATGTTACGCTTCAGGTGCGAACAAGTCAAAATATCAAAGAACTTTCCTCTAAAAACCCTGATGCGGCGGTGGTTTTGGTATTAGATGTATCTAACTCTATGGACAATTGTTCTGTATGTGGGAATAGTTGGTACCAGGAACATAAGGGGCATAGATTTACATCGCGCCTGGCCAAAGCAAAGGAGGCTGCGATTCAGTTTGTGGATGAGTTTGCGAAGCTAACTGCTGGAGAGGGCACTGCTAAACGCATGGTAAATGTAATCATGTTTGGTAATGGTGCGTACCGAGAAGTAGATTGGTGCGATGTGACAAAGCCCAATGTGTTACAGAGTGTAAAAACAAAAATCAATAGTCTTGAGACAAGTGGAGGAACTAACATTGAAGCTGGTTTGATGTTAGCTAGAAATAATTTAGATAGTAAGACGGTTGATGGGATTGATTATTTATATACAATTCTGTTAACAGACGGCGAACCTACAATGTATGTGGATGGAAATAGGACCTCTGCTGACAAAATTGACGGAAACGGATTGGGATACGGAGCAACAAGAGAGAGTGTAAAGGACATTGGAACGCTTGCAAATAATATCAAAGAAAAAGGGAACGGCCTGTCTAAACTGTATTCCATTTGCTGTGGAGAGGACGTATGGAATAGTAAACCTTTTCATAGTTGGTCAGGTGTTACTCCGTCAGTTACAGAAAAGACTACAATTGGAGAGTGGTTACAAGCCTTTTCCACTGCTGCCTATAAATCCGACAGTGCGGACAACCTGTTTGATAATTTTAGCAGCATTTTAGAACAAATTAAAATAGCAACAAAAGCGTTCCGTGTTTCTGATCATATGGGTGAGAATATAACCGCGGAACAGATCATAAGCGGCGGAAAAAATGTTGCCAAGATATCAGACAATGAGGTCAAGTGGAATATTTTGGCATCTGAAGTAGATGAAACCCTCACTAATTGGAATGAGGAAACCAATACGGGAATTCTTGGGTATAGTTTAGCTTATACAGTAACGTTAGATAACTTGTCAATGAAAAATATTGACAGCGTCGTAGCTGTCAATGAGGAAGCTACTCTGACGTATGCTGTGCAGAATGATGGCACATGGGGAGACATACAAACAGGCACCTTTGCGGTTCCCCAAGTGAAAAGCTTTGCCGGAGATCTGATTTTCACCAAAAAGGGATCGGACGGAAAAATACTTGAAGGAGCCCAATTTACGCTGACCTGTCAGGACAATAGGAATTGGAAGCGGGAAGCTACATCTAACGAGAGCGGCGAAATCTCCTTTGAAAATATCCCGTCCGGCCATGTCTATACTTTGACGGAAACCGAAGCACCAGAAGGGTACGTAGAAGTAACGCCGATTGACGTTGCAGTATCGTACGGCGAGGTGACTGCGGAGGGGATTACTGATGGCACGTTGATTGACCCGGTGGCAACGGGGAGTTTGGCCATTTCCAAAAAGGTCACAGTAGGGGATGGACTGACTCCGAGCCCGGATACGAATTTTACATTCAGCGTACAGTTTGGGTCTGAGTTAAGTGGTACATATGAGACCAAAACAACAAGCGAGAAGGGTGCACAAGAGGAAAAAACTGGCGAGTTGACGGTGACCAATGGCCAAGCAACGGTAACATTACAAGCAGATCAGACAATTACCATTCAGGGTCTCCCGGCGGGAACCACGTATACGGTAACGGAAACGGAACCGGGGGATGGATTTACCCAGACGGCGCCAGATGGGGCTGCGACGGGAACTATTTCGGCAGATGGGACGAAGACGGCTGCATTCACCAATACATATGAAGTTGAATCCGCATCCCTTACGGGATCGACTGCCCTGCAGGTAAAAAAGGAGATTCAGGGGAAAGCGCCTGAAACCAGTTACGAATGGCAAGAGAACGATTCGTTTACGTTTACAATCACTGCTGTCACCCAGGATACACCGATGCCGGAGACAGAAGAGATTGTAATCAGCAAGGATACAACGAATCATACCGCCTCCTTCGGAGACATTACTTATACAAAGCCCGGCACGTATAAATATGAAATTAAAGAAAAAAACTCTGAAATACCGGGAATGTCTTCTGATTCAAGGGCTTACCAGGTTCAGGTTGTGGTAAAAGATACTGGAACTGGCTCCTTGAATGAGGAAAAAATAATGTATTCTCTGTTAGCCGGAGGGTCAACAACGAAATACGAATATAATGAAAATAACCCCATGACTTTTGTCAACACGTATAATACTGCCACGCAACAGGTTATAATCCGAGGAACAAAGACGTTGATAGGGGACACACTCGCAAAGGATCAGTTCTCCTTTGCGCTGACAAAGGCGGAAAAAGTGGGTAGCGAAGGCGCAACGGCGCCTCTGCCTGTGATTGACGGAGATAGCCTGGAGGTAGGGGAACCAGTAAAAAACACCGCGGGTACTGGGAATAATATCTTCTTCGGCACCATTACCTACGATGTGCAGGATGCAGGAACCTACAAGTATTCCTTCCAGGAAGTTGTCCCAGCAGACAAAGAACCCGGCATGGTCTATGACGACGAAGAAAAGGTTGTCACAGTTACGGTGACCTATGATGAAGGGGTTCTAAACGCAACCGTGTCTGTGGATACTGGTGATGGGACAGCAGCTGGAGAGAGTGCGTCCCTGACTTTCCATAACGTCAAGAAGGAAGCTACCTTGGATGGAGACGGAGACGCGGCGCTCACCGTGAAGAAGACCCTCACCGGGCGCGGCTGGCTGCCGACGGATCAGTTTACTTTCCAGCTTGCGGCAGAAGATGATGATACGAGCCAGGCGCTTGAGGATGGGACAGTGAAGCTTGAGAACGCCTTGGGGGATGCAATGGTGACAACGATTCCAGAGTCTAAGACCATCCAGGCGGGGAACAGCGTCATCAGCAACACCAAGACGGGTTCGTTTGGGGACATCACCTTCTATGAGACGGGAAAGTATACCTTTACCGTTACGGAGATGAAACCCGGCGAAGGTGCTATCGAAGGTGTTACGTACTCTCTGGCAAAGTACACGGTGACGGTGCAGGTGGATGAGAACGAGGATGGAACCTTAGCTGATCCGGTAGTTACCGTGACACAGACAACCGATGACAAGGGAGACGCAGTATCCGAAGTCGGCGCGACAACGCCCCAATTCACCAACACCGTTGCGGAAAAAGGAAACACCAAGTCGGTCACAACGGGCACAGAGGGTACAGAGAGCTATGACCCCGACGGCAAAGTGGCCGGCGTGGGTGACATCCTGACCTATACCATCCAGTGGGTCAACGACGCGGTGGATGAGAATGGAAACGCGACAGCGGCTACGGTGACCGTGACGGATACCATTCCCGAGGGAACCGAGTATGTGAACAATAGTGCGCAAAACGCGACCTATGACGGCGATACCAAGACCCTGACCTGGACAATCAAAAATGCTGATCCCAACGCCACCGGCACAGTTTCCTTCCGGGTGAAGGTGACAGAAGCGGCAGTGAAGAACGACGAAGACAACACGATTGAGAATCAGGCAACGGTCGAGGTAGGGGACAATGAGTCCAAACAAACCACGAAGACAGAGACCTACGTCCCCGAAAAGTCTGTCACAAAGTATCAGCCGAAGGACGGAGATGCCACCACGGAAGTGCCGCAAACCGGCCTCAAAGTGGGCGACCAGCTGACCTACACCATCTCCTACAAGAACACCGAGGACACAGCGTCAATGGTGACCATCACGGACAAGGTTCCCACGGGAACAGAATTTGTATCGGCGGACAATGGCGGTGCATTAGACGAAGAATCGGGTATAGTGGCCTGGACGCTGAACGAGGTGCAACCAGGTGCCACCGGTGAGGTCACTATGACCGTTAAAGTAGTCTCCGGCGCGGAAGCCACTGTGGAAAACACCGCTTCGGTCCAGATTGGCCAGGACGGCCCGACGGTGAGCACCAACACGGAATCCACCGAAATTGACGAGAGCGAGCGGACCGTCACCATCACCCCCGCGGACATCATTGTGTACACCGGCGGCACTGGGTACGAGAGTGTGGTTGGCAACCAATCTGGAGCAGCCCGGGCGGGAGAGGATGAGGAAACGGGTGGGCAGAGCAACGGCCTGCCTGAGCCCGGCTACTATATCACGCTGCCCGATTGGCTCAACGACCAACTGAATATCAAAGAGGATCCCACCGAGGAGGGAGCAACCGATCTGTCTAAGATTTTAACCTTCACGTATGCGGATGACGAGGAGCAGACGCGAGAGTGGTCCCTTGCTCTGTACTACGATGGCGAGGACGGCACCAGCTACGAGGAAACGAGGGTTGAAGGCGTAACACGGAACCGTTACGTTTACCGTATGAACCCGGCGGTAGTTGACGGGGAGAAAATCCCGGTCAGAGTACAGTTTGTCCCCAAGAACGATCCAGATGGCATTCCCACACTCAGCGATGACTTCACGCTGGACCTGGGGACGCTGTATCAGCAGTATAGCATGACCATCTATCCCGGCCTGCTGGAGCAGGATTTGGTGGAAGCACAAGTTAAGTTAAACGGTGAGGATGATACGGAAACCTTACCCGTTAAGGTGGGCAATGGGACCCTCACAGTCCGCGGCACCACCAATGGGGAGGTGACAACGAAGGTTGCCACCACAACCGATGACGTGACGAAAAACACAAAAACCATTGATGAGACAACGGGTTGTACCATCACAGCGGTTGCGGATGCGGACACCCAGTACGTGATCAACGACTCCCATGTCACAGTGGAGGCAGAGAATGTTCACCTGCTGGCGGATGAGCTGTCCCAGGGGGATACCGCAGAAGGCGATGCGGCCAATGAAAGCCAGCAGATTCTAAAGGACTATCTGGTGAAGAATGACCAGGCGGAGACCGACGACCACTACATCTATCAGTATTTGGACCTGGTGGATGAGACCAACGGCCGGGCCTGGGTCACCGCGGATCGGCCGGTGGATGTCTACTGGAAACTGCCCAAGGGCTCTGACAGCAACGATGACTTTAAGCTTGTCCATTTCACCGGGCTGGACCGGCAGTATGACGGTGATACAGCAGACCTGATTGGCCAGGAGGGGTACGAAGTAGAGGCGTACACTACCTCCAATGGCGGGCTGGAGATCGTCACCCTGGACGGGGAACAGTATCTGAAGTTTGCGACGAAGGAGTTCTCTCCCTTTGTGCTGGTTTGGGACGAGGTTTCCAACAGCAGCGGCGGCGGTGGAGGCGGCGGCAACAAGCCCAGCTTGAACACCGAGGACCACTACGGCTACATCGTGGGCTATCCCGTGGACTATGAGACAGGTGAGCCCACCGACGACCAGGCCAGAAAGCCCGTGAAGCCCCAGGGGAAGATCACCCGGGCCGAGGTGGCCACCATCTTCTTCCGGATGCTCACCGACGAGAGCCGGAACGCGTACTGGAGCCAGAGCAACAGCTTCACCGACGTGGCGGAGGACGCCTGGTACAACAACGCCATCTCCACCATGGCCAACGCGGGCATCCTGGACGGCTATGAGGACGGCAGCTTCCACCCCAACGGGTATATCACCCGGGCGGAGTTTGCCACCATCGCGGTGCGGTTCTTCGACCTGAGCTACCAGGGCGAGGACCTCTTCCCGGACATTGACGGCCACTGGGCCCAGGACTACATCAACCAGGCCGCGGATGCGGGGATCATCGAGGGCTATCCCGACGGGACCTTCGGCCCCCAGAAGCAGATCACCCGGGCCGAGGCGGTGACCATGGTCAACCGCACCCTGGACCGGCACCCCGACCCGGACCACTTCCTGGAGGATATGCTGGTCTGGCCAGACAACCTGGACACCGAGGCGTGGTACTATGCCGACATGCAGGAGGCCACTAACTCCCACGAGTACCAGATGAAGAAGGACGCCCAGGGCAACGAGTATGAGGTGTGGACCAAGATCCTGCCCATTCGGGACTGGGAGGCCTTGGAAAAGGAGTGGTCGGACGCCAACTCCTCCGAGAATCCCGGCGACGTGGCGGGCTGACCGCCGCGTCCCTTCCCGGGCAACACAGCCAAAAGGAACAGACGAGAACCCTCGTCTGTTCCTTTTTTTGTGGGCATGATCCCGTGCCCCTGCCGCATAGGGTAAGGGGAAGGAGGGATGCGGGATGCCACAGACAGAATGCCCGGCGCAGGAAGAGGCCTGGCGCAGCACCACGGAACGAACCCCCGGGGCCTTTCGGCGGCTGATGTCGCAGTGTGGGAGCGGCGTGGAGAACTGTCTGCTTCCAGACAGCGTGGCGGGGGTTGTGGAAGGGGAGCATTGCAGCGTACTGCTCAAAGCCCTGGGCGACGGGCATCTTCGGCCCATCGGCAGTATGGTGGATGCCAGCGTGCGGGACCGAAACAAGCCGGGCGCGTGCTACGTGTATTTCCGGGTGATGAAACGGGGAGAGACGCCCATTCGCATGGCCTTTGGCAGCGTGGGCTCCTCCCGGATGGAGTACAAGGCGCGGATGCTGTTCCGGCCCAGGATATGGACCGCCAGCAGGGGCGGGTATGTCAGTGACCGGGATGGCATGGGAAACATCAACGGGACCCCCTTCTCCCAGACAAAGCAGCGGCAGACGCTGGAGACCCTTCTGGCCATGGACTGGGCAGGGCGGGGCAATGCGGAGGTCGGCATCTATGGCCCGG
>ERZ832522.4516-NODE-4516-length-13637-cov-24.136431_pt1 | contig 13637 bp, 8 predicted proteins | sample MGYA00519951_ERZ832522 | MGnify/ENA primary metagenome ERZ832522 (study PRJEB31850, sample SAMEA3708728) | human gut metagenome | biome: human gut; feature: human-associated habitat; material: faeces | place: China | collected 2014 ... | reverse complement strand
GGCTGTCTTTCCGATATTCTCAATATCGCCGGTACGGATACATTTCTGACATGTGGTCACGCGATTTCTCGGCGGAATTTCCTGGCCTGTAAAGTACGGCTTTAAAGGAGCCATACCGGAATTAATGAGCAGCAAGCTGTTATCATTATGCGGAACCAGAGAAAAGCTCTTCATCGCCAGATGTCCCTTGCTCTCAAAAAATTCCAGGAACATCTTTCTCAGTTCGTTTACACCGTATTTTTCCACGTTGTTTCCTCCTGCCTTACATAAAGTAAGTAATATTTTTATTCATTCGTATATCCTATCACAGGAATATGCGATTTTCAAGGTTTTTGACCGGGAAAAGGCGAAGAAAATCTCCGCCTTTTTCTGTCTGCTTATTCTATTTTTCTCCGGATTCCCCGGAAACCTCCTCCTGAGGCAGATAGCTGCCGTAATCCTCCAGCAGCTCGTAGGCCCGTTCCTTTGTGGATTTCGCCAGGGAAGCGGTGTGTTCCAGTCCTTCCAGCGTTCCTCCGCTGTAGCGGGAGGACACCTTCTTGGCGTCTGCGTCGCGTTTTTTAATCCACGCCTTTTCCTCTTTTCTGAGTTCTTCAGCCTCCGTCTCGTCCATATGCTCGATAATATCCTGATAAATCCGGTTCAGCAGATCGTCCCACAGCTTCAGCTCATAATCCGCCAGATTCAGATAAGACCAGGTACTGGTGTCCGTTTCAGCGCTTTTCAGCTTTTTAATAGAAGCCGCCGCGCTGTCAAGCTCTCTCTGATACGCCTGGGCAGTGGCCTGCTCTTCCTTTTCAGCTGCTGTCTCTGACACAGCCGTTGTCTCTGAAGCCGGAGAAATCAAATCGGCGGAAGCCGCCCCACGGCTGGATCGCTGAAGTTCCTGCGCAGGAGCAGGCGTATCTGGCACTGTCTCTGCCGCAGCCGCCCCACGGCTTTGCACCGTCCCGCCGGCGGCCTTTAAGGTTTCGTTTCCCGTATCGTCCGCAGCTGTCTTGGCCGTCCCGCTGTCTTCCAGAGGGTCTGCTTCTGCTGCGCTCTCTGCCAAGGCAGATTCACTGGGAGAAACATTCTTCGGAGAAGAAGTGTCTGCCGCCTCCTCTTTCAGTTCCTCCGGTTCTGGTACAGCAGCCGCCTCCCTGCCGGAGGCAGCCCTCCCGCGCGCTCTGCCCTCAGGGTATTCCGGCTCGATACGGGGGGAGGTATTAGAGCCGTCCTGTTCCTGCTCTGCTCCTGCTTCTTCCCGTATGCCAGCCGCCTCTGCCCCATCTTTCAGGACAGGCCCCGTCTGATCTGTTCTTTTCAGTTCATACTCCTTTGACGCCGTATACTCCTGCACGTCTGCTCTCTGGGAAGGGCTGGATACAAAACGCTTCACCTGAACCGTCACCAGCATTCCAAATATGCAGATAAAACATATGGCGGCAATAAATTCCCTCTTTTTCAAACTGACCCATCCTTTAGTATCTTTCTGATACATTCAATATCATATCAATAACATACCATACTTTTCCGCGAAAAGAAAGCGGCAGAAGAAAGACGTAATATTTTGTAAGGGAACCTTAATATTTTCCTGTTTTTGTCAGAAGTTGAAGCTATAAAACTCCCGGATCCTCCAGCAGGTTATCTCCATCTGCCGCAGATGTAGCCAGAAAATCACAGCGCTCGTTTTCCGGGTGTCCATTATGGCCCTTGACCCAGATAAATACAATCTGATGAGGCTTTACAGCTTCCAGCAGGCGTTTCCACAGATCTACATTTTTCACCGGTTCATTTTTCCCCCGCTTCCAGCCTTTCTTAATCCAGCCGTCCAGCCAATGCTTGTTAAAAGCGTCTACCAGATATTTGGAGTCCGAGTACAGCTCCACCTGGCAGGGGCGGTTTAACGCCTCCAGCCCTGCAATAGCCGCCATCAGTTCCATCCTGTTGTTGGTGGTCCTCCTGTAACCGGCTGAAAGCTCCTTCACATGGAGCTGTCCCTTTCCATCTGTATAATGAAGCACCGTTCCAAAACCGCCTGGGCCGTCTGGGTTTCCCCGGGCTGCTCCGTCTGTGTAAATCTCTACTTTCAACTGTCTGTCTCCTTCTATCCTGTATTCTGTTACCGATCCCATTTATCGCAGAGGGAATTAATCTGATCGGCAAACTTGGCCAGATCCTTATTAGCGCCTCCCTCGTTATGCATAACGACTCTGCGGAGGCGGTCCGCTGCTGCCAGAAGTCTTGCGAAGACTCCTCCGGCTCTCTTGGAAGCGTCCTTTTCATCCTCGCGGCGGATCGGAATTCCCTTGGTAATAACCTCAAATTTTTCTTCTGCCAGATTATAGACCATTCCGCTGAAAGGCGCAAAGGCAGAAATGCCATACTCTTTGCTGAGCTTTCCAGCAAAAGAATCGCAGACGTCGTCGTCGCCGTGTACGACGAACACCTGCCTGGGCTTATCCATAAAGCTTGTGATAAAACGGATCAGGCCGTCCTGATCCGCATGGCCGCTGATGCCCTCTATCTTCTCGATGTGCGCCTCCACATCAATAGTCTCGCCGAACAGCTTCACCTCTTTCTTGCCCTCGATGATGCTTCTTCCGAGAGTTCCCACCGCCTGGTAACCGGCAAACAGAATGGTGCATTCCGGTCTCCAGAGATTGTGCTTCAGATGATGGCGGATACGGCCGGCGTCGCACATGCCTGCAGCTGAAATAATAACCTTAGGCTTTGCATCAAAGTTAATGGCAACCGAGTCTTCGCTGCTGACGGAAAGCTTCAGGCCTTTAAAGGAAATGGGATTTACTCCCTTTTTTACAAGGGCCTTGGTCTCGTCGTTGTAGCAGTCCAACATATTGTTTTTAAATACCTGGGTAGCTTCCACAGCCAGAGGGCTGTCCACATACACCTCAAAATCTCCGTGGCCTGTTACAAGGCCCTCCTCCTTGATTCGGCGGATGTAGTAGAGCACCTCCTGGGTACGGCCTACGGCAAAGGCTGGAATCACCACGTTGCCGCCTCGATCCAGAGTTTCCTGGATCACCCTGGCAAACTCCTCGATATGCTCGGCCGAATGCTTGTGAAAGCGGTCTCCATAGGTAGATTCCATCACCACATAATCTGCCTCTGAAATATACTGAGGGTCACGGATCAGCGGTTTGCTTTTATTTCCGATATCGCCGGAAAATACGATTTTTTTCGTATTGCCGTCCTCCGTCAGCCAGACTTCGATGCTGGCAGAGCCCAGCAGATGTCCGATATCCGTAAAACGGATTTTTACTCCCTCGCATACTTCCACGATCGTATTGTAATGGCAGGGAACGAACCGGCGGATCACACCATCTGCATCCTCCATGGTATACAGCGGCTCCACCACTGCATTATTCGCAGAACGTTTTGCCTTACGATTCTTCCATTCCGCTTCGGCACTCTGGATATGTGCACAGTCACGCAGCATAATGCTACACAGATCCGCCGTAGCATCCGTGGTATAGATCTGGCCTCTGAAGCCTCTGGCATACAGAAGCGGCAGAAGACCCGAATGATCCACATGAGCATGAGTCAGGAATACATAATCGATCATGGATTCCGCCACCGGCAGCGGCACATTTTCAAATACATTGACACCCTGCTCCATACCGTAGTCCACTAAAATATGTTTCCCGGCAACCTCCAGATAATGACAGCTTCCGGTTACTTCATGGTCTGCCCCCACAAACACAAGTTTCATAGCTCTACCTCCGTTTTTGTAATGTTATTTCAAAGCATTGGCTGTTTCATAGAACTGATAATAAATTCCCTTCTGCTCCATGAGCTGGTCGTGATCGCCTTCCTCCACGATACCATCGTCCGTCAGCACCAGGATCCGGTCCGAATTGCGGATACTGGATAGTCTGTGGGCTATGGTCAGGGTCGTGCGTCCCTCCGACAGCTCTCCTAAGGACTTCGCCACCGCAAATTCACTCTCATTATCCAGTGCGGAAGTAGCCTCATCCAGTATGATAATGGGCGGATTCTTCAGAAATACTCTGGCGATGCTGATCCGCTGCTTCTGTCCCCCGGACAGCTTCACGCCCCGCTCTCCCACATAAGTATCATAGCCGTCCTTCAGTTCCATGATAAAATCATGTGCTCCGGCGCGTTTTGCCGCCTCGATCACGTCTTCTTTGGAAGCTCCCGGACGTCCATAGGAGATATTTTCATAAATCGTACCGGAGAACAGATATACATCCTGCTGCACGATACCGATATTGCCCCGCAGGCTCTTCAACGTAAAATGCTTGATATCCTGACCGTCCAGCAGGATCTTTCCTTCCGAGACATCATAGAATCTGGGGATCAAATTGCACAGTGTCGTCTTTCCTCCACCGGAGGGTCCGACGATCGCCACCTTTTCCCCCGCATGGATCTGCAGGTTCAGATTCGTAAATACCTTATTGTGATCATCCGGATATTCAAAGCTTACTTTTTCAAAAGAGATCTCTCCCTTCGGGTCTTTCAGTTCGACCGCATCCGGTTCGTCAAAGATCTCGATATCCGCATCCACGATCTGCAGAAAACGCTCGATGCCGGTCATACCCCTCTGGAACTGCTCAGCGAATTCGATGATACGACGGATCGTTGCGATCAGTGTGGACACATACAGCATATATGCCACCAGATCACCGGCGGCTATCCTGCCTCTTACCATGAAGATACCGCCTGCCACCAGGACTACCAGATACATCAGTCCGTCGAACAGCTTGACTGTGGTATTAAATGCTGCCATGTAGCGGTAGGTCAGCTTCTTAATATCCAGAAAGGTACCGTTGTCCTTCTCGAACTTTTCATTCTCCACTTCTTCATTGGTAAATGCCTTAACGACCTTATGTCCTAAGAGGCTGTCCTCGATCCGGGCATTCAGTTCGCCGATCTGATTGCGCTGCTTACGGAAAGCGCTCCGCATCCGGAAATTCAGGATCATGCACACGCCGCACATAAGCGGTACACATAAAAAGATCATCAAAGTCAGCGGCAGATTGATATTTGCCAGAATGACAAAAGAGATCACCGTCTTGATCCCGGCGATGAAAAATTCCTCCGGGCAATGATGGGCAAATTCCGTCACATCGAATAAGTCATTGGTGATCCGCCCCATGATCTGACCGACCTTGGTATTGTTATAGTAGGTATTGGACAGCTTCTGCAAATGATTGTACGCATCTCTGCGCATGTCCGTCTCGATCTTCGCTCCCATGACGTGTCCCATATCGGACATATAGTAGCCGGCGATGCAGTCCACGATACGAAGTCCGAAATACAAAATGCCAAGCGTAAATATGGTCTTCACCGACAGGGCAGCCAGATCCCGCAGCCCCTCATTGGTAATATAGCGCATGATCAGTGGCAGTACCAGTTCACAGACCGTAGTCAGTGCCGCACAGAACAGATCCATACACAGGGTAAAACGATATTTTTTAAAATAAGGTGCAAATCTGCGAAACAGTTCGCGGGTCGTGTATTGTTTATTCTCCATTGCTATTAAATTCCTTTTTGATCATTTCTATAAATGTTTCTTATAAATATTTTCCCTCTCCCTGATAAAAACGAACTTTCCCCTTTTGTTCTTTCTTCTGTTCATACAATGTATTGTCCGCTGCAGACAGGAAATCCCACACTCGGTTTGGTTCCCTCGGAATAGCACAGACACCACCTACAGAAATCGTAAGCCACGGTTCCAATTCGGAATCTTCATTGGGAATTTTGTATTCCCGGATACCGGCACACAACGATTCCGCATGTTCCATTACATAGGTCAGATCACGCCCTGTCATCACTACGAGGAATTCATCCCCACCGTAACGCGCCACATAGTCTTCCGGGAATATTTTTTTCAACGTATCTGCCACTGCACAGATTCCTTCATCCCCTTTTCCATGCCCGTACCGGTCGTTTAGTTGTTTAAAATAATCAATATCCAAAAATAGAATTCCCAGTTCTTTCTCATTTAATTTGCAGGCTTCAAAGACATCCTCTAGATAACGGTTCAGACTTCTCTTGTTGTACAGTCCTGTCAATTCGTCATGCTCTGACTGATACAATAATTTGTTTCTCTTCTTCGTCTGCTCCCGCTGCTCCTCTTCCACCGCCTGCAGGCGCTTACGCAGCTCCAGCATATACATGACCTGATTGCTCTCGATCATTTCGCTGCTTTCCTTGATGTGAAAAAAAGTCTCTGTAGCCTGACGGAATTCCTCTATAGACATCTGTGCACTGCAATAACGCAGCCGCAACATTAAAAGCTGTAGCAGCAGGCTCCTATTCTGCTCGATCGCCGCCTTAGGCTCCAGACAATCCAATATCTCCTGCAGCAATTCTATATTACCGGTCTTTTCCACGTATTGGAGAAGATTCTGAATACTGTCATATTCGGAAGATACCTGACGCATATCTTCCAATGCCATCACAGCCTGTCTTACATGGTCTGCCGCTTTTTCCCGGTGTCCTTCACTTTCTGCCAGATACGTGAAAAACACATTCGCCGCAAGTCTCGTTTCCCGAATGATCTCTTCGCTTTTTCCGGTTTCTTCCAGTTTGCGGTATACCTCCATTGCCTCCTGATCCATATCCAGATGCAGAAGACAACAGCCATACTCTGACAGCATTTTCCGGAAATTGATCCGGCTGTAAATGCTGTCATCACCTGCTTTTTCAAATTCACGGATGCATTCCCTATAACATTGCACGGCTCTGTCATAGACTCCGATAAGATAATATGCATCCGCCATATTACTTAATACTATACTATGTACCATCTTATCATTGTATTTCGCTGTATAATCCAATGCCCTGCCATACTGTTCCATGGCCAGAGACAGATTGTTCTGCATATGTGCCACGATACCGATCATATTATAGGCCCTGGCTACGTGAATCTCCTGATCCGTTCCCAGCAGGCATCTCACACTTTCGTCCAGATACTTCAGACACTGTTCCTGATTCCCTGTATCCAGATGATAAAATGCTGCGAAATAACAGATCCTTCCATGGATTCCCCTATCCCTCTTCTCCGTCACAAAGGACAATGCCTGTTCCAGTGTCTCCCAAGTATAAGGGATCCCATCTGCCATCTGTTGGTTTAACCGTTCTGCTGTCTCTAACATCTGCTGTCTGTCTACACTCATATTTGTTCCATCCTGTCAATTCCCCAATGCTTTACTCCTTATCATTGTATTATTTTATACACCGGTGCGCAAGTTATTTTACGGAATAGATAAAATGTTTCCCTATTTTTTAAAAAAATGTTAGAATGAGAATATGTGTCGGAAATAAGCAGGAAAAAGGTATTATTTTTATGGAAAATATCGCAATAAACAAGAGATTTCAAGATCTGCATTTTGACAGCATCCAGGCTTTACGCGGTCTGGCGGCTCTTTTTGTGGTGTTTCAGCATGTCCGTTTCTTAAATTTTGGTGCCTTCGGAGTAGACATATTTTTCTGCATCAGTGGGTTTATGATCATGTTCACCACGGAAAAAAGTACAAAATATTTCTTCCGGAAACGTCTGATCCGGATTCTGCCGCTGTATTATCTGATGACGTTCGGCACTTACGCAATGCTGCTTTTCTTCCCGTCCATGTTCCAGCAGACTAGACACAATCTTTCCTACCTGGTCAAGAGCCTGCTGTTTATTCCTTTTGAGATCAGTGGTGGAATTATCCAGCCTCTGGTGCGGATCGGATGGACTATCAACTGTGAAATGCTGTTCTATCTGTTATTTTTCATTGCCTTTCATATCAGCATGAAATATCGTGGTCTGATCTGCAGTGCATTCCTGACAGTTCTGGTAGGGGCAGTCCAGATATTCGCTCCATTGATTTCCTCCTGGCAGTCTCCGATAGGCAGGTTACTTTCTCCTGTTCTTATTTTTTACGGCGATCCTGTCATGCTGGAATTCATTTTCGGAATCCTCGCCTATTATCTGCTGCGTTTTTTATATCACAGGCATTTGGAGCATCCGTTTCCTATGGCTGTAAGTGTGCTGTCTGCGGTAGGCATTCCGGTGATTTTTTGTCTGTTGGCATTTTTCACCCCCAGGATCAATGTGATCGGTTTCCGCAGGCTTCCGCTGTGGGGACTTCCGGCATTTGTACTGTTGGTTTTAGCTTTTCTGGCCGGACGGAAGCTCTCTCTGCCCCGCTTTTTCATCCTTATGGGAAATATCAGTTATTCCCTGTATCTGGTGCATTACTATCCGGTAATGTTCTTAGACCGGGCGGTGTTCGACTTCTCCACCCTCTCTGTAATGTCTGTCATCGGAGTGATCTTAAGTGTGGCGCTGAGTATCGGGTTGGCTTACCTGTCCTGGATCGTTGTGGAGCAAAAATTCTCCGGATGGCTGCGGAAGAAACTGCTGCACTAAGCATTTCCCTTATAGCACTGCTTCTGTCATTTGGCTATTTTGTAAATTGTATATGCAATTGTTCAAAAAGATTCACACTTTTTCTGTTGACATTTGGAACACCCTATAGTATATTATAACTTGTCTGTAAGACATGCGCGAGTGGCTCAGCGGTGGAGCACCTCCTTGCCAAGGAGGGGGTCGCGGGTTCGATCCCCGTCTCGCGCTTGGAAAAAAGAACGATACCAAATCGGTATCGTTCTTTTTTTCGAGCCCTGGCAGGGCTCGAAAGTTCGATATCTACGCTCCGCTCCGGTCCGCGCAGTCCGAGGTCCCCCGGACCTCGTGCGCCGTCTCGCGCTTGTTCAGACCCTCATTTCCGTTTTCATGGTGCATAAGATATAAGCAAAAAGACGACTGCACTTTCTTGCAACCGTCTTCTTACTTATTATTGGTCTATTGCTCGATTTTGTCTGCATATTTGATGCGGTAGATCCGACGCAGGGAATCGTTCACTCGTTCCTCGGAGATGGTTCCGTTCTGGACAGCCTCCAGTACTCCGTTGTATGCGGTCTCGAAGTTCTCCGGCGCATAGATCATGTCGCAGCCGGCACGCAGTGCCAGTACTGCTGCCTCATCGGCACCGTAGTAATTCGTGATCGCTGTCTGGTTCATGGCACCGGATACGATCACACCGCGGAAATTCAGTTCATTTCGTAAAATATCCGTTACCACCGCACTTGAAAATGAACAAGGCGTATTATCTCCTGTCAGGGAAGGTGCTGCCATATTACTGACGGTGATCATTTTGGTCTCACCGGAATCAATACAGCTCTGGAATACCGCAAATTCATTGGCTCTGAAATCTTCCGCACTTCTATCCGTAGAAGCCATGCCATTCTTCGTGCTCTGGGTCGTACTGCCGATACCGGGAAAATGTCCGATGGCAGCTGTTACTTTCTGTTCCTGCAATCCTGTCTGCATGCCGGTCACAAAAGATGCTACCGTTGCCGCGTCCGTGCCGTAGGAGCTGCTGCCTGCCGCATTTCCATCCACTACTTTCAGATCTGCCGCAGGAGCAAAATCAAGATTGAAACCAAGCTCTGCCAGGTAACTGCCCACTGTGGTTCCGGCCGTATAGGCGTTATTGGTATCTCCGGATGCGCCGATAGTCTCCGGGGAATCGGTCTTCGTTCCAAGGCCTGCCGCTGCCACAGCATCGGTTCCGGATCCCTCTCCGTCGATCGCAATAAACATTGGATAGCTGGTATACAGCTTCGTATTGTCGATCATCTGCTTTAACTGGTCTGCGGACTGAATATTTTTCGCCGCATAGACGATACCGCCTACCGGATATTTGGATAATGCATCCTTGGTTCCGTCTCCTGCCTGCACTGCCGCAGATACACCGGTGATGGATTCCGGCGTGGTGATAAACAGTCCTGCCACCTTGTCCTCCAGGGGCATGTTCTGAATGATGGCTTCGTCTATGATCTTATCCAGCTTCTGTTCATTTGTCAGTTCCGGTACAGTCTCCACCGGTTCCGTAGGCGCCGTGATGGTCTCCTCGGAAGCTATGATATCATCCAGTTTATTCTGTTGTTCCTGCCGATTGTGGCTCATGCCGGTAATCTTGCTTACAGCAAAAGCAATTCCCGCTGCCAGCACCAGGATCATAATTCCTACGACTGTATATGCAATGATCTGGCTTCTCTGCCGTCTTTTATGTCTTTCTTCCCGTCTGTTCTGCTGACTTTCCCGTCTCTGTTCGTTTGTATCCATTTTTATAACTCCTCTATCTGTACTACTTTCCTATTGTACATGATATCGGTAGGTTTTTCCACTGGAAAATTGTACAACTATTCAGAGCCATGTAAAAATTGATAAATGGGCGTCGAATGCTGGCATTCGTAAGACCATTTTCTAATTTTTATTTGGCGAAGTAGCCTCAATGAGCAAAAGGAAAGCATCGAAGATGCGATTTTGCGAATGAGGCTCTGAATAGTTGTTCCATCTGAATAGTTGTTCCATCTGAATAGTTGTACAACAACAAGAGAGCGTACCGATCATTCTTTCAATCAGTACGCCCTCTCAGACTACAGGCTCCAATGGCTTGCCCTCTCTTTCTTAAATTTGATCTTCCATTTTGTCTTTTGTTCTCTTTCCACTTTTCTTTTGTACGTATGTACTGTAATGTGAGATAATTCTTATCTTCTGTTGTTCATTACTTTTTCTTCTGTGTACTTGATGTTCTCTATATAAATTGGTTCTCTTTGGTAGTTCTATTCAGTTGTACATCATGGAAGACTGTGGTAGGACTTTACTTGTTAGGTGGACTATACCTCTCTTTCTATAGATTCTTTTGTACTTCTCTCCCAACCTTCTTTGTTGGACTGTTCCGTTTCTCTTTTGTTAAGTTTAATATAATACAAGGTTGTGTATTTGTCAACACATTTCTTTAAATATTTTAATTTATTTTCAATATTTTTATTGTGTTGGTATATTTTTACATTTTTTGATATTTTTCGACATATTTTCTGTCTTTTTTAGAAAAGAAAAGGGCAAAGGGCGCGCCGCTGCCGAGATCGTGTAACGAGCCATGCCATCCGTAAGGATTCCCTTTGGGAATCCTTACGGATGACGGCTGTCGCCGTAACAAGCCAAAAAAAGAACCGGTTTGGTTAGCAAGCTACCAAACCAGTTCTTTCCTTGTCTTGATCCGGCTCGTTACACAGCAAACTGGCTATTGTACAGATTCGCGTAGAATCCACCTTGTGCCAGGAGGGTTTCATGGTTGCCCTGTTCGATGATATTGCCGTCTTTCATTACCAGGATGACATCAGCGCTCTGGATGGTGGAGAGTCTGTGGGCTACGATAAAGCTGGTGCGACCTTCCATCATCGTGGCAAATGCATTCTGGATCTTGATCTCGGTACGGGTATCGATGGAGGAGGTCGCCTCATCGAGGATCAGCATGGGAGGCAGGCACAGCATTACTCTGGTAATGCATAAGAGCTGTTTCTGTCCCTGGGACAGGCTGCCTCCGTCCTCGGTGATCACGGTGTCATACCCCTTGGGCAGGCGTTTAATGAAGCCGTGGGCATGGGAAGCCTTCGCCGCCCGGATGATCTCCTCTTCTGTGGCATCCGGCTTACCCATGCAGATATTGTCACGGATGGTGCCGGAACGCAGCCAGGTCTCCTGTAATACCATACCGTAATTGGTACGGAGGCTTCCTCTGGTGATGTCCCGGATATCGGTGCCGTCCACTTTAATGGAGCCGGAGTTCACATCATAGAATCGCATCAGCAGATTGATGACGGTGGTCTTACCGCATCCGGTAGGACCTACGATAGCAACTCTCTGACCGGGTTTTACCTGCAGGTTAAAGTTCTGGATCAGCTTCTTCTCCGGTACATACTGGAAATATACATTCTTCAGATCTACGTTGCCCTGAGCCTCTTCTAATACTCTTGCATCCGCGGCATCGGGCACCTGGGGTTCCTCGTCGATCAGTTCGAAGATACGTCCGGCACAGACAAAGGCATTCTGCAATTCCGTTACCACGCCGGAGATTTCATTGAAGGGCTTGGTGTACTGGTTCGCATAGCTTAAAAAGCAGGACAGACGACCTACGCTGATACCGCCTTTGATCGCTACGAGCGCACCGAACACACCGACACCGGCATATACCAGACTATTAACAAAACGGGTACACGGATTTGTCAATGAAGAAAAGAATGTTGCACGCAGAGAACAGTTCTGCAGCCGTTCATTAATCTCATCAAACTGTTCCAGTGCTTCATCCTCATGTGAAAATGCCTGTACGATTTTCTGATTTCCTACCATTTCATCAATCAGTGCTGTCTGCTCTGCTCTTGTCTCCGACTGCAACCGGAACATATCATAAGTCCGTTTTGCAATAAATCTCGCCACAAACAATGATATTGGTGTCAGACCGACTACCACCAGCGTAATACCCGGATGAATGGTCAGCATAAAGATCAACGTACCGATAATTGTGACCACACCGGTAAACAACTGGGTAAATCCCATCAGCAGACCATCCGCAAACTGATCTACATCCGCAATAACACGACTGACAATCTCACCATAGGAATGTGCATCCATATATTTTAGCGGTAGTTTCTGTATTCTGATAAATGCCTGGTTCCTCACATCACGCACTACCTGATACGTTACTTTGTTGTTGATGGTGTTCATGACCCACTGCAGCACTGCGGTGCTCACCGCAAGAATGGCAATTTCCACCAAAAGCTTTGTGATGCTGACAAAATCAACATTTCCACGATCAATGATAAAATCAATGGCACGTCCTACCAAAATCGGAATATATAAGGTCAGAGCCACTGTTACCGCTGCCAGCACAATGGATGCCAGCATCCAAAAACGATAAGTTCCGATATATTGCAACACTTTTTTTAACGTGTTCATCTGTGATCCGGACTTTTTCACAAGTTGTCCCTCCTCTTGCATTTTCATTCACACAAACTTCCCTGTTCGCAACACTTTAGTTCGTCCGTTTATACTGTGAATCATAAATTTCTCTGTATACTTCGCAGGTATTCATCAATTCCTCATGCGTACCGATACCAACCACCGAACCGTCATCCAGTACAACAATCTTGTCCGCATATTGAATAGCGGAAGTTCGCTGGGAAACGATAAACAGTGTCGGTTTATGTTTCATGGATCCGATGGCCATACGAAGTGCCGCATCTGTTGCAAAATCCAATGCTGAGGAACTGTCATCCAGGATCAGAATCTCCGGCTGTTTTACCAGAGCGCGGGCGATGGTAAGACGCTGCCGCTGTCCCCCTGAAAAATTCTTTCCGCCCTGCTCTACTTCTGTATCCAGACCTTTTTCTTTCTTTGATACTACATCTTTTGCCTGGGCAATCTCCAGTGCCGCAAAAATTTCCTCATCCGTAGCATCCGGTTTGCCCCACTGCATATTGGAGCGGATGGTTCCGGCAAATAACACGGATTTCTGGGGAACCACACCAATCTTGTCTCTGAGTTCTGTCAGACCATAGGTACATACATTTCTGCCATCCACATACACCGCACCGGAACTGCAGTCATAAAAACGTGGAATCAGATTTACCAGCGAAGATTTTCCGGAACCGGTTCCACCGATGATACCGATGGTCTCTCCCGGACGGACATTCAGAGTAATATCACTGACCGCTTCCTGCGCCGCATCCGGATAGCGGATTCCCGCATGTTCGAATACCACACTGTATGCTGA
>ERZ832522.4503-NODE-4503-length-13664-cov-12.486957_pt1 | contig 13664 bp, 14 predicted proteins | sample MGYA00519951_ERZ832522 | MGnify/ENA primary metagenome ERZ832522 (study PRJEB31850, sample SAMEA3708728) | human gut metagenome | biome: human gut; feature: human-associated habitat; material: faeces | place: China | collected 2014 ... | reverse complement strand
TGAACCTTTCACTTACCTATGTGTTGAGCTTCTCCACTTACCGATGTGCTGAACCTGCACCGAATGAGGAGTGAGGAATTAGGAATGAGAAATTGAGCGGAGAATACGGTAATTGAAAAATGTGGAAGGGGAAAAGAATCGGGAGCGAAAAATTCCTAATTGCTAACTCCTAATTCCTAATTTCTAAGTGGCCACGGTAATTGCAAAAAAAGCGAAAGGGGGAAAGAAATCGGTAATTGGCAGTCGGGTGCGAAAAATTCCTAATTGCTAATTCCTAATTTCTAATTAAATCAGTGTTTCCTGCATCTACGGAGTTCGGCAAAAGAATACCGAAGCAAAAATTTTACGAGAATCTTGACGTTTCTCCGGCATTGCGCCGTGCGTTTGTCGATCAAATTCGGCTGGTGTATTGGCGGAACAAGCTGGCGGCGTCCACGCTGAATATTGCGGCGGGTGAAGCCGTAACGGAGATTGAAGTGCTTGAGATTCGCCTGAACGGACCGCAGCTTGACGAAGCGGTGCTGAAACAAATCGACAAGGAAATCCCGTACCATATCCTCTTTATTTTGACCTTTGACGGCAAGGCTCAGGCGTGGATCGGCCACAAGTCGGCCGCCGCCTCCGGCAGCAGCGCTTTCAAAGTCAACAGATATTATCACACCGACTGGATACCGGAAAATGAGATTGATCTCCGCATTGACGGCTTGACTTTGGACGCCGTTTATGATAACTTTGTTAAACAGGTTGCCGAGCTGCAAGGGGAGGAGTGGAACGCAAATTGCGGTGCCGCCGAAAACGTTGCGCAAAGCTTGGCGCGCGAAAAGCTCAAAAAGCAGATCGCCGCGCTGGAAAAGAAAATGAAAAGCGAAAAACAGCTGAATCGGCGCATGGAAATAAATGCGGAATTGAAAAGAATGAGAAGGGAGCTTATGAATTGCAATGAAAAAACTTTTTGAAATTCCGATTTATGCATTTAACAGAAAGGTACTCTATAAAAGAGAAGAAAAAGTTCGACAGGAAGTTTGGAATGGGCACGAAGGATGTCCAAAGGAACATATAAACGCCGTAGCAGCGGCAGCTACGTATCCTGCTTGCTTGTGGGATTATAACCACATTGTTGGTTTTATTAGAATTTCTGTAGACACAAGAGATATTATGTTCGATGTGTTTGTTCCGACCCCACAACGACAAAGATATCTATGGTGGTCAAAGAGAAAGATTTTTTTATATAATAGCCCTGTGAGTGGCACTCACTTTCATGTAAACGAAAAGATGACGAATGAATCTGTTCAAAAACGAACTGCGGAAATGCTCCAAGGTGTAATTAAAACGCACGTGCGAAAAAGATACTTTGTTGACACAGAAGCGTTTTATAATCTGAATGAACAAATTGATTATCTGAAAATCACAAGGAGAGAACACCATGCACAAACCGAAATTTGAAACCCCCGATTTAACATCGGAAAACATAGAAAAAATTGCCGCCCTATTTCCCAACTGCATCACGGAGATGCTGGACGAGGAACGCAGCACGCCGGAGAAGAAGGTGTACAAGCGGGCAATCAACTTTGAAATGCTGAAACAGATGCTTTCCCCGGACGTGGTGGACGGGGACGAGGCATACGAGTTCACATGGGTGGGTAAGAAGGCGGCAATCGTAGAAGCCAACAAGCCGATCCGGAAGACCCTGCGCCCGTGCGTGGCAGAGAGCAAGGACTGGGACACCACTGAAAACCTCTACATCGAGGGCGATAATCTGGAAGTCCTCAAGCTCTTGCAGGAGAGCTATCTCGGCAAGGTCAAGATGATCTATATTGACCCGCCGTACAACACCGGCAACGATTTTATCTATGCCGATGATTTTAGGATGGAGAGCGAAGAGTGGAAGGTTGAGAGCGGAGAGTGGAGTGAGGAAGGCGACCGCCTGTTCAAAAATACCGACACCAACGGACGTTTTCATTCCGACTGGTGCAGCATGATATATTCCCGCCTGCTGCTGGCAAGGAATTTGCTGACGGATGATGGCTTGATTTTTGTTTCTATCGATAACAACGAAATAGAGAATCTACGAAAGATATGTGATGAAGTTTTTGGAGAATCTAATTGTGTATCACAGTTAGTATGGAAAAATAAGTATGGTGCTGGTGGCGGTACAAATAGTGTTGCATATGTTCATGAATACATATTGATTTACTCAAAGAAAGAAGCTACATCAATAGTTTGTGATTTGAGCGACGAATTGATTTCAGCTTATAATAAACAGGATGAGAAATATGCGGTCAGAGGTGGATACTTAACGCAACCTCTTGCTTCTACAAGTAAAGGCGCTCGCGCGAACCTAATGTATCCTATTTTTCATGAGGGAAATGAGATCCATCCGCCTAAAGGTGGTAGATGGATTTGGTCAAAGGAGAAGTTTGAACAAGCATATAAGAATAATGAAATCGTTATCAATAGAACAAAAGAGGGGTGGAGTGTACGATTTAAGCAATATCTGAAGGACGAGAACGGAGTTATGCGAAAAGGAACCCAACTCTCGATGATTACTAATGTGTTTAATCAAGAGGGTACAAAAGAATTTGCCAATTTGATGGGCGACAAAAGATTTTTTGATTTTCCAAAACCAGTAGAGTTGATTTGTCAATTGCTGAAATTAGAAATAAATGGTTTATCTGGTGAGAGTGCGATTATTCTCGACTTTTTCTCCGGCTCCGCCACCACTGCCCACGCTGTCATGCAGCTCAATGCCGAGGACGGCGGACACCGCAAATTCATCATGGTGCAGCTTCCCGAAAAGTGCGATGAAAAGAGTGAAGCCTACAAAGCGGGCTACAAAAACATCTGCGAAATCGGAAAAGAGAGAATCAGAAGAGCAGGAGAAAAAATTCTGAAAGAGCAGTTGGCAAATAACAACTCCACTCTTAACTCTCCAAACTCCAAACTCGACATCGGTTTCCGCGTGCTCAAGCTGGATTCCACCAACATGAAGGACGTTTATTACGCGCCCTGTGATTACGATCAGGACTTTCTCCATCAGCTGGAATCCAACATCAAGGATGACCGCACCGACCTCGACCTGCTGTTCGGCTGCCTGATCGATTGGGGTCTGCCGCTGTCCCTGCCGTACAAGTCCGAGCAGATCGACGGCTGCACCGTCCACACCTACAACGACGGCGACCTCATCGCTTGCTTTGACGCGAATATCCCCGAAAGCGTGGTCAAGGAGATCGCACAGCGCAAGCCGCTCCGCGCTGTCTTCCGCGATTCCGGCTTTGCGTCCAGCCCGGAGAAGATCAACATGTTCGAGATTTTCAAGCTCTATATGCCGGAGGACGCGGGCGACATCACCAAGTGCGTGAGGGTGATATAAGAGTGAAGTTTTGAGAGTGGAGAGTGTAGTTATGAGAGTTGAGAGTGAAGTTATGAGAGTTGAGAGTGGAGTTATGAGAGTTGAGAGTGGAGAGTGGAGTTATGGAAGCAGAAAACACTGCGAGGTATAAGAGCAAGAGATTTGCCGTTCGGATCGTTCGGCTATATCAATACTTATGCGAAGAAAAAAGAGAGTTCGTGCTTTCAAAACAGATTTTACGAAGCGGTACAAGCATTGGAGCAAATCTTGCGGAAGCGGAGTGCGCAATTAGTAAAAAGGACTTCCTTTCGAAGATTTATATCGCATTGAAGGAATGCTCAGAGACATTGTATTGGTTGGAATTACTGACTGAAACGGATTATTTGTCCGAACAGGAGTTTAAGTCGCTCAACGCCGATTGTGACGAGTTGAGAAGAATGCTGTCTGCTACAACGAAAACAATTTCTTCCGCACAGCAAAAGTAACTTAACTCACAACTCTTCACACTCCACACTTCACCAACACCACACGGAGGAAATAACGAAATTATGAAGCTGCAATTCAAACATCAAAAATTTCAAGCGGATGCGGCAAAAGCGGTCGTTGACGTCTTTGCCGGACAGCCGTACCTCACGCCTACCTATATGATAGACAGAGGCTACGAGAAAATAGCGGCGGACGGTGAGAAATCTTCGCAGATAGCCATAAAAGAAGAAGAGGAATCTACCGGCTGGCGCAACGAGCGTATTGTGCCGGAGCTTTCCGACAAATTGATTTTAGAGCATCTGCAAAAGGTGCAGCGCACGAATCAGATAAAGCCATCTGATAAGCTGGAAGGTCGCTACAACCTGACGATTGAAATGGAAACCGGCGTCGGCAAGACCTATACCTACATTAAGACCATGTATGAGCTGAACAAGCACTACGGTTGGAGCAAGTTCATTGTGGTCGTGCCGAGCATTGCCATCCGCGAGGGTGTTTATAAGTCCTTTCAGGTGACACAGGAGCATTTTGCAGAGGAATACGGCAAGAAGATCCGGTTTTTCATCTACAATTCCGCCCAGCTCACGGAAATTGACCGCTTTGCGTCGGACAGTGCCATCAATGTCATGATCATCAATGTGCAGGCATTCAACAAATCTGTTGACGCGAATGAAAAGCTGGAAAGCGGCAAAAGAGCGGACAAAAATTCAGCCATTATATTCAGAAAGCTTGATAGTTTCCGTTCTCGCCGTCCGATTGATGTTATTGCGAAAACGAATCCGATTTTGATTATCGATGAACCGCAGTCGGTCGAAGGGGCTGCCACTAAGAAAAATCTAAAGCTGTTTTGCCCGCTGCTGACACTCCGCTACTCCGCGACTCACAAGTCGGACAGCATCTATAACATGGTGTACCGCCTTGATGCAATGGAAGCGTACAACAAGCGGTTGGTCAAGAAAATCGCCGTCAAGGGCATCACAGAGTCCGGCAGCACGGCAACCGAGGGCTATGTTTATCTGGAAAGCGTCAACGTCTCGAAGGAGAAGAACCCGACTGCATCCATTCAGTTTGACTGCAAGGGTGCGAAGGGCATTCGCCAGAAGAACGCAACGGTGGGCATCGGCTACAATCTCTATGACAATTCCGGCAATCTTGACGAGTACAAGGTCGGCTTTGTGGTAAAAGCCATTGACGGACGGGATAACTCCGTGGAGTTCCTGAACGGCGTAAAAATTTATGCGGGCGATGTGATCGGTAAGGTCAGCGAAGACCAGCTTCGCCGCATTCAGATCCGCGAAACGATTCTTTCTCACTTGGAGCGGGAACGTCAGCTTTTCCATAAGGGCATCAAAGTTCTGTCGCTGTTCTTCATCGACAGGGTTGAAAAATACAAACAGTATGACGAGGCTGGGCATCCGTTCAACGGCATCTATGCGGATATGTTTGAGGAAGAATACAACGACATCATAGGTTCTATGCAGTTGAGAGTCGGTGACGATGATTACATACGGTATCTGGACGCGATTTCCGCCCACGATACCCATGCCGGTTACTTCTCCGTTGATAAAAAAGGCAAGATGACCGACAGCAAACTCTCCGACAAAAAGCAGGGCACCTCCGACGATATTGACGCCTATGACCTGATCATGAAGAATAAGGAGCTGCTTCTGGATCGTGATCCGAAAAAGTCTCCTGTGCGTTTCATTTTCTCGCACTCCGCACTGCGCGAAGGTTGGGATAACCCGAACGTGTTCCAGATTTGCACACTGAAACAGAGCAGCAGCGAGGTTCGCAAGCGGCAAGAGGTCGGTCGCGGTCTGCGCCTGTGTGTCAATCAGGACGGCGAACGCATGGACGCCAACGTGCTTGGAAATGATGTGCAGTCCATCAATGTTCTGACCGTTATCGCCAGTGAGAGCTATGACAGCTTTGCAAAGGGCTTGCAGACTGAGCTTGCCGATGCGGTTGCGGGGCGTCCTGTGGCGGTTACTGCCGACCTCTTCAAGGGCAAGGTCATTGTGGATGCCGGAGGCAACGAACAGGTTGTGGACGGCGATACAGCTCAGGCGATTTATTTTGATTTGATTGTCAACGGCTATATCGACAAGAAGGGTGTACTGACCGATAAATATTATGCCGACAAAGCAAACGGCGCGATTCAGGTTGCGGAGGAAGTGACGGACAGCCGCGATTCTGTGATCAATATTCTTGATTCCGTCTATGACAGCCGCGCTATGCAGCCGGAGAATGCCCGCGACAAGAACGTCGAGCTGCAAGTTGATCCCGACAAGCTCGCCATGCCGGAGTTCAAAGCTCTCTGGAAACGTATCAGCCCGAAATCTGTGTATGTGGTTGATTTTGATACCGATGAGCTTGTAAACAAGGCGATTGCTTCCATCAACAGGAATCTTCATGTGCCGAAAATCTTCTTCAAAGTTGAAACCGGCGCGATGGATGAGATCAAGTCAAAGGACTCGCTTCTTGACGGAAGCGCATTCTCGAAGTCAAAATCTTCTACTTATGACAGCAGCAAGCAAATCCGCGTGGGCAGCAGCGTGAAGTATGATTTGATCGGCAAGCTGGTCGGAGAGACAGGCTTGACGCGAAAGGCAGTCGTTGCAATTCTGACCGGCATTGAGAAATCCGTTTTTGAGCAGTTCAAGTTCAATCCGGAAGAGTTTATCATCAAAGCAGCCGCCCTAATCAATGATGAAAAGGCAACTGCAATTATCCAGCACATCACCTACAATGTGCTGGATGAACATTACGACACGGACATTTTTACCGAACCGACCATCAAGGGCAAGCTTGGAACGAACGCGATGAAAGCGCAGCGGCATCTATACGATCATATCGTGTATGATTCCACGAATGAGCGCGATTTTGCTGCCGATCTGGACACCAACACGGACGTTGCGGTTTATGTGAAGCTGCCGGACAGCTTCTATATCGCAACACCGGTAGGACACTATAATCCGGACTGGGCAATAGCTTTCTATGAAGGTACCGTGAAGCATATCTACTTTGTTGCTGAGACGAAAGGCTCCATGTCCTCCATGCAGCTCCGGCTCATTGAGGAATCGAAAATTCACTGCGCAAGAGAGCATTTCAAGGCGATCAGCAACGGAAATGTGGTTTATGATGTGGTGGATAGCTATCAATCTTTGCTGGAAAAGGTTATGAAATAAAAAAGAGCATTGATTTCAAAAACAGCTCGGCCAACTTTTTTTGAGTTGCCCGGGCTTTTTTGCAGCTGGCGATGCCGCAGCTTCATTAAAAAATGCGATTCCGCCGCTTAAATATTGGCATCTTATTCTCAACGGAAAAAAACGAACAGCGAGGGTCGTGCTGAGTGCGGCAACTTCAACTATGACCCGAATCTGCAGCGTCGCAAGGGAGACGGCATACATTACTGGCTCTACGCCGAGGATGAATACAGGTCAAAACAAATTTTTTGTGTAATAATGCCGTTTCTCAGTGTACGGATATTCCTCAAGGGTGAAAACCTCCTGATATCCATGTTTCTTGTAGAATATCGGAGCTTGAAAAGAAAAAGTATCCACAAAAGCATATTTGCAGCCGCGCTGTTTGGCTTCGCTTTCCGCGGCCTATAGTAACTTGCTTCCGATACCTTGCCCTCGGAGTTGTTCGCTGACAAAAAGGAATTGAATGCAAAGCCAATTTCCGAATATCTCTCCTGTCAATCCTGCCAGTTTTCTGTTGTTTTCGTCTTCAAAAAACAGCCCTATCGGGAATTTTTGATTTTTCGCTATAACAAGATTATAATCCTTCAGCATCCTATGTATCTCATTGACATCGTGCTCGCTTACATCATCCGTTATTCTGAAATTCATATGTGTTTTCCCTTCTTCACACAGTTTTATTAATAATTAAAACCTATGTATCCTGCCAATCAGAACCGTACATCTGTTTCTTTGCTTTAAAAAATCGGTTATACACGAAAGCAACAGCAACGACGGTACTGTTTTTGAACGGATACATATTGGAACAGCAAGATGCTTATCGGCATAAATCACTTATCATGCCAGAGTGCTAAAACCCTGCCCGTATCATTATCTACCAAGATGTTTGCAACACCGCCCGTCATATTGGAACGCAATGTTCCCTGAACAAGCCAAATACCGTTTGCTTCATCATAGAATACTTGATAGGGTTTCTGTTTTTTTATACGTTCTCCATACTTATTGATCCAAATTGCTTCAACTTTTTTGAGAAGATTTTTTGAATCGGATATGTCCCCCAAACTGTCTTTCGATGGAAATTTATCGATATAGTATTGATAATCGCTTACATCAAACACCTTAGTTTCAGGAAGTTTATTTCTGTTAACCACCACAAGTGTCCCTGCAACGAATGCAATAAAAAGAACAAGTAGAAATGGAAAAAACGTATTTCTTTTAAACATCAAAACCACCTCCCCGTATGCCTTGACAGGCTGTACTTCATCAAAACGCCGAACTACGCGGTAACGGAACGGGTTATCCTTTCCGAGTGCGGAAGCGATTGAACCTGAGGTTGACAGCAGTTTGCCCCAACTGTCAAACCTTAACAGCGACTCAATCGCTGTTGAAGTGAGCGTATTCTACAACAGTTGCTCCGGTTTTGTCAATGAGTTTGACAATATCGCTCTGGGCGTTGCGGAGGTAATAGTAATAATTTCCGTTATAGTTCACGGCAACGACTTTGCCGTTAGCGTCATAGCTGAAGCGAAGCTTTGAAGTCGTTGTGCTTCCGTCGCTGTTTGTTGTGGTTTTGACGGTGCCCATGAGCAGCGTGCCGTTATAGTAATAGTCCGTAACGGTGTTGCCGATGGTTTTTCTTGTACGGATGCCGTTTTCATCGTAACTGTAGACATACGAGTTCGCGCGTCCGGAGGATGCGTCTTTTGGGGTATACGACTTCAGCCGCTGACCTTCCCAAACCAGAGTTGCACCGAGGTAGTTCGTCGGGTTGCCGGAAGCGTCATATGTTATGCTTTCGCCATCGTACGAAGTGAGCTGATCCTTCCATGCCGAGTTTGTGTAGGCATAGGGAACGGTCTCCCGAGCCGTGCCGAGCGTTCCGACAGTGTAAGCATAGATCTTTTTGTTGAGCAGATTGCCCCAAATGTCGTATTCATATGTAATTGTAGCGTTGCTGCTGTTGCCGCTGCCGTAATAAAGGTTCTCCCTTATGAGCTGATTCGCCGAATCATAAACATATGAATACTTCTCCGAAGCATTGGTGAATGACGTGTTTCCGCGCCAAATCTTGGTTATGTTGCCGTTGGCGTCATAATCATAGTTGTGCTTTGCATCACTGCCGTTTGCGTATGTTGAGAGCAGTGATGTTGCGGAACCGTTTGCTCCGGACTTGTACGTCCAGTCCACGACATAATCCGTGTCGAGATGCAGCGTGATCTTGTCGGGACGCCCCGTAGATGTACCGTAGGCATATTCGATCGTTTTGCCGTTGTTCAGCTTTACAAGCGACTGTCTGCCGTCTGCATCGTAGGAATATTCCGTGCTCCAAGTGTAACCGGCGAGCGTGTGTGTCAGCTTTGCCGGTTACATATAAGTGCAGAAAATGCTCTTTTCAATGCATATGCAAGATGATAGGTCTAATCAGCGTCCCTTAAGTCGAGAAAGTCTAAGTATATGTCCTGCAATGTCCAGGATTGTATAATACCAAATGCCAGCTGAGCTAATCCGCAAAAAACGAACGCAACAATTTTCCCAGTTGAGTACCGTTTGTCGTAATTAGAGTATACCGTGCTGTCGCTGCGTATGTCAACGATACATTTGCCGCCGCCTATCCAGAAATATTTAAATTTTACATTATCCTCCTTCTGAAGCATATCGAACAATTTGTACATATTTCTTGGCTTGTGACTAGTGGTGACTGTATACTCTTCGCCGTTGATTAAGAATTTTTTTCCTTGGTTGCTATTATAAATGTATGGCGGGTCGTATAGGATTATGGCATATCCTGGCACTTGCATTTCAATTGCTTTGTCCGGAGATTTGGGATAGATCATCAGAAACAACAAAACAATCGGAATTTCCCAAATAAGCAATGAAAATATGTTATTAAGCAATTTTTTCAGGAAACGTTTAATTTTCATTGTTCACCTCCGGGCAGCGAGGGCAAGCCCATGTTTTTTACGATAAATTTAATTCGCTTATTCGTAAACCAGCTTAAAAAACTCATCCCTATTGATTCCGCTGCTCCGCTTCCGAATTCCTTAAGCAGGTATACCGTTGCACGTTTTTTAGCAGCCGCTGCTGCATTTTGAGCGCATTTTGTCAATTTCTTAGCAGCACTTTTCTTCAGCAGCTTTCTTGCATCAAGACCTTTATCCAGTAGCCTTGTGTTGATTGTGTCACCGCCGCTCATAGCACCTCCGAGAGCACCAAAACCACAGCTGCGTGGTCGATTCAGTCTAATATAAAACGGTTAACTGTCAAGTTTTTGTATTGCTTTTTTTGAATATTTACGCCAACCGGCATTCGTCGAACTTTGAAATCGTTCAAAATAACAGCGAAAGTCCTTCCGTTTAAATTCGCTTAACGCACAAATAGCCTGCAATCGAACTTCCTCATCATCAAGCAGAGCTATTAACGTTGGGACAGCGCTTTCGTCTTTCAGTTTGCCAAGAAGCAGAATAATCATTTGCCTATTTATTCCGAAAGCCCTATTTGAAGCAATGTTCAAATATTCCTCTATAAACTGTTTGGACTTTATTTGGTAAATACAGTCCGATATAAGCCAACGAGTTAAATTTGTTGTTTTATCCGAATAAAAGTCGCTGAGCAGCAAAGGAACGATTTCATCAAGTCCTTTGATACGAAAGAAACCAATAAAGTGATTCTGCTCATTCGGCATATTCATTTCTTCTGCAAGCTGATAATATTTGAGCGCAATTGGAACTATAACATTTTTATATTTGGGCACAAATCCAAATGTTTGACTGGATGTTTCGAATTCGAACCCCAGATCTTTCAACTCTTTTTCAAAAAGCGGAATCAAAGAACCGGGATTCTCTTTATAATAAAGCTTTGCTTTGGACTTCTCGTTTTCGAGCATGATCCGAGCCACAAAGGGATTACGAACATCTTTATCCTTCATCGTTTCACCTCTCATTTTAAAGGAAACAGCTTAATTATACCGCTGTCAACAATTTTCTGCAATGGACCGGTCAAAATTGCGTTTGTATACAGGTGCATCTCGAACCCATTAGCCTGAGACCACATTACAAAATCTTTCAGTTGACTTGTATATGATAATTTGCCAGTATAATTTTTCACTTCACTCAGTACTTTAATACTCATATCAAGTCCGTCCGGAATACGATATGCAGCTGTACCTGTTAATGAAGGAAGGCGTGTGGTATTTTTGACTAAGCCAGACAACAGCTCGCCGTTTTTTCCTTTCGTGGCAACATCTTGCATTTTGCTTGCAACAGTCTGAGCTGCAGGAGTTATATTATTAGCTGCTTGTGCTAAATTATTCGCTACATAAGCAGCACCGGCACCAACACCGCCTGCACTTGCAGTCGCAGCAAGAGTGCCACCGCCAGCCACAACAGCTCCGGTTGTGGCTGTAATACTACCTGCCAGAGCCGCACCAGCAGCCGCACCGACACCTGTTCAAATTAGCGCCCCGGATGCTGCACCGATGCCTATTCCGGTAAGAACATTGCCGCCGTTTTGGGCCGCAATTATTCCGCCTGCAACCGCTCCAACCACTGCACCAACAATTGCAGTGACGACAAAAAACGGCCAACATCCATCCGGATCAATGCTATTTATAGGATTATTCAAACAATACGCATATGCGTTATGCCCAATTACGCCCTGGCCGGTGGAGAGGAGGACATCGGAGGAAATAAACCTGCCGACTTCGGGGTTATAGTACCTGCTTTGGAGGTAGTAGAAACCTGTCTCGGCTGGACATCTATATGTACCCGGCAATCACACAAGTGATTGCACGGTCGTTATTCTCACTTTTATTCCTGTTTCAAATTTCGTCTGCCGTTCCGATGAAACGGTAAACAATGGTGATTTCCTGTTGCCGGCATCCGTCCACCTTAACGGCATGCCCGATCTCAATTCGCTCAATTAACTGATTGAGCATATTTGCCGTGAGCGTTTCGATATTCAAATACTCATCCAGCACGGCTTTCAGTTTCTGCACATTCTGCTCGTCGTTGCTCTCTGTGCCTAACTCTGCTTCAATCACCGCAAGCCTTGCGGTGATTTGCTTTTGTTCGTTGGTATACTCAGTTAGCATCGAATGATAGCTATCCGGCTCCAAGAGGTCAGCGGCAAAATCCTCGTACAGTTTTTTAATGATTCTTTTCAGCACAGTCAGCCGTTTACTGGCTTTGGCTTGCTCGGCTATCAGCTTGTCCGTCTTTACCCGCTTGGTGCGTTGCTTTTGAATTCGTTCCAACAGCTCGCCGCTTTGCATTTTGCTTGCGATACTCCGCACCCGTTTCAACACCTCACCATACAAATCTTCGTAATAAATTGCGTGGTTGTGCTTGCAATCTTCTGGATTGGTATAGTGGTGAGTACAACGAATCAGCGGTGTCGGCCCGGATTTCAGCGGCTTCATCATCAGCGTCATACGGTGTCCGCACTCCGCGCAAAAGGTCAGGTCTTTGAACACATTGTCAAAGTCATGCTTTTTCGGCCGGTGCCGTAGACTGATGAGGGTTTGCACGCGTTCATAGTCCTCCCGGCTGACCAGCGGTTCATGGCGGTCGGCAACAACGATACGCTGTTCTTTCGGTACTCTGACACGCTCTTTCGTCTTGTAGTTGATAATCTCGACCTTGTGGTTCACCATATCTCCGGTGTATACCTGATCTCTGAGAATCGCTCTCACAGTCTGATAACACCAACTGAAAAGAGAATCCTTGCCCTGCTGATACCTCGAAAAGCGTGTGTCGCCGTTCTGTACCTTGTAAACTCCCGGCGTGACGATTTGCCTTGCGGTCAGAATCCGACTGATTTGCGAAAGACTGTTTCCGGCAAGAGAAAGGCAAAAGATTTCCTTTACCACGGCTGCGGCTTCTTCGTCTACGATCAAGCGGTTTCGGTTTGTGGAATCTACCTTGTAGCCGTAAGGTGCCTGTGCACTGATATAGTACCCCTTGTAGGCTCTTTGGCGCTTTGCTGACTTTACCTTTCGTGACAAATCTTTTGCGCACATATCGTTCAGAATGTTCTTGAACGGTGCAATGTCGTTATCGTCCCGATTGGTGTCGATCCCGTCATTTACGGCAATATACCGTACCCGTTTCCGGCCGAAATACACATCGGTGTAATAGCCGGTCTGGATATAGTCCCTGCCCAGTCTGCTCAAATCCTTGGTAATGACAAGATTAACCTTGCCATTGTCAATGTCCTCAAGCAGCCTTGTAAAAGCCGGACGGTTGAAATTTAATCCCGAATAGCCGTCATCCGCAGAGATTGCATAAATAGGAAACCCTCGCTCGTGGCAGAAGTTCTCCAGCATCATCTTTTGCGTTTCAATACTGACGCTTTCGCCTGCCTGTTCGTCATCCTTGCTGAGTCTGCAATAGACCGCTGTACTGTAAATGGTTTGCTCATTCCTCACTTGTTCCATGTTCTGCTCCTTTCCGGGAACAAAGTGAATTCTGAGATTGTTCGGTTTCTTTTATTATACCGTGGTATCTTCTCTCCGTCAATACGGCAGCACTTGACAAAAACACTGCCGCAAAGACATCTTCCGGATTTTGCTTGCCTACGAAACACTCGTGAACAATCAGCTTGATCTTTCCCATAGTTGCCTCCTTTACCGT
>ERZ832522.4502-NODE-4502-length-13668-cov-25.561889_pt1 | contig 13668 bp, 10 predicted proteins | sample MGYA00519951_ERZ832522 | MGnify/ENA primary metagenome ERZ832522 (study PRJEB31850, sample SAMEA3708728) | human gut metagenome | biome: human gut; feature: human-associated habitat; material: faeces | place: China | collected 2014 ... | reverse complement strand
ATAAGGAAAAAGGCTAACCCCTCCCAAACTGCTTTGGAAGAGGTGTGCGCCTTTTGTTAATCAATAAGGGTGATAAAATGGACTGCATGCACGGTGCTCCCCGGTCTATGCGGAAAAGGGTAATTCTCTCTGTTTGGATGTTTCAAGCCACGGACGCAGGTGCGTCTGTGGCTTTTTTCGTTCTTCCGCCGGTCTATGACTGCAAAGGAGAGAAAAAACATGAAAAAGAGAATCGTGAGTGCACTGCTGGCAGGATTCCTGCTGGTATCCGCGACTGCCTGCGGCAAGCAGCCCGCCGCGGACGCCGCACAGCCCCAGGCTGACCCCACACAAGCCTATCTCGACACGGTAAACGTGGATTACGCCTATGATCTGGCGCTGAAGCTGGAGGACATCCGCAGCAACGAAACGCTTGGCTACCGGACAGCAGGCTCCGACGCGGAGCTTGCCACCGGCGATATGCTCAAGGCGGAAATGGAGCGCATCGGACTGCAAAACGTCACGAAGGATGCGTTCACGCTGGATACGCAGGATTCGCTGTTTGGCTTGAGCCGACGGTGTATCCCTTCTTGGGTTTCCCGCGCACACCCTTCCTTACCGTCGCGGAGAATCTACCTCTTTATCGACAGCCTCCCCTCTTATCGTGTCAAAAAAGTCTTTTCTCCCCGCCGTGCCGCATAAAAAACGGCCAGCAGCGCTTTGGCTGCTGGCCGTTTTTTATATTCTTTCGCCGTCTTTTGGCGGGGAGCGGGTCCATTCGGAAAGGGTCCCTCCCCCCTGCTGTTTGCCCTTTGTTACGCGTTGCCGGCCAGATAATCCACAGCAAACTGCGCCATCAGCGCGGTTCCCTTGGGAAGCAGAGACTCGTTGACCGTAAACTTTTCGTGGTGGTTGTTGTAGATCATGCCGTTGGCCTCGTCCCGACAGCCGATGAAGCCGAACACGGCGGGAATTTCCGCAGCGTAATTGGCGAAGTCCTCGCTGCCCATCATGGCGGGCATATGGCAGAGCGTCTCCTCGTCGAAGAGCTTGACCACGGCCTTCTGGGCGATCTCTGTGAGGTCATCGTCATCGTTGATCACGGGATGCACCACATGGGCATACTTGAGCACAGCCTTCATGCCCAGACCCTCCGCCGTGTTCTCCACGATCTGCCGCATGGCCTCCTCGTGCTTATCCAGGAAGTAGGCACGAGTGACGCCCTCCATGGTGACATGATTGGCGATCGCGTTGTAGCGATTGCCGCCGGAGATGGTTCCGATGGTGAGCACCACGGGGTCCAGGGGGTTGCTCATGCGGGAGACATACTGCTGGAGGTTATTGATGATCGCCGCAGCGCCGGTGATGGCATCCGCGCCCAGATGGGGCGTGGCCGCATGGGAGGAGGTACCCAGCACATCCACCGTGAAGCGACCGGAGTAGGCCATGCGGGGACCGGCGGTAACGTCGATATAGGGAATATCCAGCGTGCCCCAGACATGCTGGCCGAAGATGGCGTCCACCCCGTCCAGCGCACCCTCTGCGATCATAGCCTTAGAGCCGATGACGTGCTCCTCCGCCGGCTGGAAGATGAGCCGCACATCGCCCCGCAGCTCCTCCCGGTGCTCCTGAAGGAGCTTGGCGGCGCCCAGCAGCATGGCAATGTGGGTATCGTGGCCGCAGGCGTGCATTTTCCCCGGTTCGCAGGAGGCGAAGGGCAGTCCCGTCTCCTCCTGGAAGGACAGCGCGTCCGTGTCTGCCCGCAGGCCCACGGTCTTGCCGGGCTTGCCGCCGTGGATGGTGGCGACCAGACCGTAGCAGTTGACCATATCCCGGATATCGGTGATCCCCAGTGCCTCCAGATCCCGGTGGATGGCGTCCCGGGTGTTCTTCTCCTCCCCGGTCAGCTCCGGATGCTGATGGTAGTAATGCCGACGCTCCACCACATAAGGGGCAGCGTCCTGTGCCAATGCTTTGATGTCCATGGTCCGCTCCTTCCTCAGCTGAATTACTGCTGTGCGGTCTCAGCGAGGTAGTCAGCGGCGAACTGCGCGGCCACCGCGGCACCGCGATGGAGGATCGTCTCGTCCACGTCGTACTTCTCGTGATGGTTGCCGTACATATAATCCCAGTCCTTATTGTGGCTGGCCACAAAGCCGTAGATATAGGGGGTGCCGTCCTTGCCAAACCAGGAGAAGTCCTCGCTGCCCATCAGGGGTGCGGGGGTAATGAGGGATTCCTTACCGTAAAGCTTGGTAACGGCGGTCTGTGCAATGCGGTTGAGCTGCTCATCGCTGTTGATGACAGGCTCCGTCATGTACTGATAGCTCAGGGTCGCCTTGGCGCCGAAGGCTGCAGCGGTACACTCGGCCACCTTACGCAGCGCGTCCTCCACCTGCGTGCCGGTGAGGAAGGTACGCACGGTGCCCTCCAGTGTGGCGTGGCCGGCCAGCACGTTCCAGCGGTTGCCGGCCGTGACCTTGCCCACGGTGATGACCAGCGGGTTGAGAGGATCGTTCATCCGGGAGACCAGTTGCTGGATGGACTGGAGAATGGCGCTTGCCACCATCACAGCGTCCACGCCCTCGTGAGGAGCGGAAGCATGAGCGGACTTGCCCTCCACCTCAATGGTGAAGCCGTGGCAGCAGGCCATGAGGTTACCGGCGGGGAAAGCGATGCCCGGGGCGTCATAGGTGCCCCAGACATGCACGCCGTAAATGGCGTCCACACCGTCCAGCGCATGCTCCTTCATCATCTGCAGAGCGCCCACGGCGGTCTCCTCCGCAGGCTGGAACACCAGGCGCACGTCGCCGGAAAGCTCGTCCTTCACCTCGTTGAGGATCTTGGCGGCGCCCAGCAGCATGGCCATGTGGTTGTCATGGCCGCAGGCATGCATCTTGCCCTCGTTGTGGGAGGCGAAGGGCAGGCCGGTCTCCTCCTTGACAGGCAGGGCGTCAATATCGGCGCGCAGCGCCACGGTCTTGCCGGGCTTGCCGCCGTGAATGGTGGCGGTCAGGCCGTAGCAGGTCTCCAACTCGTGAATATCGGTGATGCCCAGTGCCTCCAGATCCTCCTTCAGATGGGCGCGGGTGTTCTTCTCCTCGCCGGAGAGCTCCGGGCAGGTGTGATAATACCGACGGCGATCAATGATGTAATCGTTGTACTGTTCCGCAAGAGCTTTGATATCCATAATACACATGATCCTTTCTTCATATAATCTGTGGTAGCTTTATTGTAGCGGTTTTTTCTGAATGTGCAAGACTGATTTTATGAACAAAGCTGTCCGGCGGAAAGAGCCGGACAGCTTTGCGGATGACTGGATCAGAACATTTCGGCAAAGATGCCGGCGATTACCACGGAGGTGATGGTCACAGTGGTGAAGCCACCCACGATCATGGGCGGGAACATCTTGCTCATCAGGAATTCCTTCTCCTCCGGGGTCTGCGCCAGAGCGGTGCAGGTAGCCTCGGTAATGATGGCATTGGGCGGGAAACCGTAGAGTGCGGTCAGCGCCGTGGCGGTGGCCATCAGGAAGGAGACCTTCAGGATCTTGGCGGCAATGAAGCACAGAATGACCATGCCGGCAACACCCACCACGATCAGGAGGATCATGGGGCCGATGATGTTTCCGAGCATCTCGGGGGTGCAGTCCTTCAGACCGTCGAACACATACATCATCAGAGCGAACATGATAATGCCATAGGAGTTGGCCTTATTGATGGCGTTTTCATCTAGGAAACCGATGCTGGTGAAGATGACGCCCAGAACCAGCGCATACACAGCGCCGCTGATCTTCATGTTGATGACGGGGATCACGATGGTGCCCAGCTGGGTCGCGATCCAGGACACGATGCCCAGCTTCAACAGGATGACCACAGGGCCATTCCAGTTGGCAGGCAAAGAGGGAATCAGCTTCTTGTGCTCCTCAGCAGTGCCGTTGTTGAGCTTGCCGTTGACGGCGTCCACATCGCTGACGGCGCCCTCCAGCTTGTACTCGCCGGCGCGATAGCCCTTGAGCAGCTTCTTGCCCTCCAGCTGGAGGCAGACAGCGGTAAGGGGATAGCCGGCAAAGCCCTGCACGCAGTACATAGCGATGGCAAAGATGGCAGCTTCGGCAAGGCCATTAGCCTCCGCAGCTGCCTTCATGGTGGTGGCAGCGATGATGCCGCCGGTCAGCGGAGGCAGACCGGCAACCACCAGGTCACGGCCGATCACGCCGGGCAGAACGACCAGGCACAGCGCGCACATACCGGCAAGGCCGGCCAGGCACACAACGATGGTCTTCCACTGGGATAGCAGCTGCTTGATGGAAATGACCGTGCCCATGTGGGTGATGAGCAGGTAAATGCCGATGGTGCTGCCAAAGGGGATCAGCATGGAGTCGCTTACAACGGTGGTGGGAATAACAGTCCAGAAGCCTACCAGAAGTACGGCGGCGGTGACGAAAACCGATGGGATCCAGGCCTTCGTCAGGTTTGAGACTGCTTCGCCGATGAAATACACGACGCCGCAGATCACAAACGCGAGTGCAAAATTGTACATAGTGTCTCTCCTCTCGTCTCTCCTTACATAACGTGCGCTTTTTTGGATTAAAGATTTAAATCCAAAAAGTTGTTTTTATGGTACTCTGATCACGGTTAGATGTCAAGATAAATTTTGACAAAATTTAACACCGCCCATGCTTCGGATTTTTTACCAAAGCACAGGCGGCGCTTTTGCGGAAAGCCTTACGATGCAAGGTCTTCCGCTTCTTTATGAAGCAAGGCGCATTGGGAACGCCAAAGCTGCGAGGATGATCCGTTCATCAGCTTCGCAACGAACACACTTTTCTGATTTGTGTATACGCTAATAGCTTGTAAACGGTAAGTAACCTGTACCTTGTATACCTTATACATTAGCTTTAGCGGTCACAAAGCAGCAGGAGCAGAGAACCCCGCGGGGGCGCTCCTGACAGGAGCGCCCTCGCGGCACTTATGTCATATCCATTCAAGTCTCGGGAACGCAGCTCCCGGCGGCAAGATTGTAGATATCGAAATGGGCCTGCTTGTCCAGACCGATATAGCCGCCGGTCTTGCCGTCGCCGATGTGGTTCATCTCCACCAGCTCCGGGATATCTGCCGGGTCTGCACCGATCTCGGCAAAGGTCAGGGGCATCCCGATGGACCGGAGGAATGCCCGGAAGGCCTCGATACCCTCCAGCGCCGTGCGCTTGGGATCGTCGAAGTCCATTTGGCAGCCAAAGACCCGGACAGCCATCTGGGCCAGACGCTTTTCGCCGCCGTGCTCCGCGCAGTAGCGCATCCACGCCGGCATGATGACCGCCAGACCCGCGCCGTGGGCGCAGTCATACTTGGCGGAGAGCACGTGCTCCAGATGATGGCTGTTCCAGTCCTGCTGACGGCCCACGCCCATGATGTCGTTATGGCAGACCATACCGGCCCACATGATGTTCGCCCGGGCCTCGTAGTTGTGGGGATCCTCCATGACCCGGCGGCCCTCGTGGAGCATGGCCAGCAGCACGCCCTCCAGCATCCGGTCTGTCACCTCCACGTCCGGCGTATTGGTGAAATAGCGCTCAAAGGTGTGGGCCATGATGTCCGTGATGCCGCAGGCGGTCTGGTAGGCGGGCAGGCTTTCCGTGAGGGCAGGGTCCAGCACGGAGAAGCAGGGACGGAGGCAGTCGGCTTCCGCGCCGTTTTTCTCCAGCGTCTTCTCGTTGGTGATGATGGAATCCGGGGAGCCTTCGCTGCCGGAGGCGGCAATGGTCAGGACGGTGCCCACAGGCAGAGCCTGCTCCGGCATCTTCCCGGAGAAAAAGTCCCAGAAATCGCCGTCATAGGGTACACCGATGGCAATGGCCTTGGCGGTGTCGATGACACTGCCGCCGCCCACGGCCAGAACAAAGTCGATCTTCTCCCGGCGGCACAGTTCGATTCCCTCATACACAAGGCTGCTGCGGGGATTGGGCTTCACGCCCCCCAGCTCCACGGCGTACAGGTTTTCTTCCTTCAGGCAGGCCATGATCCGGTCCAGCAGGCCGGAGCGTTTGGCGGACTGCCCGCCGTAGACCACCAGCACCCGGCTGCCGCCGAAGCGCTTGACATACCTGCCGGTTTCCGTTTCCCGCTCTTTTCCAAACACAAAGTAGGTGGGACTGTAAAAGTCAAATGCGCGCATGCCCTGCTCCTTTCAATATCCGGTCTTTTTCGCACCGGGCTGACCGTAGGACTGGAACTTCACCATAACCTCGGCCATCTGCTCCTCCGTCAAAACATTGGGCTTGCCAATGCTCATGGCGCGGCACTGGATCTCCGCGATGTATTCCAGATTGCAGGCGAGGCCGTAAGCACCCTTGATGTCCTTGCCGCAGCATACGAGGCCGTGGTTGCCCAGCAGAACACCATCGCTCTTGCCGCAGACCTCCATAGCTGCCTCCGCCAGAGCCTCCGTGCCAAACAGCTGATAGGGGGCACAGGGAACCTCCGCCGCGCCTGCGTCACCGATCACATAGTGTACTGCCCGGATGGGCTCACCCAGTACAGCCAGCGTTGTGCAGTAGACGGAGTGGGTGTGGACAACTGCTCTTGCATGGGGCTTATGCTTATAGAACGTTGTGTGCAGAGCCCACTCGCTGGAGGGCTTCCGCTTACCGTCCACCACCTTGCCGTCCAGATCCAGGATCACAACATCCTCCGGGGTGGTAGAAAAATAGTCCATACCGGAGGGGCTGATAGCCACCAGACCTTTTTCAGCATTGTAAATACTGATATTGCCGCTGGTTCCGGTGCTCAGCCGGGCGGCGCTCATCTTTTTGCCGTATTCAACGACCAGTTCTCTCTCTTCCTGCATCAGCATAGCAAGTCTCTCCTTCCGGTCTTAATAGAACTTCTTGACATCAGAATCAAAATAGTGATCCAGCAGATAGGGCACATAGACACCTTTATCCGTGACCACGCCGGAAATGAGGTGAGGCGGCACCACGTCGAAGGAGGGATAGATGGCCTTGACCTCCGGCACGGTGTTGGGGATGCCCCGATAGCTGAGGACCTGCTGGGGGTCCCGCATCTCGATGACGATGTCATCCTTACTGTGCTTGTCCTGATCGGGGATGCCGGTGACATAATACGGAATACCAAAATACTTGGCCAGAATCGCCATCTGGAACGTGCCGATCTTGTTGGCGATGTGGCCGTCCCGGGCGATGGTGTCCGCCGCGGAGGTGAACAGGTCGATGCCCTCCCGCTCCATGGCGTAGGCCACCATATTGTCGGTGATGACCGTGGTATCAAAGCCCATCTGGGCGAAGCAGCCGGAAGTCAGCCGCGCCCCCTGCAGATAGGGCCGGGTCTCGGCGCAGAACACCTTGAAGTCCTTGTTCTGACAGCGGGCGGCCCGGATCACGGTGCCGATGATGGTCTCGCCAAAGCACTGGGTCAAAATCGTACCCCCCTGCGGGATCAGCTCTGCCAGATGGTCGCCCACGATCTGCATGGTGGAATACCGGCGGTTCAGGGATTCCACCGTGTTCTCCACGATGGCCTCCACGGGGTCCTTCCCTGCCGCCAGCGCCTCCTTGGCCACCTCGGCGCAGCGATAGGTGATCTGGCCGTAGCGATTGGCGGTGGTGGGGCGGGCGTGGGCCAGATCATAGGCCGCCTGCTGCAAGAAGGCATCCTGCTCCGCAGCGCCCTTGTCCCGCACCTGCCACGCGGCTAAGGCCATGCCCATGCCAACGGCGGTGTATGGGCCGGCGCTCTGGGTCACCATGTCCGCGATGGCCTGCACCACCTCCTGATAGGTAGCGCACTCCACGAACCGGACCTCCGTGGGGTAGATCCGCCGGTCTAAAATGCGGACCTTGCCGTTTTCGTACCACGCAACGTTTTCATATTGCAGCAGAAACGGCATATTTTCATCCATTCTGACCATGTGTGCCCCTCCCCTCTGCCAAGATCTTACGGAATTCCTCCGTCACAGCCGCCCCGTTGAGGCCGCCGGCACGGTTTTTGATGAGATAGATGCCCAAATCAATGAGGGCGCGCTCCATGGGGAGCCGCTGGGCCGGGTCCGTGACGGAGGTGACCTCTATCACCTTGGAATCGCCCACCACCCGGCGGATGATCTCCGTACCGGCGTAGCCGTAGGAGTCCGCCATCACGCCGTCCAGATAGGCCTTGCGGAAGGCGGAAGCGCAGTACAGCGGGAAGGTCACCAGCTTGTCATATTCCGCCGCCAGCTTTTCCGCCGTTTTGTCACAGGTCTCCCGGATGGTTTGCTCCAGAGCGGTCTGCGTTTCGGCGCTGCCGCCGGTATAGGCCTTGTTGGCCCACGCGAAAAACAGGTTGCCGATGACATTGCCGATGTCGTAGCCCATGGGGCCGTAGAAGGCGAACTCCGGGTCGATGACCTTGATGCCCTGCTCATTGGCAAAAATAGAGCCGGAATGGAGGTCGCCGTGGATCAGCGCCTGCGCGTTGTTCATAAAGCCGTTCCGCAGGGCGGCGACTTCCCCGTGGAGGGCCTCGTCCTCATAGAGATGCTCCCGCACGAAGTCCTCGTTGCCGGGGGTGACGATATTCTTGTTCCGGGGGTTCATGGGCTGGGCCAGATACGGCTCCGTCAGCACCAGGTCCTCCGTGATGTCGCACAGCTCCGGATTGGTGAAGAATCTGACCTGCTTCTTCTTTTCCTGCCGGTCCATCACCAGATCCGTGGTGGGCAGCAGGGACTGGGCCAGAAAATCGGAGAGATTTTCGCTGAGATGGCCGTAGACCCGGCCCGCCGCCAGCTCCTTGCGGAGATTTTTGTAGGCGGAGATGTCCTCCATGGAGAGGGCGGCCATGGTCTCATCGTAATGATAGACCTCCGGGATGAACTTGGGGGCCAGCCGGGCCTCCAGCATCAGGGTCTCCGCCTCGATCTTGTTGCGGTAGAGATCCAGCGGGCGGCCGGAGGAGCGCAGCAGCTTGTCCGCCTGCTTCACGATGACGGAGCGGCCGTCCCGCCGGGAGCGCACCTGAAACACATAGTTGATGTTGCCGTCACCGATCTCAACGCAATCGGTTTCCTCATCCGGCTGGAAAAAATGGAGCACTTCCACGGCGTACCGCTTCACATCCTCCGGCTTCATTAAGAAAAAGGCGCTGTAATCTGACATAAGGTCCTCCCCTTCTGCAATAGGCGGTCAGTCCGCCATGATGGCCCGGACGGCGGTTTTCGTGTCGGTTTTGGGGAACAGCTCGTAGCCGATGAGGCCCCGGTAGCCCGCCTGCTCCAAGGCGGCGAACACTGCCGGGTAATAAATTTCCCCGGTGCCCGGCTCGTGTCGGCCCGGCGCGTCCGCCACGTGGATGTGGCCGAACTGGTCGGCATAGGCGCGGATATGGTCGCACAGGCTGCCCTCGTTGAGCTGCATGTGGTACACATCGTACAGAACTTTCAAGTTTGGGGAACCGATGAGCCGGGTCAGCTCCGCCGCTGTGCGGGTATGGCGGAGGAAGTTGCCGGGATGGTCGGTGGTGACGTTCAGCGGCTCCAAGTTAATTTGGATACCGCAAGCTTCCGCCCATTCCGCCGCGATCTTCAGCGTATCGAACATAGTGCAGAGCTTCACGGCGTCGCTGAGGTCGTCATAGGGGCAAAGGACCCTTCCTCCCTCCCCCAGACCGTTGGAGTGAACCGTGACGGACCTTGCCCCTATTCTCCTAGCGGCGTCCAGAGAACGCCGCAGAAAGGCCTTGTAGGCCGTTTTCTGGGCAGGGTCGATAAGGGACAGCTCCGCGTCCCCGTTGAAGCCGGAAATGCCGACCCCGGCATCCTCCGCGGCGGCTCGCACGGCGGCGAGATCCTTGTCGGTCCAGCTCCAGAATTCTACAAAATCGAAGCCGTCGGCTTTGGCGGCGCGAAACCGCTCTAAAAAGGGCAGTTCCGTGTACAGTGTCTCGATGCAGGCGGATTTCTGAAAAATCATAGGCCCCTCCCGGTGTTGTTCTCAGGGTCATGATAGCAGGTTCGGGGCGGGCGTGCAACACTTTTTCAAGTCGCTTTTTTAGAGCCTTTGTCGAGAAAACTTGTCTGAATACAACTTTTTTTCACCAGATTTGGATGTTTGAATGCAACTTTTTTGTTATGCGATCATAACAAGGCTTTTTTAAGGGAGGTATTTATGGCAAGCCAACAGACACCCAACTACCGGCTGTCCCGCTGGGCGGGGACGGACCGCATTCTGGTGGAGGAATTCAATGACAACTGGGACAAGATCGACACGGCGCTGAAAGGCAATGCCGACGGCGTGGCATCAGCGGCGGCAGCGCTGGAAAATTGTGGAAATTGTGACATCGGGCTGTTTACCTATACGGGAAACGGCAAATACGGTTCCGCCAATCCCACCACCATCACATTTCCCAAAATGCCGACCGTTTTTATCATCAAAGGTACGCAGGGCATTATGATGGGCCGGGGCGGCGAAAGCAAAGGAACCATTTCCGTGCAGGGAAGTTCCAACGCAATTGTGCAGGATCTCGACCTGACATGGCAAGGCAGCAAATGCTCTTTTTACCACACTGTAACGGCCCGACAGCAGATGAACGCTTCCGACACCTATTGGGTACTGGCCTTTTATCAAACAAAATCATAAAGCGATCCCCCGGACTTTCGTCCGGGGGATCGCTTGTTTCAATCAATTTCTGTCAGCCAGAAACCAATTACTTCACGGTCACGGTGAAATCAATCACGTTGTTATTGTTGCTGGAGCTGGTGAGGAACGCCTTAGCAGAGGTGGTAGTAACCTCAGTCCAGGTGTAACCGTTGTCAGCCAGGGCAATCTTAACAGCATTCTTGATATCATCATCGGTAGAGCTGTCAGCCTTCTTCAGCTCGATGGTACGCAGAGTAGCATCGAACTTCACCAGGGTGACATCGCCGGTGGTGCCGCCACCGGGAGTGCTGGAAGTGTAGTCATCAGCCTGCAGATCGCGGATCACGATGGTGGTAGCAATACCATCCTCGATGATGGCGCTGAACTCATACTTGTAGACACCCTTGCTGACCTCGTTGAGGTTCTTCAGAGCAGTCTCAACAGCCTTGACACCATTCTCATAAGAGGTGGTCTCCTTGTTGTTGTTCTTCTGGATGAATACAACGTTGGTCGCGTCATCCACAACCACGCCGCGGGTGCCGTTCGTGTTGCCGTACAGGGTGCTGCCCTTCAGAGTCAGCTTATCCTTCAGAGCGCCGGTCTCCAGCAGGACGGTGTCCTCAGCATCGATAGCGTCCTCAATCTTACCGAAGGCAGTGATATACTTCTTACCAGTCAGAGCAGTAGAAGCCTTCTCAACAGAGATCACATTGCCCTTGGCATCATACTTCACCTGATACCAGACGCCCTTGGTGTCGATCTTCTTCAGCTCAGACAGAGAATCGCTGACCTCAGTCAGAGTGATCTCCTGACCCTTGGCGTCAACAGCCTTCATGGTCCAGGTCCACTCGTCGGCGTTCTTGTCGTAGCTCTCCAGCTCAACGGAGTTCTTGGTAGCGTACACCAGGTTCTTGGAGGAAGCAGCATCCTCGCCAACCACCACGGCGGCGATCACATAACCGTTGTCCTTGAACAGGGTGTAAACACCGGAGGAAGTGCCCTTCCAATCCTTAGCATCAATGTTCTTATCGACATCCTTCTGAGCGTCAGTATCAGTCCAGGTCTTGATGCTGGCGTTCTTGACGCCGGTGGTGACATTGTCAGCGCCGGAGATCACAGCATAGTAGCCCTTATCGTTCTTGACCTTCTTCAGGGTAGCGGTCAGATAGATGGAGTCGGCATTGCCGTAAACCTTCTTAAAGTCACCATTGCCGTTCAGAGTGATATTCTTCTTATCGATGTCAACAGAAGAATTGGTCTGATCCTTCTGGCCGACCTTATCCTTAGTGGAATCGAAGTCAGAAGTCTTGATGTTCTTCAGAGTGTACACACCGTTCTTGTCCACGGTGTAGGTGAACCACTTGTTGACAATGGGAGAATCGGCAACGCCGTCACCCTTGGTATTGCTGACCTCGATGACCTTGGAGGTGCCGTCCAGGAAGATGGCGTTGGCATCGTTGGTCTTGGTGGACAGGTTGCTGGAACCGTTGTCAGCGCCGGTGATGAACACATAGTTATCAACAGCGTCAACCTCTTCCAGGCCGATCAGATTGCCATAGGTATCCAGATAGATGTTGTAGGTGGTATCCTTCAGGTTGGTGACGGTACCATCGGTGTAATCCTTCAGGACCTCAGCATCATAGTAAGCAGCAGCGTTGAAGCTGTACTTGGTACCGCCGGCGGTGACATTGGAGCCCTTCTTGAAGGAGGTGATCTCGGTGTCCTTCACAGCCTCGGCGGGAACAAAGGTCTGAACCTCGCCAGCAGCCACGGTGAACAGGTAAGCGTCATCTTCCTCGACCTTAGAAACGTTGAAATCCTCGCCGCTCACGGTGAAGGAAGCACTGTCGCTGGTGGTCTTCAGAGTGCCATCCTTATTGAAAGCGACCTTGGTGTAGGTCTTGCCTTCCTTGGACAGGCCCCAAACGGTGAACTTGGCTTCATCCTTCTTCTCGCTGTAATCGCTGTCAGCGATGCCCAGATAGGTGTTGATCTCAACGATGGCAGCAGCCTTGTTGTCATCATCCACGAAGACCTGGGTCAGGACGCCGGTGTCGGTGCCAGCCATGTCGTCCTTGTTGTTCTTGTTGACGTCAGCCAGGATCGTCTTGGCAGCATCGTTGCCGTCGATGGTAGCGGTCAGATCGTACTTGTCCATAGCGGTCTTGCCGATCTTGTTGTAGACATCCTTGCCGGAAACACCGTCGGTGTACTCAGCAACCATCAGGGTGTAGTCCACATAGGTGCCGATGTCGGTGTTCTTGTAGGTCCACTTGTTAGCGGGACGGCCGAAATCGTCAGAAGTGGGCTCCTTCTCCAGGTTGGTGAAGTACTTCTCGGCGAACTGCATCTTGTTGTCTTCCTTGATGGTCTCGGTACGGGCATTGTTCTCCATGTCCTTCGCGACCTTGTCGGTCTTAACAGTGCCGTTGGCGATCACGATGGTCTGGTTGGTGTACTCAACCATGGTGGCGTTCAGGGTGTTGAAAGCGTACAGGCAGGCTTCCTCACGGTTGACAGCCTTGACACCGTTGAACTCGCCCTTCAGGCCGTCGTTCAGGCCGATGGAGATGGCCTGCTTGGCGACGTTGATGGACCAGTTGGCGCCGGTGTAGCCCTCGTTGGCGGCGTCATAGCCCAGAGCGCCCAGCAGCATCTTCATGAAAGCATAGCCGGTCAGGGAGTTGGCGGGCTTGAAGGTGCCGTCAGCATAACCGGAGATGATGCCGGTCTTCTGGCAGTAAGCGATGTAGCCAGCGAAGGGATGGTTGGCAGCAACGTCGCTGTAGGGAGCGGCGTCAGCCACCAGAGCGGATGCGGCGGTGGGGCCAAGGATCAGGTTGCAGATGATCTTGGCAGCAGCGCCACGGGTCAGGGTGTTGCTGGGATTGAAGGCACCGTCGGCATAGCCGTCGATGACCTTTGCCTCGGACAGCACGTCAACAGCTTCAGAATAGTTGATCTTGCTGCTGTCCGTGAAGTCCTTGGCACCAGCGCTGACGGTGACCAGAGACATGGTCATCACCAGAGCCAGTACCAGAGAAAGGAACTTC
>ERZ832522.4500-NODE-4500-length-13676-cov-4.538286_pt1 | contig 13676 bp, 12 predicted proteins | sample MGYA00519951_ERZ832522 | MGnify/ENA primary metagenome ERZ832522 (study PRJEB31850, sample SAMEA3708728) | human gut metagenome | biome: human gut; feature: human-associated habitat; material: faeces | place: China | collected 2014 ... | reverse complement strand
GCTTCTAAAATCCGCCGTCCGAAGTATACCTTCACACCCGGCAAGGCTCTCCGCGATCAGGCAAAAGTACTTACTTTTGAAAAGGTTGTACCCGAAAAGCCGAAAGAGGCAGGAGGCGACGATCGTCCGGAAATCGAATAAGGACTGGAAAAGCCCGCATCGTTCCGGCAAAAAGGGTGCACCGTTCTGAAAAAGAGGGTGCACCCTTTTCTTTTGACGCTTATAATCAGTAAATTTGAGTAATTAAATATAATACAGTAAAGTATATGGAGAATTTCACAATACGAGCCTATGGTTTACAGGAATTGGCACTATTATACTTCCCGTTCAGTGCGCCCGCATCGGCTTCCTGCCAGTTGAAAAGATGGATAAATCTGAATACAGCCTTACATAACAAAATAGTAGAAGCCGGGTATCACTCCGGGCAAAGGCTGCTGACACCCCGGCAAGTAACTATTATAATTACTTATTTAGGGCCACCGTAACAGGTGGCTTTTTTTATTGCTCTTTTATGATACTTTCAAAAATCACTCTGCGTTCCTGGTGTTTTGCCAGGTTTTTTGTGTCGTTTTCGTGATTGCCTGAACGGTTAGGATTATTCAGGTAGGACTTATATCGTTTGATATTCTGGTTGCAGGCTGCGTATTTTTGAAGGAAGGTTTCCGGATCTTTTCGTCGGAGTTCTTCTAATTGGAAACGTTCGGAATAATGGATAAGTAAAGGGTGTTTGTTAACCCATTTACCAGTATCGTTGAACGATTGAAGTTCTTCGAAACATTGAAGGTTCCGGATACGCGTCTCGGCCACCTTCGCTACCTTGTCTTCAGTAGGTTTATCGTCGAGTTCGATATCCAAAACCTTCATTTCACGCCATGTATTGACGCGGTCGTTATAGATCAGCGTCGCGATTTGGACGTTTTTGTCGAAGATGTTTTTCCAGTCGATTTGCGGGTACTCGTCTTCTTTCTGGAGTTTGATGGAACTGGTACCGTGGCGGGTTTGCTTTTTTTTTCAGCGTCCAATGCTTCTTTAGCGGCTTCCAGTTCGGCTTGGGTATCTTCTAAAGTTTCCTGAGTCTCTTCCAGTTCATACTGGGTATTCTCCAATTCTTCCTTAGTATCCTCTAATTGCTGGGTTACATCAGCTTTGTCGGCATCTCCGTCCGGATTATCTTCTCCGGAATGATCCGGAGTATCTCCTTGGGGTTGCTCCGAAGCCGCCGGTTGTCCGGTATCGGTGTCGGCCGGTTGTTTTTCTTTATCGTTTTCATTTTGCTGTTCGTTTTCCGGTTGCTGTTTATTTTCTGCGGCACGACGGTTCAGACGGATCTTTTCGGCTGTTGTCTGGTCTAAGAGGGTGTACAGGATCTTTTCTGCAGAGCGGGCGGCATTGACGATGGGAGAACGGAGCAGATCGTTCTGGGGTGATACCTCACGAAGCAGACGAAGGTCGGCCTCGGCATGTTCCGGATTAAGAAGCTCCCGGAGGAGCTTCATTTTTTGTTTTATACTATACCTATGCTGTTTGTACGCGTGAACCTTGAATTTCTACTAATGTCGTAGAGTCCAACACCCGGAAGGATATCTGTGATCCGGCTTTTGCCGTCCAGGTGGCTCCGTCTTCCAGGACGAAAGATGTATTGTCGGCTACTGTGGCGGCTTTATCAGATCCGGTTCCTACCAAAGTGATGGTACGGCCTTTGTCGGAAGCGGTCAGACCTGATACGGTAGCGAGAGCGTAGGTAGCTGATGATCCGTTCGGTATTTTATATGTGTTGACTCCCGGTTGGGTAGCCAAGGCTGTTGCTCCGGCGGTGATGGTGACGGCATCTTTCACAATGATATCGCCTACATACTTATGATATTGCTTGATAGATTTGTTCTCGAAGGTAAAGGTAACGGAACGGTTTTCTTTATCATTCTTCAAATTGAAGGATTTAAGTACCATCGGTTTGCAGGGATTACCCAGAATAAACCGATTGTTAGACTCGCATTCCTGAAAAATAATGAGAAATTTACAACCGGCCTTTTCTTCAATGAATTTTAGAAGCTGATCTCGTACACCGCCCATGATAATAGTCAAGGTGTTTGTGCTCGAAATTGTAAGGTCGCCTTTTTCCCCTGAACTGGTGTATGTCGGGATATCGTGGGCCTCGAAGTAATGCATATACTCGCCGTCGAGCATAGGGAGCGACGAAACCTCCCTTGACGCGTTTGGGATAGGGAATGAACGTGAACCGTCCAACTGCTTGGTTTCTATCAACCATACTTTGTAGGCGATGGATTCACCGGCTACTTCTTTATCGGCTACATCGTCAATACTGCCGATTGCCATCATACTGGCCATTGTTGTGCCTACTACGATTTCAGTCGATACTTTGGCATCATCCGGAGAGGTGATAGCGGATATCGTTGATACGGATGCGAACAATAGCATTAGACACAGGAAGAATTTGAGTTGCAAAGCACGACGTGCCTTGAATGCTCGTTTTTGGCCTGCTATATAGGAAAGAACTTTCTTTTTTTGCATAACTGTAATTTTTTAATGATTTGGAAAATAGGGAGCCGGGATTGCTCCCGGACTCCTTATAAAGAAACTATGAACAAAAAGATCAGCGTGCACCCGGAATGTTCGGTTGTAAGTCTTTATTGATAGACCGAACACCGTTTACTCGGCGCTCCAGTTCGATAAAGTTGCCTTCGCTGTTAAGCGTTACCATGATGTAATCGCCAACCTTTGTCGGGGTATAGGCGGCTGTGATTCCTGCAAACTTTCCGCTTTTGGCAATGGTTGTTGCGTTTGTGGCGGATCCGCATTCGATCAGGTAGACTACGCCTTTTTTGGCTCCGGTAATATCGGTCAGAGCCTTGGCTGCCGTATTTGCGGAAGTTACGAACCAGAACTGGTTGCCGCAAGCGATTGTCGTGGCATCGGCAGCTACGGTTGTGGAAGGCTTGTTACAGAACAAGCGTTGCAGGCTGTAGTTGTTGGCAACCAACTCTGTCGGAGTGGAGAAGTGGCGACCGATGAAGCTGGCTGTGAAGCCTTCCTTCCAAGTAGACCATGCCATAACCATTTCCATGAATTCCTGCAATTTGAATGCCAGCATTTCACCCGGAACGAATTCCAGACATTGGAGGTTGCCCGGTTCCTGGAGGTGGATCAGTTTGCTTTGTCCCATGTTTGGAACCCATTTGATAGGGATACCCATATCCGGAACTACATTAACGTAGCTCATCGGGCCGGTGAAGTCGAGGTCCTTACCGTATTTGGTGCGGCAGTTGGCGATCCACCAGTCGCGGTGATTCTTATTCAAGTAGATGGCAAAACCTTCAAGGTCAATATCTTCGTCCAGGGTAGCTTTCACATCTTTCACAAATTCGATAACGGCTTCCAGGAAGGTTGTTTCCGAGTAGTCGTTATACGTTTCGTCGGAGTGGGGAAGCAGGGTGTTTTCGTGCATGTAGCGAACTAAGGTGTAGATCAGACCAGTGGAAGAGTTCAGGTAGCTGCCTGGTTTGCCGGCTTCCGGTTTTACATAACAACCGCGGATACGGCGGCGGTTCTGTTCGCTTACCATCTGGGTGTAGATTTGCAATAATTGCCATTCGATCATGCCCCATTTGATTGGATCGGAACCATCGGTATTCAAATAACCGATATATTTACGTTCTATCTCTTTGAGCGGACCGAATTTGACTTTTGCCATTGCATCATCCACATAGCCCATTTCTGGTTGCAGATCCATACTGCCTTTCCAAACTTCACCAACTTGATAGGCCTGAGAAATTTCGGTGAAGAAGGCATTGGTCATCAACTCACGATCCTGTACTCCGTAGCGTCTAGGATAGAGGTCGTACACATTCTGTAAGACGATGATCCTAGCAATCAGGGCATCCTGGCGCATAATGACGTACTGGTCACCTAATCCGGCATCTTTCAATTCGGAAAAATCGTTAGTGAAACCCGAATTCAGTTTTTCCGGAATCAACAGGTTGTTGTTTTTCAGGAAGGCGTAGCGAGCAGCCAGTGATTTACCATAGTTACGTACTTCGGTACGGAAAGATATACCGTCCGTATCTTCGTCTACTGTATGGAGTGTGGCATAAGCTATATTGTTGGCAATGATGTTCCAACGTTTTTGCATATCGAACAATGGATGTTCGATACCGAATAGATGGGTTGCTGTTGTACCTGGTCCAAACACGGTGAGTTGTTTTTTGATTACTGTTTGCGGATTGTCATCTACAGCCTTGGCTGCCATCGTTGCTAATGAACGGCGGAGTTCGGCATTTTCCTGGTTGGAAGTATTCAAAGCGGAAACTAACGATTGTACGCTGGTCACGAGTGATTGTGGTTGATTGTCGTTCCCGGATTGATTACCTTCCTGGGTATTACCATCTGCAGAACCTTCAGCCTGTTGTTGAGTTTCTGCCGTATTGATGATATTGAGAGCGGCTTCACGTTCAGACGCAAGTGCTTCGGCTGCTTGTGCTTCCTGCATAGCTTCGGAAATAGACATACCATGTTTTTCTTTGAAAGAAGCTTCAATGGCAGTCCAGTCCTCGTTTGTCAGCGCATTTGTTTTCGCCTTATCGGTAAAACCAAGTGCAGCAAGGATTACTAAAAATTTGTCTTTGAAATTCATACTTGTATTTATTATATTAATGAAAGAACTCTGTTTCGTTGTTGTTTGCGACTTTCATTCCACTTGCTTCCGAGTTCGTGCGCTTCGGTTAAAGCCTCGTTGAGTGTGACGATACCGTCGATAAGTCCGGCATCAACGGCATTTGTCGCATCGAAAGTTTCACCGCGAAGGGCTGGATGATCCAGTTCCAGCCTTGCGAGTGCGGGACGGGATTCACGAACTTCCGCACGGAATTGTTCGGCCAGCGGATCCAGTTCTTCTTCTATGAATTGCTGTGGTTCGCCATTTTTCAGTTTGTTGTATTTTTGGTTTTTCAAATCTGAAATACGGGCATATTCTTCTATTTTCTTGAAACCCAGAGATTCGAAATAAGGATCTATGTTCCAGAAACCGATCATAGCACCGATGCAACCAATGATATCGTTTTGTGTGAGTGCTTTTAGAACATTTCCGTGACTACCTATATAATAGGCTGCCGATCCACATAGCTTCTCAACGAATCCATAAATTGGTTTAGAGAGGGAGCGCATGGTTTCCGACAAACGATCGAGATACCAGGCTTCACCCCCTCCGGAACTTATATGAAGAAAATGGCATGTAATGTTTGGATTATCTTCCGCCAACAGGAGGTCCTGTTCGAATTGTTTACTGGAGAAATACCACCAGCTATCGGATGTTATCAATCCTTTGATGCGATGATAAGCCAATGTTCCGGGTTCTATGTCGTTGGAAGAAAAGTCAACGGTAAGTGGAACGGCTGATTTTGCCTGTACCGGAATAAGTTCGTCCGTCACATATTCTTTATATGTTTTTGTATCGTCTAAAGAGGCAGATATCGATTGGGTTCCTAATGGAAAATAGGCAAGTAAAGCAGAAATATACTCATCATGTGTAATGAGTAGGCGAGCTTGTGGAGATGTCAGAAGTTGGATTACATATGCTTTTTTGTTCATACCTGCTTATTTTCCTACGAAGTAAGGATGATAAGCAGGTATGGGAAAGGACTTTTAAAGTGGACTTTGCCGCATTTTGCTGTGAATGTGCAGTGTATCTTTGTTTAAATGTGTGGTTATCGATATTTGTGCTGGCCACTCTTGTGATCCTTTTGTAGGTCGGAGCCAAAAACAGGAAAAATACCCTTCGACCTACACGACCTACAACAACCTACAGACCTACAAGCAACCTACAACCTACACCTCTATATACATATATACTTAAATGCTTAATATATATACTATTACGTATATCTTGTTTTGAAAAATTATAATGCTTGTAGGTCGGTAGGTCTGTAGGTCGCTGTTTTGTGAATATTTTTTTCAGAAAACACACTATATTCTTTTTCTTTTAAACATGGGGGTGTAAGGGGGAAAAACGAAGATGGGAGAACCAGATGCCCGGCACTCCCATCACACGAATAGACAGACAAAAAAGAATACTCTTTGTCGCACTTTTCAAGAATACTCCCGACACTAAAAAGGCAAATCTTGTTGTTTCTTTCCTTCAGCTTCCGGTTCTTCCTGCTCGCTACGTTCCAGGTCTATGTCGAAGTATTGCCGGAATACATCGTAGTTAAGGGCGAGGCAACTGGTTGATGTTGACTTAGGTTCTATGATCCGGATCATCTCATTGTCAATTCTGCCTCCTTCACGGATATCACCTTTGGGGACTTCCTTGACTTCATTCCATTTGAATCGACGGGCATTTACAACTCCGATATAGGCTGGATTGGAACGGATGTTGGATTCAATCGTGGATTGCGTGGCATCTTCTGTATTATAAGATGATTTTGCATAGAGAGTATGGATGGATGATAAACGAAGGTATAATACTTTCGTTCCTGCCGGTATTGGGACCTCCTTTCGCTCATTACCTGAAAGTTTGATGGTCAATTTATCAGGCTGATCAATGGCATAGTCGCGTCCTTCAACGATGGTGCGGGTGTTTATCATTACTTCCATGGCCTTGAAGAACCCGGCCAGCTTGTCTGTGCGGGAGATCATTTCGACCTGGGTGATCACTTTCTTTTTGGCAATCTCGTAAAATTCAGCATATGTGAAGGGTAACTACAAGTGTGGAACATGTTCCTCAAGCAATCTGCACATTGAAAGGAACAGGGATATGGTATTGATGATACGAGTCATATCACCGGAACCTCCGGAACCGGCCAATACGGATTTAGTCAGATCTTTGTTGATGGTACGCATATATGATTTGAAATGTTTGCGAATGAGAGGACGTAGTTTCAATACTTCAAAAAGGATATAGGAAAGGCCTGTTTTTTCGAAACCTTTTAACTCCTGGAATATATTTTTTTCCTCTTCTTCATAGGGTGTTGTGCGTTTGGGCACTTCACATATTACGACACGGTTCATCAAGGCGTTGTCATCTCGCTGGGGGGTCTCCTGGCCTAATATCACGACAGGTGTAAGCACTTTACTCGTTTCAATATCTTTTCCGGAGGTACTTTTACGTTTTTGCTTTCCGTCACCATCATAGGTGATAGATTTTAGTGCCTGGAATTTGTCAATTGAAATATCCTTGTTGTTATACTCTTCAAGTACAACAGGTACGTCGCGGAATCCTTCCATTAAACTGATCATTGCGGCATCTGTACCGGTATTCAGATTGAAAGAAGGTAAATCCGGATCAACAAATAAGGATCGGACAGAGATAGCTATCTGTGTTTTTCCGGACATTGTCGGACCCATGAAAAATAGAGCTGTGAATAACCGGTCAATAGGATGGATGTCCGATCGAAATGCACACATGATCGCATATATAATGGCCCATTTCCCGTTATCATTTACCTTGTATACCTGATCCATCAGCGATGCCCAACGTTCGAAAGAGCATTGTTGTTCTATCGGAATGTTTTTGTAGACGAATGCCCTCAGACTTTCGTACATATCATCATCTTTCCGGAGTCCGGCATGGATATTACTGAATGCGGGAGCATAATAGTTTTTACCGTTATGTGTTACGACACCAATTTCGGAGGCCATATCAATCCGATGTATTCCATCTACTTCGTGAAATATGGCATTACTGAAAGCATAAAAATTTTCAGGTTGCTGACCATAGGTTTTTAATTCGTCACATAGGGTATATTCGTAACTCATGGACTGTCTTATCTTCTTGAATTGTGCGACTGTACCATTCTCGAAATTTAGTCCTTCCTCATTTACCAGCGCTTCTTCGAATGAATTTAACGAAGCGAATATCTTACTTCGGAGTTCCATGTACAGCGGTTTCTTGTAGTACCGACGATTTATCTTTATAATCTTTTTGTTTCCTTCGGAATCGCTGCTATATATATGCAGGAGGGGGATCATGTAAAAGTCTGCCACTTGTAAATGACCACCTCCGGAAGGATTCTTAAACATGTAGCTTACCGGTTCTTTTTCTTTGTTTAGTAGCGGGTAGAAGCCGTGTCTACGGTAGTTTGTCTTGTATTCTTCATTTTCTTCTACGTAGTCAGGTACGATGTCCGGATCTTCCCAGATAAGGGAGTCATCGAAACTTTGCTGATGCAGCATGGCGTTTTTCGACTTCTTCTTATCCCGGTAAGGCTTCATCAGTTCCTTGAATGACTTACTTGTCAGCTTCAATACCGAACACCATTCCTTTTCCATGACCGACTGGGCTGCCTCCGATGCCGAAGCCATGATATCGGCACATCGACCATAGTAGATAGTACGTACATCACCTGTTTTTTCTTCCATAGCCGCAGCATATAGCCGGGTATAGAAATCCACAAACTCAAAATCTACATCATCTTTTTCGACATACAAGGTGAATGTTGCTTTGAATAAGTTACAGAGGGTAACTAACAGATCGGATTCCCGGCGTTCGTCGAAGGTTATGTTTGAACTATATGTAAAATGCAAGTAGGCTGCATGCCGGCGGAACTCCTGTATCTGATCAGTCGATGGGAGTCCACAAACATATATAATCGGCTCTTCGCCGTAATTTTCTTTGAATTCGGTAAAACTGTCCGTCAGGATACAGTTTTCGCTGATATCGGAAAGCGTATTGCTCAATTCTTCGATACCATAAAATCCGGGTTTCTTTATTTCTTCATCTTTTGGGAGCGAAACCGATAACTCCTTTATTTTATTTTTTACGTTATCGAGTTGTATCTTAAATTTTTCCGATAATTTCGTAGTATAAGATATGCTTAAGGTCTTGTCTTTAACAAGAGCTATACATTCTGCAATAAAAGTCAGGTGTTCATTTTTCAGGATGGGATCTTCAAAATCCTTTTCATAGATACCGGAGAGATATGTAACCCAGTCTGTCTCGTGATTATGCAGATAAATGGGCAACTCCTTTTCTGTCTTCTTCCGGGCAAAGCTATCGGGATCATCACCGTCCGGGAGTGAAATAGCTCGCACATTGGCTCCTGCTTCCAGAAGCGCTTTGATATTTTTGACGGAAGCTTTTATTCCGGCTTCGTCACGGTCGTAAATAAGCGTGACGTTGCGTGTGAACCGTATGATTGTTTTTATTTGTTCCTGCGTCAAGGCTGTCCCGGATCCACAAACCGTATTGCGTATGCCGGCACGGACAAATGAGAGTACGTCGAATTGTCCTTCCACGAAATATACCCGATCCTGTTGTCCGATGGCCTGCCGTGCTTGGAAGAGACCGAATAGGACGCTACCTTTATGAAATACGGGAGTCTCGCCGGTATTGTAATATTTCACGTTGTCTGACGGCTTGATGGAGCGTCCGGTGAAACCAACCACATTCCCTTTGAGATCATAATAGGGGAACAGGATCCGTCCACGGAAAGAGTCGTAGACGCTCTTTTCTCCTTTTGCGGCCAATCCGGCTTGTACCAGGGTCTCGGAATTGAATGCGGAACGTTTCATGTCGTCGATCAGCGTACGCCAGGTGTCCGGAGCATAGCCAACGTGGAAGAGTTCGAGTGTCTGATCTTCCCCGGCATTCCATCCTCTGGAAAGAAGATAGGACTTCGCTTCGTTATTGGTAGCCAGATAACCGGTGAATTTATCCGATGCCGCCGACAACGTAATGAGTAGCGATTCCTTGATTGATACTCTCTGCTGTTCTTCCGGCGTAAGTTCTCGGTCCGGAACGTCAATGTGGCAACGTTTCCCCAGACTCCGGATGGCCTCCGGATAAGACATATTTTCATGTTTCTGCAAGAAGGTTACGACATTACCTGCCTCTCCACAGGCAAAACATTTATAAATCTGCTTGGACGGACTGACGCACATGCTGGGGCTACGGTCTGTATGGAACGGACAAATACCCCAATAGTTTACGCCTCTTTTGTTCAATGTCACATACTCGCTGATCACATCTACGATATTGATTGCATCGAGTATTTTATCTATTATCTTTTGTTCAATCATTCTTCATCAAATAGTTTTAACTGCCTTGCATTAAAAGCTTCTTTAAGACTCACTTGAAAATGTTCTATTAATCGGAAATACTCGTCTTCAGTCATTCGCTCTTTCCCGAAATATAAATTCCACCATCGTTTTTGGTTCATTCCAATTGCTTTATAGAAGGCTTTTGTAGGAGTAAAATACTCAGGATTAACAAACTTGATAGTAAGTATTTCCTGGACAAGGTTCCTGCCTCTCTGTTCGGCAATCGGTATACGGTATCGATGAATGTATAACTGAACGGCCATTTCACTTTTACCTAAATGTATGGCGATATCTTTGAAAGATTGTTTTCCTGCATTCTCTTTCAAATATTGAATATCCTCTTTTCTCCAGCTCATTTTCTCATTATTTTATCAAAATTCTCACTAAATTCATAATCATTGAATGACAGGATAAACATGCAGCATAGCTTAATGAACAGATCAGGATTGGATTCCTGTTTCTCAATGCCATCAATATTATATGTTATGACAAATATCTTAGATCCACTGGCCTCTACATTTGATAAATCATATAATCGACCGGATTTTAAGTTTGCCAGCATTTCGAATATTTTATCCTTATATTTATTGAATGATTCCAAACCGTATTTGTCTTTATACCGATTGTACCATTCCCAGTCGTTCAAACGATACTGTTTCAGGTCCATGTTAATACATCTTTTCAAGTTCAACCTTAAGAAATACCAATCTCCGTTCGGCATCTGTGCGACTATTTAATGGTTTACCCGATAAATAGGAACAGATACAATCATCGAGATAACTAGCATCTTCAGGAGATATATCCTGGATGATGATTTTACCGTCTTTGTCTTTTTCTACGTACATAATATGTTGTATTTTATGATGCTAAATATCCATTACCAGCCAAGGCTCTGGCGTTATCTACAAGAGTCATTCGATCATATCCATCAAAACTGGCAGAAGACTTGTGTCCGGTACATTTCATTATTCGATTCCTTACCACATTATTTTTTATCATATTGGTAACGAAGGTTCGCCTTGCGGTATGTGAGCAGATCATTTCAAACTTTGGCTTTTTGACCATAACGACCTGGTCGGCTCGCTCTTCTTCGTATATGACTAGATCTGTCAATCCAACTTTTTTACATATGGCTTTTATTGCTTTATTGAAATATTGGATGCAACGGGCATCCGGAAGTTTTCCGCCATATTTTGCAAAGATTTCTTTGACATAATCCGTAACGGGGACAACGGCCTTGTTCTTGGTTTTCTGCTGAAGTACATGAATGTTGTCACCTACTATATTATCGACTGTGAGACGCGAATAATCAGAATACCGCTGGCCGGTCATGCATCCTACAATAAATAAATCGCGGATTTCTTCCTGTTTCTTAGTTAGGCCATCATAGAAGTAAATACGTGCTATTTCCTTTTCTGAGAGATAGACAAATGTAGACTCATTAAGTCTAACCTTTGCATCTGAATAAGAATCATCAACAGCCCATCCGTTCAGGTAAGCCTTTTCAAGAAGATACTTCAGTTTAGTTATCATACCCTTTATTGTTGAAATCTTAAGCTCTTTTTCGATATGCAAATACTGAACAAAGCCATCTATTTCCTCTTTGCCTATATCTTTTGTGGTAAAGGTTCGTTTGATACGATCTTGATAATTCAGGAAATGTTCAAGCAAATTTCTATATAAACCAAAGTGTTTCCCTTTTTTCTTAAGATTTATAAATACAACGCCAAACTGAATGAAATTCTGTGTTGGCAGATTGCGATAATAATCACTCTGTAATTGTACATTACTGTATTGAGAAAATTCTAACTGACGTGCACCCATGATATTTCTTGTTTTATATCAGAAAATTACACTACATTTGTAGCGGTTGATAGCCTATCTGCATAAAGCAGGTGAGAGTTTACAAAGCCGTTCGGTTGCCGCCGTTCGGCTTTGCTGTTTATATCATATCGTTGGTGTCAACGATATGTTTCATATTCTTTTTAGTGTTGAATATCTTTAAAAACATGAAAAACAAGATGTCCTCCGTACATGGATTGGAATGTACCTACATACTCCAGGTTTGATCTGCCAGAAATAGGGTGTCCTGTTCCATAAATTCTAATAGAAACCTGTTCTGTTGGAGACTCAGGATTCACCATAGCCCAAATAAAAGGGTTTCCATTTTGCACCTGAACAGTCAATATCTTAGATCCTACAGGCATAGGGAAGGTCTGTTCATCGGTAATCTCTATTGGGTATTTATAAATCGTTTTCATACTTCAGTTCTGTTTAATTGTGTGTTATACTTGATTATCATTTGATTGTGATTTGGGGATGTGTCAAAACTAAGGCACATCCCCTTCTTTTTTTGGCAAAAATAGTCGTTCCTCTTTTTTTGTCTATGCGACTATTTTTTCATTAATTAGGTAATAAGGCTTAATATTCGTCGTATTTTGAGTCACACGTGGTCTGATAAAGATAAATATAGTGTGTGCACTCCTTCTCTTTCCTGCTTTTAGTAGTTTTGTACACATCTTTTTGATATTAAAAGCTATAGCAAAGAAGGCAAAGTCCATTGTAACCTTGTCTTCTCCCACATGCCGGAACCTTTTGTATGCCATGTTGTGTTTCATTTGTCCAAAAACTGCTTCCGGTTCTATACATCGCCTTCTCCTATGCCTGATGCCTTCTTCCGAGAGTAACCTTTCCCGTGCCTGCCGTTTGTATTGGTTTAACCGGTGGTTGACTTCTATAATACGGTTCCCCCGAGCTTTAAAGCAACTGCCACGCAAAGGACACCCTTCACATCTTTGTGCTTTATACCGGGCACTTTCGGTGATGTATCCGCTCTCTGTTTTGTCATGTCTGGTTCCTATACGGTTCATGTGCTGCCCCATAGGACAAACGTAATAATCCTCCCCCGCATTGTAATGGAGACTCTCCGCATGGAATGGATTGGGGGTATAACGGGGACGCTGTTCTTTATGGAAGTAGTTGTACTTGACAAAGGCTTCTATCCCATTATCTTGCATGAATCGATAATTTTCTTCCGAGCCGTACCCGGAGTCTGCCACACCGACAGTTGGTAAGCGGTTATAGCGTTGCTCAAAGGAGTGGAAGAAAGGTATGAGGGTCAGTGTATCGGTTGGGTTGGGAAACAGTCGGAAGTCTATGAGGAATTGGTTCTCGGTACCTATTTGCAGATTATATCCGGGTTTGGTCTGCCCGTTTCTCATGGCGTCTTCTTTCATGCGCATGAAGGTGGCATCAGGATCGGTCTTGGAGTAGGAGTTGCGTTCTCCAAGAGTATCAAGATGGTTGTCGTATTCCATCAACTTGTCACGGTACTCCTCAAGTTCCCGGACCTGTTTCTTCTTTTCCCGGATGACTTTCTTTTGTTCCTTGTCCTTTGTTACAGGCTGGTGTTCCAGCACCTCTTTAAGTTCATTCACTATATCTGAGAGCATGGCGGGAGTGAACTCTACGGGTGTGTCTTTCATGGAGTTCTCTTGGGCTATGACTTCATCCACCTGCTCCAGGAGAATGTGGATCTTATCCATCAGCTTTGTACGGTTCTTTTCGACTGTCTTGCGCCAGACAAAAGTATATTTGTTGGCTTTGGACTCAATCTTGGTACCGTC